>Ga0187782_10001569_pt1 | contig 16723 bp, 9 predicted proteins | sample 0715_SJ02_MP15_2_FD_132454 | JGI IMG/M metagenome (GOLD analysis project Ga0187782, IMG submission 132454) | Tropical peat soil microbial communities from peatlands in Department of Meta, Colombia - 0715_SJ02_MP15_20_MG | ecosystem: Environmental > Terrestrial > Soil > Wetlands > Peat | place...
AATCGTCCATCTGCATGACCTGTGGGGAACGGAAATGATGTAGTTCCCGCTGCCGCCACCGGAGAGCAAGGATCATCGCAGCCTAGATAAAAGTTGCTCCCGCCACGTAGAATAACCAATTCCGAAGGCCCGGGGTTTTCTCTATGTATCGTTGGTCGCAACTGTTTATCCCTACCCTGCGCGAAGCACCGGCGGACGCCGAGGTCGCCAGCCACAAATTGTTGGTGCGAGCCGGCTACATCCGGCAGCTGGGCGCGGGAATCTATTCCTATCTGTTTCTGGGACAGCGATCGTTCAACAAGATCATCGCCATCGTGCGCCAGGAGATGGACAAGATTGGGCAGGAGTTTCTGCTGCCGGCGTTGCACCCTCGCGAGCTCTGGGAGGCGAGTGGCCGCTGGAGTTTGATGGGCGAGAATCTGTTTCGCCTGCGGGATCGCAAAGGTGCGGATCTCTGCCTGGGCATGACCGAAGAGGAGGTCATGACCGAGATTGCGCGCAAAGAACTGCGCAGCTATAAGCAATTGCCCCAGATCTGGTACCAGATTGCCCCCAAGTTTCGCGATGAGCCGCGCCCCAGATCCGGTTTGCTGCGGGTGCGCGAGTTCCTGATGAAGGATTCCTACTCCTTCGATCTCGATGAGGCGGGACTGGACGTTTCCTACAAGAAACACTACGACGCCTATCGTCGGATCTTCGATCGCTGCGGTTTGAAGTACGTCGTCATCGAAGCCCATTCTGGTGCCATGGGAGGATCGGAGTCGCATGAATTCGCGGTGCTTACCCCCGCGGGCGAGGACGAGGTGGTAAGTTGCGACAACTGCCACTACGCGGCGAACCTGGAAAAGGCCGCGTCGAAACTCGAGCCGGTGGAGGACTTACCGCCACAAGGAGATGGTAAACCACTTTCGGTTCACACCCCGGGACAGAAAACCATTGAGGATGTCGCCCGTTACCTGGGAGTCTCGCCGAAAAACAAGATCAAGACCCTGGCCTACATGTTGGACGAGAAGGATGCGAAGGGCGGCAAGGTACAATCTCGTGCCATCGTCGTGCTCCTGCGGGGTGACCATCAGCTCAATGAGGCGAAACTCGCCTCCGTTCTCGGCGGCGGAGAAGCCCGTCCCATGCAGGAGGAGGAGATTCAGCAGCTGTTTTCCTCGCCCGCAGGGTTCCTCGGCCCGATTGGCGTGTCCTGGGCAAAGGATCTTCCCGATGGGCAGGGTCCGGTTCTGCTGGTGGACAAAGCCCTAGAAGGCCGCAGGAATCTGATTTCCGGGGCTAACCGGCAGGACTATCACCTCAAAAACGTCACTCCGGGTGTGGACTTTCGGCCGACGGGTTATGTGGATCTGCGCAGCGTAACGGCGGGGGAGGCATGTCCCAATTGCGGCAGCTCCTTGCGCATCGATCGAGCCGTCGAGGTGGGACATATCTTCAAGCTGGGCTACAAGTACTCCCAGTCGATGGGCACCCGCGTGCTCGACCACAACGGCCGCGAAGTCATGCCTATCATGGGCTGTTATGGGATCGGCATCGAACGCATTCTGACGGCTGCGGTCGAACAAAGTCACGACGAGCAGGGCTTCTGGTTGCCGCTGCAGATCGCACCTTTTCAAATCCTGGTGACCCCGACCAATGCTTCCGATCCGCAGTTGCTCCACACTGCCGAGGATGTGGCGCGGCGCCTGGATGCGGCTGGCTTCGAGGTGTTACTGGACGACAGGGACGAACGGCCAGGGGTAAAGTTCAAAGATGCTGACCTGGTGGGCGTGCCCTTTCGTGTGACCGTGGGGAAAAAGGTTACCGAAGGCATGTTAGAAGTTGTAGATCGGTCGACTCGTGCGACCCAGGATGTTACGATCGCCGCCATAGGCGAGTACTTCGAGGCTTTGCCGCTGGCGCACTGACTTCCCCCCAGGGCCGACGGCGCAGGGGGATTTGCGATGGGTACCATCAAACTGGTGTTCGGTCTGCTTGTCATTGCAGTCGCCATTTACTTGGGCGTCGCGCTGATTCCTGTTTACTACGCGAATTACGAGTTTCAGGACGTCATCCGGACCGAAGCCACGCTCGAGACCTACACCACCAAGCCGGAAACCGAGATCCAGAACACCATCTTCAAGAAGGCGCAACAGCTCGAACTTCCCTTGGATAGGGACCAAATCAAAGTGCAACGCCGCGGCAACACCGGCACAGGGTCATTAACGATCTCAGCACCGTACACGGTGCACGTAGATCTTCCGGGATATCCCGTAGACCTGCACTTTGACCCGTCGACCGAGAATAAGAGCCCCTTCTAAGATCGCTTGCGTTTCGGTTCATTTAAAATAGCCATCGGGGAATTTGAGGTACGGAGGAGTTCTCTCACCCTGCCGCGGACCCTACGTTGCTACTTGGGGAAACGGACTTTGCGGTCGCATCATCGAAGTGGGAAGTAGGCGCGAGAGGCAATCCGTCAATTCAACGTGGCCATTAGAGTAAAGATCCCGAAAAAGAGCAGCGCAAAGACGAGTCCGGGAGGTGCTTCCCGCGATCCTGTCGTGCGCTTCGCTCTGTTTGCCTTTGTCATCCTGGCGATCGCAGGCTGTGCCTGGTTTTCCTATTACTACATCAAGTACGACCGCATCATCGATCAGCGGTTTCGGGGATCGGTTTTCAGCAGTTCCGCCCGCATTTATGCCATCCCGCGTTCGGTCAAAGTCGGGGAACCGTGGACCGGCCGCGAGATCGCGGCCCAACTGCAGCGCGCCGGATACACCGACAACGGCAGCTCACCCCTCGGCAGCTATCGCCTCACCCGCGATGGCATCGAGATCAAGCCCGGACCGCAGTCCTACCACAGCCCGGAACCGGCGACCATCCGCATCCAAGGCCAAGCGGTGACCAGCATCACAGGGAAGTCCGGGGCACTCGGAGCCTATGAACTGGAACCCCAGATGGTGACTGCGTTCGACGTTGAGCAGCGGGCCAAACGTCAGGTGGTCAAGTACGACCAGATTCCTCAGGTGATGATCGATGCCGTGCTCGCCATCGAGGACCGGCGGTTTTTCCAGCACAGCGGAGTGAACTTCATGCGCATGGCGGAAGCCGCCTGGATCGACTTCATGCATGAGCGGCACGAGCAGGGTGGATCCACGCTGACCATGCAGCTTTCTCGCGGCTTCTTCTTGACTCCCCAGAAGACCATCCGGCGCAAGCTGATCGAGATGCTGATCGCCGAACAAATGGAACAGAAGTTCAGCAAGCAGCAAATCTTCGAGTTTTATGCCAACTGGGTCGACCTCGGCCAGCGTGGTTCGTTCACCATCAGCGGATTCGCTCAAGCTTCCCGAGCCTACTTCAACAAGGACTTGAAGGATATTTCCCTGGCGGAAGCAGCCTTGCTCGCAGGCATCATCCAGCGCCCCAGTTACCTGTCCCCATATCGTCACCCTGATCGCGCGCTCGAGCGCCGCAACCTGGTGCTCGACAGCATGGTCGAGACTCACGCCATCACTCGCGCCGCGGCCGACGCCGCCAAGGCCACACCTTTGAAACTTGCACCGCCCAACGTGGAGGCCAGCGATGCTCCCTACTTCGTGGATCTCGTCCGCGATACCTTAACCAGTCGATTCAACGAACGCGAGTTGAATGAGCAGTCGTACCGCATTTACACCACGCTCGATCCCGACCTGCAAAAAGCGGCCGCGCAGGCGGTTGAGGCCGGCATGAAGTCGGTGGACGATCAGGTGACCAAGCGTCGCACCAAGCGGACGAAAGTTGGCAAAAACAAGTATGAAACGAAGGTCGAACCCGGGCCGCAGGCACAGGTAGCGCTGGTCGCCATGAATCCGCACACCGGCGAGGTTCTGGCGTTGGTGGGCGGGCGAAACTACGGCGTCAGTCAATTGAATCACGCCGTGGCGAAGCGTCCGACGGGCTCGATCTTCAAGCCTTTTGTTTACGCGGCGGCGATGAATACCGCCGTTACCGGCGCCAATCCCGTGTTCACTCCTTCTTCCATGGTTGAAGACCAGCCGACGACCTTCGCCTACGGCGATCAGATCTACGAGCCGCGCAACTACAAAGAGGAATATCACGGTGAGGTGACCGCGAGATACGCCTTGGCGATGTCGTTGAATAACGCGACCGTCGCCTTGGCCCAGCAAGTGGGCTATGACAAAGTGGCGGAATTGGCCAAATCTGCCGGGGTTACAACGGTGAAACCGACTCCCGCCATGGCGTTGGGGGCTTACGACGCCACTCCCTTAGACATGGCGTCTGCCTACACGGTGTTTGCCAATTCGGGAGAGCGAATCTCCCCCATCCTGATCAATTCAGTTCGCAATGCGGAAGGTGACATCGTCACCGACTTGAAGCCGGAACACCGCCCAGTTTTGGATAGCCGAGTGGCCTACGTCATGACCGACATGATGCAAGCGGTGATTAACAACGGGTTGGCATATGCCGCGGTGCGCCTTGCCGGATTTCAGGCTCCCGCCGCAGGCAAGACCGGCAGCTCTCATGACGGCTGGTTCGCCGGCTACACCAGCAATCTTCTCTGTGTCGTGTGGGTGGGCTTTGACGATTACAGCGACCTTCATCTGAGCGGCGCTCAAACCGCAGCACCGATCTGGGCCGAATTCATGAAAAAGGCAGCCACCCTTCCGCAATACTCGGACATGAAACCCTTCGCCCAGCCTACCGGAGTCGTCGATGTCGAACTCGACAAGACCACCAACCTGCTGGCTACCCCGGCGTGTCCCCAGACCTATACTGCGGCCTTCATCATCGGTACCGAGCCGACCGCCACCTGCGACCAGAGCGCCGGGGGCATCAAGGGTTTCTTCTCTCGTATGTTGGGTTTAGGCGGACAGAGGCCCCTCCCCCCTCCGGGTGGGGAAGCCGCCTCAGAGGATCCCAACTCCGAAGAAAAAAAGAAAAAAGGATTTTTGGACAAGATTACGGGTATCTTTAGAGAGGACAAGTCGTCGAAACCTCCTCAGAAGCCCCCGGAGGCGACTACAGAAAGTCCTCACTGATCCGTCTCGCACTCCGGAGCGCCGCGGGGAGAGTTCGCTCATTGCCGGAGGTGAGCGTATGGGTCGCTACTATCTCCTCTGTGTGGTCATTCTGTTTGTCCTGCCCTGCTTTGCAGCCCAGTCCAAACCGGAATCAGTTCAAGTAACACCGCCGCTCATACGGCATGCCGAGCCGCCATCCCCCACGGCGTCCCGCGAGCAGCTCGAAGTGCGTGGTGACCAGCTGCGCGCCGAGAAAGCCTACTTGGATGCTCTCGACTACTATCACGCGGCGCTCGCCAAGGGCCAGAACGATGCCGCAATCTGGAATAAGAGCGCAATCACCGAGCTCTTCTTGCAACGCTTCAAAGAATCGAAGAAAGAGTTAGAGCGCGCTACGCATCTGGATCCCGGTTTCGGAGACGCCTATAACAACTTGGGTGTGGTTTTTTACCTGCAGAAGAAATACGAGAACGCCATCAAATGGTACGAGAAGGCAATCACGATTCGCCCAGATTCGGCTTCCTATTACAGCAACCTGGGGGCCGCTTACTTCTCCAAGAAAGACTTCGAAAAGGCTACCCTCGCCTATAACCACGCGGTTCAGTTGGATCCGGGCGTGTTTGAAAACAGTTCCCACGCCGGCATCTCGGCGCAAATGTCCTCTCCCGAGGACCGAGCCCACTTTGAATACGTCTTGGCCAAACTCTTCGCCAAGCAGGGGGACAGTGATCGTTCCCTGCTTTATCTGAAACGGGCACTCGAAGAGGGATATAAAGGAATCGACAACGTCTTTAAGGATCCGGAGTTCGAACATCTGCGCAGCGACGCGCGATTTACCCAACTGATGGCGGCCCGGCCGCCTGCGATACCGGAGTAAGTTATTGTTTCTTGGTGACTTAGATAATTCCGAAAATTCACGGAGAAAAATCGCAACTTTTGGTGATCGCCGGGTTTTATCCGTATCAATACTCCTGAAAACACAGGGTGAGTAAGGAGAAACAGTAGGCCACCGGTTGTCGACCCGAGCACGCCCCAAGCAGACAACCGGTGGTTTTTTTTTGGGTCTTCCCATTTCCGAACGAACACCGGGGATACGCGGCAGAGCGCAGTCGGTTGCTAGCGGCTCTTCTTCGGACTTCTCTCTAAAATGTACTCGCTGACCACGCGCTGCCATGCTCCTTGCGCCCGGAGGATGTACTCAATGGCGTCGCGCAGGGCGCCATCGCCGCCTCCGTGGGGTGTTACATAGTGGGCTTCCGTCTTCACTTCGGTGCGAGCGTTCGCTACGGCAACGGCGAATCCGCAGCTTCTCATGACCGGCAGATCAATGACATCGTCCCCGACAAAGCCCGCTTCGGCTGAAGAGATGCCGTCCTGGCGCAGGATTTCCTCAAAGACCGTTCGCTTGTCCTGGATGCCTTGATACACATGGTCGAGTTTTAAATCCCGAGCCCGCAAGGCCACGGTTTCCGATATTCGCCTGGTGATCAAGCCGGTTCGGATGCCGCCCAGCCGGGCGAGCGAGATCCCCGCACCATCGTGGGCGTGAAAGCCCTTGGCTTCGATCATGCTCTGGCTGTCGAATCCGAAACCACCCTGTCCGCCATGCCGGGAGGCTTGCTGCTCAATCGATTGCTGAATTCCGGCCGGCGCCGGGAAGAGATAAATCTTGCCATCGGTGAGCACGCCGTCCACATCGAATAACAGAAGTTGACCTTCTTGGCGCGGGCTCTCGCGGATTGCTTCTTGGGCATGGCAGGCGATTCTAGCATTCATCAGGAAGCACCTCAGCGCAGGCAAACACGGGCCGGGGCGCGGATTGTTCGTCTGGTTTCGTGGACTCTCCGACATTGCGAGCGGTGGGAATTGGGGCGTAAAATTGGGCGTTTTTTGAGCACAAGAAGCGAGATTCCCCGTCCATGGCGGCTAGCCGAGGACGCGAGGAGGAAAACCTGATGCCTGCCAGAGCTCAGCCTTCGATCCGCCCGCGCTTTCTCTTGTACGCCGCCGTGTGGCTCTGCACTTGGGTTTCATCCAGTATGGCCGCAGGGGCGGAGTCTGCCTATGTGCGCGTCAGCCAAGCCGGATACGAAGCCGGCAACGCTCCTTTTCGCGCTTATCTCATGTCTACGGTTCCCGAGTCGGGTGCGACCTTCCAGGTGATCAACTCGAAGGGCGTCGCCTGGTGCGCTGAGAACGTCGGCCGCTTACTCGGCATCTGGAGCCACAGCGCCAAGCTCACCTACCACGTCTACGCTCTCGACTTCACAGTCCCCGGACCAGATCTCTATGCGATCTCGGTGGCGGGCCCGGTGCCGGCCAACTCGCCCCCTTTTGCAGTCGATTCGAAGGACGTGCTCTATGCCGGCCTGCTGTTGAACACACTATTCTTTTATGAAACCGAACGCGACGGGCAGAACTACATCCCCAATGCGCTGCGGGACGCGCCTGGACATCTGAAAGATTCGAATGCCCGCGTCTACTTTACCCCTCCTCTCGACTCGAGCGACTTTGTCGATGACGTGCCGCCCGCTCCGCCTCTGGTACATTCTGACCTTCCGGACATCAACCCAGACATCAACGCGGGGGGCGGGTGGTGGGACGCCGGCGACTACATGAAATACGTGGAGACGACCAGCTATACCCTGGCTTTGATGGAGATCGGGATACGGGATTTCCCCCATCAGATGGGTTCTCGCGCGCCTCTAAATCCCCCGGCTCCTCCTCGCTCTGTTTCCTACGCGGGCGCGAGCGGGCCGGGTGCGCCATCCTCGTCCAACTTCACGGCCGAGGCCAGGTTTGGGATCAACTGGCTCATGAAGATGTGGGACAGCCGTACGAAGACGCTCTACTATCAGGTCGACAACTCTCAAGACTGGGATTACTACGGCGAGGGCGACCCCAGTTCCGCCACCGGCAACTGTGGCGGAAGCTACTCCACTCCATTCTGCCTGATCACGGAATACGACATCTGGACCCTGCCGCAGGCCGCCGACAATTTTCAGCAGCCCGGCGATCCGCAAGCCTGCGATCCTCTCACCACGTTTTACATCTGCCATCGTCCCGTATTCTTCGCCGGCCCCGCCGGGTCGAAGATCAGCCCCAACCTCGCGGGCCGCTTGACTGCGGACTTTGCACTCTGTTACCAGCTCAATCAAACGACCCACCCAGCCCTGGCGAATCAATGTCTGAAGAATGCAGAAGATATTTTTGCGCTCGCGGACACTTCCTTTTCCGACCCGGCTCCGGCGGTGGGCTCCGGGTCGTGCAGCCAATGCCTATTGACGGTCATTCCATTTGACGGCTATCCCGAGAATGTGTGGGACGATGACATGGAACTCGGTGCCACGGAGCTTTACTTTGCCCTTCGATCCGCCCATGATCTACCGCCCGCACTCGTGGAGGCCGATCCCATGGACTATCTGCGACAAGCGGCTCGATTTGCCCACCGTTACATTAAGGGAGTCTATGACTCCGGGAACAGCGATACGCTCAACCTATATGACGTAAGCGGGTTGGCGCACTTCGAACTCTATCGCGCGCTCGCCATGGCGGGAGATCCGGCGGGTCTGGCGGTTTCCCAATCGAGAATTCGACGGCAGCTCCTGGATCAGGTCGAAACCGCCATGCGTCAGGCTGGGACCGACGCGTGGGGCTTCGGCTACCATTGGAATTATGGCGATACCACCTCGCATGGTGCCGGCCTGGCAGTGATGGCGAGCGAAGCCTACTACCTTACCCGGTCGAAGATCTACGATATCTATTCCCAGCGATGGCTGGCGAACATTTTGGGCGCCAATGCCTGGGGGTCGTCATTTATTGTCGGAGATGGGAGCACCTTCCCCAATTGCATTCAACACCAGGTGGCAAACTTGGCGGGAGCACTCGATGGCACTTCGGGCGGCACGCCGATACTGTGGGGTGCGGCCACGGAAGGGCCGGCTGGTTTCGTGTCATCCGGTTTTGTGTCCGGAATGAAATCGTGTCCGGCGCACGGATTCGATACCTTCGCAATCTTCAACGGCAACAACGGGAAGTACGACCCCTCGCAGACAACCGTGTACAGGGACAACATGCAGTCGTTTAGCACCACCGAGCCTGCCATTGACCTCACTTCAACCTCGTTTCTGATGTGGTCGTGGAGAATGGCTGGCCGCCCCAGCTTCTGATTGCCGCGCGAGGAACGGCGCAGTTCGTGATCGCGGGTTCGGGTCTCATTGCGCTCGAGTCCGCATGGCGATTGCTGCCCCACCCTCTGAATCTTCAGGGAGGTAGTACCAGGGTCTGCTTTCGCCCATTCAAGGTCAACTAGAGGAATTCGGTGCACCCCAAAAGCGCAGCAATGGCTTTCTTACCTGATCCCTCCGAGATCGGTTTTACGGAACATCTGGGCGTATGTCGGTTATCGGACTTGGCGTGTTGCCAGATGTACCAGACCAGCCTTTCCGTTGAAGCTCGCACGTCTGATGCGTGTCGCGAGAGTCATTTCCATCGCTGCAATCCGATGCCTTCTGATGGGGGGAGGACCTTATCGCTCCCAGTGCTTTCAGCTGCGCTCTGGGTAACGTTTTAGCTTTGGACAGATGGCGGCATCGTCCACTGGGCTTGAGGACCAGCAAAGTCTCGGACGTTCGTGTCGTCTAGCGTTGCAATACAGGATCAGGCACAAGCACACGGTCCAAATCAAAATCACCACCAGACCATAGAACCGACTTCTGCCAAACAGCAAGACAGCAACCCACCACACCGCAAGGACGACTCCCGCCCAAAGTATCCCGTGCTTCAGCAGACTCCCTCGATAAAGAGGCAATGCGATTGAGGATTCGCCGGCACCATCGCATGGATTGCACCTGCCGGTTGCCGAGCATTCAGGACACTTGGGGTCTACGAATTCAGATGTGGATTCGTGCCCGTGCCATTGCACTCGCGACATTTCCAGCTTCCTTCGCATCGGGCGCACTGTGCGGAAGTGTGCATCGGGACTACCTCAGCAACATTATGCGCTTAGCCCACCGTCGGGAACCTACTGGATTTCGAACCAACTTGCGCTCGCTAGGTCTGCTGGGGTTAGTCATTGTGGGCGGAAACGGGAATGTAGGGTTGTCATTACGACGGTATGTCGGATTGCTGCCGTGGTTACTGCTGGTATTGGTGTGCTCGTGTGGGGGCGGTGGAGGCAGCACTGGGGGCGGCAGCTCGGGTAGCACGCCAGCAGGGACCTACGCCGTCACGGTCACAGCCAAGCTGAACGGTGTGAATGAATCGATTCCTCTAACGCTCAAGGTCCAGTGAGCGTCCTCTCAGTCCTGAGTCGTTCACTAGTCCATGAGATGAGAAGGCCGGTCTCCGGCGGGATGCTGTTGGGTAATGCCTGATTGTCGAAGGACTACATTGCGAATCTTCTCGCGAATCGTGACGCCCCACCTTGCGTCGGATTGTGCCATCGCTCGTACTTTCAAGATCATCGACCCGAGCCTTAAACATCCGCCGACGCAACCGTGGGAGCAGGCGCCCTCTGCTGTGAGCAGCGTAATGTTGATGGCGATCAACATGGCCCTGTTTCCTGCTACCCCCTGACTCTTAAGGCCCCTCCGTCGCAGGCGAATATTTTGCGAAAATCCAGCGCGGCAGCTAAAATTAAATGCAATGTCCTCGCTTCCCTCCTCTCTTCAATGGGCGCATCCGCTGGTAACCGATTGGTTTGTCCGTCGGTTTGGTACGCCCACCGAGCCGCAGGAGTTGGGATGGCCGCATATTGTGGCCGGACGCAACACTTTGATCGCAGCGCCCACGGGCTCCGGCAAAACGCTAGCTGCCTTCCTCGCTTCGATCGACCGCTTGGTGCGCAAAGCGCTGGCTGGTGATCTCGCGGATCGAACCCAAGTACTCTACGTCTCCCCGCTCAAGGCCCTCGGCAACGACATTCAAAAGAATTTGGAAATTCCGCTCGGCGAGATCTACCAGATGGCCGGCGAACGTGGTCTGCTGATGCCCGAGATCCGTACCGCAGTGCGCACCGGTGACACCCTCATGCACGAGCGGCGCGCCATGCTGAAGACCCCGCCGCACATTCTGGTGACCACGCCGGAGTCACTCTATATCTTGCTCACTGCCGAACGGAGCCGCGCCATCCTGCGCGATGTGGAAACCGTCATCGTGGATGAAATCCACGCCATGGCCGATGACAAACGGGGAGCTCATCTGACGCTCTCGCTCGAAAGACTGGAAGTGCTGTGCCGAGGGACCCTCGAAATCACCGATCTCATGCCGCACGAAACCCGGGACGGATCGGTTTCGAAACCGGCAAGCACGGCCGAGCCTGACTCGCCCTCGCTTTTCGAAGGAACCGCCCGAGAGGAACCACCGGAGGACACGACGTCATCGAGATCGGTGGCAATTCCGTCCCAGCCCGGACGAGCTCTCGTACGCATTGGACTGTCGGCCACCCAGAAACCGATCGAAGAGATTGCCCGCTTTCTCACCGGAAACGACCGTCCAGCGCCGGTGATCGTCGATATCGGCCACCGGCGAACGCTGGATCTTGCGGTGGAAGTCCCGGCCAGCCAGCTTGGGCCGGTTGCCACCAACGAAATGTGGGAGGAGATCTATGACCGCATTGCGGAATTGGTGCGAGAGAACCGATCCACGCTGGTCTTCGTCAACACCCGCAGATTGGCAGAGCGCGTCGCCCACCGCCTGGCCGAGCGCTTAGGCCAGGAGCATGTCGCCGCTCACCACGGCAGTCTTTCTCGCAAGCTGCGGCTGGCGGCGGAGAGAGAACTGAAAGAAGGCCGGGTCCGGGTGCTGGTTGCGACCGCATCGCTCGAATTGGGCATCGATCTCGGCACGGTCGACCTTGTCATCCAGATCAGTTCTCCGCGAGCCATTACGGTCGGACTGCAGCGAACCGGACGTTCAGGTCACTGGCGCGGCGCGATTCCGAAGGGCCGATTCTTCGCCACCACTCGCGACGAGCTTCAGGAGTGCGCCGCTCTGGTTCGCGCCATCCGACAAGGGGACCTGGATCGCATCCTGATTCCTGATGCCCCGCTCGACATTTTGGCACAGCAAATCGTGGCCGCCTGTGCCTCGGAAAGTAGCCGCGAACCGTCGGCGGACCGAGGCTGGGATGAGGAGGAACTCTTCCAACTGGTAAAGCGTGCCTATCCTTACCGCAATCTCGCACGCGCGACCTATGAGGCGATTCTGACCATGCTCTCCGAAGGCATTGCGGCGCGACGCGGGCGCTATGGCGCCTATTTGCATCGCGATCGCGTGCACCGAAAGTTACGTGCGCGCCGCGGCAGCCGGTTGGCCGCGATCACCAGCGGCGGTGCCATCCCGGAGACCGCGCTCTATACCATGGTTGCCGAGCCGGAGGGAATGGTGGTGGGCACTCTCGATGAAGACTTTGCCGTGGAGAGCAATGCGGGCGACATTGTCCTGCTGGGCAATACTTCGTGGCGGATTCGCCGGGTGGAAGGAAAATCCGGCCGAGTCCTGGTCGAAGATGCCCATGGCGCGCCTCCCACGGTTCCTTTCTGGCTGGGCGAGGCTCCGGCGCGAACCGAAGAGCTCTCCGGCCATGTGGCCGATCTGCGGCGCGAGATCAGTGAGCGGCTCGCGAATATCTTTCCGGTTGGATTCTCGCCCGCCCAAAAGGAAGTATCCGAAACTATGGCCTGGTTGAAGCAAGAGTGTGGCGTGGACGACTCCGCCGCCGAGCAAATGATCGAATACACCCTCGAAGGTCGGGCAGTGCTCGGGGCCGTCCCCACCACGGACACCCTCATTGCCGAGCGCTTCTTCGATGAGGGCGGGGGCATGCAACTGGTGATCCACGCCCCTTTGGGTGGACGTATTAACAAGGCCTGGGGACTTGCCCTGCGCAAGCGTTTCTGCCGCAGCTTTAATTTCGAATTGCAGGCGGCGGCCACCGACAATGGTGTGAACATCGCGCTTGCCGAACAGCATAGCTTCCCGCTGGCCGAAGTTTTTCATTTCCTCAATCCGGAGACGGTCGAGCCGATTCTGGAACAGGCAGCCTTGGCTTCACCCATCTTTCAATCCCGCTGGCGTTGGGATGCTAATCGTGCTCTGGCGCTGCTGCGCTTCCAGGGAGGCAAAAAGATTCCGCCCCAGATTCAGCGCATGCGGGCCGACGACCTACTGGCCTCGGTCTTCCCCGACGTGGCGGCGTGCCAGGAGAATATTGTCGGCGACATTCAAATTCCGGATCATCCGCTGGTCGAGGAGGTCATGAAAGACGTTCTCCACGAGGCCATGGATCTCAATGGGCTGAAGAATGTGCTGCGCGGGATCGAAGAAGGACGAATCCGGGTTTTGGCCGTCGATACTCCCGTCCCCTCGCAGTTCTCGCATGAAATCCTGAATGCCAACCCGTATGCGTACCTCGATGATGCGCCCCTCGAGGAGCGCAGGGCGCGTGCCGTCGAGATGCGGCGAATGCTTCCGGAATCGGTTTTAGAGGAGGTGGGGAAACTCGATCCCCGGGCGATTGCCCAGGTTCGACGGGAGGCCTGGCCCGATGTCCGGGATGAGGACGAACTGCACGATGTACTGCACACCCTCATCGCCCTGCCCGCAAACCACAGAAGCGCAGATGCCGTGCTCCCGGATGACGAGCCGGTTTCCGCTCTGGGGCTTGTCCCCGGCGGTCCTGAGCGTGGAGGTGCCGAGCAAGATGTCACGCGATGGCGCAGCTTCTTCGAGCACCTGGTGCGAGAAAACCGGGCGACGGTAGCCTCGGTTGGCCATCGGCAATACTGGGTCTCGGTCGAACGGCGGCAGGCGCTGGCCGTGTTGTTCCCGAACATCATGATCGAAAGCTCCGCCCCGGACCTTGAATGTCCAGCGCTCGCTCGCGATGAGGCTCTCTTGGCCCTGGTAACGGGATGGATGTCGCACCTCGGTCCGGTGACGGCGGAAGAGCTGGGTTCCTTGCTGGGGCTGGCCTCATCGGAAGTTGAAAAAACGCTGCTCCGGATGGAAGCGAGCGGCACGGTCCTGCGCGGAAATTTCACCGGCGCTCGCCTCGCGACCGGGACGTCCACCGACGGCGTCGAATGGTGCGAACGCCGGCTGCTGGCGCGCATTCATCGGCTCACCGTCCAGACCCTGCGCCAGCAGATCGAGCCGGTCACGGCCGCCCAGTTTATGAGCTGGCTGCTGCGCTGGCAGCACCTGGCGCCGGGAACCGAGGTCGAGGGCGAACGCGCCACCCTCGAGGTGCTGCGCCAGCTCCAGGGATTTGAAATTCCAGCCAGTGCCTGGGAAAAGCAGGTGCTGAGCCGGCGGATTCGAAACTATGACCCTAAATGGCTGGATCAGCTTTGTCTGACCGGTGCTGTCGGTTGGGGTCGGCTTTCCCCCCATCCCGCCACCCTCGAGGACTCGGCCAATGGCAAGCGTCGGGTTATCCCCACCAGCGTTGCTCCGATCACGTTTTTTGTGCGCGAAGAAGCAGACTGGATGATTCCCCATCCCTCCGTCTCCGGGCAGCCAGCAGTTCGCGGCTTGAGCGAGGCTGCGCGGCAGGTCGAGGATTTTCTCCGACGCCGCGGAGCCTCCTTCTTCCCCGACATCGTCCGCGGCACAGGACGATTGAAAGCGGAAGTGGAAGCCGGGCTCTGGGAATTGGTGGCCGCGGGCCTGGTCACGGCGGACGGCTTTGATAACCTGCGTTCGCTGATCGATCGCAAACGAAGGGCCGGGCAGGGCAGCGGACGCAGCGCGCGCCCGCGGCACAGCTCCGGGCGTTGGGCATTGCTGTTCACCGATCATGCCGTCGATCGCGCTCGCTCCGTAGAGGCAACCTGTTGGATGCTGCTGAAGCGCTATGGCGTGGTATTCCGGGACTTGCTTGCCCGCGAAACCAACCTTCCCAAGTGGCGCGAAGTGGCGATGGGCTTCCGTCGGTTGGAGGATCGCGGCGAGATCCGTGGTGGCCGTTTTGTCGACGGATTTCTGGGTGAACAATTTGCCTTGCCGGTTGCCATCGAGTCGTTGCGCGCCACTCGCAAGATGGCCGCCACGGGACAGATCATCACGGTTTCCGCCTCCGATCCCCTCAATCTGGTGGGGATCTTAGTCCCCGGGGAACGCGTGGCGGCGATCTCGGGAAAATTTGTGGCTTTTTGTGACGGCGTCGCGACCCCGGATAACCACCACCAGGTGCTCCAACCGGCTCACCGAGCACCGGCATTGTCCGCCGCCCAGGGCGGAAGGCAGGTAAGCTGGTAGTCCTCCGTGTGCTGTCGGGCAAGAGGCCTAAGGCATTTGAAGGCTCAAGAGGGTGGCCGGGTTCAGGTAAAGCCCTTCCCAGCGCACAGCGACGTGCAGATGAGGGCCTGTGGCCCGTCCCGTACCGCCGCTCAAAGCGATCTCCTGTCCCCGCAGAACACGATCGCCTTCTTTGACCTCCATTTTCGAAAGGTGCATATAGAGGGTAAGCAGTCCTTGGCCATGGTTGAGCACCACGCAATTCCCCTCGAAAAACAAAGGACGTGCCAGCAAAACCGTGCCGCTGTTCACTGCCACCACCGGGGTGTTGGAGGGAACTCCGTAGTCCAGACCCTGGTGCACACTCTGCGTCGCACCATTAAACACGCGGGCCGTGCCAAAAACATCCGTGATCGAGGCTCGGACGGGAGGCTGGAAGTCACCCGACCATTCTCGCTCCGGATCGAATCGTGAAAACACTTCGTGTTTGAGTTCCTGGTCCTGGCGGATCTGGTCCTGTTGCTCAGGAGTCGGCGCGGTAAACTGCTTCGGAACGGTGAGAACAACCTGCCGGTACCTGCCTTTAGCGATGGCAAGTTTCTGGACAAATGAAAGTTCTTGGCCGGCTGCCGTCCGTCCTTTCAGGGTTAGCGCAAACTTCCCTACAGAAGTTTCAAGGCCAGCGCCAGCGATTCCGAACCATAACTTGCTTCGCGGATCAAAAGAGAAGAATACCTGGTGGTCCAGCCACGTACCGGTGAGGGATTCCAGCCGCACCGGCGGCACCACTTTGAAGAGGATGGGAGAACCGTTGACGACGTGCGCAGGCTCCCACCGCACGAACCAGGCCTTGGCGGCGTGATCGACCGCAGCCTTCAAGACGCTGGCCGAGGAAACCAGGATGAGGCAGACGATGAGCCAAACCAGGGAAGCCGGTCTTCTTTGGGTGGTTAATCCTTTGGAGATCACTTCGATCAGCGTAGCACGTCCAGACCGGCAGAATTCAGGGCAAAACCGAACCACCACGGCCCCCCGTTCCCCCGCTCGGGATTTGAGGCAAAACCCGTTTTCTGTGCGAGAATTCTATCCAGGCCGTCTGTACAGTGCCGATCATGACAAAATCCAAGCGGAGTGCCGAGGAGCCGCTCAAATCGCTTTGGAAATTAGGTGGCCTGACAACTCAGCAGCTTACGCAAATTGTCCTCGATGGTATCGGCGAAGACGACCTGCTGGGACGCGCGGCGGAACTGGCTTACAACTTCCTTCTTGCGCTATTCCCGTTCATAATCTTGCTCCTGTCTTTGTTTGGCTTGTTTGCCCTTCACCGAACCGAGCTGCTGCACAGGTTTCTGTCGTATGTCTCGCTTTTGCTACCTCCGGCTGCCTTTGCATTGTTCAGCAACAGCGTAACGGAGATCGTCCGCACGACCGGCGGCGGGAAGCTCACCTTCAGCATCGTGCTGACCCTGTGGTTC
>Ga0187782_10001570_pt1 | contig 16718 bp, 14 predicted proteins | sample 0715_SJ02_MP15_2_FD_132454 | JGI IMG/M metagenome (GOLD analysis project Ga0187782, IMG submission 132454) | Tropical peat soil microbial communities from peatlands in Department of Meta, Colombia - 0715_SJ02_MP15_20_MG | ecosystem: Environmental > Terrestrial > Soil > Wetlands > Peat | place...
AACTTTGCCGGCTCGCCACCCAAGCCAGAACGCGACCGGATCTCCTGCTCTCCTTCGTGACTGCTTCCAAATTGCCTTCTTTTTTATGCCCCTGATGTCTATTACTTATGCACAGATCAATAAAAGCCAACTCAAAGCTGTTACCATGGGCTTCGGAGAAAAGCCCCCATGGAACGTATGCTAGCCACTTCCGCCGATGCCGAAATCATTCTGAAACTGTATGAGCTGCGCACCGAGACGGTGATGCGTCAGGCGCGCGCCTGGATCACCGGCGAATTCTGGCCCAGAACCGTCGAGGATTTCTACGCAGTCTCCGAAAACCCCAAGGACCCGCATAATCCTCACCTGCGGCAAGTCGTCACTTATTGGGAAATGGCGGCGGCGCTGGTGCTGCACGGGGCCGTCTCGGCCGATCTCTTTGTGGATTGCAATGCCGAGGGATTCTTTCTGCTGGCCAAGTTTGCGCCGATTCTGGACGCGATCCGGGAAAAGAACCCTACGTTCCTGACCAAGACCTCCGAGCTCGTAAACCGCTTCTCGACCGCAGCGCAACGCTACGAGGCGATCTCAAAACGGGTTGAGGCCATGCGAAGCCTGCGCATGAGAAGTTGACAGCGGGGCCTGCGGCAGACTCCAAAACAAGTTTACGTCTTGTCGAAATCGCCTTAAAGGCGCATGATAGGAGCCAGTTCGATATTCCCTTTCCTGGAGGTTTGGATGAAGCAAAGATTCTCGCTCGCAGCAGCAGCTCTTGTCCTATGCCCTTTGACCGTTCTGGCGGCAAGTTCAACGAAGATTACCGGCTGGATCTCCGACTCGATGTGCGGCGCCAAGCACGCGGGAAGCGGCGCCGATTGCGTGAAGAAGTGCATCGAAGGCGGGATGAAGCCGGTCTTTGTCGACGACGCCAAGAAGCAGGTGTGGAGCATCGACAACCCGGATTCCGTGAAGAACTTCTATGGCGACCATGTGACCGTGACCGCAGCCGCGGATGCTGCGAACAAGAGCGTCCACATCGACTCGATCGCTGCCGCGAAGTAGATTCCTCCATGTCCGCCGCGAGCGTTGGACCTCGCGGCGCAATCTCTGCTAGTGTCGTAGGCGGAACCTCGGCCCGGCCGATCCTGGGGCGTACGCCGGGCAGAGGGAATCGACTGGAAGCGACCGAAATCCCATGGCGCGTGCAATTTGGAACGGCAGAGTGATTGCGGAAAGCAATGAGACTCAGGAGATCGACGGGAATGTGTACTTTCCTGAGTCCAGCCTCAAGCGGGAGTACTTTCGACCCAGTACGACCACCTCGACCGATCCCACGACCGGCCAAAAGCGCTATCTGACGGTGGTGATCGACGGGCAGGACAATCAGGACGCGGCCTGGTATTATCCCGATCCGAAACCGGCAGCGCGCAGAATCAAGGGATATGTGGCGTTCTGGCGGGGCGTAGAGGTTCAAAAGTAGGCAGCGTCCTATGCCGCCGCGCCGGGATCGAAGGCGTCGACGTGTTTTTCGCGCTCTCTCCTATCGAGTTCCGCTCTTTCCAGATGCGTCCATCCCGGCGAGACGGCCCCCAGACGGCTCACTCCCAGTGAGGATGCGCATCCCCTCCAGGGCCGACGTCCACAATCAAATCTGCGGCATTACAGCTATGCCACGTCGACATTTGATACAACCGTTCCGTCTCCATCTTGTAGGGGGCATCGTTCATTGAGAACTGCAACAGAAGTTCTCCCTCGGGAGCTGCGAAGCTGGCAATTCCGTCTTTCAAATTGGTCGACTGCTCCAAACCGTTCGCCAGCAACGTGTAAGACTGCGATGCGCTGTGTTTATAGCCGTAAGTGAATCGGATGCGTATGGGGCAGGATCCTTGGTTGGCTTCTGCCGTAGCTGAAGGGGAAGCAGCAGGTTCGCTCGAACCCGTCCTTCCCGGTCCAACGCCGGCTAGCTTTCCCTCAAGCGATCCCTTAATCGTGGATGCCAGTCGTGCACAGGCCTTTCCCAGGGGCTGCTTCTCGAACGCTCGCGACGGTGCAATGGCATAACTTTGGTGAACCTGACCAAACTTGTCCACCGAGGCTCGGCCAAAGTCGAAGCTACCATACTCAGTCAGGGTCTTCTTCGAGTTGATTTCGATATTGTCGGTCCAGCCGGCAACTGATTCGCCCGTCGACGAATTCACTAGAACCAGATCGACCGGAATCGTCCAGCGGCTCTTGTCGGGGTTGGCGACCGGCTTAAGCGTCGCAACCAACAGCAGACTAATCTCCGGCCGGTCGCGAACATATTCGATCAGCCAGCTTGTATCCAGAGGAGAATAAACGCCGCCCGGACTGAGCAGCACAGGATGAACCGCGGAGCTCCGCAACATTTCCTGATACAGGAACAGAGTCAGGTGCTGAGCGAAGGTCTCCCCGAACGCAGCTCCGCTGCCGTCGTATACGGGAGCGATTCCGATGTCCGGCGTCGGATTCTCGCCCCAAGCGATCAAAACGGACCCCAGGAACAGCAAAGCAAGAACGGCCTGGCGGCGAGTCATTGCGCGTCTGCCTTTTTTGCGGCCGTTTGCTGCACGCTCGCGTGAGGCTTTGCCGCCGTCTGCGCGGCTGAGCGAGATTTCGGCGCCGTCTGCGCGGCATCCTTTGCCTGACTCTCACTTGCGGCCGCAGGCGGCTCCGACCCGGTGGCTATCGCCAGGATCTGCGGAGCAGTCAAAGCAGCTCCTGCGCCTGAATTATCGGTTCGAATCGGTTCCACGTCCTTCGTCGAGATGATCGAAACCGGAGCCATATACCAATTGGTTTCGCCCACCAGCGTCAAGTAGTCGTACAGAATCGGCATGTTTGTCGGGAGCGAGCCCCCATGCTGCCGCTGGTACAGCGCAATATACGACAGAAGCTCCTTTCGGATCGCGGCCTTGTCGCCGTTCTCGCCGATCAGGTACAGAGCGTACTCAAGGTGCGGATCCGGGTAAGCGCCCCGCTTCCCGTCGTATTCGATGGCTTTCAGAAAGTGCCGTTCGCCATCCTGGCGATCCTGTTCGTTGCGCGCCGTCAACGTAATCACCTTGCCCAAATAGAGCTGAGCGCGGGCATCGTTCGAGCGAAGACTGACGGCCTCCTCGAGATTGTCGCGAGCCATGGCAAACAAATCGTAGTCAATCGCAACGATCCCATTGTCCCGCTTCAGCGAGGCCATAATCAGGTTGAATTCGCCGCTCGATCCCAGCAGTCCGCCTGCTTTCAGCTTGGCGTCGATATCGGCCTTCAGCGATCCGCTCAGCAGCTCTTGAATTCGCGCGGAGCGCGCCTTCATGCGAGTTTCGTTCGCTACGAACCCCAGGCCGAGGCGTGGATCGCGCGTTACTTCCGTTTCGAGTCGCGCGTACAGCTTGGGCGCCTCCCGCACATCGTAGGATTGAGCCAAGATGTAACCGAGCGCCGCTTCGTCGGCTTCATTCTCATAGATGTCCGCCCATTCGGTGGTTGTCGTATGGTCCCGGAATACAAAGTTGCTGGCTACGGTGCTCCCGGCCACAGCTCCCATTCCCGCCAAGACGCCTGCATTCATCCCGCCGACTTTGCCCCCGACAGCAGCGGCCGCGGCAGTAACTCCCGCCACGAAGAGGGCCTTCTTCTTCAAGGCAGCCTCTTCCTTTTCCTTGTTCAGCGCCGGCTCAAGAACTGACATGCGAATCACTTCATAGGCATGTTTCTTCTCGATGTGTGCGATCTCGTGGCCGAGAACATAGGCAAGTTGCGCTTCGTTGTCCAGCATCGAGATCAGTCCCGTGCTCACAACGACCGTCCCAGTGGAGAACGCCTCTGCCCTGGGAATGGGGTCAAGCACAATCTTGAAGGAGTAGAGATTTGGCGAACCAGCGGGGACTAGCCGCTGGCCAATCGCGTTCAGGTAGCGCTGCAACATTGGGTTGTTGTAGAGCAATCCGTAGTTATGCCGGAAAGTCGCAAATTCCGGGCCGGAAACATCGCCAAAATGGGCTGAAGCGTTGAGATTGTAGAGATACTCCAGATCGGCCCGCCGCTTGTTGTCCCATGCGGCCTGGATCTGATCTCTGATTTCGGGCCGCTGTTGGATTTCTGCGAGCTTCTTCTTGTCTTCGTCGGAGTATTGTGGGATGGTGTTTGACGGTTTCGGCGGCTCCCCGAACGCTGGCAACAGGGCCAGTGCAGACAGGAGTACAAGTGGGGCCCATTTACCAAAGGCTTGCATAGTTCCCTCCCGTTGCAACCTGTCGAAAAACTCCCGACCCGAGTCCTCGGCGGAGGTAGTATACTTCCGGGCGTATTATGCCGCAACGTGACTTCCGGGGCGATGTTGTCATGAATTGGACATCTGCGCTGAGGATCTCCCTCGTCCTCTTTTCGGGCTTGGCGCTGGCGCCCCTGCAAGGAGCTTCGGACGTTGCATCGGAGGCCGCCAACGTTTCGCTGCTGCTCCCCGAGCTCGGTCTTCGCATTCCCGGCAATGGCTATGCCGAGTTTCGCCAGCCAGCGGACTCCATCCGAACCCTGATCCTCACCATCCCCAAGTCGGGATCCCATGTCGACTACGGCGCGATTCACACCAAGGTCAACACCGAGTCGGCAGACGTTGCGACACAGAGCGCGAGCGATGCAGAAGGCCTGGAATTGAAGGTCGACCTGCAAGCCGCCGGCGGTTTCCAACTGCAAAACGGCAGAAACTCGGTCGAATTGGAGTATCGGGATCGGTTTGGCAGGCAAGAATACTTCAACTTTCTCCTCATCTTCCCCCAAACCGAAGGACGGCGAGGGCTCATTCCTGAGTTGGAGCGCCAGCAGCCGGAGAAACGAGCCGGCAGAACCTTCGCTGTCGTGATCGGAATCTCCAGGTACGACCAGTCCGGCTCGGGTATCCCCAATTTGAAGTATGCCGACAGGGACGCAATGTCGTTTCTGGAATTCCTTCGGTCGCCGGCCGGAGGAAGTCTTAAGGACGAATCGGTGGCGCTGCTGCTCAACGAAAAGGCCACAACGCAAAACATCCGCCACGCACTGTATACATTCCTGACTGCAGCGTTGCCACAGGATACCGTGGTGATCTATATCGCGGGCCATGGCGCTCCCGATCCCCACGATCCCAGGAATCTCTATCTGTTGACCGCAGATTCCAAGCTCGATGACATGGGCGGCACGGCGTTCCCCATGTGGCAGATCCAGGATGTGTTCGAGCGCATCCTGAAGGCAAAGCGAGTCATCACCATCGCGGATACGTGCAGAAGTTTCGGTTTCACCGGTGCGCGCGCCGAAGGCAGCGGCTCAACGGGAATCAATCTTGTGAACCAATACATGGCGAGATATGCGGCAACGGACCAACGGGCGGTAATTACAGCCAGCGACATCAGCGAGCCTTCATTCGAGGATGTTCGATGGGGAAACGGTCACGGCGTCTTTACTTACTTTCTCCTGAAAGGCTTGCAAGGAGCCGCCGACAAAAACCACGACGGAGTGATCACTGCCGGAGAATTGTTTGCCTACCTGAAGCAGACCGTGCCCCAGGAAACCAATGGAAGACAAAACCCACGTGCTATGGAGGGCCTCGCCGGTGCTCTGCCGGTTAGCATTTTGCAGGGGCCCTCGCTGAGCAAGCGCTGATCGAGAGGAAACGGCAACGACAGTAGGTACACGGCTTGGGTTCACCGCGAAGATCGCATATCGTGGTCATTGCTATAGAACCGATTGATTCCAAAGGCCTCGGAGGTGTGCGGCTGCGGCGAGAACGCTGTGATTACGAAGCCTAATGTTACCGACCTTCGCGGGCTGGCCTGTCCACTGGGAAGCACGACCGGTAGCGGTCACTGTACTCAGGCAGCTGCTTTCTTGGAGCGGGCTAGCTCCTCCTTCTTGTCCGGGAGCCCGGAACACAAATGCGTCTGCACATTTTTCTGACCAGCTTGGTGCTTTGTTTCGGCATTGCCGGGTGTGCGCACCCCGCGCAGAGCACGGCTGCCGCCGCTGTGAAGGCGACGCTCCAGGGCGATTCGGCGCATCCGGGGCACACCGCCGGTTGGGTCGACACCAGACTATACTTCGGCCTGGGTCCTGCCGATCACCCCGAGCAGGGCGTGACCGAAGCCGAGTGGCGCGACTTCCTCGACAAGGAAGTGACGCCGCGGTTTCCCGGCGGATTGAGCGTGGTGGATGTCTATGGCCAGTGGCAGGGCAAGAACGAAACTGCGCCCGAGCGCCTGCGATCGAAGCTAGTCATCATCGACTGCCCGGAAAACGCCGAGAATCGCGCTAAGATCGATGCCATCCGCGCGGCGTGGAAGCAGCGCACCGGCGATCAGTCGGTGCTGGAAGTGACCCAGCCGGCCGATGTGTCGTTCTGAAATCAGCGCCTGGCCATTAGCTGTTTTGGCTCCGCGCATGGAGACGAAACATGAATCAGGATCGAAAGCCATCGGCTCGGTTTGTGTCCGATCGGCGCATTCTGCAAACCTTGTTGCTCACGTTTCTGCCGGCGGCGCTCTTCCCCATCCTGGGTTTCGCCCAGCAGAATCCCGCGGCAGACTCTACGGCCGCTTCGCAGAGTTACTCGCTGACGGATATCGCCGCGCTTTCCGTCGTCGGCGGTAAGGCCGAGCCAGCGGAATACTTCGGCCGCAAGGCCGTCCGGCTCACCAACCCATCCCAGAACAGCGATATCTTCGCCTATGTCAACGGATCGGCCATCCAGGATGGGGTTATCGAGCTCGACATAGCCGTGAAGATCACCGCCCCTCCAGGCGTGCGCATGCCCGGATTCATTGGCGTCGCCTTTCGCGCGCGTCCTGACGGTTCACACTACGACATGTTCTATCTGCGCCCGCGCAATGCCCTCTCCGACGATCAGGCTATGCGCAATCACTCGGTCCAGTACGTCGCCAAGCCCGGCTACGACTGGTATCCGCTCCGCCGCCAGTGGCCGTGGATCTACGAATCGTGGGCCGACCTCAAGCCTGAAGCCTGGACCCACGTCAAAGTCGAGCTTCACGGCCGCTTGGCGCGCCTTTTTCTCAATGGCTCTGATTCCCCCAGTCTTGTTGTAAATGGCCTCAAAGGCGAAGATCTCTCGGGCGGCGTCGCTCTATGGGGCTATCCCGGAGAGGAATCCTACTTCTCCAATCTCCGCGTCACGCCCCAGAAGACGCTGCCCATCCGCGACGATGGCGAGGCTGCGGGGATCTGGAGCGTCACGTTCGCGAGCGACTACGGAAGATTCCAGGGAAGGATGAACCTGCATCGCGAGGGCAAAGCCATCGCTGGAACCTGGACGGGTGACTTCGGCAAAGGCCTTAACATCGCCGGCACGTGGCGCGACGGCTATGTGGAGCTTATGTTCACCGGCAATTGGCAGGACGACCCTGGGGCTGCTCCTGTCCCCGCCGCGGCGACCCTCGCCGGCTGGATCGACGGTGACTCCGCTGCGGGCCGAATGAAGGTGGAAGGCCGTGCCGATGGACAGTGGACCGCCGCCCGGCAGACAAACGCGTCGACGCCAAAGTGACCGTGCGTAGGCCATGGAGCAGTTCACGAAGTTGGGAGGACGCAAGCGAAATGAGGCATCCGAAACAGCTTGACGGCGATGCCGCAGCAGCCGGCGGACATTACGATCGCCTCATCGAGGCGGAAAGCGCTCGTCTTGAACAGTTTTGCCCCGTGGAATATGCGATCACACTGCGGTATCTGAATCGCTTCGTGCCGGAGCGTTGCCACGTTGCCGAGATTGGAGTAGGGGTTGGGCATTATTCCGAGTTTCTGGCGCGCCGTGACTGCCACCTCAATCTTGTGGATGTTTCTGAGCGCCTCCTCGAAGCGGCCCAGACGCGCCTCTCTGCCGCCGGATTGGCGGCGTACGTCTCCAGCATTCATCGCGCGTCGGCGACCGATTTGCCTTTGGATGACGCTTCCATGGACGCCGTGCTATTGCTGGGCCCGCTCTACCACTTACGCGACTTGGGAGAGCGGCAGAAAGTTGTCGAAGAAGCATGGCGGGTCCTGAAACCAGGCGGGATCGTAGCTGCCGCCGGGATAAACCGGATCACGTTCCTTCGCGACATGTTTCGCTCGCCTGATCCATACTCGTCGAAGTTCTTTGACGCGGAATTCATGGCTGCTCAAAGCTTTTGGTTAGCGAATCATGACAGCCAAGGCTTCATAGCGGGATTTCTGGCAACTGGAAACCTCGACCCCAACCACGCGCCGCCGATCGGCGTCGCACATCTGACGACGATCGCGGAGTTTCGTGAACTCTTGACCTCGCAATTCGAAGAAGTTGTTTTGACGGGAACCGAATCGTTCACGTCGTCTTGGCAGGACCAATGGAAGTCGAAGCCCGCGACCGACAAGGCGGCGTGGCTAGAAATCATCGAAGCCACAGGGAAGAGCGTCGAAGGGATGGCCTATTCCGATCATTTCCTGTTCATCGGCATGCGGCCGCCCAACACCTGAGCGGACGGATCGATCCTCTCCTCCAAAATCGCGGTCAAAAATGTCGCAGAACGCCGCGGTTGTCACGACTTGTCGGCCTCAGCGCGGTCTCTCGCCGATCGCTGAAAGCTGGCTGAAGGCTGATGTCTGAAAGCTGACATCTGATAGCTGCTTTAGTACGCCTGAAGCTGATCGAGCGGCAGCCGTACGCGGAAGCACGTCGATCCCGGCTCGGACTTCACGCTCAGGTGGCCGCGATGCTTGCGGACGATGCGCATGGCATTGTCGAGGCCCAGACCCAATCCCTTGCCCGGCGCCTTGGTGGTGAAGAACGGCTCGAAGATCCGCTCCTGCAGCTCGGGAGGGATTCCCGGGCCGGTGTCCCAAATCTCCACCAGCATCATCTCGGCCTCCAGGCGGCAGGCCACGCGCAGGCAGCCGGAGTGCCTGCGCCCCGCAAGGGAAGAGCTTTCCGTAGGGGTCCCGTCGCTGAGGGCATCGAGCGCGTTTTCGATCAGCGCCGCCCACACCTGGTTGAGCTCGCCGCCGTAGGCGCTGATGAGCGGAAGGTTCGGCTCGTAGTCGCGTTCCACTTCCAGGTGATTCATGCGCGACCGGAACATCTGCAACGTCGCGTCGAGGCCGGCGGGGACGTCGACCTCCAGAATCGGAGCGCGGTCCATATTGGAGTAGTCCTTGACCGCGCCAATCAGGTCGAAGATTCGCGCGGTCGAGGTCACGATGGTTTCCGCCGCCCGCGAGGAGCGCAGATAGCGGGCGAAGTACTGCAGCGGGACGCAGACCGAGCGGCCCCCTGCGAGGCCGCGCAATTCGTCGAGATCGGCAGTGGTGACTCGCTGCTCGGCGAGCTGCGACGCGACCTCCCATGCGTCGGAGCAGCCCATCGCATTGAGCCAAGTGCGAAGCGATTCTTCTCGGGAGATAAAGCCCAGCGCATCCGCTTCGTTGGGCGGCTCAGCGGATTCATCGGGGCGGCAGAGAAACTTGTCTTCCCATGCCTCGATTCTTCGCATCTGGTCCTCGGAGAGACCCAGGCCGATCAGCTTGATGCGATTGGCGCGGTTGGCGCGGAATGCGGCCAGCAGGCTGGCGGCGGCGCGCTGGGCTGCAGAAGCGGGATTGTTCAGTTCGTGGGCCAGGTTGCCGGCCAGTTGGCCCAACGCAGCCAACTTTTCCGCCTGCTGTTCGATGCGGGTCACCTCGCGCACGCGGTCGAGTAGCGTCGAGACAACCCGCTGGGCCATAGACGGGATGGCCGCCAGCATCTCGGGAAACAGCGTCCGGGAAATGAGCAACGCCCAAAGCGGTGAGACCGCAAACCCCTGACCGCCATACGTCTTCATGCGCGAGAAGGGCAGCACGCCGGTCATTTGCCCGGTGCGGCCGATGAATAGCGCCATGGGGCCGCCTTCGCGCCGGCGCACGTGGATCTCGCCTTTGAGCAGGAGCACCATGTGGTCCGCCGTGGCGCCTTCCTCAAAGAGGATCTCGCCGGGATCGGCGGTCACTTCCTGGCCATGACGAGCCAGCCAGAGCCGATCTTCAAGCGGCAGGCCATGGAGCGGGCCGATGTGCTCCAACGCAGCAGCGATCTCCTCGACAGGGGTGGGTGTGGCGGGTGCGGTGACGGCGGGGGAAAACATCCGTAGACCTCCGGATGGCGCAGATTCAGGATAATAGACGATTGCCGGGCTGGTTTCCACTCCGTACGCCCGCGAAATGACCCACCGACGAAGACCGGCGCCAGAGGACGCGGAAGACGAGCTTTTTGCCGCACTTTTTGGATGCAGCATCTTGCCAAAACGCTTTCTTTCGCCGGTGTAGACTTTCCCTTTGGGCGGTGCCTCAAATGCAGGTGGTTTTCGCTGCTTCGGAATGCACGCCATTCGCCAAGACCGGCGGGCTGGCGGATGTTGTAAGCGCATTGCCGCGCGAGCTCGTCAAGCTCGGCCATCGGGTTTCGGTTTATCTGCCGCTCTACACGCGTGTCCGCAAATTCCTGAAGAGCAAACCGAAGTACGCAGTGCGCTCGCTAACCATCCCCTTCCATTACTACAACCGGTTTGTTGGCGTGGTGGACGGCGGCGAGCGCGACGGAGTGAAGTTCTACTTCGTCGAATGCCCAGAACTGTTTGACCGGCCGGAACCTTATGGTCCGAATGGCGGCGAGTACGCCGACAACGCCGAGCGCTTTGCCCTGTTTTGCCGGGCGGTGATCGAAGCGGCAAAGCTGCTGGGCGTGCCGCAGGTCTTCCATGTGCACGACTGGCAAGCCGGGCTGATTCCGGTGTATTTGCGAACCACCTACGCGACGGATCCGGTGCTGGGCGCGGCGGCCACCGTGCTGACGATTCACAATGCCGCCTATCAGGGGAAATTCCCGCCCAACACCACCGAGCAACTGCTCTTTCCCTGGGATATCTTCACGATGGACAAGGTGGAGCAGTTCGACCAGTTCAACTTCCTGAAGGGCGGCATGGTATTTTCGGACCAACTGACGACCGTCAGCCGCAAATACGCCGAAGAAATTCAGACCCCTGAGCTTGGTGAGCAACTGGATGGTGTGTTGCGCGGGCGTGCGGCCGACCTGCACGGAATTCTGAACGGCGTGGACTATACGTTGTGGGATCCAGCCACGGACCGTCACCTGGCGGCGCATTACACGCCGGAGAATCTCGAGGGTAAGGGCGCGTGCCGCGCCGATCTGCTCCATGCCTTCGGGTTGGAGGGAGTTCCGAAGACTACGCCGGTCATCGGGATGATCTCGCGGCTGGTTACGCAAAAGGGCTTCGATCTGGTTGCGCAGATCGCGGAAAGGCTTGCCCAACGCGACGTAGCGGTGACGGCCCTCGGCGCGGGCGACGCGTACTACGAAAACCTCTTTCGCGACTGGGCCTTTCGCCATCCAGCCAACGTGGCTGTGCGCTTCGGCTACAACGAATCGTTGTCGCACAAGATCGAGGCCGGGGCCGACATGTTCCTCATGCCATCGCGTTATGAGCCCTCCGGCTTGAACCAGATGTACTCGCTCAAATACGGAACGGTTCCGATTGTGCGCGCGACCGGCGGCCTGGACGACACGATCGAAGAGTGGGACGCGGAGAAGGGAACTGGGACAGGATTCAAGTTTGCGGGATTCAACCCCGAGGACCTGCTGGCCGAGATCGACCACGCCATTGAGGCATTCCGCGATCCGGAGAGCTGGACGCGCCTGATGCGCAACGGCATGGCGAAGGATTACAGTTGGGTCGGGCCGGCGAGTGAGTATGTAAAGGTGTACGAGGAGGCGGTGCGGAGGCGAGCCTAGGGGTGGTTTGGTGCTGGCTGGATGAAGAATAGCATCCTCCTTTTCTTCAAGTAAGTAATAGATTGAAAACTAATGAATTAAAGGACAGCGCAAAATATCTATGCAGAAACTATGTTAAAGTGGTATATTAGTGTAAGCGTTAAGGAGGACGCTCAGCATGTCTGTTCGTGAGATGTTTTGGGCTTGGGATTGAGGGTGCCGCAGCAAAGTTCGATACAGCAAGGCGCGACATGCCACTCAGCGAATTCTGCAAATCTCTCGATTGTCCAGTCGGCACGGAATGGACTTGTTAAGAACATACCACTGCCGTTTTTGTGGCGGATGGCATTTTGGGCATTTGCGTAGCGAGGCCCAAGGGAAGGGAGAATAGTGCGATGGCGACGGTATCAACGCCTGTAGATGTGTCGTGCGCGGTTGAGGTTTTTGTGGCGACCGCATTATTGCACATCGAGAATCCTGGAAGGTCCGAGTTTACGATTCAGCGAATAATTCGAAGAGCCGAGGCGGAGAATATCACCGGTGAAATGCGCTCCGGCGTGGGTGTTCACGCTACGCTCCATTGCGTTGCGAACAAAGCTCCGAACCCAGGAAAACACAAGATGCTCTTTGCCACCGGCAAGCACACGCGACGCCTGCTACTTCCCGGCGATGAGGTTCACCAAGACAGAACGGGCAAAGTTTTTCCAGATGCAGGAGAGATTCCCGAGAAGTATCTACCACTTTTGAAGTGGGCGAAGCAACACTATGAAGATGCGCGGAAGGATGCGGGAATGCATAGTGCAAAGCAAGATTCTTCGCGCGAGATGCCGGCGGAGCAAAACGAGCAAACTTCGCAAGGCTGGCTTCAGGGTCTTTTGGATATGGATGGGTTGGGGAAGGAGTATTGGGAGGGCGTCGATCCCGACGAATTCGTGCGCAAGTTGCGCGAGGGTTGGGAATGAGCCGCATTTTTCTCGATACCAACTTTTTTATCTACTTGCACGAAGGCGTTGGGCCCCAAGCAGCGCGATCACGGTATCTGAGCCATGCGTTCATCTCCCGCAAAGACGAAGTCTTCACGTCTGTGATGAGTCTGGGAGAGGTCCTTGTGACCCCACTCGCGAAAGGTAACCTTGCCTTGGCTCAACGGTATCGCCGAGATTTTCGGAGCCCTGGAATCACCGTGCTGCCCTTCGTCGAACAGGCGGCGGAGATCTTCGCGCGGATTCGCGTTGGCGGGAAGATCAAGCCTCCCGATGCTATTCAACTCGCGACTGCGGCAACCGCCAGTTGCGATCTCTTCCTGACCAACGATGACCGGCTCATGGGCCTTGCTGTGCCAGGGATTCACTTCATTACATCGTTTGAGAAGGCGCCGATCTAAGCACAATTCTGAAACCGGCAAAAGGCCGCTCCCTTGTGGGTGGCCTATCCTTACTTTACGATGATGGAGCTGAGCAATAGCGCCCTAGCTGTGCTTCCCCTTCCACTCCGTGTATGGGCCCTGGAAATCTTCGATGCCGCCGTCGTGGAAGATCCAGAGACGCGTGGCGACTTCGTCGATGAGATCGTGATCGTGGGTGACCAGCAGGACGGTGCCCTCATAACGTTGCAGCGCGATGTTGAGCGCGTTGATGGCTTCGAGATCGAGGTGGTTCGTCGGCTCATCGAGGATGAGGATGTTGGGCTTCGTCAGGATGAGCTTGCAGAAGGCCAGGCGCGCTTGCTCGCCGCCGGAGAGCGCCTGGGTGGGCTTTGCGCCTTCTTCGCCAGAGAAAAGCATCTGGCCGAGAATGCCGCGAATGTCTTCGATATGGGCGTCGGGCTTCCATTGGTGCAGCCACTCGGCGACGGTGAGGCCGGGCTCGATGGTCGAGCCTACGTCCTGCGGGAAGTAGCCGACCTGCGCTTCGTGGCCCCAGAAGACGGAGCCTGAATCGAGCGTGAAGCCGGAATCGGCGAGGCCGGGATAGTTGGCCAGGAGGCATTTGAGCAGTGTGGTTTTGCCGGCACCGTTGCGGCCCATCAGGCAGATCTTTTCGCCGCGTAAGACGTTGGCCGAAAACCCTTCAATGACTTTCAGATCGCCGTAGTAGTTCGTTAGATGCTTGAACTCCAGGACGTGCTTGCCGCTGGGCCGGGCCTGGTCGAACCGGATGTAGGGACGCTGAATGTTGGAGCGGGCCAGCTCGTTAGTCTGAAGGCGCTCGACCTCTTTGCGGCGGCTGGTCACCTGCGAGGAGCGAGTGCCCGCGGCGAACCGGGCGATGAACTCGTTGAGCTGCGCGATCTTCTTTTCGCGCTGGGCGTTTTCCGCTTCCAGCCGGGAGCGGATTTGCGTCTTGGCCATCACCATGTCGTCGTAGCCGCCAGCGTAGGTGATGATCGTCTGGTAATCGATGTCGGCGGTGTGGGTGGTGACGGAGTTGAGGAAGTGGCGATCATGCGAGATGGCGATCAGCGTGCCGTCGTAGCTGATCAGAAAGTCCTGGAGCCAGTGGATGGAGTCGAGGTCGAGGTAGTTGGTGGGCTCGTCGAGCAGCAGCGCCTGCTGCTTCCCGAAAAGCGCCTGCGCCAGCAGCACGCGCACCTTTTGCCCGCCTTGCAGCTCGCCCATCTGGCGCCCGTGGAGCGGCTCAGGAATGTCGAGGCCGTCGAGCAGGACGGCGGCGTCGCTCTCGGCGGTGTAACCGTCCTCATCGCCGATCGTGCCTTCGAGCTCGCCCAGGCGCATGCCGTCTTCGTCGGACATTTCCGGTTTGGCGTAGATGCGGTCGCGTTCTTCGAGCGCGGCCCATAGCGGCGCATTGCCCATGATGACAGTATCGATGACGCGGGAGGCGTCGAAAGCGAACTGATCTTGGCGAAGAATGCCGAGCTTGCGCGGGCGCACGATGGCGCCATTCTGCGGGTCGAGCTCGCCGGTGAGGATCTTCATAAAGGTGGACTTGCCCGCGCCGTTAGGGCCCGTGAGCCCGTAGCGGCGGCCCGGCGTGAAGGTGGTGGTGACCTCCTCGAAAAGGATCTTCGCGCCGTAGCGCATGGTGACGTTGCTGACGCTGATCATGTTCCTTTGCTTCCTGCATAGTTTCGCCGTGCCGCTCGCGAGCCACGGCGAATCCGCTCAACACGGGGGCGCCAGTTTCTCTGAATGACTACGCGGGTCAGGCGCGCCGAAGCAGGCCGCGCCGGAGAACAGTTGCGCTTTCATTTTCTCACACCCGTTCTTATGCACCTTTTTGCCAGCTTTTGAGATTGACTCGATTCGCTGTCTTCAGGCAGGAGGGTTGTGATAGATTGGATCGTCCGAAAATCGGTTTACCTCTTCGATCCGGACGTCAAGTGTCAGGTTGGATCACCTTTTTTCTTAGCGACGTTCGCGAAGGCTGCTACGTACTTTCCTTGGATCGGACCTTGATCACGCCAACAAAGAGGCGACCCAGAAAAAGCCGCCTCAAGACACCCGCCCTATCCTCCGGTGCGCATGAGAAACGGATCTGCGCCTGGCTGCAATGGTTTTTGTCAACTCAGGATGAAGGGAGACACACGTGCTTAAGAAGAGCATCTGCGCAGTCTTTGTGTCGCTTTGCTTCAGCCTTTCGGCCTCAGCAGGAGCACAAACAGCAACCACAGTAAACTTCAGCACCACCTATCAAACCATCCGCGGATTTGGCACCTCGACGGCCTGGCAGCCGGTGATGCCTTCGGCTTTGGTCGACGGCCTGTTCGGTACCGGCTCGGGCCAAGTAGGCCTCACCATCCTGCGGTCGCGCATCGATCCCAGCTCCACCACCGGGGGCTCGAACTGGGCCACCGAACTGAGCAATGGGCAGGAGGCGCAGGCGGCCAATTCCCAGGTCATCGTCTTCGCCACTCCGTGGTCGCCGCCTGCAGCCTGGAAGACTAACGGCAGCACCACCGACGGCTCGCTGATCACGAGCGACTATGGAAACTTCGCCAACTATCTGAATGCGTTCATCGCCTACGAGAAGGCCGGCGGTGTGAATCTGTACGCGATCTCCGTGCAGAACGAGCCGAACTATCTGCCGGACTACGAGTCCTGCGGATATACCCCAGCACAGATGGATGCCTTCGTAGCCCAGGAAGGCGGCACGATCAATACCAAACTCATGATGCCAGAGGCCGATAGCTTCAATACCAATATGTCCGACCCGACACTGGACGACTCCAATGCAGTTGGTCACGTTGCGATTGTCGCCGGGCATCTTTACGGACAAGCGCCCTTCTACTACACCAACGCCAAAAACCTTGGCAAAGACGTGTGGGCGACCGAGCACTATCTGACCCCGGCGAACGGAGCCTCGCAGCCTGCCATCGGCGATGCCATTTCGTTAGCTGAGGAACTTCATCAGTCCATGGCGGTGGCGCAGTACAACGCCTATGTCTATTGGTGGACACCGTTACTGAACAACAACAACGCACCGAATTACTACGCATTCGCCCTGGGCCAGTTCTCGAAGTACGTCCGGCCGGGTTACGTAATGACCGGAGCCAACAACAACCCCACCTCCGGCGTTTACGTTACGTCTTACAAGGGCAACAACAACTATGTGATCGTGGCGATCAATTCCAACAGCGGATCTTCAAGCCTCGACTTCCAGATATCGGGCGCGACCCTGACCTCGATGACGCCCTACCAGACCAATTCCTCCGGCGGGCTGATCCAAGAGGGGAACGTCAGCGTGTCGAGCAATTCATTCACCTACTCGCTTCCCGGGAATAGCATCACGACCTTCGTGGGAACGGGCTCAACGGCGACCGAAGGGCCTTATGGCGGCACGCCGGCGGCGATTCCGGGCACGGTGATGGCCGAGAACTACTATACCGGCGGGCAGGGCGTGGCCTATAACGTGACCTCGACTAACGGCACCGACAATAGCTATCGCTCCGACGGCGTGGACCTGGAGACCGCTTCGTCTCCCGCCACCGGCAACGACCTCGG
>Ga0187782_10001571_pt1 | contig 16712 bp, 13 predicted proteins | sample 0715_SJ02_MP15_2_FD_132454 | JGI IMG/M metagenome (GOLD analysis project Ga0187782, IMG submission 132454) | Tropical peat soil microbial communities from peatlands in Department of Meta, Colombia - 0715_SJ02_MP15_20_MG | ecosystem: Environmental > Terrestrial > Soil > Wetlands > Peat | place...
CCGCAAAATGGGGGGCCTCTGGAATACCGTACCCGCCACGTCGCGCCCCTTCCTGATCGCCACGTTGGCCATCGCCGGCATGCCACCTCTCGCCGGCTTCTTCAGCAAGGACGAAATCCTCGGCCATACCTTCGCTCGTGCCGCTACCCTCGATCGCTACCTCTTTCTCTGGATTGTTGGCGTCATCACCGCCGGTCTCACCGCCTTTTACATGTTCCGGCTGCTCTTTCTGGCTTTCTTCGGTCTCTCCCGCGTCCCTCCAGAAATCGAGCACCACATCCACGAATCGCCGAGGACCATGACCGCCCCCCTGACCGTCCTGGCGGCGCTTTCGATCGTCGGTGGTTGGTTCGCGCTCCCCGCTCTCTGGGGTGAAGAAAGTTCCTTCGAACAATTCCTCGAACCCGTTGTTCGAGGCGTCATTCCGGAAACCGTCGCCGTGAAATTTACCCACCACACCATGCTCGTCGAATGGCTCCTTATGGGCATTTCCGTTGCGGTCGCTGGCTTTGGCATTTGGCAGGCCTACAATTTCTATCTGAAGAATCCGCAACTGCATTCAAAGGTCGCTGCCTCATGGCCGCGCTTGCACAAGCTCCTGGTCCACAAGTATTACGTGGACGAAATCTACGACGCGCTCTTCGTCAATCGCATCAAGGATCTCAGTACCGCCTTCGGACTTTTCGATGCCAAGGTGATCGACGGCCTCGGCGTCGACGGCGCCGCTTGGCTCGCGCGCGTCTTTTCCAGAATTTCCATGTGGTGGGACAAGTGGGTTGTCGATGGCCTCGTCAACCTCACAGGCAGGTTCACCCGTTCACTCAGCCATCCGGTCCGCATGTTCCAGACCGGCGTTTTTTCGAGTTACGCCATTTTCATGCTGATCGGTCTCATCATCCTGCTCGCCTACTACGGCCATCACATGCAGGTTATCGTGCGCAGTTTGCGCTGAAAGGGCAATTCGCATGCACCTTTTTTCAAATCATCTCTTAAGCGTGATCCTCTTCACGCCAACGATAGGCGCGCTGGTTCTCTTGTTTGTCCCACGCAGCTCGCCCACCCTCCACCGCGTCATCGGCAATTTCTTCGGCATCCTCGGCTTCGCCGTTTCGATTCCGCTCGTTCTCCATTTCCCGGCCGGCTACCAGAGCTATACCTTCCTCGAATCCGCGGACTGGATTCCCTCGATCGGCGCTCGCTATACGCTCGGGATCGATGGCATCAGCTTCCTCCTCGTCATGCTTACCACCTTCCTCGGCATGATCGCCATTCTCTCCTCCTGGGCCGCTATCCAGAATCGCACCAAGGAGTACTACATTCTTCTTCTCCTTCTCCAGACCGGCATGCTCGGCGTGTTCCTGTCCCTGGATTTCTTCCTCTTCTATGTTTTCTGGGAAGTGATGCTCGTTCCGATGTACTTCCTCATCGGCGTGTGGGGTAGCGACCGGCGCCTCTATGCCGCCATCAAGTTCTTCCTGTACACACTCGCCGGTTCCGTCCTGATGCTCCTTGGCATCCTGGCCCTGTATTTCAACGCCGCCAAACTGACCGGCACGCAGACTTTCGACATCCCGACTCTTCTCGCTGCCGCTCAGCATCTCCCGGATTCGCTGAGAGCCTGGCTCTTCTGGGGTCTTTTCTTCGCTTTCGCTATTAAAGTCCCCATGTTCCCGTTTCACACCTGGCTGCCTGACGCACACACCGAAGCGCCCACCGCTGGCTCCGTTATTCTGGCCGGCGTCCTCCTGAAAATGGGGACTTACGGTTTCATCCGCTTCTCCCTGCCGCTGCTTCCGGATGACCCCGCCTCCCGCGCCAAAATCATTCACATCCTCATCGTTCTTTCCCTCATCGGCATCATCTACGGCGCCGTCGTCTGCCTGATGCAAAAAGACATGAAACGCCTGATCGCCTACAGTTCCGTCAGTCACCTGGGCTTCTGCACTCTCGGCATCTTCGCGTTGACCCCCACCGGCCTCTCCGGCAGCGTCCTCCAGCAGATCAACCACGGAATTTCGACGGGCGCGCTCTTCCTCATCGTCGGCGTCCTCTATGAGCGCCGCCACACGCGGCTAATCTCCGAATTTGGCGGCCTCGCCACGCCCATGCCCAATTACGCCGCCATCTATCTCATCATCACGCTCAGTTCTCTCGGCATGCCACTTCTCAACGGCTTCATCGGAGAATTCACCATTCTTCAGGGCGCTTTCATCGTCAACAAAGCCTGGGCTGCCTGGGGCACCCTCGGCATCGTTCTCGGCGCGGCGTATCTCCTCTGGCTCTACCAGCGCGTGATGTTCGGTTCCGTCACGCACGACGTTAATAAAACGCTCCCTGACCTCAACCTCAGGGAATACGCCATTCTTCTCCCGCTCGTCTTCCTGGCTTTCTGGATCGGCATCTATCCCAAGCCTTTCTTCAACTACATCAACAGCCCGGTCGATAAAATCGTCCACCAGGTCAACCCCGCTTTCTACCAGCAAGCTGCTGCCTCCGGAACCTCCGTCTCCAATGCTTCCTCCACTTCCTCCACCTCCGCTACTCCGGTGGCTGTGGCGGTTAAATAGCCGACCCCTATGCATTCATTCCTCAATTCCATTCTCACTTACATCCACGGCGACGGCCTCGTCATCCTGCCGGAGATGGAACTGCTCCTGTTTGCCCTTGGCATTCTCATCTTCGATTTTCTTCTCACAAAGAAGGAAAAGTACTTCAACGCCATCCTCGCCCTTATCGCTGTCGCGTTCAGCGGCTACGGCGTCTACATGCAGATTCAGCGCTACAACCCGCTCCGCGGGGATCCTGCCGCCCCTCCGGGCTTGTTCGGTTTCCGTGACACCGTTCTCGTCGATGGCTTCTTCATCGTCTTCGCCATTCTGTTTCTTGCTGCCACCGCTCTCGTCATTCTCCTTTCCATCCGCTATATGGACATCGAGCGCGAGCAGGAAGGCGAATTTTACGCACTGATCCTCTTCGCGTGCATCGGCATGATGTTCATGGCCTCTGGCATTGACCTTCTCGTTCTCTTCCTCGGCCTCGAGACCATGGCCCTCAGCTTCTACGTTCTTTCCGGCTTCCTCCGCGCCAACAAGCGCTCCAACGAAGCCGCCATGAAGTACGTTCTACTCGGCGCCTTCAGCTCCGGCATTCTTGCTTACGGCTTCTCTCTCCTCTACGGTGCAAGCGGTTCTGCCGTTGAGTATGGCGGTCGCCCTTCTACCCACATTGGAGACATTGCAAGAGCCCTTGAATGGCGCCTGGAACATACACTTGCCAACGGACAGATCGACTGGCTGGTTGTCCTGGCCTTTGTGAGCGTCGCTGCCGGACTTTTCTTCAAGATTGCAGCGGTTCCCTTCCACCAGTGGGCGCCGGACGTTTACGAAGGAGCCCCTACGCCCATCACTGCGTACGTCAGCGTCGCTTCGAAAACCGCGAGCTTTGCCTTTCTGCTGCGCTTGATGAATCCCTACTACGGTCTTTTCGGGCTCACTCAGCCGACCTGGGTCTATGCTGTCGCCGGAGTTGCCGTCGCCTCTCTCACCTGGGGCAATCTCGCGGCGTTAACCCAGAACAACATCAAACGCCTTCTTGCCTACTCTTCCATCTCTCACGTTGGCTACATTCTGCTCGGAGTGGTTGCTGCCAACGACACCGGAATGGCAGGCATCATGTACTATCTCATTGCCTACGGCTTCATGACCATTGGTGCCTTCGCCGTTGTCATCGTCATGCGCCAGCGCGGCTTGATCGGCGATACCCTCGACGACCTCGACGGCCTCTACCAGCGAAATCCCGCCGCCGCGCTTCTGCTGCTCATCTTCATGCTCTCACTCGCTGGCATTCCTCCCACCGCCGGCTTCATGGGCAAGTATTTTATTTTCCAGTCTCTCATCGAAACGCATCATCCTGTGCTCGCCGTTTTTGCGGCTCTTTATATCGTTCCCGCCCTCTACTACTATTTCCGGGTTGTCGTTCATGCCTGGATGCGCTCTCCTGGAGAGGTTCCTGCTCCGCAGATCAGCAGCGGCCAAGCCCTGGCTTTAGGTGTCGCCTTGTTTGTCACCCTCGCCGCCGGGTTGTATCCTGAACCGTTCACACGGCTGGCTCGCTATGCCTTCGGACAATAACGACAACAAATCCGAGAAGCCCACCGCCCCCGAAGAACCTGCCGCCGGCTTCAGCCGCCAGTTCGCCATGGCCATGGAACTGCCATTCATTCTCGTTGCGGCCATCATCGTGGGGGGGTTTTTCGGCTTCCTGCTGGACTCCTGGCTGCATACCAAGCCCTATCTCATGCTTGTCCTCGGCTTCCTCGGTTTCTTCGGCGGCCTCCGCGATGTCCTCCGCCGCGCCTCGAAATAACTTTGACCTCCACCCCCATCGACGACTCCCTCTACGGCGAATCCGAATCGCACATCTCCCAACTCACACTTCTTCTCGGTCTGCTCGTCGCTTTGCCGGTCGCCTATTTCCACGGCTGGCGCTGGGGCTCGGGCATCTTCATCGGTTCACTCCTCGCGTGGTTCAATTTCCGCTGGCTCAAACAAGGCCTCGATGCACTCACCGAAGCCTCCACCGCACAGGCAAATCGGCCGAAGCCCCGCGTTCCCCTTCTCACCTACTGCAAAGCCTTCTTCCGCTACGGGTTGATAGCCCTCGCTGTCTATGCTATTTTTAGGTATCTGAACGTTCCCGTTTTAAGCATGGTTTTCGGTTTGTGCGCCCTGGGAGCGGCCACCATCGTGGTTAGTGTGCACAGCATCTTGCATCCTTCGGACTAACGCATGGAAGAACACATAAAACAGCTCACCCACTGGGTGAATCACCTTCTGGGCCCCCTTGCCCTTCGCCTTCTCCACGCGCTCCACGTCCCGCCCGCCGACTACGAGACACCTATCCCCGAATATCTCATCATGTCGTTCATCGTCCTCATTATCGGCACCATCCTCGCGCTCTACCTGCGCTCCCAGCTCTCCGTCGAGCGCCCGGGCGGTTTTCAGCAAGCCGCCGAATTGCTGCTCACGAATCCCCTGGGTTTCGGCATCAAGGACCTGCTCGAAGAGAACGTCCCGCATGGGGCGGGGAAGTACATCCCCTTCATCGGCTCTATCTCCATTTTCATTCTTCTGGCAAATCTGCTTAGTCTTTTCCCCGCGTTCGCTTCCCCTACTGGGGTGGCGATTGTGCCGCTGGCCTGCGCGTCGCTCGTGTTTCTCTATTTCAACTGGCAGGGCATTGTCCATCACGGGCCCGGCAAGTACGTTCTGACCTTTGCCGGTTCCCCTCAGCATCCCGCTGACTGGGCCTTGGCTTTTCTCCTGTTCCCCGTCGAAATCATCTCCACCGCGGCACGCCTCCTCTCCCTCACCGTCCGGCTTTGGGCCAATATCTTTGCGAGCGACCTCATTTACATGATTTTCCTCGGACTCTTGCTCGGCCCGTTTGAATGGGCATGGTCGAAGAATCCCGTTCTCGGCGTGGTCTTCGGCATTTTTCCCGTTTTGATACCCCTCGCCTTCATCGGTCTGCACATCTTTGTGTCCGTGATTCAGGCCTATATTTTCACGGTCCTCCCTTCGATCTACGTCGGGCTCGCCGTTGCCGACGAACACTAGATATGCGGGAAGGCTCCGAGTTCGTCATTTCGAACGGATTCTCTGAAACGAGGTACCTGCTTTTTGCTTTTTCGGTTGTGCCGTTCAGCGTGAGACCGGTTTGCATCACGTAGATCCGGGAACCACCCACTGGCGGCAATTCTCAGGAGGTAGTTATGAAGAAAGTGGTCGCAGTCTTGGCTGTACTTATGATCGTTATGCTCGTCGCTCCGGCCGCGTTTGCTCAGGAAACGGGCGCGAGCTCCGGCAAGAGCCTCGGCGCCATTGCGGCAGGCTTTGGCATGGCCCTCGCCGCCTTTGGCGCGGCGCTCGGTCAGGGCAGGATCGCCTCGGCGGCCTGCGAAGGCATGGCCCGCAATCCCGGGGCCGCAGGTGCCATTCGCGCGGCAATGATCCTTGGCCTGGTGTTTGTGGAAACTCTGGCCCTCTTTACGCTCGCGATCATTATGTTGAAGGTGTAGCCGGACCTTTGCAGGGTTCTCTGTTAGCTTTTCCATGCAGCTGACTTTTGTATCGGCTCTTTGTAGCAACAAAGAAAAACGCCCGCCTCGAGTTCCTCGGAGCGGGCGTTTCCTTTTCCTGACCCTGACAGCAGTTCCGCATGCTCTTGAACAGCCTAATCAAAGCCTGGCCAGCTTTGGCTTCAGCCGGTTCATGTAATCAGGGGAGGGAGAGTACCGACCACGCGCCACTCCCCCTCCCATGGAGGGAAACACAAATCTGTCTGTTTCTATAAGGTCGCCAGGGTTTCGAGGGCTGCCTTATCCTGCACAAGCAACGTGGACCCATTCACTTCCACCAGCCGTTTCCGCTTGAACTCGCTGAAACTCCGGCTCACGGATTCCCGCGAGCACCCGATCAACTGAGCGATCTCCTCGTGGGTTAGCGCCAGCTTCACGCGCACTCCACCGCTCGTCACCGGCGCCCCGGCCGACCATTCCACCAGGAATCGCGCCAGTTTCTCCTCGACCGAGTTGCTCAGCCCGATCGAGCGGATCACCTCGTACGCCGAGTGGCAATCACGCCCCAGATGCTGCGCTACCTGCAGGCAGGCATCGCCGTGTTCCTTGATAAACTTCAGGAAATCTTCCCGGCTCACATACGCCAACTGCGTCGGCTGCAGGGTTTCCGCCGTGATCTCGTGCAGCAGCCCGGAGATCGCCGGATTCAAGCCAAGAATGTCGCCCGGCTTGGCAATCTTGAAAATCAGGGTCTTGCCGTCGCTGTTTGTTGTCAGCAGCTTCACGCGTCCATGGCATACGATGTATACCCCACGGGCGGGCTCGCCTTCCATGAACAGGATGGCCCCTGCGGGATAGGAACTGGTTCGCCGGATATGCCCCAGTGCCCTGGCAGTTTCGGGCGAAACACTGCAGAAGAAGCCGTCGGTCCGTATGTCGCAGGCCGAGCAATCGTCGACGACCGGGAAACCGTAAGGGGACCGCGGCTTGCGCTGGACTGCCGTCGCCAGATATCCACTTGGGGCCTTTGCTGTCATAACGCTGCTGGCCATGGGGGACGTCCTTTCTTCTCTAAGCGAGTTTTTTCAAGACGTAGTGGGGAAAAGCATTTGGCTCGCCATTGGCGCCAGACGGCCCCAGTTTCGCCATCCACCATAAGTTAAATGAAATACGAGGGTTAAAGTATCAGGCGGGAAGCAACGTTCTCGGAGTTATGCGCAATGCAGATTCGGAGTGGGTCATATCGCACAGCTTTGTGTGATCTTCATCACGACTAGCACCCAAAAGAGCGCCGGTTTTCCGGTCCACTGTGGTCAAATCACAGCCCTCAACCGATCGGTCATCGGATGCTCCCCACGCAGCCATGCCTGGTTCTCTGGCGTTTTACGCTGACCGCTGCCTGAGGATGGCTTCTTGCCTTTTGGGTCGGAGCTGAAGAGCGAACCTCGCAGGCAGACCCCCGTTTTGCTCTTCTCCGGTTTTGAACTGTGGACTCAGAACACGGAACGAATGACTTACTTCGCAGACATCATCAACGGCTGCGACAACACAATTCCCAACACGTGGTTCGGTACCAATCCGAGATACAGGGTGATGACCGCCGTCACCACAACCACCATGGCTGCCGTCGGACTCAATCCCTTCGCCGCATCCGTCGGCACCGTGCCTTTGTACTCCCGCATGTACATCACCACGATCAGGCGGAAATAGTAGTAAGCGCCAATGATGCTATTCACCGCCATCATCACCGCCAGCCACACCAGGTTGGACTTGATCGCCGCTGTGAAGATGTACAGCTTCCCAAAGAACCCTGCCGTAATCGGCAGCCCCAGCAAGGACAACAAGAACAAGCTCAACGCCGCGGCCGCAAACGGTTGCCGCGTTCCGAGCCCAGCATAATCGTCGTAGGTCAGATATCGTTCGCCCTGTCCGCCAATCTCCGAAACTACAGTGAACGCGCCTACCGACACCAAGGAATAGCTGGCCAGATAAAACAAAACGGCCGCGTAGGCAGGTGCAACCGCGTCGGCATCGGCCCTGACAAAAGTCACCGCCGCGAAAGCCACCAGCGTATACCCTGCGTGGGCGATCGAGCTGTAGGCCAGCATCCGCTTCACGTTGTTCTGCACAAGCGCCCCCAGGTTGCCGACGAACATCGTCAACGCTGCCAGTACCCAAAATGCCCAGAACCAGAAATCTGTCGCCGCGTGAATCGTGCTGAAAATCCGCAGCAGCAGCGCGAAAGTCGCTGCTTTCGGCCCGGCAGAGAAGAGCGCCGTCACCGGAGTGGGCGCGCCTTCATACACGTCAGGCGTCCAGATCTGGAAGGGAGCCGCGGCTACTTTGAATCCCAAACCCACAAGAATCAGCGTCAATCCCAGCCGCAACAGCGTGCTGTTCGAGCTTGCATCCGCAAGCGCGGAAAGATTCGTCGATCCTGTCACCCCATACACCAGCGCGATTCCGTACAGGAAAAACGCCGTGGCGAAGGAGCCCAGTAGAAAGTACTTCACGGCCGACTCGCTTGCCTTGATCGAATCGCGCCGGTATCCCGCCAGGATATAACTTGCAATCGACGACATCTCCAATCCGATGAACGCCGTTAACAGTTCCTGCGCGGACGACAGCACACCCATTCCCGCCGTTGCGAACAAAATCAGCGCATAGAATTCCGCGCCCGCCAGATTCTCCCGCTCCAGATACGAATCGCTTCCCAGAATCACCAGGAAGGCAACCAGCCCCACCAGCCAGTGAAAGAACAGGCTGAAGGTATCAAACGTGATCAGTCCGGAAAACCCACTGCCTACGAGCGTCGAAAACGTGGAAAGCGTTCCCGCCGCGGCCCCGACCAAGGCCAGAAACGTCAGCGCTTGCCGGCTCTTCATGAACGGCTGCAGCAGCATCAGGATCACGCCGAAGCCACACCACACCAACTCCGGCAGCACGTGGAAAACATTGCGCAACATGATCTGGTTCAGGGATTCCATTTAGCGCGATGCCAGCCTTTCTCTCGAATTCTCTGCCTTCGCCCCGATCGCCGGCGTTCCGGCCTGCGGCGTTGCCGCCTCGTGCATCAGGTTCGGATTCATCTGCTCGATTACATTCTTGCAAGGAGCTTCAAAACGCCTCGTGAAGAAGGGAGAGCCGATCCCCATCCACAGAATCACCACCGCCAGGGGCCACAGCGTCCAGTTTTCCCGCGCCGACGTATCTTCGAGTTCCCGGTTCTTCTGGTGCGTCACGTCGCCATAAAACACTCTCTGGTACGACCACAGCAAATAACACGCGGACAAAATGACACCTATTGCGGCCCACGCTGCCCAGGGCCAATGGGCCTGGTAGGTGCCCAGCAGAATCAGGAACTCACCCACGAACCCGTTCAGCATCGGCAGGCCCATTGAGGACAGCGCCACGAACAGGAAGAACGCTGCCAGCCTCGGCATCGGCGAACACAAGCCGCCATACTCGCTAATCTCAAACGTATGCCGCCGGTCGTACAGCATGCCCACCAGCAGGAATAACCCTCCCGTGGAAATCCCGTGGGCCAGCATCTGGTACACCGCGCCTTGCATCGAGATCTCGCGGAACGCGAAAATTCCGAGTACCACAAACCCCAGGTGGCTCACAGAGGAGTACGCCACCAGTTTCTTCAAATTCGGCTGCACCATTGCCACCAGTGCCCCGTAAATGATCCCGATGATCGCCAGCGCCGCCACATACGGTGCCGCCCGATGCGATGCCTCCGGGAAGAGCGGCAGGCAAAAGCGTATCATGCCGTAGGTCCCCATCTTCAGCAGTACCCCTGCCAAAATGATGGAGCCGGCCGTCGGCGCCTCCACGTGCGCGTCAGGAAGCCACGTGTGGAGAGGGAAGAGCGGAACCTTAATCGCAAACGCAACGAAGAAAGCCAGGAAGAGCAGCAGCTCCGTGCGCTCGGACAGCACCAACTGTCCGTTGTGCAGCATCAGCTGAATCGTCGGCAGGTCGAAGGTTCCCGTGCGGTTGTACAGCCAGACAATTCCAACCAGCATCAGGATCGACCCGGCCATGGTGTACAGCACAAATTTGATGGCCGCGTAAATCCGCCGGTCGTGGCCCCAAATCCCGATCAGAAACGCCATGGGGATCAACATGATCTCCCAGAACAGGAAGAACAGGAACATGTCCAGCGAAAGGAACACGCCGACCACGCCAACTTCGAGGAGCAACAGCATCACGTGGAATTCCTTGATCCTGTGATGCACTCCCCGGTAGGAAGCCAGCACGCAAATCGGCGTCAGGAACGTCGTCAGGATCACCAGGAACAAGCTGATTCCGTCCACGCCCAGGTGGTAATTAATGGCAGGCGCCGAAATCCAGTGGAAGAATTCCTCGAGAGAATAGCCGCCGCTCCCGATCGGAACGGCTCGCAGCATGAACAGCGACGCCAGAAACTCCACCAGGGAAACGACCAGCGTAAACCGCCGGATCCAGACCTCATCGTCGCCGCGCAGCCACAGCAACGCCGCCGCCCCGGCAGCCGGGAAGAAGATCAGGAAGGTGAGTAGATGTCCGTTGAGCGCCATTATCGCGTCCCTCCGAACACCACAGGATGCAAAATCGGCCAGAAGATAATCCCAAACAGAACCACGGCTCCGACCAGCACCCACACCGCGTAGCTTCGTGTATTGCCGGACTGCGTATGCCGCACAGTATCTCCAACCGCCGTCGCTCCGCTCGCGACCCCGTTCACAGCCCCGTCAATCACGCCGACATCCACAACCTTCCACAACACATTCCGCGAAAGCCAAACGAGCGGCCCAACCACCAGAGCATCGTACAGTTCATCCACGTAGTATTTGTTGTAGAGGATCTTGTGCAGCCCTTCGGATGTGCCGCGCTTCACATCCTTCGCATACATGCGCCAAGCCACGGTCAGGCCCACAATCGCCGCCACCATCGCGACTCCGGAGAGAGTCAGTTCCAGGCTGTGTGCGTTTTCAATGCCGGTAACCTCTCCCGAACCCAGCGCGGGCGCCATGAACTCCGAGAAATAATCCTTCCCGCCAAGCAAAGCAGGCAGTGCGAGCCATCCTCCCGTCAGGGAGAAAAACGCCAGAATCATGAGCGGAGAGGTCATATTCAGCGGAGACTCATGCACATGGACGTGATGCTCGTCGTAGCGCTGTTGCGTAAAGAATGTCAGCCAGATGAGCCGGAACATGTAGAACGACGTCAGCACCGCCGCCAGCAGACCGATGGCATACAACGCCTTTCCGCCATTTTCCGAATTAAACGCCGCAAACAGGATCGCGTCCTTCGAGAAAAACGCCGCAAAAGGAAAGAATCCCGCTATGGCAATCGTCCCGAACAGCATGCACCAGAACGTGACCTTGATCTTGGACGCAAGTCCGCCCATGTTCCACATGTCCTGCTCGCCGCCCATCGCATGGATTACGCTGCCGGCCGAGAGGAACAGCAGCGCCTTGAAGAACGCGTGGGTCATCAGATGGAAGATTCCGGCGCTGAACGCTCCCACGCCGCACCCAAGGAACATGTAACCCAGTTGACTGACCGTCGAATATGCCAACACCTTCTTGATGTCGGATTGCACCAGGCCAATCGTGGCCGCGAAAAACGCCGTCGCGCAGCCCACAATCGCCACCACATACATCGCCGTCGGCGCGTGCAGAAACAATACGTGCGACCTGGCCACCACGTACACGCCTGCCGTCACCATTGTCGCCGCGTGAATCAACGCGCTCACCGGCGTCGGACCTTCCATGGCGTCCGGCAGCCAGACATACAACGGAATTTGCGCCGATTTGCCGGTCGCCCCTACAAACAACAGGAGGCATGCTATGGTGATCGTCCCCAACTGTCCCATCGCCTCCGGTTGCCATGTGGCCGCCTTGTCAAAGACCGTCTGAAAATCGAGCGATCCGAACGCGCGGAACAGCAGGAACATCCCCAGCATGAAACCAAAATCGCCGATGCGGTTCACGATCATCGCTTTCTTGCCCGCATCCGTCGCCGATTTCTTCAGGAACCAGAACCCGATCAGCAGGTAGCTGCAGAGCCCCACGCCCTCCCAGCCCACGAACAGCAGCGCATAATTCGCTGCCAGCACCAGCGTCAGCATGAAGAACATGAACAGGTTCAGGTAGGAGAAGAACCGGTAATAGCCGCCTTCGTGCGCCATGTATCCGGTCGAATAGATGTGAATCAGGAAGCCCACGCCGGTAACCACCAGCACCATCACCACGGTGAGCTGGTCGAACTGCAAGTCGAACCCGGCACGGAAATTCCCGGCCACGATCCAGTCGAAAAACTCCTTGTGGAAAGGCCTTTGCCCGCTTTCAAAAAACTCTCGCACCGCTTCGAGCGCGCAGAGAAACGACAGGCCCGTGGAGCCGAGCGCGACCGAATTCACAATGTTCTTCGGCCATGTTTTGCCCAGCAGGCCGTTGATCGCCGACCCGAGCAGTGGCAACAGCGGAATGATCCAAAGATTTTCGAGTATTGGCATTAGAGTTTCAGCAGATCCACGCGCTCCACATTCAGCGACTTGCGGTTGCGCGCCGTCAGAATGATGATTCCCAGCCCCACGGCTGCTTCCGCGGCCGCAACGATGATCACGAACAAGACAAAAACTTCTCCATCCGGCTTACCAAACGACTGGCTAAACGCTACGAACGCCAGGTTTACCGCGTTCAGCATCAGCTCGATGCCCATGAAAATCGTAATGATATTGCGCTTGAAAACAAACGTGACAATCCCGAGTCCGAACAGGATCGCGCTCAGCAATACGTAGTAGCTCGTCGGGACCATGTCAGTTCTCCCGCTGGGCCAGCACAATGGCGCCCAGGATGGCCACCAGAATCAGAAACGAAGTCAGTTCAAAGGGGTAGACGAATTCCTGGAACAGCAAGGTCGAGAGCTGCCTGGTGGACGTGAGCGTTTCGGGCGTTCGCGCCGGCATCGCCGCATTGGAACCCACGATCGCCGCCGCGATCAGGCCCGTCATGGCCACCGCCAGCGGGACACCGGCATACATTGCCAGCCTCGAAAAGTTCGTGCGCTCTTCCTCGCCCGCGTTTAGCAGCATGATGACAAAGATAAAGAGCACCATGATCGCGCCGCCGTACACGATGATCTGTACGGCAGCCACGAACTCCGCTCCCATCAGCAAATACAGGCCCGCCAGCGCGACCATCACAAGAATCAGGGAAAGCGCGCTGTGAATCGGGTGTTTCTGCACGATCAGGCTGATCGCTCCAAATACGGCGACCGCAGCCAGAACAAAAAAGATAACCAGCGGCGCAGTCATCAGTGCATTCTCCAGAGAATGACAACACTTGTCAGCACCACGTTGGCAATCGAAACCGGCAGCAGGAACTTCCACCCGAAGCTCATCAGTTGGTCATACCGGAACCGCGGCAGCGTCCCGCGCATCCAGATGTACACGAACAGGAAGGCGAAGACCTTCGCCAGGAACCAGAAAATCCCCTGAATCGCGTCGTTGACCACGGGGAACACAATCAGGCCAAAGCCAATCGCGGCCATGACTGCTCCCACCACCGGCAGAACCAGCCGTCCAAACATGTTTTCGTACCGAATGCCGTCAAAAATCACCCAGAGGCCAAAAGGAATCAGCAGAACCGACGGCAAATACTGCGTAAGGGTCCACGACGCCGGAAATGGAGAGAGCCAGCCGCCGAAGAATAGAATCGTTGCCAGGCACGACACCGTGATCATGCTTGTGTATTCCGCGATGAAAAACATCGCGAACTTCATGCTGGCATATTCCGTGTGGAATCCCGCCACCAGTTCCGATTCCGCTTCCGGCAAGTCAAACGGCACGCGGTTCGTTTCCGCAATCGCGGCAATGAAGAAACAAACAAACCCGATGATCTGAGGGAAAATGTTCCAACTGAACAGTCCGTTTCCCTTGACGCCTTGTTGAACCACGATGGTCCGCAGGCTGAAGTCCCCTGCGATCAGCAGCACGCCGACAACGGAAAGGGTCAGCGCCAGCTCGTAGCTGACCATCTGCGCGGAGCTTCGCAGCCCACCGAGCAGGGAATACTTGCTGTTCGAAGCCCATCCCGCCAACGCTACGCCATAAACCGACAGCGCCGTGATGGCGAACAGCACCAGCAGGCTGATGTTCACCTCCGCGATGCTGATGCCCGTCTCGTAGCCAAATACCTTGAAATGCTGCGGCCCGAAAGGAATCACCGCCAACGACGTCAGTGCCAGCATCAACGTGATGAAAGGAGCCAGAAAATAGGCCACTTTATCCACACTCGCAGGGAGCGGATCTTCCTTGAAAATGAACTTCACCCCGTCGGCCAGAGGCTGCAGCAATCCATGCGGGCCTGTGCGGTGCGGTCCCCAGCGCGCCTGAATATGCGCAATCACTTTACGTTCGATCCACGTCAGGTAAGCGTCCACCGTCAAAACGAGGAAAACCAGAATCGCGATCTTTACGATCGGAATAATCAGGAACGCGTAGTGGGTCAGGAATTCGTTCACGACTTAAGTTCCGCCTCGGACAGGGATTGCATCATCGTGCAGAATCGGCTCAAGGAACCGCTGGTAAAGAGCGTATCCTTCGCGGGACGGATCAGTTCCACCGGCACATCATAGGCTCCGTGCCCGTTTTTCGAGAAATGCAAGCGGGTAACTTCCGCGCCGCCGGTCAAAAGCCCGCCCAGTTGGACGTTGTATCCCGGCACAACCTTGCGAATCTCCTCGAACACCGTGGCGGGATTCTTGAAGTGGAACGCTTTTCCAAGCCCAGCCTTCTCGAGCTGGTGGGAGATAATGCGCAGCAGGTCGAAGTCCGACCGCACGCCCATCACTTCCGCCGCTTTCCGCAGCAACTGAATCTCGCCTGCCGTGTTCGTCACGCTGCCATCTTTCTCATACGCCGAGGCAGCAGGGAACACGATGTCGGCTTCGAGCGCGGTCTCGGTCAGAAACAGTTCGTGGACAATCAGCAACTGCAGCTTCCCGCGTCCGAATCCAAGCGTGCCGAAGCGCGCCAGCGGGTTTGCTCCCATCACATAAAGAGCGCTCAGTTTTCCTGCCTGCGCCGCTTCCACCATCTGCGGCGCGGTCATGCCCGCTTTCGACGGCAGCTTCGCGCCCCAGTGTTTCTCAATTGCTTCGACCGCGCCCCGGCTATCAAGGTACGCATATCCCGGCAGGCGGTCCGGCAGTACACCCATGTCGGCCGCTCCGCGCGAATTCGCGTAGTCGCCGAGCGCCATGTACCGCGTTTTGCCCGGCAGTTTCGCTCCGAACGCCACCAGGCTCTCAATCGCCGCACCCGTCAGTGCCGACCCGAATACGATCGCGACATCCGAATCGCCTTCAAGCGCCTGCTTCAGCGAACCGAGCTGCGCCGTCAGTTCCGGCGACAAGTTGCCTTCGCCCGTTGCCAGCCAACGCACTGCCGCCACCTCCGGCAGGGGACCAAGAATCAAGGATTGCGTGGCCTTGCGGTCCAGCTTGACCTCTTTTCCGTTGACCACGAAGAGCTTCGAATGGTGGTGCCGGTTCCCGGTGCGAATCTGCCACGCCACCAGGGGATTCTGATTGGTCGCATCATTTCCAATCAGCAGGACGGTCTTCGCTTCATATAACTGCTCCATCGTGAGCATCGAATCGGCCGCACGATCTCCGAGTGCGCTGACCAGTCCTGTGTAATCTGCCGTCCGGTGATGGTCGATGTTGTTCGTTCCAAACGTCGCCCGCGCCAGCCGCTGCAGCAAGTAATTTTCCTCGTTCGACGCCCGGTTCGACCCGATGAAGCCAATTCCTTCTGGTCCATGCGCCGAATGCGACTGGTGCAGCCGCTTGGCCGCTTCCTGCGCAGCCTCTTCCCAGGAAACCGGATACAGCTTTTCACCCTTGCGCAACAACGGCTGCTTGATGCGTTCCGGATGGTGCGTGAAGTCGAAGCCGAACCGTCCTTTCACGCACAGGAATTCCTTGTTGATACCGGACATGTCGCGGTTGTTGGCCCGCAGAATCTCGTGATTGCGCACGCTGAACGTCGTCTTGCATCCGTTCGAGCAATGCGTGCAGATGGTGGAGACATAATGCATCTCCCACGGCCGCGTCTTGTAGCGATACGTGCCGCTGGTCAGCGCGCCCACCGGGCAAATGTCGATGCACATTCCGCATTCTTCGCAGTCCAGATGATCGCCGCCATTCGGAATGATGATGGAGTGCGCGCCACGCATCCCTACGCCCAGCGCGGTCACATCCATGCCTTCTTCGCAGATGCGCACGCAGCGATAACACAGGATGCAGCGGGGTGCGTCGTAGTACACCAGGTTCGACCACTTCTCTTCGGGCCGGTGAATCTTTTCTTCGACGAACCGGCTGGTATCCGCGCCGTAACGGAACGTCATGTCCTGCAATTCGCATTCGCCGCCCTTGTCGCACACCGGGCAATCCAGCGGGTGGTTCGTCAGCAGGAATTCCAGCATGGATTTCCGCGCTTGCCGCACCTGATCCGTGCTTGTCCGCACGACCATGCCTTCGCTCACGACCGTCGTGCACGCGGTCTGCAGCTTCGGCATCTTCTCGACTTCGACCAGGCACATGCGGCACGCCGCCACCGACGAGGGCGTGACGC
>Ga0187782_10001572_pt1 | contig 16706 bp, 17 predicted proteins | sample 0715_SJ02_MP15_2_FD_132454 | JGI IMG/M metagenome (GOLD analysis project Ga0187782, IMG submission 132454) | Tropical peat soil microbial communities from peatlands in Department of Meta, Colombia - 0715_SJ02_MP15_20_MG | ecosystem: Environmental > Terrestrial > Soil > Wetlands > Peat | place...
AAATCCAGGAGAGCATTGACGAGGTGAGGCAACAGCGGGCGCTGCGAAGAGAGGCACGGAACGCGGTGCCGCTCGGAACAGTCTCCTTGGTCGGTTACACGAACGCAGGGAAGTCCACACTGTTTAACGCGCTGAGCCGTGCGGAAGTGCTGGTTTCATCGCGAATGTTTGCGACGTTGGACCCGACGGTTCGTGCACTGCGGCTGCCGTCGAATCGCCGGATCCTCGTATCCGATACCGTGGGGTTTATCCGGGCCCTTCCGAAAGGCTTGATGACCGCCTTTCGGGCGACCCTGGAGGAAGTGCAGGAATCCGCTCTGATTTTGCAGGTAAGCGATATTTCCAATCCGTACCACGAGGAACGGGAACGCGAAGTCGAGAAAATTCTGGGCGAACTGGGCGTCATCGAAAGGTCACGGCTGCGGGTGTTCAATAAAATCGACCGGTTGACGGCAGAGCAGCGGGAAGAATTTGAGGCAGCTTGGTCCCGAACGAAGGACGGCGAGGAACCGCCGGTTTTTGTGTCGGCCCTAACGGGGGAAGGGCTCGATGAGCTTTTGCGTCGAATTGATTCGGCGTTGCCTGTCGATCCTATTGTGAAACTTTCGCTTCACATGCCATTGACGGAGGGACGGGCCTTGGCACTGATACATGCTCTAGGCCGCGTGCTGCGTTCGCGTGTCGACGATTCGCATATGGACCTGGAGGCAGAAGTTCCCGAAGCCGTGGCCCGACGCCTGAAACTGAAGGACTTCGAGGCGAAGGAAACATTGCGACCTTCGCCTTCGTATGGATAAGCAGGAGGCAAGATCATGGCCGCCTTTTTCCTGTGGTGCATACTGCTTGTGGTGTGCTGGCCGATTGCGATTCTAGCTTTGCTGCTGTACCCGCTGGTGTGGTTGCTGTTGCTGCCTTTCCGGATTATGGGCATTGCGGTTCACGGGGTGTTTGAGCTGCTCCGGGCGCTGTTGTATTTGCCGGCACGCATCTTGCGTGGCCCTCATGCAATCTGAAATGTTCTGAATACCTGAGGAAAACCAGCCGGAGTTACTCCCGAGTAATTCATCGAAATAACGCAAAATATGAATGCAATGTCATAGAAAACGAACCTGCTCCGAGCGCCTGCAGAGAGACGCGCAGCTGTGGAAAACGTTGTGGAAACTGAAAGACACTCGTCGAGTGGTGCGGTTGTTACCCCAGAAGTCACTGACTCTTAGTCGCTTTCCCTCCCATATAAATATAAGAAAATAAATAAGTTAACTATGTAAGGAGCATGTGAATGCAGAAATGGGAGAAGGGGGGGGCGGCCAATTCCAATTGTGAATTTGCACAGGTTTGCAGCAGCGGGTGTTACGAAAGAGTACTCCAGCAAGTACGCCTCAAGCGCTTCGTTTAATTACCTTGAAGTACCGGCAATCGCACGGACGGCCACGTTGACGCTGAGGTTTGCGGCGGACTATAGTGGGCCGAGCGCCGAGGGAAGGAGCAAAACACCTGCGCGTCGCGCCCCTATGAACCTCCCGAACGCATTGACGCTATTGCGGATATTTATTGTTCCTGTACTCATCGTAGTACTGCTGACGCGTAGCCCCAACGTGGAACTGGGCGGTTTTCCCGTGCATTTTGAGATTTGGGGTGTGCTGATCCTGCTGGTAGCGGCTGCGACTGACTGGGCGGACGGCTATTTTGCGCGTCGGCGCGCCCAGGTGACCACGCTGGGGATTCTGCTGGACCCGATCGCCGACAAACTCCTGATTTGCGCCGCCTTTATTTCTTTGGTGGACATGCACTTGGCGAAGGCCTGGATGGTGGTGATCATCATCGGAAGGGAACTGGTGATTTTGGGCTTGCGGAATATCGCGTCAGCGGAGGGATTTACCATTGCCGCGTCAACACTGGGAAAAACTAAGATGGTGTTGCAGGTCTGTGCGGCGGCCGTGTTGATCTACGGCGCCAGACACCCGTCCTTTCGCACGATGGGCCTGATGCTGCTGTGGCTTGTGGTGATCAGCGCACTTGTATCGGCGGCGCAATATTTTTACAGGTTCTGGAACCAGTTGGATGACCGGGTCAAACAACGCCATAAGCTGAGCGTTTTGGAAGTACAAAAGAAACCGCAGGATGCACTGCCTCTCTGAGACCGACCGAAAGAGCATACTGGAGCTAGCTCGCCAGGCCGTAGTGGAAGCTGTTCGCCGAAAGCGGCTCTTGCAAGAAATCCCCAAGTCCGAAGTGTTCGAGCCGCACTGCGGGGTATTTGTGACGCTTCACGTCAAAGGAAAGCTGCGTGGCTGCATTGGTGTCATCCATGCCCAGGAGCGCCTCGGCGAGAGCATCACAAAATGTGCGTTGGGAGCGGCGCTTGAAGACCCGAGATTCAGTCCCATGCAGCCGGAGGAGCTGCCGGAGATGGAGATCGAAGTGTCTTTGCTTTCTCCTGTGGAGCGGATTAAGCCCGAGGAAATCGAAATCGGCAAGCACGGACTGCTGGTGGAACAAGGATTCCGCCGGGGGCTGCTCCTGCCCCAGGTTGCCGTGGAACACAACCTGGGACGAGAGCAGTTTTTGAAAGAGACCTGCTTTAAGGCGGGACTGCCGCCGGACGCATGGAAAGCCACGGATACGAGGATTTACGGGTTTACATGCGTGGTTCTGAAAGAAGCGCAGGGATTGTCCCCGTCGAATTACTCTGTACAGTAAGAGGTGGAAAAGAAAAAGCCCGCGCGAGAGCGCGGGAAGGGTCATTCGATCTCAGCATAATCTCCGGCATACATTTGAGACCGGCTGACCGTCAGGAACAGAGTAGAAGAGTTGGGGCTGACGTTGAGCACGATGCCCTCCCCGAGAATCTCCCTAGGAAGATCATTCCATTTATAAGCCACCGGGGTGCTGCCAAAACCGTACATTTTGTATTGGTAGTCGTCGAAGTACGGTGCGGTATCCGCATGGCTCCCCTGGTATCGGAAGACGCGCATATAATCACCGACATTCGCGCCCTGATTCGTGCCGAGATTGACGAAGACGGTCTGAAGCTTGCCGTAAGACTGGGCGAAATCCTTTCCGGTAACCAGCATGCCGACCGATTTGCCGCTGACAGGCGCAAACTGATCGAATTTCTCGGATGGCTTGTAAGGGGGAGAGGGACGCTCCTGCCATGGGCGAATAAGATCCCCGCGCTGCAGAATGTCGCAGATGAAAGTGACTTCCGCCGTGGAAACATTCGGATCCACATGCACGACCTTGAGCTGCCCGGTGTCCACGTAGTAGGTGCCCATGGCCTTCATCAGCTTGTTCTGCCATTTGAACCACTGAACATCGATGGCATCTTTGTCGGGGCGGTAGACAGAGTACCGGTCGCCAATGCGGACCCCCTGGCTCGATCCTTTGCTGATATAGACGAGGTCGCGGAGCGTAAAGACAACCTTCGAGCCGGACTCCTCGCCGGAGATGATGCGCGCATCCTCTCCACCATGATCGGTAGTGACGAAGTTCGAACAATAAACGGCCGAGTAATCAGGCGAGGTCGCGGCCAGCACGGGCTGCGTGGAATTGATGGTTTGTGACTGCTGCGGGCCCTGCGTCCAGGCGCTAGCTCCTGCCAGCACCATGCCGAGACCCATACCTGCTGCCATTGCGCGCATTAGATCACTCCTTCGATTCACGCCAAAACGGGCCGTGCGGGGACTTGCATACTTGAAACTAACAAGCACCCGGAGGGGCGTCAACAAATTGGGTGGCAAGGCTTTACACTTTAGGTAAGACGTGCTACAAGCCGTATTTTCAATGAATTGGAGACGATCTAGGGTATGAGCGTGTTCGGAAAAGGGGTGGCTTGCCTCTGCGCGGTGGTGGCAACCCCGAGCGCCCGGGATTTCCGGCGGTTGGTCGGGGTAGCGCTACAGGAGACACCGACAGTCGAGTTGCGCCTGGACTGGTTGGCGAGCAACAAAGAGCGTCGAAAGGCCCTTGCGTGGTTGAAACGGGCGGCACCGAAAAAAGCCCTCTTCCTGGCCACTTGCAGAAGGAGAGTAGGCGGTGGCGAATTCGCCGGAACCGCTGAGGAGGAACTATTCTGGTTGACCGAGGCGAAGCAGGCTGGTTGCGAATGGTGCGACCTGGAGTTGGAAACATTGCGCGAACTGCCTGGCAAAACGGTCCGGGGGCATGACCTGCCGCCCAAGGTGCTTCTTTCCATTCATGATTTCCAGCGGACGCCCAAACTTCCCCGAAAAGTGAAAATTGCCGAACGGGGCGGGGTGGATGCCGTGAAAGTGGCCGCGCTGGCCAGAAAGCTCTCAGACAGCACCCGTTTGCTTCGATTGACCGGTGATAGCGGAAAAGTGGTGGCCGTACCAATGGGAGAGATTGGCCTGCCCGGGAGAATCCTATCGCTCCGTGAGGGGAGCGCGCTCATGTATGCACCAGTGGCGGCGGCGACGGCGCCTGGGCAAGTGAACTTGAAAGAACTGAAAGAGCTTTACCGCGCGCACAAGTTGACGGAAAAGACCAGAATCTATGGTGTGATTGGGAACCCCATCGGGCACTCGCTATCTCCACTCTTGCACAACACAGGCTACGTATCGGCGAACATTGACGCTGTGCTCCTGCCGTTTCTTGTCGAGAGACTCGGAGACTTCCTGAAGGAGATAAAGGAGTTTGACCTGGCCGGTTTCTGCGTGACCATTCCACACAAGCGGAAGATTTTAGGTTATCTGGATGAGTGCGAGCTATTGGCGAAACAGATCGGAGCCGTGAATACGGTAACGGTTCGACGCGATGGGAAATTAGTCGGCCGCAACACGGATTATGTGGGAGTTCTGCGAGCACTCGAAGGGAAGCTGAAATTAAAAGACAGCAAGGTTTTGATTTTTGGGGCCGGAGGCGCGGCGCGAGCGGCGGCGTTCGCGGTGGCGAAGGCAGGCGCGGAGGCGCTTATATGCGCTCGAAAGGAGCGCGCGGCGAAGGAACTGGCTCGCGCGGTGAAAGGCGCAGTGCTGAAAAGAGCAGCACTGCGGAAGGAAAAATTCGACGCGATCCTCAACGCGACGCCAGTGGGTATGCATCCTCACGAGCGGAGCTCGCCACTAGAGCCGGCAGAACTGAATTGTGAACTTGTCATGGATATGATCTACAGGCCGCTCCAAACCAAGCTTTTGCGGATGGCTGCAGCCCGAGGAATCCGAACAGTATCCGGCGTCGAGATGTTTCTGTCCCAAGGCATTGCGCAATGGGAGTTATGGATGGGCCGCCGCGCGCCCGAAGCTCAGATGCGCCGTGCGATCCTCGAAGCGCTGCGGGACGAAAGCAAGCACGCATGGTGAGAGCCTCTCCTTCCGGAGGTTTACCTGCCACACGCGGTATAATCACAAGTCTTAAGCTGCGGTCCAAAGCGAACTAATGATCCAACCTTCGTTTCGGGAATTTCAAAATCTGGCCAAACAGGGGAACTTGATTCCCGTGTATCACGTCTTTTCGGCGGATTTGCTGACGCCGGTGAGCGCGTATTTGCGGCTGGCGCAGGGCGCGCGATATTCCTTTCTGCTGGAAAGCGTGGAGGGCGGAGAAAAGATTGCTCGGTATACGTTCGCGGGAGCAAACCCGGAAGAGGTATTCCGCTACGCTGGCGGCGCCTGCGTGCTGGAGAGCCGCAACCGAATGATCTGGGAAGAGCGGGATCCAATTTCGTTTCTCCGGGAACATGTGGCCAAATTCCAGCCGGTGCGCGTGCCCGGATTGCCGCCATTGGTCGCAGGGGCGATTGGCTACTTTAGCTATGACATGGTTCGGCTGATTGAGCGGCTTCCGAAGCGATTGAGCGACGACATCGGGCTGTACGACGCGATGCTGATGTTTTATCGCGGCTTGATCGCCTTCGATCACGTGCAACACCAGCTCTGGATTGTCCGCAACGTGTACACCGAGGGTCCCGGAACGTTGCGCGCCAAGTACAACGCCGCAGTGAAGGAGATCCGGCACACACGAGAACTGCTCGAAGCCCCCGTGGAGAGCGAGAGGCCACGCAGAGAGTCGAGCAGAACTGCGCACGCACTGAAGGTCAGCTCGAATTTCAAGCGAAACGAGTACTTGCGGGTGGTGAAAAAGGCCAAGCAATACATCCGGGCGGGCGATATTTTTCAAGTTGTGATCAGCCAGCGGTTTTCCGCGAAGACGAAAGCGGATCCCTTCGATGTTTACCGCGAATTACGCGCACTAAATCCTTCGCCATATCTTTTCTACTTGCAATTGAATGACGTGCATGTGGTGGGCAGCTCGCCGGAAATGCTGGTGAAGGTGCAAGGGAAGGATGCTTTTTACCGGCCGATTGCGGGAACGCGCTGGCGCGGAAAAGACGAGGCGGAAGATCTTCGCCTGGAGCGCGAGATGCTGGAAAGCGAGAAAGAGCGCGCCGAGCACATCATGCTGGTGGACCTGGGAAGGAACGATCTGGGGCGCGTGTGTGAATATGGAAGCGTGAGAGTAGAGAAGCTGATGACCGTGGAGCGCTATTCGCATGTGATGCACCTAGTGTCCAGTTTGCATGGAGAGTTGCGTGAAGATGTGGACTGCTTTGATGCGTTGATGTCCTGTTTTCCGGCCGGCACGGTGTCTGGAGCGCCAAAGGTGCGCGCCATGGAAATCGTCGAAGAGTTGGAGAAGACGAGGCGAGGAATCTACGCTGGAGGAATTCTCTATTTGGATTTCGCTGGAAATTTGGATTCATGCATCGCTCTTCGCACCATGGTCATCAAAAATGGAGTGGCGCATGTGCAGGCCGGCGGAGGCATCGTGGCGGATTCCACGCCGGAGGGCGAATTCGACGAATCGGTGAACAAGTCGAAGGCGCTGCTGCGGGCCCTGGAAACGGCCCACGCGGGAAGAAAGGGCCAGGAAGCGAGGCGTAAGCCGTGATTTTGTTGCTGGACAACTACGATTCGTTTACCTACAACCTGGCTCAGTACCTCGGCGAATTGGGTTGCACGCTAGAAGTACATCGCAACGACAAAATTTCCGTGGAGGAGATTGCCCGTCGAAAACCAGAAAGGATTGTGATCTCCCCTGGCCCCTGCACCCCGCAGGAAGCGGGCATTTCGGTCGAGCTTATCGAGAAGCTGGCGGGGGAGTATCCCATCCTGGGTGTGTGTTTGGGACATCAGGCGATCGGGGCTGCGTTTGGCGGAAAAATCGTGCGAGCGCCGAAATTGTTCCATGGGAAGACGAGCGAGATCGAGCACGACGGGAGGGGAGTATTCAGGTCCGTTCAAAACCCGTTTATAGCGACGCGTTACCACTCGCTGATTGTCGAGCGAAAGTCCCTGCCGAGAGAGCTTGAGATCAGCGCCGAGACAAGTGACGGGGTCATTATGGGATTGCGGCACCGGAAGTACAAGGTGGAAGGAGTGCAGTTTCATCCGGAATCGGTGCTGACGGACTCCGGGAAACAGCTCCTGAAGAATTTCCTGTCGCTGTAAGTCTCGTTCCGCGCATGCAGCCACGAGATCGCCCCCGCAAGCAAATCGTCTTCGTTGATAAACAATTAATCTGCGAAGAAAGGTCCTATTACTTGGCTCTCATCCGCCTCGTGGAATTCTGACCCTGGCTACGCATGTCACTTGGCGGACGCCGAGGCGCAAGGATCGATCACCATTCTGGGACCAAAAATCCTGCAGATTGCAGCGGAGCACGGCAGCTTGGGCTTCAACTATGGGTGTTCGCAAAGGCTCTCAGCCGTTCAAGCCGGTCCAGTGCTGACCCTGAAGAGAGTGCTTCAGCGGCCAGGGCGACACCTTCGCGAAAATTCCTTGCGAGTCCAGTCACCAGCAAAGCCGCCGCCGCGTTCATGAGGACGACATCACGGCGCGGCCCCATTTCTCCCTGAAAAATCCCGCGAATCAGAGAAGCGTTTTCCTGGGGAGTACCACCCTGAAGCGCTTCGAGAGGGGACCGTGGTAGAGCAAAATCCTCGGGCGTCAAAACAAAACGTCGTACCGAGCCATCGCGCACCTCTGCGGTCAGGGTTTCTCCCGCAGGGGAGATCTCGTCGAGTCCCCCGAAACCGTGGACGACAAACGCACGATGAACGCCCAGTTCCGCAAGGGTTGAAGCGACCAGTCCGATCAGGTCCGGAGAAAAGACGCCGAGAATTTGAGAATGCGCAGCCGCGGGATTGGTGAGGGGTCCGAGGAGATTGAAGATCGTACGAACACCGATCTCTTTACGAGCAGGGACAGCGTGGCGCGTGGCCGAGTGGGCGGCAGGTGCGAATAGAAAGCCTATGCCAATTTCGCGAATTGCCTGTCCCGATTGCTGCAAAGGAAGATCGATTCGAATGCCCAGAGCTTCCAAGACATCAGCAGAGCCACTACGCGAACTAACAGAGCGGTTCCCGTGCTTTGCAACTCGGGCGCCAGCAGCAGCAGCAACGAACGCCGCGGCGGTGGAGATGTTGAAGGTGCCGGAACCGTCGCCACCGGTGCCGCAGGTGTCAACCATTTGTTGCGGGCGGTCGTTCTCGTTGGTAAAAACGGGAGCGGCATGACGGCGCATGACCCGCGCGAAGGCTCCGAGTTCCGTGGAAGTCACTGGCCGACGATTCAAGGCCAACAGTAAGCGCACAATGTTTGGCGTCTCCAGGCGTCCGGAAAGGAGTTCCTCCATCAGCGATTCGGCTTCTGGCCGGGTTAGCGGTACGAGGCGTTCGGTTTTCTCCACGAGTGAAAGAGAGAGATTCATGTCATCACAATGTAGTGCTTGCCGATCCTTGCCCGAGATGCGCCTCTACAGTAAACTTTAGTGTTTTACGAGCCTCAAATTCTAACATCAGTGCACTGTCCCATCGTCGCACAGGATGTCGGTTCCGGCAGCACCGGGCCGCTCAAAGGCAGAACATCAAATGAAGATCCACGAATATCAAGCTAAAGCTATCCTCTCGCGATATGGCGTGACCACGCCGCGCGGCGAGGTGGCTTTTACGAAGGAAGAAGCGCGCGAGGCGGCCCAACGGCTGAAAACTCCCATTGTCGTCGTGAAGGCGCAGATTCACGCGGGCGGGCGCGGCAAGGGCGGAGGCGTGAAGTTGGCGCGCTCGGCAGACGAAGCCGCGGAGATCGCTTCGCAGATTCTGGGGATGAATCTGGTGACCGTACAGACCGGCCCACAGGGACGTATCGTGAAGCGTTTGTTGATCGAAGAGGGACTGGACATCAAGCGCGAGCTTTACCTTGGATTGCTGATTGATCGCGAATCCGAGCGACCTGTTTTTATGGCCAGCGCGGCGGGGGGCATGGAAATCGAGCAGGTGGCGAAGGAGAATCCCAGCGCGATTCTGCGAGAGCCGATTCACCCGGCTGTGGGATTGCAGCCTTATCAAGCCCGCAAGATAGCGTTTGGATTGGGGCTGGCGGGCGAACAAGTGTCGGCCGCGACACCCTTTTTGCAGGCGCTGTACCGGGCGTTTATCGATACCGATGCGTCCCTGGTGGAAATCAATCCGTGCGTGGTAACGGGCGACGGAAAACTTGTGGCTTTGGACGCGAAGATGACCTTCGACGACAACGGTTTGTTCCGGCACAAGGATTTGCGTGAGTTGCGCGATCTGGATGAAGAAGATCCACTGGAAGTGGAAGCGTCGAAGTACGGCTTGAATTACATCAAGTTGGACGGCACGGTAGCGTGCATGGTGAATGGCGCGGGACTGGCGATGGCTACGATGGACATCATCAAGTACGCCGGGGGATCGCCTGCAAACTTTCTTGATGTAGGCGGAGGAGCTTCGGCGGATCAGGTAAAGAATGCGTTTGGAATCCTGCTGAGCGATCCGGCAGTGAAGGCCGTATTCATCAATATTTTTGGAGGCATACTGCGATGCGACGTGCTTGCCACCGGCGTGGTGGCAGCGGCCAAGGATTTACACGTAAAGGTGCCCATCGTGGTGCGGATGGAAGGGACAAACGTGGAACAGGGACAGCAGATTTTGCGTGACAGCGGCTTGAATTTCACGATTGCAGATGGAATGAAGGACGGAGCGCAGAAGGTCGTCGCGCTGGCGGGAGGTGCGCGATGAGCGTTCTGGTAAACGAAAAGACGAGAGTGCTTGTTCAGGGATTTACAGGTCGTGAAGGGACGTTCCACGCACAGCAGATGATTGAGTACGGCACTAATGTTGTTGGCGGTGTGACCCCTGGAAAGGGTGGAACCAAGCACCTGGAGCGGCCCGTGTTCAACACGGTGGCCGATGGAGTGAAGGCGACGGGCGCGGACGCGTCGGTAATCTTCGTGCCACCGCCATATTCGGCGGATGCCATTCTCGAAGCGGCCGATGCGAAATTGCCGCTTGTGGTCTGCATCACTGAGGGGATTCCTGCGCTTGATATGGTGCGAGTGGCGAGTGTTCTCCGTGACTCCAAGACGCGGCTAATTGGGCCGAACTGTCCGGGGATTATTTCCCCGGGGAAGTGCAAGATTGGGATCATGCCGGGGCGGATTCACAAACAGGGAAATGTGGGCGTGGTAAGCCGCAGCGGAACGCTAACCTACGAAGCGGTGCACCAGTTGACGTCACTTGGCATTGGTCAATCGACTTGTATCGGTATCGGGGGAGATCCGATTATTGGCACGACCTTCCTCGATGCGATCAAGATGTTTCATGAAGATCCGGGCACCCACGCGATTGTGTTGATCGGCGAAATCGGTGGCAATGCGGAAGAGCGGGCTTCGGAGTGGATCAAGGCGAACGTGAAAAAGCCCGTCGTCGGATTTATCGCGGGTCAAACCGCGCCTCCAGGACGCCGAATGGGACACGCGGGGGCGATTATCAGTGGGGGCCAAGGAACGGCGAAAGACAAATACGCCGCGATGAAGGCAGCGGGAATTCATACTGTCGAGACGCCGGCTGATCTTGGAACGACCGTAGCTTCGGCCCTAAAGTAGGACGCCGAAAATCAGGTTTCAATCATCATTCAGTGAGGAGAACTCTGTGGCAATGGAACGTACGTTTGCAATTATAAAGCCCGATGCGGTGGGCCGAGGGCAGCAAGGAGAGATTCTGACGCGCATCCATAAAGCAGGATTCACCATCGTGGCGATCAAGACGATGCGGCTGACGAAAGAGGAGGCCGGTGGATTTTATGCGGTTCACCGACAACGGCCGTTTTTCGGAGAGTTGACGGACTTCATGAGCTCCGGAAAGATTTTTGCAATGGTCTTGGAGGCGGAAGGTGCCATTGCGAAATGGCGCGACACCATGGGCGCGACAGATCCGAAGAAGGCCGCGCCGGGCACGATTCGCCACGACCTCGGCACCAGCATTGGCACCAATTGCACCCACGGGTCAGACGCTCCGGAGACCGCCGCATTCGAGATCGGCTACTTTTTCTCAGGCATGGAGTTGATCTGAGTCTCCAAACACTCTGAGACAGCAGCAGGGCACGAGGGACCGTCCCTGTTTTCTTTTGATAACGGGAGTCTGCGCCTTAGGGTAAGATACATCCCCTTGCATCCCCGCCCAGGAGGACCTTATGCCTGGTATTGAACGCCGCGAATTTCTTCAGAAGGCCAGCGCAGCGCTTGCTACTGCTTGGCTTACCCCGAAATCTCTGGCAGAGCGATTGGCGCTCCTTCCACGTCTCGACCGCAGATTTTCTGCCACCGAAACCGTCACAATAGGCCGAACGGGGATCAAAACATCGCTGCTAGCGATGGGAACGGGCACGGTCGGGTCCGGACACCATTCGAACCAGACGGCACTTGGCCTGGAAGGACTTTCGCGGCTGCTTCAGAACGGCTACGACAATGGGCTGCGCTTTTTTGACACCGCAGATTCCTACGGCAGTCACCCGCACGTTGCGGACGCGTTGAAGCACTTGGACCGCAGCAAGGTGACGATCATGACGAAGTCTTGGGCGCGCAGTGCTTCGGAGATGCGCACGGACTTGGATCGTTTTCGCCGTGAACTGAACACCGATTACCTGGACATTTGCTTGATGCATTGCGTGACTGAGGCCGACTGGACTACCCAGTACCAGCCAGCGATGGATGTTTTGTCGGAAGCAAGGCAGAAGGGAATCATTCGCGCGCATGGCTGCTCCTGCCATTCCATAGAAGCTCTACGCGCCGCGGCGAAGTCGCCTTGGGTCGAAGTGGATCTGGTCCGCATCAATCCGATTGGTTCGCACATGGATGCTGACCCGGAAACCGTCTTGGGCGTAATTCGAGAAATGCGCGCAGCCGGGAAGGGAATTGTGGGAATGAAAATCCTCGGTCAAGGCGACTTGAGGCATAGACAGGACGAGGCGATTCGCTATGCTCTCGGACTCGGTGAACTCGACGCGTTTACGATCGGCGCAGAATCCGTCAACGAGCAAACCGATTTGATGAGACGAATCGGCGCTGCTGCATAGAACAGAACAATTCTTGATTTAGCTGCTTGACTTGATTCCTGCCTGCCATGGAATAGACTGCGCAAGTATGGATCCTCTTCGCGAATCTGGACGCACGCTTCTGGTGCTGGGAGGATTGCTTGTCCTGGCCGGAGTATTTTTCTACTTCGGAGGCAAGTTGCCATTCCGGTTAGGGCGTCTGCCGGGCGATATCGTCCACAAGGGCGAGAAGACCACGTTTTATTTTCCGATTGTCACCTGCCTGCTGCTCAGTGTGGGTCTAAGTCTGTTGTTCTGGGTCGTGTCCCGATTGCGGCGTTGAGCGAGATGGAACGATTTCGCGGACTGAGATAGACTCGGTCATCGAGGGAGGCCCACGATGGAGGGATCACCAAAGGTCATCGAGGAGTTGAATAAGGCTCTGCGCGAGGAGCTCACGGCCATTAACCAGTATTTCCTGCACGCGGAGATGTGCGAAAACTGGGGTTACGAAAAGCTGTCGGAATACATCAAGATGCAGTCCATCGGTGAAATGAAGCACGCCGAAGCGTTGATGGAGAGAATTCTCTTTCTCGACGGATCGCCAACGATGAAGCCATTGGAGTTGACCGTGGGAAAGAATGTTCAGGAGATGCTGCAAAGCGACCTGGACCTGGAACTCGGCGCGGTGAAGGACTACAACACAGCCATCCAGGTGGCGGTTGCGGAAAGGGACAACGGTTCCCGCGATCTGTTCGTGCAATTGCTGAAAGATGAAGAAAGTCACGTGGACTGGCTCGAGGCACAGATTCACCAGATCAAGGAACTCGGCTACGAGCGGTATCTGAGTATGCAGATGGGCGAGAACGAGGAAGAGGAATAACCCTGGGCCTGGTATCGAGGCGAATTCCGTCGACTTCGCCGGCCTATAAGATCTGATCCATGAATCAACTGCAATTTAATCTTCAGCCAGAGCGGCGCATTTATTCGGTCGGCGATCTGACGGCCCGCATCCGCGATCTTCTATCCCGGAATTTTGCGGACATCACGGTGCAGGGAGAGATTTCGAACTGCCGGCCTGCCACTTCTGGTCATATCTACTTCACGTTGAAAGATGATCGCGCGCAAATCCGTTGCGTTTTCTTCAAGCAACAACAGCGGGGGATGAAGTTCCGGCCTGAGGATGGTTTGAAGGTCAGCGTGCGCGGATCCATCAGCGTTTATGAATCGCGCGGGGAATACCAGATTTATGTGGAATCGCTGGAACCGCTTGGCCGCGGTGCACTGCAACTAGCGTTCGAGCAACTGAAGAAGAAGCTGGAAGCCGAAGGTCTATTTGACGAATCTCGGAAAAAGCCGTTGCCCATGCTGCCCAGCCGGATCGGGCTGATCACGTCTCCAACCGGCGCGGCCGTGCGAGACGTCGTGCGTATCCTGAAAAGACGATTCCCGAATATTCACCTCACTGTGTATCCCGTGCGGGTTCAGGGTGACGAAGCAGCCGGGGAGATCGTGGAGGCACTGACGTACTTCAACCGAAGGCAGGTTGCGGACGTGCTTCTTCTGGTGCGCGGTGGAGGATCCATTGAAGACTTATGGTCCTTCAACGAGGAAAAGGTGGCCCGCGCGATCGTGGCCAGCGCGATTCCTGTCATTTCCGGGGTGGGTCACGAGGCCGATTTCACCATCGCCGATTTCGTAGCGGACTTCCGGGCGTCCACTCCTTCGGCTGCTGCGGAATTGGTGGTGCAGACCAGGCGTGAGTTCGACAAGCATGTCGCGGCCCTGCAAGACACACTGGAAAGCTTGATTCAGTACCGCCTGCTCGAACTGTCGCGGAAGGTGCACGAACTGGGCGCGCGCCGAGGATTTCGGAGGCCCCACGATTTGCTGCGGCAGAGCCGGCAACGGGCCGATGAGATGACGTCTCGGCTGGCATTGGGATTGCGCGCGCTATTGGAATCTTCTCGGAAGCGTTTTACCACGGCACATTTAAAGGTCGCTTCGTTTGATTTTCGTATGAAAATAGCGGTGCTACGGCTTCGAGTGGAAAAGGAGAGCCACAACCTGGGACTTCGCGTCGAACGATTCCTGCGTTTGAGACGTGACCGATGGGAAAAGTTCTCTGTACTGCTCGAGGAACGCAGCCCTCTGCAAGTTTTGGAACGTGGTTATGCAATCGCAACGGATTCCGCCGGAAACATCCTTCGAGACACATCGCAGGTTTCCCGGGGAGACGAAGTCAAGATCCAGCTTCGCCAAGGACGACTCATCACCGAAGTAAAGGACAAGAGCAGCTAATTGGCAAGAGTCTACTCTTCTTCGTCACCGCCAACGCGAAGGACGGCGAGGAAAGCCTCCTGCGGTATGTCGACCTGTCCTACGCGCTTCATGCGGCGCTTGCCTTCCTTTTGTTTCTCGAGGAGCTTGCGCTTGCGAGTGATGTCACCGCCGTAGCATTTTGCCAGAACGTTCTTACGGATGGCGGAGACTGTTTCGCGCGCGATGATGCGGCTGCCGATAGCGGCCTGAATGGGCACTTCGAACAACTGACGAGGAATCAGCTTCCTCAGGCGGGAGACAAGGTCGCGGCCGCGCTCGACGGCAAATTCGCGGTGAATGATCAATGCAAGCGCGTCGACTGGCTCGCCTCCAACCAGAATGTCCAACTTGATCAGATCCGATTCGACATATCCTGCGAGGTGGTAATCGAGCGATGCATAGCCGCGCGAAACGCTTTTCAGGCGGTCGTAAAAATCGAGAACAATCTCATTCAGTGGCAATTCATAGGTGAGCATGACGCGCGTGGGCGAGAGATACTCGAAGTTTTTTTGCGTGCCGCGCTTGTCCTGGCACAGCTGAAGGATGCCGCCGACGGATTCGTCGTTGGTTATGATCATCGCCTTGATGATCGGTTCTTCGATTTTCTCGATGTCGCTGGGGTTTGGGAATTTGGCAGGACTATCGACTTCAACGGTTTCGCCGGTGACTCGAGTAATTCGATAGCGCACGCTGGGAGCCGTTGTGATCAGGTTCAAACCGAACTCACGCTCGAGCCGCTCTTGAACGATCTCGAGATGCAGAAGCCCCAGAAAGCCGCAGCGAAAACCGAAACCAAGTGCCACGGAATTTTCCGGCTCGTAAAAGAAGGCAGCATCGTTCAGTTGCAGTTTGCCCAAAGCGTCCCGGAGAGGTTCGTATTCATCGGCTAGCACGGGGAAAATCCCGGCAAATACCATCGGCTTGATCGCTTCGAAGCCGGGAAGTGCAGGCGCAGGACGAGCGGCTTCCGTTACCGTGTCTCCCATCCGCGCGTCGGCCACCCTCTTGATGTTGGCGACGATAAAGCCAACGTCGCCGGCCTCGAGTTCGTCAAGCGCAATGGGCTTCGGCGTGAGCGTGCCAAGCTGCTCTACTTCGTAGACTTCGTTGGTGGCCACCAGCAGGATCTTCATGTGCATCGTAATGCGGCCTTCCATCACGCGAACTAGCACCACCGCACCGCGATAAATGTCGAACCACGAGTCAAAGACCAGCGCTTGAACCGGGTTTTCTACACTGCCTTTTGGCGCGGGTATGCGATGGACGATGGCCTCCAGAACATCTTCGACACCGATGCCGCTCTTGGCGCTGATCATGAGTGCATCACCGGCGGGAATCGCCAGCACATTTTCGATCTGTTCTTTTACGTAATCTGGCTGTGCGGCGGGCAGGTCGATCTTGTTGATTACCGGAAGAATCGTGAGATTGTGCGATGCAGCGAGAAACGTATTTGCAACGGTTTGTGCCTCCACTCCCTGACTGGCATCGACTACTAGAAGCGCCCCTTCACATGCGGACAAGGCGCGGGAAACCTCATAGGAAAAATCAACGTGGCCAGGTGTATCGATCAGGTTCAGGCGGTAGGTGTTGCCGTCTTTGGCTTTGTAATGCAGCCGAATGCTCTTGGCCTTGATTGTGATGCCACGCTCGCGCTCCAGGTCCATGGAATCGAGCACCTGCTCGTGCATCTCACGCTGAGAAAGGGCGCCGGTCATCTCGAGCAGGCGATCCGCAAGCGTGGATTTGCCGTGGTCGATGTGCGCGATGATACAGAAATTCCGTATGAACTTCGGGTCCATTCGCTTTCCGTTCCGCCAGGATTTACCTGAGGGTGTCGATTTGAGAGTACGACGGCGGGTAGTTCGCTAAGGTAGCGCATGCTTACCCAGCAGAGACCGTGCCGTATGAACCTCTAGTTTGCCACAAGTGAATGAGTGCGTCAGCCGAGGGACCAAATTACCTAAATTACCGAGAGACATGCTCGCGACGCCCCTTGCCCGATTCCACATCGGCTTCGAGGAGCAGTTTTGC
>Ga0187782_10001573_pt1 | contig 16704 bp, 15 predicted proteins | sample 0715_SJ02_MP15_2_FD_132454 | JGI IMG/M metagenome (GOLD analysis project Ga0187782, IMG submission 132454) | Tropical peat soil microbial communities from peatlands in Department of Meta, Colombia - 0715_SJ02_MP15_20_MG | ecosystem: Environmental > Terrestrial > Soil > Wetlands > Peat | place...
GGTCGGCCGCAGCCACCACCTCACCGTAACCGTAGTTGATTTCAAACTGGGACGGCGCCACTTCTGGGTGGTCCTTTTCGTTCTGAAACCCCATCGCCCGCTGCACTTCGGCTACGGTGTCGATGAAGATGCGCAGGGGGTCGCCGGGAAGCGAGTGGTAGTATCCACCCGTATTGACGTAGTCGAATCGGTGCGTCTCGTGATAGCGCTTCTCCGCATCGGTGCCCGCAAACAGAAAGCCCTCGATCTCGTTAGCGGCGTTCAGAGTGTATCCGTCGTTCTTATAAAGTCCCTCGGCAAAGCTTTTCAGCATCGCGCGCATGTCGGCAGGATACGGCCCGCCCTGTTTGTCAATGACCTCGCCGAAAACCATCACCTTGCCCGAGCCAAAAAAGTCGGCCGGCGCCCAATAGAATGCACTCCAGTCAATTCCCAGTCGCAGATCGCTTTCCCGCTGCGCGGTGAAGCCCCGAATCGAAGAGCCGTCGAAGGTTAGGTTGTCCCAACTTTTGATCAGAAACTTCTTGTCGTAGTCGAGCATGTGCAGGCGACCTTCCAGATCGCTGAAAAGCACGGTGATAGCCTTGATTCGCTTCTCGTCAGTCAGGTACTTGAGCCGGTCCTCTTGAATCTTCTCAATCGGAACGCGGCCTTGCCGCTGCTCTTTCGCCTTCAAATTCAGTTCTTCCATTTCGGCATACGGTATTTCGAGGAAATTACGCAGTTCGTTCGACATAAACCTCCCTCATGAGTGAAATCCCTCTTCGGCTAGAAAGCCCAATCTCTCTCGCTTAGCAAACTAGCCCGTAAGGCTTTCCCCGGTCCAATCGAAAGAAATGATGCAGCGGATTTGGCCGCCGCGTTGCGCGCGACCGTGGAGCCAGACGAGCTCGGACCGGTATAAAGATTGTATAAAGAAATCCCAGGAAATTTGATTGGGGCCCATTCGAAAAAATGATTGGAGCGATGAAAAAATGCATTGCATTGGAAACCACGGCGGGCTTGACGGGGAATCAGCCCGTGAGGTAACGTCTGCGCCCTAAATCTTCTAGGTCCTCAAATCTTGTCTTGGAGGCATGGATGGAACCGAAAGGTGTTATTGAGTACGCTGCCAAACATAATGCAAAAATCCTCGACCTGCGTTTCATCGACGTGCCCGGCGTGTGGCAGCACGTCAGCTACCCGATCCAAGAGCTGACGGCCGAATCGTTCCACGACGGCTTCGGAATGGATGCGAGCTCGATTCGCGGTTGGGCTCAGATTCACGAATCCGACATGTTGCTCATCCCCGATCCGAACACGGCGTTCATCGACCCTTTCCGCGACACGCCGACGCTCGTCATGATCTGCGACGCGCAGGATCCCGTCTCGCGCAAACCCTACGAGCGCGACGTGCGCAATTTGGCCCACCGCGCAGAGGAATATCTTCACAAGACAGGGATTGCCGACCAGGCGTTTTTCGGAGCCGAAGCCGAATTCTTCATTTTGGATAGCGCGCGGTTCGACTCCCGCGAAAATCAGGCGTACTACTATCTCGACTCCGACGAAGGTCGCTGGAATTCGGGCCGCGTCGAGCATAACCTGGGTTTTCGCCCGCGCTATAAGGAAGGCTACTTCCCCGTCCCGCCGACAGACCACTATCAGGACATGCGCAGCGATATGGTTCTGAAGCTGCAGGAAGTCGGCGTCGAAGTGGAGTGCCATCACCACGAAGTGGCCACCGCGGGTCAGGGCGAAATCGACTTCAAGTTCGATACGCTGATTCGCGCTGCCGACAACATGTGTAAGTACAAATACATCTTGCGCAACACGGCCTATCAGTATGGCAAGACGGTCACTTTTATGCCCAAGCCTATCTATTCTGACAACGGCTCGGGCATGCACACGCACCAGTCGCTTTGGAAAGGTGGTAAGCCGCTGTTTGCAGGAGACGGTTACGCCGGACTGAGCCAGCTGGCCTTGTGGTACATCGGCGGCTTGCTGAAGCACGCGCCTTCGATCGTCGCATTTGCCGCGCCGTCGACGAACTCATATAAGCGCCTCGTTCCTGGGTTCGAAGCGCCCGTGAACTTGGCCTACTCGCGGCGGAATCGCTCCGCCGCCGTGCGCATCCCCGTGTATTCGGCCAGTCCGAAGGCCAAACGCCTCGAATTCCGTCCACCCGACCCGTCGTGCAACCCGTACCTCGCCTATTCGGCGATGCTCATGGCAGGCCTCGACGGCATCGAGAACAAGATCGATCCCGGTCAGCCGCTCGATAAGGACATCTTTGAGCTCTCGAAGGAAGAGCTGTCGCACGTGCCCTCGGTACCTGGCTCCCTTGAGGAATCGCTCAAGGCTCTTGCGCACGACCACGGGTACCTTACCAAGGGCGGCGTCTTCACCAAGGATTTCATTGACATGTGGATCGACTACAAGATGGCGAAGGAAGTCACGCCGGTGCGGATGCGCCCGCACCCGTACGAGTTCCACCTGTATTACGATATCTAGCCATACCGACCACCGCTCGCGGCTCGAACGCGAAACACAGCGAGACTTGCCTGCGGCGGCCGCGGACCAGCTCCAACGGTTCCGTCGCTCGACGGTCCGACAAGTGCATAGAGGCGGGTCAGCACTCGCCGACCACCGAAGCCGTCTGGGTTGATTGATTGTCATAGCCGTAGCGACCGCTCGGCTGGACCGCCTCTACCTGCTATGCTGGTCGAACACCACTCTTTTGTTGTATAGAAAACGGCGTCGTGAGTTAAACCCAGCTTTCTTCTCGCCTCACGCGGGAAAGTCCATTCACCAGAAGCAGTACAAAATACCCTTTCCAGCGGATCGGATCTTCACGTGGCCTTAACCTTTTCGATCAGGCAGAATGTTACAAACCAAGCATCCCGGAAGGCCTCCTAGGCAAGAAGCTACAGCGCTTCGCCGGAGGGAGAGGATGGAAAAGGCAAGCGGTATCGGAGGGATTTTTTTTCGCGCAAGGGACCCCGGTGCTCTGGCGCGGCGATGCGACGGTCACTTAGGGATTTCGCCTGTCCCGGCAAACTACGACGAACTGCCCTGGTGGCAAGAAGCAGGGCCAAGCGGGTTTGCCCCCTTTCCCGAGACGATGAAGTACTTTGGCGACGACAGCAAAACTTGGAATAACTTGCTGATTCTACAAGCGGGCGAGCTTCCCGGTCACCGGGCGAGGGGATCGGTTCGAGCCGTTGGGTCCGCTCCATCGGAGTTGCTCCGCGGAAATTCGATTGTTCTCTATTTTGTGCAGCGCGCCTGCCATCCCATAGTAGGCTGTTGCGCGTCATGACCGTACCAGCAACGCTTCGCGATCTGCTCGCCCGACGGCAGTGGGACAAGGTGCTCGAAGCATTTCAGCAGATAGCACCTTTGGCCGCCGCGAATTTCCTGAGCAGCCTTCCCTTCGAGCAGCAGCGAGCGCTCTTCCGCAGGCTGGATGACAGCCTGGCCGCTGGGGTCGTTTCGCACCTTCCTTATTACCACGCCTACGTCCTGTTACATGCTCGGCCGCCTGCAGAAATGCGGGCCATCATCGATCGGATGGATGCTCCGAAGCGCGAAGCCTTCCTCGACGAACTTCCCGAGGAAACCTGGAAGGACTTCATGGCCGAGCTCTCGCAAGCGGCTGCCCAGAGTGCTACGGAGCCAATCATCGCCGTGGAGGAACCACCGGCGATTCTCGCTCCCGTCACCGAGGCGCCCATTATCGAAGCCCGGCGCGTCGAAAAGAGCTTCACCCAGCCGGACGGTAGGCAAGTCCAGGTCATCGCTCCCCTTGATTTATCGATACTCCCAGGAACCATCACCGCCCTGCTCGGGCCTTCTGGATCCGGAAAATCCAGTCTTCTTCGAATTCTTTCCGGACTCGCTCCGCCCTCGGGGGGAGAGGTTCTTTGGCACGGGACACCGATCAGCCAAAGCAGCCCGAACGTGGCGATCGTCTTTCAGAGTTTTGCACTTTTTCCGTGGCTAAGTGTTCTTGAAAACGTCGAAGGTCCACTGCTCGCAAGAGGTATGCCTCATCCCGATCGTCACCGGCGGTCACTGGCAGCGCTTGCGACCGTCGGCCTCAAGGGTTTTGAGAGCGCGTATCCCAAAGAGTTGTCAGGGGGTATGAAACAACGAGCTGGATTTGCGCGCGCCTTGGCCGTGGAGCCGGAAATCCTCTTCATGGATGAACCCTTTTCTGCCCTGGACGTGCTCACGGCTGAGAACCTACGCGGAGAGCTGATGGATTTGTGGATGGCCAAGAAGATACCCACGCGCAGCATCTTTCTGGTCACCCACAATATCGAGGAAGCCGTGTTACTAGCGGATCGAGTCCTGGTGCTGGGCCGCAACCCAGCTCGAATCCGCGCCGATTTTGACCTCCCGCTGAACCAACCAAGAGATCGAAAGTCACCCGGTTTTCTCATGTATGTCGATTACATCTATAAGGTCATGACGCAGCCGGAAGTCGACCTCGCCCCGCCGACAGCGACACCGCGAACCCCGGTGAAAACAGGCTACGAGATGCTTCCTCACGCCCGCCCCGGTGGCGTGTCGGGCATGCTCGAATTACTCACCGATCGCGGCGGGCAGGAGGACCTCTATCACGTTGCCGAAGATCTACACCTCGAGGTGGATGATCTTCTTCCGATTCTCGAAGCGTCGGTTCTACTTGGCTTCGCCAAGGCCCACGAAGGCGACGTCGAAATTACCGATCAGGGCGCGGCCTTTGTCGAGGCCGACATTCCACAGAGGAAAGCGCTTTTCCGCGAGGCGGTGCTCGCGAAGGTGCCCCTACTGAAGCAAATGTACAAGGCGCTCGCAAGCAAGTCCGACCGCACCATGCCACTCGAATTCTTTCATGACCTTCTGGATGAGCATTTTTCTGAAAACGAAGCACGCCAACAAATTGAAACGGCGCTCAACTGGGGCCGCTGGGGTGAGATATTCACCTACGATCCGGAAACGGATCGGCTCCGACTCTTTGAGCCGGCCGAGCAGGAAGGCAGCAGCGAAACGGCGCCCCTTCACTCATGATCTTGCGGCCGCCAACGTCCTCCGGAGCACGCTGGGGGGGATTCGTCATCGGAATGTCCTCCCTGCTCTACGACTTGCCGATCATGCTTGCGGCTCTGGCGCTGTTCTACGCGCTGCTGTCGACCACGCACTATTGGCTGTCGCCGGTCGCCACCCACACAGAAATTACCCTCCGCCCGACTGCTTTGCCCAAGTATGCAATGTTCTCCGTCTTGCGAATTGCCTTTGCGTATGTGGTCAGTTTGGCTTTCAGTCTCATCTACGGCTATGTCGCTGCGTACAATCGCAGAGCCGAGAAGTTCCTGATTCCACTGCTCGATACCCTGCAATCGATTCCGGTCTTGAGCTTCCTTCCGGGCGTCATGGTCGCCATGATCACGTTGATTCCCACCAAGCAATTGGGCGTCGAGCTAGGTTCCATCCTGCTCATCTTCACCGGGCAGGTCTGGAACATGTCTTTCAGTTTTTATTCTTCCCTAAAAGCAATTCCTCGAGAGATGCGGGAAGTCGCCACGATCTACCGCTGGAGCCGCTGGCAGCGATTCACGCGTTTGGAACTGCCCTATGCGGCGATTGGTCTGATCTGGAATTCCATGATGTCTGTTGCCGGCGGCTGGTTTTTTCTGATGGCTTGCGAAATGTTTGTCTTGGGCGACCGAGATTTGCGCCTGCCCGGCCTCGGATCTTACCTGCAAACGGCCGCGAATGCCGGCGATACTCGAGCCATCGTCTTCGGATTGGCCACCATGATCGCCGTGATCGTAGTGATGGATCAGTTGATCTGGCGTCCCGTCATCGCCTGGGCCGAGAAGTTCAAGTTCGAGCAAGTTGAGGGTAGCGACGTGCCCCGATCCGTCATCCTCGACCTACTCAGAAAGTCGAAGATTCCACCGCTGTTTGCCGCAGAAATAGCCAGGCCACTCCGAGAGCGAATGGATTTGCACTTTGCGAAGAGCGCGCTCGATAGCCCTTCGCGTGATTCGTCAAGCCCCGTTGCCAAATGGATCACTCGAGCGATTGTCACCGCTTCTCTTCTCGGCATCGCGTATGCGCTCGTTCGCATGATTTTCCTACTTACCTCGCTGAGGGGCTCAGAGATGCGCGCCATTTTCTGGGGCGCCGGCGCCACCTTCCTGCGAGTCGAGTTGAGTCTGGCCCTGGGGGCGCTCTGGACGATTCCGGTGGGCATTGCGATCGGACTGCGCCCGACCCTTTCCGCGATCGCACAACCAATCGCGCAGGTTGCAGCGTCAGTCCCTGCGACGGCCTTGTTTCCGATCCTCCTGTTGGCGTTGATCCACCTCCGCGGAGGATTGGGGGTAGGTTCGATTCTGCTGTTGTTGTTAGGAACCCAATGGTACATCCTGTTCAACGTCATCGCAGGCGCGATGGCGATCCCGACAGACCTCAAAGAAGTCTGTAAGGTATTTGATTTTGGGACCCGGGAGCGCTGGCGTGAGCTGTTTCTACCGGCTATCTTTCCCTACCTCGTTACCGGTCTGGTGACAGCCTCGGGTGGAGCTTGGAATGCCAGCGTCGTTGCAGAATATGTGCATCTGAGGGGAGAAACCTACTCGACGGTCGGACTTGGGGCGATCATCAGCAACGCGACCGATAGTGGCAATTTCGCCGTATTGTTGGCTGCGACCATTGTGATGGCGGCAGTGGTGGTCACAATCAACCGCCTCGTTTGGCGAAAACTCTACGTCCTGGCTGCCACGAAATACAAGATGGAGACTTGACCGGGCGGGTGCCCGTCAGAGGGGTCACGTCTTTTCTTCGGAAAGCCGACCTAGACGCTTACAACACGCACGGAACGGCGCAAGCACCCCAGCTGATAAACTTTTCCAGGGGTCACTCCATGAGGCCTTTTGGCGGCAAGGATTCAACGCGCGCGCCTGGAGCTGGTGAAGCACAAGCCTCGGGCGGCGAACCAGCCCCGTCCCACCGGCTGACGCTCGAACTCCAACGAACTGAAAAGCTTGCGGCGATGCTCGCGCACAGCCGCTCCTCTCCGGCCATTGAAATCTCCGACTACCTCGCCGGAATGTACATCTGCAATTGGGAGCATCTCTCCGAGTATTGGGCAGATCATAATCGGGAAGAGGTCGAGGGGTTGCTGCGCAGCATATGCAGCATCAGCCCGCAGAGGTGGCATTCCTGGATCGAGCTGTACGATCGGCAACATCGGGAGGAAGAAGCGCATGGCTGGCATCTGTTCCGGCGCCAGAAGAAGATCGCCCACTCGCCGCCTCAACCGTCTGCCGCACTTCTAGCCGTTCTCAAGCAGGCAGAGCAGATTGCGCCGTCCTATGACCGTACCGAGCAGCGCTCGATCCCGATTCTGAACACGGAATGTGTGCTGCTTTCCATCGTGCGAAATCTCGGCTCGGAGATTAGCCGGAAGCTTGCGCTGACGGGTCTCGACATCGCCCGTTTGGAACGCGAGGTCCTCTTGCCCCGCCGCAGGCCCCGCACGTAAGGTGACGCTCTCCCTGCTGGGGCGAGGTAAGAGCGGACTTCGCCCTAGTTTGGCTTCCGAGAGCAAATGTCTATCCCTAAATGGTCATTTTAAACCGCGGCCACAACACCGGTAGGGGTGCGACCGGTTTTCGGCAAATATATACGGGGATGTGCTGTTCGTTTGGCATGGCATGGGCAGCGTCGGCCGTCGCCGCGAGGTGGACCTCTGCGAACAGCTTGATGAACTCACTCGATTGCTCGCCAAAAATGATTGCGCATGCTCCGGAGTAGCTGCGGGGACCCCAGTCGTAATAGCTGTTATGCCCGCTCACGGCCTTGGGCAGGCCGAGTGCGGGGCCGTAGTAATCGATCGCGCCCGTCTCGCCGTAGTTTCCGCCGAGGATCGCGCAGCCGGCGCGCTCCGCTGGCGGCAAGCTGCGATAGACCTGCGCGACCGTGACCGCCAAATTGTCCCAACCAAACATATCCGCGTAGAGTTGTGGTAGTTCAGCTTCTGCGGCATCTCGTTCCGTCGTGACGGGCTTCGAATACGGCAGCGCCTGCGCATATCGCAGAAACATGTCGACCGGCAGCACGGGAACTCCAAAGGGAATCATGAACAGCCCGCCAACCACCAGCAGCGCCGGGTAAGCAGCGCGTCCCCAGGCCCTTTCCCGGGCGGCCGTCCATTGCTCGAAAGCCACGCCGCCCGCTGCCAGCAGAAGCGGATAGATCGGCAGCGGATAATAGGACTTTCCGTTGCCGCCGATAAATGAGGCGAGCGCGATGAGGTACGCCCACCCAAGAAATCGGAAGCGGTTCCCTTCCCGCGTAAATAACCAGAGAAGCCCCCCGAACCACACGGGCAGGGCCAGCGGTCCCAGGAACAAAACTTGCTCCGCGAGAAAACGCAGAGGTGAGATCGGAGCATTCTTGTACAGCTGCGCGTTGCGCACAACTTCGATCTGGGGCCAGCCGTGCCGCGCCTCCCAGAGCAGGTTGGGGAAGAACAACGCCAATGCGATCGCGCCTCCGATCCAAATCCATTTCGAGCGAAACAGCCGCCCTTGCCCTGAAAGAACCAGCCCAGCCACCAGCCCGAACCCGAACACGAGCATGGAATGCTTGTTTTCGAGCCCCAAGCCTGCCAGCGCCCCAAACACGAGCCAGCCTTTCGGCGACGCGCCGTTCACAATCCGCGTCACAATCCACGCGCAGAACAGACAAAAGAGCGGTTCGAAGGCGTTCATTGAGAAAAAACTGTCAAACGCGAGATACCCGGGTGCGAACAGAAGGGAAAGAGCAGCGAGAAGCTGCGCGAACCAGCCTCCGCCCAGCTCGCGCGCCAGCATGCCGGTGAAATAGACGACCGCCGCGCCCGCCACCACGCACCAAATGCGAATGGAAAAAAGCGAACTGCCGAGAACGTGGCGCGCTAGCCACGCCAAGAACGCAATCAATGGCGGCTGGTCCACATAACCCCAGGCGAGATGCTCCCCACAGGCCATGTAGTACAACTCGTCACGGAACACGCCGTAACGCCAAATTCCTGTGAGCTGAATCAAGACTTTCGCCGCCGCGGCACCAACAAGAATCGCGGTCGCGTGTGCCGTCATTCCACTTGCATGGGTGGCCACAAAGGAAGGGCGGCTCGTTTCAACGACTTGGGCTTCGCTCATCCTAGACAAGCCTGTTTCTTCGAGGACCGCTCATTGAGACCTCCCACAAGGCCCTGCGTAGTCAAATTTGGATTTTTATGGAGAAACGATCTTTGCCGACTGGATCCTGTCGATGTTCGGGAAGTTCTTATCCAGATAGGCCTTGCCTTGCGACGTGATCAGTGCCTGGTCCGGTCGCTCACCGTAGCCCGAATACAGCCTCTCTACCACCTCCATGCCCGATGTCACTTGCCCGAACGGCGCAAAGCCCTGCGAATCAAGGAAGGTGTTGTTGCCGAAATTGATGAAAAGCTGCGTGGTACGTGTGTTCGGTCCCGCTGTGGCGAACGTGATGTAGCCCGGTTTGTTACTTTGCGTAACGGGATCGTCCTGAATCCGCGCACTGTGCCAGACTCGGTTGACGGCCGGTTCGGCGTTCAGCCCGAATTGAATGATAAAGCCCGGAACAACGCGAAAGAACGCTGCGTCGGTGAAATAACCGTGCTTCACGAGATTGTAGAAGCGGTCCACTCCGAGCGGTGCCCAGGCCCTCGTGACTGTGACCGTAAAGCTCCCTTTCGTAGTCTCAAATTCCGCTCCGAATCGATCCGGAGCCTGTTCCTTCATTGAATTGGGTTGTAGGAGGGCTGCATTAGTCATGATGGCATCCTTGCTGAATGATGGTCATCCCGCAAGCGGCGAAAGGTTGTGACAAGCGATCGATCCAGGGCATCTCCATCGCCCTCACGGTGTGGAGGCTCCACCCGTCGAAGCGGCCTTGTGCGCGGGTGCACTGCCGGACGGTGCTTCCCCAGCGGGGGAAATCACGGTCGCTGTTTCGATGCTGTCAAGCATGGGGAAATTCTTGTCCACATACGGCTTTCCACCTTTGGAGAGCGCCCCTTCGCTGGGACCCCTTCCTCCCATTTCGGGCAGATCGCCGTATCCGCTATAAAGTTTCTGCACGACATCCATTCCCGACGTCACCTGCCCAAATGGAGCGAACCCCATCCGATCCAGGGACGAGCTATTGTCGGCGAGATTAATGAAAACCTGGGTCGTGCGCGTGTTGGGGCCGCCCATCGCAAATGTCACAAAACCCACTTTATTGCTCCCGCGGACCGGATCATCCTTGATCGTGGCCGTGTCCCATGCCGCGCTTACCTGTGGATCCGCGCTGATCCCAAACTGCACCACGAAACCGGTCACCACACGGAAGAAACTCGCATTTGTAAAAAACCCGTGCTTCACCAAATTGTAAAAACGATCGGCGGCAAGGGGTGCCCAGGCTCGCGTCACCTCCACCACGAAATCCCCCTTGGTCGTCTTGAATCTTACGTCATAGACGTCTGGGGCTTTCTCCTTCAGCGCTGCCGGATGCATGAGTGCGGGATCCGTTGCGGTGTGGGAAGGCATCGCCGGACGCGCCTTCACCGTGTTCTGGGGCCCGGAGGAACCGGCCGCTTGGCCGCCCGCAGCCTGCGCCGCGAACACGGTCGGAGCAAAGACCCCGAACGCGTAAAGAAACGAACACGCCGCTATGCGTTTCATTCCGTCATCCCTCTCACTGTGAATTTTGGCCCGCCCAGATCCAAAGCAGCCCTTTGCGATCCCGAAACATGGAATCGATTCTATCCGATTCAGGCCGCCAGCGGTCCATGTTTTGCCCACCTGTTTCACCACCCGCCCGAAGCCCCCGACGGCCTCGCGCCGGCGTTGCAACCCAAGAACACGCCTCTCGCCTTTGCGCTCTCTGGCGAACCCACGTGGCGTAACATCAAGTGGTTGTTTCTGAAGGCGGATGGATTTCTTAGGCATGCCCAGCGAGCACATCGGCGATCTGAAGAAGTGGGTGGGGGAACTCTCGCGCAGAAATAACGACGGCGAGATCGTTCGCCTGAACCGCGCTGTCGAATTGATCAGTAAAGACTTCGGCGTACAGGCGCACGAGGTCGCGATCCTGGCGCTCACGCCGGACGAACGGTCGCTTCGGTTTCTGGCGCCTGACAGTCTCCGCGCCGTCGGCCAGATTCCCCTTTCGAGCGCAAACTCGCTTGCCGTCCGCACCGTACGCGAGAAGCGTCCAGAGATCATCAATCATTTTGCGGTCGTGCCACACGCATCGGTCTTTGAAGGTGTTCCCATTGCGGAGGATCTGCGCGGGGACCCGATCCAGAAAATCATGAGCGCCCCCATTATTTTGGGGAACGAGGTGATCGGCGTCGTGCAGGTGTCGCGCAAAGGCAAGACCCTGGCGGAGGCGGGTCCTGATTTCACGCACCCCCAACTGCGTGAACTCAGGACGATTTCCGAAGCGCTCGCGCCGTGTATCATGTTGTGCAACAAAGCTTGATCGCCGCCGAATTGTAGCGCGACTTTCCGCTCGCGCCGGCTTGGACAACCCGTTTCTTAGATCGACCGCCGATCTGCTCTCTGAAAGAAGTTGACATCACTCTGCGCGCTTGCTAATTTTCGAGCGCTGTTTTTCGATCTAACCACCGGAGGCACCGCTAACCGGCACAGCTCATGGCGTTCGTCGCGAAGAAAATTTTTCTCACCAAGGGAGTTGGAAAACACCGCGAGCGCCTTTCAAGCTTCGAGCTGGCTCTCCGCAACGCAGGTATTGCCGCCTGCAACATCGTTCGGGTGTCGTCTATTTTTCCCCCTCATTGCAAACTGATTTCTCGCAGTGAGGGACTGAAGCACCTGAAGCCCGGCCAGGTGGCTTTCACCGTGATCAGTGAGAACCAGACGCGCGAGCCCCACCGGTTGATTGCCGCCGGCGTTGGCTTGGCGCTTCCCGGTGACAAATCGATGTATGGCTACCTCTCCGAGCATCACTCGTTCGGTGAAACCGAGGAAGTCGCCGGCGAATACGCCGAAGAACTTGCCGCGGAAATGCTGGCCACTACGCTGAACGTCGAATTCGATCCAGATCTGTCTTGGGACGAAAAGAAGGAAGTCTATCGGATCTCGAACAAAATCGTCCGTACCATGAACATCACTCAATCCGCCGTTGGCGACAAGCGTGGACTGTGGACCACTGTTCTTGCCGCCGCCATCCTGCTCGCCGACGAAGACTGATCCCTCGCTGCCTCGCCGTTTCCAGCAGGCGGCGCGCCGTCTATTCCCGCGGTACAAGATTCAGAAAATACTCGTGAACCAGCGTATCGGTCGTCAATTCCGGATGAAACGTCGACGCCAGAATCCGTCCCCTTCGCACAAGTACAGGATGGCCCCCGTCCTTTGCGAGTACTTCGACTCCGGCGCCGATCGATTCGATAATGGGCGCTCGAATGAAAACCATTTCCAGCGGCTCTTTGCGCAGACTCGTCGGGCCCACATGCACGTCGCTGGCAAGCTGCCGCCCGTATCCATTGCGTAGAATCGAGATGTCCAGCAGACCGAGGGACTCTTGCGCCGGACCGTGCACTTCTCGCGCGAGCAGTATCGCGCCGGCGCACGTACCGAAAAACGCGCCGCCATTCGCCGCAAACTCCTTCAGGGCATCGAACAGCCCCTCCTCCTGCATCACCTTCAGGTGCGTTGTGCTCTCCCCACCGGGCAAAATGAGGCCCTTGAGCCCATGCAGATCGCTCGGCGTCCGGACGAACGCATGCCTCACGCCCAGCCGATCCAGTCCCTGCGCGTGCGCCTCATAATCCCCTTGGATCGCCACAATTCCGACCGTCGCCATCACCAACCCCCAGCCTCCCCTCACCAACCACGCGTTTGGAGCAGATCCTTCTCCTCCATCTGTCGCACATCGAGACCGCGCATGGCCTCGCCCAGTTCCTCCGACGACTCCAGCACGATCTTCGCATCCCGATAATGCGTCGTGGCCTTCACAATGGCCCGCGCGCGCTTGGCCGGATCGCTCGATTTGAAGATCCCCGATCCGACGAAGACCGCCTCCGCCCCGAGCTGCATCACCAGCGCCGCATCGGCCGGGGTCGCAATTCCACCGGCTGAAAAATTCGGTACCGGCAGCTTCCCGTTCTTCGCTACCCAGGCAACCAGCTCGAACGGCGCGCCCAGCTCCTTCGCCGCATGCACCAGCTCTTCCTCGCCAAGCGTCGTGAGCGCCTTCATCTGCCCGACGATCGCGCGCAGATGCCGTACCGCCTCAACGATATTCCCCGACCCTGCCTCGCCCTTGGTTCGAATCATCGCCGCGCCTTCGGCAATGCGCCGCAGCGCCTCACCCAGATTCCGCGCCCCGCACACGAACGGCACCTTGAACCCGTGCTTCCAAACGTGATGCTCCTCATCGGCCGGCGTGAGCACTTCGCTTTCATCGATATAGTCCACTTCGAGGGCTTCGAGCACTTGGGCCTCGGCAAAGTGACCGATGCGAACCTTGGCCATCACAGGAATTGACACCGCCTCCATGATTTCGCGGATGATGCGCGGTGCCGCCATGCGCGCCACGCCGCCTTCCTTGCGAATATCGGCCGGCACGCGTTCCAGCGCCATCACCGAGCAGGCCCCTGCGTCCTCGGCAATCTTCGCTTGATCGGCGTTCGTGACGTCCATGATGACGCCACCCTTCAGCATTTCCGCCAGACCCACCTTTACGCGCCACAGATTGTTGCTCATCAAATCCATGTTCATTCCTCCCCGTTCCCGTTCGGCCCCGTTGTGGTCACAAAAGTGCGACCTGGCCGCTGCGGGTTACGACCTACTTTCCCAGCCGCTAGCCTTCCTCCGCGTCCACCGATTTCCGCTGAAACCGAGCCGGATCGATCACGACGAACGTGGCCTGCCCTCTGGCGAGCACCACGCCCGCTGCGGTGCGGATCTCCCCCTCCCGCGACCGTGTCCTTCCGTTGCGCCCGGTCTCCCACCCTTCCACGATCAACTCGTCTTCCACCGGCACTGGCCTTCGGTATTCGACGCTCAAGCCGGCCGTCACAGCGTGCTCCTCGCCAAAGCGGCTCACCTTCGCCATCACTTCGTCCAGCAGGGTCGCGATCATGCCGCCGTGTAGATAGCCGGTGGCGCCTTGATACTGCGCGCTCATACGAAATTTGCCCCGAATCCGTTGCGCCGCGTCGTCCTGCTCAAAGGTGAGCTGCATGCCCTGCGCATTGGCGCCGCCGCAGACGAAGCAGCCGTTTGTTGGATTGGGTCGCAGCAGCATGGATCGCCTCAGACCAGCGCCACGCGCCCGCGGAATTCGTCCCTCATCCGACGCTGCCGCTTGTGTAGCTCGGTTTTCAGAACGTCGCAAAATGTCTGAACGCCGCGCGCGATGATCTTTTCGTCCGCGCTGGCAAAACCCAGCCGCAGCGTGTTGGGCTGCGGATTCTGTAGATAGAAGTAACGACCGGGCACGAAGTAGATCCCACGTTCCCGCGTGTGAATCAGCAACTCTCCGGCATCAAACCCGGGAGGCAGCGTCACCCAAATCGTCATGCCACCCTCCGGACGCGTCCAGGTCGTCTGCTCCGGCATGTGCTTTTCCAGTGCTCTTTCCATCGCTTCGAGCCGGATGCGGTGCACTCGCTTCATTCGTGCCAGGTGCCGTTTCAGATGGCCCCGCTCAATGAATTCGGCCAGGGTTGCCTGCGAAAACTGGTCCGTGTGCAAATCGGTTGCGAGCTTCACCAAGCGCAGCCGCTCGATCGCGCTTTCCGCTCCAATGCACCAACCGACGCGCAGGCCCGGAAACGAGATCTTCGAAAAGCTGTCGATTTGGATCACATTGCCGTGCGTGTCGAGCGACCGCAGAGACGGTAGCGCCGCGCCGCGAAGCCGCATTCGGGCATAAATGCTGTCCTCAATGATGGGTACCTGGTAGCGCGCCGCCACCTCCAACAGGCGCCGCCTCTCTGACAAAGGCATGGCCGTCCCGGTCGGATTGTGAAAGTCCGGCGTGATGAAAATAAACTTCACGCGGTTCTGCAGCAGAACGTTTTCCAAAGCGTTCACGTCCAGGCCCACGTGACCGCTGCGCGACGGCTCGGCCTCGACCGGCACAGCGAGTGTGCGCACGCGAGCGCCGGCAAAAAGCGAAATGGCCCCCGGATACGCCGGATTCTCGATCGCCACCGCATCTCCCGCACGAAGGAAAGCTTTACAGATTAAGTCAATGGCCTGCTGGCCTCCGTCGGTGATCAGAAGCTGCTCCGGCTGAACAGGGAGGTTTTCCTCGCGGAACCATTCGAGAACTGCCCGCCGCAGAGGCTCATAGCCGTCGCTCGCGCCGAGCTGCAAAATTCGCCGTCCTTCCCGCCGCAGGACGGCATTCGCGCACCGTCGAAACTCCTCGACCGGGAAAAACTCCTCGGAAGGCCGCGCGCACGTGAACGCCAGCGCTCCTGCGGGCACGTCCGGCATTAAGCGGCTCAAGCTTTCATCGCCGCGCTCGTCTGCAAACAGCGACTCCCACCGCGCGCCTCCTCCGTTGCCGTTGGTGCGGGGTGGCGGAGAAAACTGCTTGTTCGTTGCCCCACAAATGAATGTCCCGCGCCCCACGTGTCCCTCGATCAGCCCTTCCGACTCGAGCTCGGCGTAGGCGTTCGCGACCGTGGTGCGGTGTACACCGAGCTGACTTGCCAGTTCTCGGCTGGCGGGAATGCGATCCCCGTTGCGCAGCTCTCCGGAATGAACCAGCGCGCGAAGCTGATCCCGCAGTTGCACGTAGAGCGGGATGTGGCTTTCCGATTGAAGAAGCAGGGGTAACATTGGACTCGTCCTCTAGGCCAATATAGCGCGATTCGGAAGCAGATAAAGAGCCAATTTGGACGGGTGGGCCTGCGGCGTGCGGCGCGCCACATGGCGCACCGCGCGAGGACTATTCTCCGAATAGCTTCGACTGCGCCTCGACGACTCGGCCCGGAGCGCGTCTGGCTCGGGCCGAGCGGCGCGCCACACCGACTACTCCCAGAACCCGGAGCTCGGCCAGCGCCGAACGAGGAACAAACATGTGTAGGACGTTCCCGTGCAGGTCCGGCGGCATCAATTGCACCCCGGAGTCGAGCAAGTCCAGTAGGTTGTTTGCAACAATCCCCTCCATCGCCTCCTCGTCCCGAAATCGCAGGCGCACCCAAAGCCCGTCGAGCTTCGGCCGACTGAGGAACGTTTTCCGTTCCGACTCAAACGGTTCTTTGAACTCCCGCACGAAGTAGACAGACTTTACATCGCGCAGCGGGATGGACTCGTGCTCTCCGTCAAGTGTAAGCAGGTCAACAGATTCCGAATGCCCCAAGGCTGCCGGGTTTAGGTATCCCTTGCAGGATTTGCGGTCGAGAAGCAGAACCACGACCTTCTTGTGTGTCGAGGCTGGGGAGTGATTCCTCACGAGTTCGACGCCTTCGGCGGGGAAATATTGCTATGCCCTCGCAGACTATGTTATCTTGAGTGCGCGGTTTTTCAACTTATTGGTGCTTAAAGGGTTAGCAGCGGAGCGCCAACGATAGATAGCAAAGGACAGATCCTAAGATCGGCCTCTGTCGTAGCCCTCATCACCGCTATCAGCCGGATTTGCGGATACTTACGCGATCAACGGGTGGCTCTCCTGCTCGGGACATCGCCCGCCGCCGAC
>Ga0187782_10001575_pt1 | contig 16694 bp, 14 predicted proteins | sample 0715_SJ02_MP15_2_FD_132454 | JGI IMG/M metagenome (GOLD analysis project Ga0187782, IMG submission 132454) | Tropical peat soil microbial communities from peatlands in Department of Meta, Colombia - 0715_SJ02_MP15_20_MG | ecosystem: Environmental > Terrestrial > Soil > Wetlands > Peat | place...
ATCCTCAAGACAATCTCGCGTGTGTTCCGTTCTCGGTGATACGGAAGATGCACCCAGAATTCAAGAACGTCATTTTTCTGGCCAAGGCAGATAGCACGGAGGACCTGCCTCTCGCGATTGACGAGGTGCGCGAGTACATGCGCCGCGTGCGGAAGCTGCCCTCGGACAAGAAGGACGACTTCGACATCATGACGACGGACACGTTCCTCGATCTTTGGAAGCAGATTTCCAACGGAATCTTCATCGTCATGCTGGCCGTGGGGTCGGTAGCGCTGCTGGTGGGCGGAATCGGCGTGATGAACATCATGTTGGTGAGCGTGACGGAGCGGACGCGTGAAATCGGCGTGCGGAAGGCGATCGGAGCGCGGCGGGCCAACATTCTCTGGCAATTCCTATTGGAGGCGATCACGCTCGCGGGCGTGGGTGGCGCGATCGGAGTGATTCTAGGCGCGACCATCGTGCTGATGGTCCGGCTGGCCTTCCCATCATTCCCCGCATCGGTATCGCTGTTCCTCGTGATGCTGGGAGTTTCCGTGGCGAGTCTGATCGGCGTGTTCTTCGGAGTGTATCCGGCGTGGAAGGCCTCGCTGCTGAATCCCGTGGAAGCCCTGCGCTACGAGTGACCCGCTAGGTCCTGTAGTGATTCCTCAAACGGCGGCCGCGCGACGCCGCGTTCGGTGATAATCGCTGCGATGAATCGCGCGGGGGTCACGTCGAAGGCGGGATGCGCGGCGCGAACTTCCGGCGAGATGCGCACGCCGGCAAGATGGGTGACTTCCTCCTCGGCACGTTCTTCGATGGGAATCTGGTCGCCCGTCGGAATCGAAAGATCGAGCGTCGAAATGGGCGCAGCCACGTAGAAGGGGACGCCGTTCTCGCGCGCAAGAACGGCGATTCCGTAGGTGCCGATTTTGTTCGCCGTGTCCCCGTTGCACGCGATCCGGTCCGCGCCCACCACGACCGCTCCCACGCCGCCAGTCTTCAGGAAGTGACCAACCATGTTATCGGTGATCAGAGTGAGCGGAATGTGGTCCTGATGCAGTTCCCAGGCCGTGAGCCGCGCGCCCTGCAAATAGGGGCGAGTCTCGGGAACCAGCACGTCGATGTGATGTCCGGTCTCGACCGCCATGCGAATCACGCCGAGCGCGGTGCCGATCCCGCCGGTGGCCAGCGCGCCCGCGTTGCACTGCGTCATCACGCGTCCGTGCTTCGGCATCAGCTCCGCGCCGAAGCGGCCGATCTGCTCGTCGGCGTCGCGACGTTCCTCGTGGACCTTCTTCGCCTCCTCCACGAGCGCCGCTCCGATCGCACTGATCGCACCCTTGCCGTTCTTTTCCGCGGCGAGCGCGAGTTCAGCGAAGCGCCGCTTGAAGCGCTCGATCGCCCAGAAAAGGTCGACGGCTGTGGGGCGGGTGCGCGCGAGCGTGTCGCAGATCTCGGAAAACTCGTTACGCAACTCCGCGAGACTCTTGGCCTTTGAGCGCTGCACCCCGATGGCGACGCCCATCGCAGCCGCCACACCGATGGCCGGCGCGCCCCGAATCACCATGTCTTTGATCGCCTTCGCGACTTCGCGGTAATCCGTATAAGTGTGGTACACAACCTCGCGCGGCAGCCGCCGCTGGTCGAGCATAACCACACCCTCTCGCGTCCATCGAATCGGTTCAACCGTGCGCAATGAAATTGTCCCCGGGCGGTTCGCGCGCTTGTCGCGCAATTGCGCCGCGCGCATACAAGCATTCTATCCGATTCTGCAGCAGCGCGAGAGCGCCAAGCTTCAAGATCCAGTCGGAAGGACGCGAAGCCAGTGGGAGCCGATCAGAAACACGAGCGAAATGCTGAAGTTGTAGCTCAGGTGTAGCAGAAAGCTCGCCAGGACGGTTCGCGTGGCGGCGCGCGCATAGGTCAGCACGATGCCGACGAACACCAGCAGCGCAATTTGCGTCCATCCTCCCCACAACTGCGCCGCGTGCAAGAGTCCAAAGAGCGTTCCCGTGACCACGACGCCGATGCCCTGGCCGAACGAGCGAGCGATCACGGGGTAAAGAAGGCCGCGAAAGAGCGTTTCCTCCACCAAGGGCGCCATCAGAACCGCCATCAACAACAAAAGCAGCGCCACAACGCGATCCTGGAACAGCGTCTCCATCGGCACCTTGGCCTTTTGCCCGAAGTAAACCGAAACGATCTGCACCACGAACGCAAGAAGGAATCCACCCACAATGAATCCGAGATATTGGAGCGGAAGAGGGAAACGGCTGCCCTCGAGCGGCCGCCATCCAATCGTGCGCCAGAAAGGCGTGCCGAAGCGCCATCGCACGTACAGCGCGAGACACACGATCAGCGCGCTGAACAGCAGGACTTCGTAGATGACGCCGAAGATCCCCGTCGTCCTCGATGCCGCCTGAAGCTCGGAGGAATGATGGCCCAGCGCGAGAAAAGCGACGAGCATCGCAATCAGAAGCAGAGAGCCCGCTGCAATCACCACCAGCACGAACAAAACTAGGTCCAGCCAGCCCCACGGCACACGAAGATCCTCTTGCACGAAGCGCTCCGGCACGGCGGGTATCTGCGTTGCAGGATTCGGCGGTTCGAGCGGTTGCTGCACACCGCCGTCCGGCAGAGCGGGTGATTCGTGTTCGTCGTCGAAGCTCACGTCGCTCTCGTTCCTAACTTGCTCGATTCCCGATTGCGCCGTTGAGCGCGCGAGAAAGAATCTGGCCGGTGTACGATTTCTTCGCGCGCGCGACTTGCTCCGGCGTGCCTTGCGCAACCACGCGGCCGCCTGCCTCGCCGCCCTCCGGCCCGAGATCGATGATCCAATCCGCCTGTTTGATGACGTCGAGGTTGTGCTCGATGATGAGCACCGTATTGCCGAGCGAAACGAGCCGATTGAGCACGTCGAGAAGCTTTTTCACGTCATCGAAGTGCAGGCCCGTCGTCGGCTCATCGAGGATGTAGAGAGTCCGGCCGGTCTGCCGGCGCGAGAGTTCGCGCGCCAGTTTCGTGCGCTGCGCTTCACCGCCCGAAAGCGTGGTCGCCGATTGCCCGAGCTGCACATATCCCAAGCCGACATCGACGAGCGTCTGCAGCTTCTGCTGGATCGCCGGGATATTTTCGAGCACTTTTAGCGCCTCTTCGATCGGCAGATCGAGGACGTCGGAAATCGAAAGGCCCTGATAACGCACGGCCAGCGTTTCGGCGTTGTAGCGCTTGCCGCGGCAGACCTCGCAGGTGACGTACACATCCGGCAGGAAGTTCATCTCAATGCGCCGCTGTCCATCGCCCTGGCACGCTTCGCAGCGCCCACCCTTTACATTGAAACTAAATCGTCCCGGCTTGTATCCGCGCTCGCGCGACTCGGGAAGCATGGCGAAGAGCTCGCGAATCGGCGCGAACACGCCTGTGTACGTTGCGGGATTTGACCGCGGCGTCCGCCCGATTGGCGCCTGGTCGATTTGCACCACTTTGTCGAGATGTTCGACGCCGAGCAAGGCGCGATACTCGCCAGGTTTCTCGCGGGAGCGGTACAGCTTGGCCGCAAGCGCGCGGTAGAGAATGTCGTTCACGAGCGTCGATTTTCCGGAGCCGGACACGCCGGTCACGACCGTGAGCAGGCCGAGCGGAATGGCCACGTCGATGTTCTTGAGGTTGTTGCCGTGCGCGCCGAGAATCGAAAGCGATTTGCCATTCGGACTGCGGCGCTGCTCGGGCACCGCGATGCGCATCCTGCCCGAGAGATATTGCCCCGTCAGCGACGCTGGGTTCGAGGCGATATCTTCCGGCGAGCCGGACGCGATCAAATGCCCGCCCGCTTTTCCGGCGCCCGGCCCGAGGTCCACCACGTAGTTCGCGCGGCGAATCGTCTCCTCGTCGTGTTCGACTACGATCACCGTGTTGCCGAGGTCACGCAGCGTCTCGAGCGTCGAAAGCAGGCGGCCGTTGTCGCGCGCGTGCAGGCCGATAGACGGCTCATCGAGTACGTAGAGCACTCCGCGCAGGCGCGAGCCGATCTGTGTCGCGAGGCGGATTCGTTGCGCCTCGCCGCCGGAGAGAGTGGCTGCGGAGCGAGCGAGCGTCAAATAGCCGAGGCCCACCGCGAGCAGGAAATCGAGACGCTCTGCGACTTCCGCGAGCGGGCGGCCCGCGATCTTCCGTTGCCGCAGAGAGAGTTTCGCGCGAATCTTGTCCACCGCGACGCGCGCATCGGTGAGCGAGAGCGCCGTGAAGTCCGCAATCGATAGCCCGGCTATCTTCACGGCGAGGCTTTCCGGGCGCAGGCGCCGCTCATTGCACGCCGCGCACGCGGCCGGAGACATGTACTGCGTAAGCCATTCGCGGTACGTATCGGACGTCGATTCCTCGAGGTTCTTCTCGAGGAACGGCAGCACGCCGAGAAAGTTCAATCCCTTGCTCGAGCCGCCGTTTGAAGGATTCCCGTACAAAATCAGGTTCTGCGTCTTGCGCGGAAAGTTTTCGAAAGGCGTCTCGAGATCGAAGCCGTACGCCGCAGCCGCAATCTGCAGCGTCCGCTGAAGTGCCGCGGTTCCCGAGCCCGGGCCGAGACCGCCTTCAAAGAGCGGCTTCGTCCAGTCCACGATCACTTTCGCCGGATCGAATTCGTACTTCGAGCCGAGGCCGTGGCATTCCGGGCACGCACCGTAAGGCGAGTTGAAGCTGAAGGAGCGCGGCTCGAGCTGCGGCACGGAAATTCCGCAGTCGGGACACGCCAGCTTTTCGGAATACACGTGCTCTTCGCCGTTCACGACCGCGATCGTGACCAGGCCGCCCGTCAGTTTGAGTGCTGTTTCGATCGATTGCTCGAGGCGCTGTGCGATCCCGTTTTTGAGCAGGAGCCGATCGACCACGATTTCAATCGTGTGGTTTTTTCGCCGATCGAGCGCAATCGGTTCGTCGAGACCGACCAGTTTCCCATCTACGCGAGCGCGGACGTAGCCTTCCTTCGCGTATTTTTCGAGCTCTTTCTTGTACTCGCCCTTGCGTCCGCGAACCACCGGCGCGAGAACCATGATGCGGTCGTCCGGCTTCAGCGCCATTATCGCCTGCACGATCTGCTCGGTGGATTGCCGCGCGATGGGCTTGCCGCACTTGGGGCAATGCGGCGTGCCGATCGCGCTGTAGACGACGCGCAAGTAGTCGTAAATCTCGGTGATCGTGCCGACGGTCGAGCGCGGCGAGCGCGTGGTGGTCTTCTGCTCGATAGCAATCGAGGGCGAGAGGCCTTCGACCGAGTCCACTTCCGGGCGCTCCATCTGGTCGAGGAATTGCCGCGCATAGGCCGAAAGCGACTCGACATAGCGGCGCTGCCCTTCCGCATAAAGCGTATCGAATGCAAGCGAGGACTTGCCGGAGCCGGAGAGACCCGTGATTACGGTCAGCGTATTGCGCGGGATTTCCAGGCTGATGTTCTTGAGGTTGTGCTGCCGCGCGCCCCGGACGATGATTTTGTTGAGAGCCATGGACGAAGCGCCTCTCTACAGAGAGGCTCGCCACACACTGGGTAGAATGCGCCCAGCGTAATCTATGAACATAGCAGGAGCGATTCAGCAGGGTCAAGGCGAGGCCAGTGGTTAGGAAAGCGGATCTGGCTCGCGGCGAAGCCGGTACAGGACATGACGCCGCATGGGGTGGCCCATCAGGTTCGGATGGTCGAAGTCGTCCGACGGATCGTGGGTCATGCCGATCTTTTCCATCACGCGCCTAGACCGAATGTTCTCTGGAACAGTGAAAGCCACTAGGGAGCAAAGCCCCAGAACGTCAAATGCGTGGCGAACAACCGCTCTTGCTCCCTCGGTTGCAAGTCCGCGGCCCCAATACTCAGGAAAAAGCCTCCAACCGATCTCGACGCACGGAGTGAAGTGCGCCTGAAACGTTGGCACGGCGAGACCAATGAACCCGACGAAAGCGTGTTCCTGGTGCGATTGAGCCGCGTACAGCCCAAAGCCGTGCGCGTGGAAGTGATGCTGGATGCGCTCGAGAAGCGAGTCGCTCTCGGCGCGGGACAATCGCGCAGGCATGAACTCCATGACACGCACGTCGGCATTGAGACGTGCGAATGGCTCGCGGTCGCGGCGCTCCCATTTCCTCAGTACCAGACGATCTGTTTCGATCAAGAGGTTCGTCTGCCCTCCACTTCGCGCTCAGGTGAAGAAGCACCCATGCTTCGCCTTTTCTTCTCGGCAAAAACGCCTCCGAGGGAGGCTTCTTTTCTGCAAAGAATCCGCAACCCGGACCACGCCGGAATTTTTACTGGCGTCAGGGACTTTTTACGCGAGACCTGCAAATAAAAACCGTGTGATTTCAGCAGCTTGGGTTTGGTTTTCCGCGTGCGATAGGCTCCTCTGTCAGGGGGAGGAAAGCCGAGGATCCCTTTAGGGGATTGAGGGCTGGGCCGGCTTCCTTCCCCCGGCCACTTCCTGCCGTTTCGTAACTCCCACTCATCCCTCTTGAATGCACGGCGGGAGTGCTTTCATCCATTCTGCTCTTCCCGATGACGAAAACACCTGTGAGGGCGCTTCTATGACGAAAAAGTTCGTTCCGGGATTCGCGCGACCTTGGTTAAAATGGACGCAATCGGTTGGGGCGTGGTCCAATCGGTAGGACACCTCACTGTTAATGAGGATGGTGTTGGTTCGAGTCCAACCGCCCCAGCCAACTTTCTTCGGCGATCAGCCCCTGGCGGCGCTCAACGGCCCGCGAATTACTTCCTCGAGCGCCCCGGCGGGCAACGATTCTTTCAGTTCCCTCGAGAATGCACCGTCCACCAGTATGAACGCCATCCGAGCGGCCCTATCCGACCGGTTTTCCCACGCGTGGTTAGTGCCGCGCTGGACCACCACGTCTCCGGCCTTCAGATGCAGTTCGGAGTCATCCAGCAGAAGGAAGATCTCTCCCTCCAGTACGATTCCATAATCGACAGTCTCCGTGCGGTGCATGAACGGCGAATTGCTAGACTCTTTCTCTGAGAAACCTGGCAGGAAATCGAGGATACGAATCACTGTACCGTGAGGTTTCGGCGCAAGTTCGATCGGCCGGTCAGTCGGCTCTGTCTCAGTGGCAGCGATGGGAGCTGGACCTGCATCGGTATTCCAGATTTCGAAGAAATTGACGCCGCGGTCCGCTATCTTCAGTCCGTTGGGCGGATGCCCATCGGAGAGAACGATCGATTTCCCGCTCTTGTCGTGGCCGGTGACGACTCGGCGTGGAGCGCCTGCCATGGCGACTTCCTCCTTCAGCGTAAGCTTCGGCGCGCGACGCGCTGCTCGGCCTCGTTCCCGATCTAGTCTTTGGTGACCGGGAAGCCGGCCTCCGTCCAGCCGCGCCAGCCGCCGTCCATCGAAATCACGTTGCGGTAGCCCATCATCTGGAGATTGTCCGCGGCCAGCGCCGAACGGTAGCCACCTCCGCAGTAGAGGACGATCTGCGCGCCTCTGTCGGGCACCGTTTTCTCGATATCGCGTTCGATGATGCCCCGGCTGAGATGAACCGCGCCCGGAATGTGGCCGCGCGCCCATTCGGAATCCTCGCGCGTGTCGATCAGGACGAACTTTTGACCCGCGTCCAGCCGCTTTTTCGTCTCGCGAAAGTCTTCTTCCTTGACGCGCGTCTTTGCGTCCTGCACAAGCTTCAAAAAGCCTTCCGAGTGATCCAGCGCCATCGCGTCACCTCGCACACCCGACCAAATTTCACAAAGGCCCGATGCAGTTTGGGCTTTCCCTTTTTCAGCCTGCTCGTCGGCTAACTCTACCAAACGACGAAATGCGCCCCGGCGTAGACCAGCAAACCGGCGAGCGCGAGACCGAGCACACCGACCGTCAGGCTGACCAGATTCCAATGGGAAGGGTCGTCGTGAGTTCTCATCGGGCTGATCCTAACACCACTCTTGATTGCCGTGGAACGTTTTGGGATGTAAGTGCCGCGAATGCCTGTGGGGACGAGCGAGCTGGTTGCGCACGCTCAGAAGCCCCGTTTCTTCGCTACTTCATATCACGCCAGTTCGGCCCGGCTTTCGTATCGACCACAAGCGGCACGCGCAATTTGTGAACTCCCTCCATCACCTCTTTGACGAGATTCGTCAGACGAGCCATTTCGTCTTCGGGCGCCTCGAACAGCAACTCATCGTGCACCTGAAGAATCATGCGCGATTGAAAGCCATCGGCAAGGGCAAGGCGGCGATCCAGCTCGATCATGGCGAGCTTGATCAAATCGGCCGCCGTGCCCTGCATGGGCGTGTTCATCGCAGTGCGCTCCGCGAAGCTGCGCAGGCTCGGCTGCGGCGAATTGATTTCGGGGATCGGCCGCGTGCGTCCAAAGAGCGTCCGCGTGAATCCGACCTTGCGGACTTCAGCGATTTGAGCATCGAGGTACTTCTTCACGCCGCTGTACCGCTCGAAATACGCGCTGATGAATTTCGCGGCCTCTTTGGTGTCGATTCCGAGCTGCTGGGCGAGACCAAAAGCTGAGAGTCCATAGATCACGCCAAAGTTGATCACCTTGGCGACGCGGCGGTGCTCCGGCGTTTGTGCGAAGGGCGCGACTCCGAAGACCTCCTGCGCGGTGCGCGAATGAATGTCCTCGCCGCGGCGGAAGGCCTCCACCAGAACCGGATCTTCCGAAAGATGGGCAAGAATGCGCAGTTCAATTTGAGAATAGTCGGCTGAAAGCAATAGACGGCCCGGCGAAGCAATGAAGGCTGCGCGGATTTCGCGCCCCAGTTCGGTCCGCACGGGAATGTTCTGCAAATTCGGATTGGACGAGCTGAGCCGGCCCGTGGCGGCGCCCGTCTGGCTGAAGTGCGTGTGCAGTCGGCCCGTCGAAGGGTGAACCAGACGCGGCAACGCATCGGCGTAAGTCGATTTCAACTTCGCGAGCTCGCGATAGTCCAGAACTTTTTTCGGCAGGTCGTGGAGTAGTGCCAGCTCTTCCAACACTTCGGCTGCGGTCGAGCGCACCTTCATCCGGCTCTTGCGCGGCGGCTGCAGGTTCAACTTGTCGAAAAGGACCTCGGCGAGCTGCTGGGGCGAATTGATCTTGAATTCGAAGCCCGCGAGCTCGTAGATTTCCTTTTCGAGCCGGGAAATCTCGTCCTGCGTTTTGGCGGAAATACTTTCGAGCCGCTGCGGGTCCACGCGGACGCCGTCAGCTTCCATGCGCGCGAGAACTGGCGCCAGCGGAAGATCGATTTTCTCGTAGATATCAAAAAGCCCCTGCTTTTCCACCTCGGCGCGAAGCACAGGCGCGAGGCGCAGCAGGAAGTCAGCTCTTTCGCCCGGTGCGCCCGAGAGCGTGCGATTCAAGTGGCGCAGGACGACTTCGGCAAACGCATGATTTGCCGTCGTGGGTCTGAGCAAGTAGGAGTAGAGAGTCGTCGCATCGCGGATTCCCGCCACGGTTTTCGGCCTTGAAGAGCCCGGAGACACCAGCAGTTGAAATAGCTTGGGATCGTGCACCACCTTAGCCTGATTCGGATCGGCGAGCCATTCGCGCATCGCCGCGAGCGTCTTGTTCTCTACGTCGTTGGCGACGATTCGCGCCGCGTCAGGTTTTGCGGAGACCTCGACGCCAAGGACGTGCGTGCTGAAGCCCTCCTCTTCCAGTTCCTGGGAATCGAGCGCGAGCCATACCGATGCCGCGTGGCCCGGCGGGATCGAATCAAGAAATTCTTGAAGCGCGACTGGAGAATCGAGCGTCGCGTAATCCGTCGAGCGATCGTCCACAAGCGGCGCAAGATCCTTCAGGAGCGAAGTGAAGCCAAGCTCGGTGTAAAGCGCGCGAAGTGCGGCCGCGTCGGGCTCCCGCAGTTGCAGTTCGTCAAGAGAGAGCGGCACGGGTGCGTCCACGTGGATCGTCGCGAGCCGCTTGCTCACTTTCACGAACTCGGCGTATTTTTCCAGCGCCTCGCGATAACTCGCTCGTTTCACTTCGGCCGCACGCGCAACGGCTGCTTCAGCGCTGCCGAACTGCTGAATCAACTGCCGCGCTCCGATGTCCCCAATCCCCGCTTTCCGCCGCTCGCCGGGCGCCGGCTTTTCATTCGGATCGCGCGCGCCGGGTATGTTGTCGATGGCGTCGCCCATCAGAGCCATGACATCCGGCACTTTGGATGGCGGCACGCCCATGAGCTCTTCGACCTTCTTCTCGTCGATTATGAGATCGTTCTTACCGGGGTTGAGTACGCGGACGCGCCCGCCGACGAGCTGCATCAAATCCTTGTCGCCGGTCACGACGGTGACGTCGAGACCCTTCTTGGCCGCCTGCCGCGCCAGCGTGCCGATCACGTCGTCCGCCTCGTAGCCCGGATATTCGAGGATCGGCATGTTCATCGCCGCACAGTACCGCCGGACAAACGGGATCTGAACGGAGAGGTCCTCCGGCATCGGCGGGCGCTGGGCTTTGTAGGCGGTGAAAAGCCTGTCGCGAAATGTGGGCGCCGCGGCGTCGAACACGACGGCCACATAATCGGGCCGCAACTCCTTGTTTTGCAGCAGCCGCCGCATCATCGTGGCAAATAGATACGGCACCTTCGTGGGCAGGCCGGTTGAGCTTTGCAGGCGGTCCATCGGCGCGTAGAAGGCGCGAAAGATGTAGCCCATCGCGTCAACCAGGAAGATGCGTTTTGGATTCTTGGCGGGCATCCGGCCGGCCCTTGCTGCGCCCCCTTGCCGGGGGAGGGCCTCCGGCAGTCGAACGGCGCACAGGCAGGGGAGTATAGCAGACGCGGATGCTGTGATCTGGCCGGTCTGCCCGCTCTTGGCGGGGAAGTCGGCCGGCCTTTGTTTCGGAGACAAGTGCGGCAGTTTGTGATAGTTGTGAAATATTCCGAGGCGGCCCTGCGTACTAATCCATGGACAGACAGAAAACCACCGGGGCGATGAACGAAGCCGATTTGGCGCAGGTGCTGTCCCAGGTCCGGGCGGGCGACGCGGACGCCTGGGGCGAGCTGTATCGGCAATACGCTCCGGCGATCTTTCGGTTTTGCCGGCGGCTTCTGCCGGCGCGCGAGGATGCGGAAGACGCGACTACGGAAATCTTCATGAAGGTGCGGCAGAAACTCGGCACGTATGACTCTTCGCGGCCCTTCACCGCCTGGCTCTACAAAGTTGCCAGCAACCATTGCTGGGATACGCTGCGCCGCCGCCGCATCCGGCAGGACCTCGAAACCGGCGATGTGGACGCGCTTCCACTCGAGCATCCCGATCCCGGCCAGCTCGAGCGATTGCAGAACGAGCACACGAGCAAGGAAGTGCGAACCGGGCTCGCCAAACTTCCGGATCGCGCGCGAATGGCGCTCGTGCTGCGGTACTACGCGGATATGAGTTACGACGAAATTGCGGACACGCTGGGCGTGCGGCGCGCATTTGTAGGTGTGCTGCTCTTGCGCGCGCGGCACCAATTGCGCGACACGCTCAGCGAATCCAGCGCGAGCCTCGAGGCGAAATCTGGCGGGAGAAGATCATGAGTCCATCTGAAGATCCATTGGCCAGCCACTTCGACGAAGTGACCGGCCTGCTCTATCTCGAAGGCCAGCTCGATGACGAACACGCGCGCGCGGTCACGGCGCACGTCGCTTCTTGCGCATCATGCAGCCAATTGCTCCGCGCGCTTCAAAGCGAGACCGTCTGGCTGCGAGAGTCGCTCACGGCCGATGACGAGCCGATTCCGGCCCGCTTGGTCGCCGCGCCAGAGCGCGGCACGGCCCATTGGGGCTGGATCGCTGCGTTTGGGCTGTGCGCCGCGGGTTTGTACACACTCTGGAACGGAATTGTGGCGCCCGCGATTGCAAATATGTCGCAGGCTGGTTTTTCGCAGGGAAATGTATTGAACACGCTCCTCTTCTATGGTGCTTTCTGGAAAGGATGGGATGAAATGCGAAGCCTAACGGAACTGCTGGCATTGATGACTCTGGGAGGCATTGCGATCTGGCTGCTCAGGAAGCAGTGGCGGCGTTTCACCCCGATTGTCTTTGTGATGGGCGCGCTCGCTTGCGCTTTGTTGCTGCCGCCTGCGGCCGCGGCGGCCGACGTCGAGCGCGGAGATCCCAACTACACGCTGCCCGCCGGCCAGGAAGTGAAAAATGACCTGATCGTCGCCGCCGACTGGACGCGGATCGATGGAGACGTGGACGGCGACCTGATCGTATTTTCCAGAAGTTTGACAGTGAATGGTCACGTGAAGGGAGACATTCTCGGTTTCGGGTCGGAAGTCCGTGTGAATGGCCCGGTGGACGGCAATATCCGCCTTTGCAGCAATGCGGTCGCTATTAGTTCCACTGTTGCGAAGAATGTGACGGTTTGGACCGGAGCGTTGGAACTTGACGAAAAAGCCACAATCGGCGGCTCGCTGACCATGGGTACGGGAGGCGCTGAGCTGAACGGCAAAGTGGCGGGTGATCTCACGGCCATTGCTGGTAGCCTCGAAATCAATGGCTCGCTGGGACACGACGCCTTGATTCGCAGCGACCGCCTTATCATAGGGCCGGCCGCAGAGCTCCGAGGTCAAACGAAATACACAGGGCGTCGCCAGCCGGAGGTTTCATCCGGCGCAAGACTTGGAAGCCCCATTCAATTCGCTATGCCAAGGCGCGGGCCCGACTACAGCCGCTTCGACTACTACTTGCACCGCGTGTTTCTCTGGGGAGCCAGCTTTTTCTTCGGCCTTCTCATTCTGCTACTTGCCCCGGGGTTCTTCGCCGATACCGGGCAAGCCGCCGGGCGAGTGGGGCCGGCGCTGGGGTTCGGCGCTCTCTTTCTATTCGCAACGCCCATCGCGGCGATCATCGCCTGCATCACGATTGTCGGATTAAGCGTCGGCATCGTGGGTCTGCTGCTTTGGACGATCGCGATCTACTCCGCCCAGGTCTTCGTGGGCTCGTGGCTGGGTGAAAAGCTGCTCAGCACCGGAGTGGGAGTCGGAGCAGCGGTCGGGCGGCTGGCCATCGGACTGGCGGTGATCCGGGTCCTTACGATGATCCCGTTTGCCGGTAATTTGATTGATTTCGTGGTCATCATCTGGGGCATCGGCGCGCTGGTACTCGCTCTTCACAAGAGGATGCGCCCGCAAGTGCCAGCTGCCGCCTAGGCTGACTGCGTGCCGCCGCCTCCAGCGGCCAAATCCAGCAGACTTATCCTCCGCGCTTCCATTACAATCGCGCCTGGCCGCGCGGCATCCCGCGCCGCTCGAGGCGGACTACCCCTTTGACCCTATCGCAGCGCTGGGACGAAATCCGATCCGGTTTCGAGCGCCCGTTCTGGGTTGCCAATTTCACTGAGATTTTCGAGCGCGTCGCCTACTACGGCACCACCGCCGTCCTCGCCATCTACCTCAGCGAGCAATTGCATTTCTCGAGCGTGCTGGCGGGAACGCTGCAAGGCATAGCGGGATTCGTCGTCTACGGGCTGTCGATTGTCGCGGGCGCACTGGCGGATCGCTTCGGTTTTCGCCGGACACTGATGTGCGCGTATTTGATACTGACGAGCGGCTATTTTTTGCTGGGTTCGATCGAGTCGCCTTGGATGGCGCCGCTGCGCCACGCAATCGGCGATAAATGGCTGGTGTCGATCGTGCTGCTGGTCCCCGCGCTGGGCCCGGGCATGGTGAAGCCGTGCGTGGCAGGCACCATTGCGCGCGCCTCAACCGAGAATGTGCGGTCCCTCGGCTATTCGATCTACTACACGCTTGTGAACGTCGGTGGCGCCGCAGGTCCGCTCATAGCATGGCTGATTCGCGAGCCGCTGCATCTCGGAATGGCGAACGTATTTCGCGTCTCAGCCGGGAGCGTCTTCGTGATGTTCTGGGTTACGTTTCTCTTCTACGGCGAGCCGGGCCGCGCCGATGATGCGAAGGTCGAAAGCGTGCGGGTCGCCTTCAGGAACATCTTTATCGTCCTCGGAAATGTGCGTTACGTCGTGTTTCTTTTGATCTCGTCAGGTTTCTACATCGTGTACTGGCAGATCTTCACGTCCGTGCCGAGATTCATTCGCACGTATGTCGATCCTCACGCGGCCGTCGATCGCATCTTGAGTATCGAAGCGTTTACGGTCATCGCGTGCCAGATTCTTGTGACCTACCTGACGCGAAGAATCCCCGCGGTGCAGACAATCGCCATCGGTTTTCTCGTCGCAGCGCTCTCGTGGGGTCTGCTGGCCGTGCATCCCACGATGTTCAGACTGGGCGTGCTCCTCGTGATCCTCGCGCTGGGCGAACTGACGCAAGCTTCGCGCTATTACGAATATTGCTCGCGTCTCGCACCGCCTGAACAGCAAGGCCTCTATATGGGATATGCATTCCTTCCCATTGCGATCGGATACTTAGTTGGGGGACATCTCGGCGGCCGCTTGTTAGACGAATTCGGGGAAGTCCTCCACCGCCCGGCCGAAATGTGGTGGGTCATCTGTGCGATTGGAGTTCTAACAGCGGCGCTGATGTGGATCTATGGAATTGTCGTCAAGCCATCAAGGGCGTCGTCCCAAGCCACCTGACAATCCGCATTGCGGAAGGTTAGTGCACTGCCGGCGCGCCGATTTTCTTCAGCGCCTCTTCGGTCGTGATGAGTCGCGCGCCTTGCGATTTCAATTCGTCGAGGGCACCGCGCCCCTCTGCGCAGGAGAGTGTCTCGATTGCGTCGCTCACGATCTCGACTTTTCGGCCGCGGTCGAGCAGGCCCTTCGCCGCGCACTTCACGCAATATTCGGTGACGACGCCGAAAACCACATATTCAGCGTCTGGGCCAAGCTTCTCGACTAACTCACCCGTATGCGGATTGTTGAACACGTCCAGCGTTTGCTTTTGGAGCACGATTTGAGCGTGCCGAAGAAAATCCTCCGGCAGCTTTTCAGACGGATCGTTTGGAACAGTAACGGAATCTTTGGTGAGCCCCTCCGGGATGATGCGCGCGCCGGGCGTTCCGCGCAGGCAGTGAGGCGGAAATCTCTGAAACTCCGGATCGTTCGCCGGATGAGCATCGCCGCTCGAGACCACGAAAACGCCTGCTTCTGCTGCCGCATCGACGAGCCGCCGAATGTTCGGAATGAGTTTCTCGGCGCCGGGAACGTAGAGCTTTCCTCCCGGCAGCATGAAATCGGCCTGCGCGTCCACTTCCCAGAAGACAATCTTTCGCGGTGCCATGGGCTTCGACCTGTGCCAACCGTCAAAGCTATTTTAGCGCAAAGCGTCGGATGCGCCGGCGGACCTCTCGCTGCATGGCAGTGAGACGCTTGCTGTAATGGACGGGATAGGCAGCGCTTCGATGGATCTGGAGGCAGCCCCGGGGAAGCCGCGAGAGGCTCTTCATGCAACGCTCGCGGAGCGCGCTAACGGATTCCGTCGGCGCGATCCGGCGTCCGCCGCGCATCACCTCGATCAGCAGCGGCTCGCCGCCATTGGGAAGCTCGTCGTGGAGCGCGATCTTGTCGCCAGAAAATTTGCCTCGCGCGTTCGAGTATCGAAAGACCTGTTTCTGTCCGGGATATGTCGCCTTCGCACGGCTGAATTTCGCCGCTTCGCGCACTTTGCCGCCGCGCTCGACCTCGGTCAGTTTGTAGATGAGATTCAAATGCGGCGCGTCGCCCGGAGTACCCAGAGCCGTACCGACGCCAAACGCATCGATGGCGGCGCCGTCGCGCAGTATCTGCGCGATCTTGTACTCGTCTAGGTCGCCGGACGCGAAGATCTTCACATCCTTCCAGTCGGCTCGGTCGAGTTCACGCCGCGCCCAGCGGCTGTCCGCCGTGAGATCGCCGCTATCGAGGCGAATCCCCCACGGCTTGCACCCGTTCGTGAGGATCGTTTTAACCGCGCGATGCACGTTGTACGTATCCACGAGCAGAACTGAGCCTTCGGGAAACGCGTCGAGGAAACGGCTGAACGCTTCCGCTTCTGTCTCGTGGGCCATGATCCAGGAATGCGCCTGGGTTCCGTACGTGCCCATATCGAACACCTTGCCTGCTAGCGTGTTCGACGTGCCTCGACATCCTCCGATCGCGGCCGCCCGCGCCGATAGCAGGCCCGCAAGGCCGCCGTGGGCCCGGCGGGCGCCGAAATCCACCACCTCCCGGCCCTGAGCGGCCGTGGCAAGGCGCGCTGCCTTGCTCGCGATCATGGTCTGATAGCTGAGCATCGCGAGCAGATATGTTTCCATGATTTGGGATTCGATGATCGGAGCGGTGACGCGCATCAGCGGCTCGCCCGGAAATGCGAGTGTGCCTTCGGGCATCGCCCACACGTCGCCCGTAAAGCGGAAGCATGCGAGATACTCGAAGAATTCCTTCTCGATGTGGCGAAACGCCGGATGGCGCCGCAGGTACTCGATTTCGTCCGCCGCAAAATTGACGTTTTCGAGGTACTCGAGCGCCTGCTCGAGTCCGGCCGCCACAAGATAGTTGCGGTGCGGGGGCAGATGCCTCACGAACAACTCAAACGTCGCGCGCCCATCGAAACGGGTCTGGAAATAGCCCGCCGCCATGGTCAGTTCGTAGAGATCGGTTAGAAGGCCCGAGTATTCGTGCATGGAGTCCGAAATCGTGCGCCAAGCGTCCGCGACTCGAGGAAAAGACAAAACCCCCGAGCCTCCTCCCGCCGTGCGGGCCGGACGCTGCTGGGGGTTTCGCCGCGAAACTGTGCGCCGGGATGACCTACTTCAAAACGGCGTCTTTGAACGCCTTTGCCGCGCGAAGGCGAAC
>Ga0187782_10001576_pt1 | contig 16694 bp, 17 predicted proteins | sample 0715_SJ02_MP15_2_FD_132454 | JGI IMG/M metagenome (GOLD analysis project Ga0187782, IMG submission 132454) | Tropical peat soil microbial communities from peatlands in Department of Meta, Colombia - 0715_SJ02_MP15_20_MG | ecosystem: Environmental > Terrestrial > Soil > Wetlands > Peat | place...
GTACTGGCGCTCGAGCACCTTGCGGAGCTCGGGGTCGCCCATCCCCTCGGGGTTCTTGATCGCCGTCACGGTGTCGGAGGCGAACCGGCGATCCGGGAACAGCTCGAGGCCGAGCGCGTCGGTCGCGGCCCGCGACGCCTCCGCGAGGCGGTGCGTCCGCTCGAGGCGCGCGGTCAGCCCCTCGTCCCGGAGCAGGAGGAGCGCCTCCCGAAGCGCGAGGAAGAGCGGGACCGCCGGCGTCCAGGGGGTATCGTTCTTCTCGAGCGACTTCACGTGGGCGGCGAGGTCGAGGTAGAACGTTCCCGGATGGAGGGCGGCGTACGCGCGCTCGGACAGATGCACGATCGACAGCCCCGCGGGCGCCGCGAGCCCCTTCTGGCTGCCGGCGACCACCGCGTCGACCCCCCAGGCGTCGATCGGTTCGGGGATCCCGGCCACCGCGCTGATCCCGTCGACCAGGAAGAGCGCGCCCGAGGCCCGGACGGCGGGCGCGAGCTGCGCGAGGTCGTTCGCGAGCCCTACGCTCGTCTCGTTGTGGACGACGCAGACCGCCCGGACGTCCCCCTTCGAGAGCTCGGCCTTCGCCGCATCGAACGGCAGCGCCTGCCCCCACGGCGCGGAGAGCGTCGTGACGTTCGCCGCGTAGCGCCGGACGATCTCGTCCGAGCGGTCGCCGAAGTTGCCGTTCTTGAGCACGAGGACGCGGCCGTCCTTCGGTAGGAGGCCGGAGTACATCGCCTCGAGGCCGGCGGTCCCGCTTCCCGTCAGGATGACCTGGCGGCCTTTCGCTCCGAAGAGGACGGGGAGGAGCTCGCGGATCTCCTGGACGATCCCGTGGAAGTAGTCGCCCCGGTGGTTGAGCGACGGCATCGACATCGCGCGCAGCACGCGCGGGTGGATCCGCACGGGTCCCGCAATCAGGAAGGTCGTCGTCTCGGGATCGAACGTCATCGCGCCCCTCCGGGGGTGACGAGGGCTCGGAGCGGCTCGCCCTTCAGCGCGCGCAGCACCTCGTCGACGATGTCGACCCCGGCGCGTCGCTGGGCCTCGGGGGTCGATGCGCCGATATGGGGCGTCGCGAGCACGTTGGGCAGCTCGAGGAGCTCCCGGTTCTTCGGCGGCTCGACCTCGAAAACGTCGAGCGCCGCGCCGCCGATTCGTCCGAACCGGAGCGCCTCGATGAGCGCGGTCTCGTCCACGAGCGGGCCGCGGGCGACGTTGACGAGGTACGCGCCGGCCTTCATCCGCTCGAACGCGGCGGGGCCGATGAGATGGTGGTTCTCGGGCGTGAGCGCGGCGTGCAGGCTCACGATGTCCGAGCGACGCAGGACCTCCTCGAAGGTCGTCAGCTCCGTCCCATCGGCGGCGGTGCGAACGTACGGGTCGTAGGCGATCGTCGTGACCTCGAACGCGTGGAGGCGGTGCGCGACCTCGCGCGCGATCCGGCCGTACCCCACGAGCCCCACGGTCTTGCCCGAGAGCTCGTGGCCCTGGGTGCCGCGCTCCCATCGGCCCGACTTCGTCGCGACCACCTGGGGGTAGATCCCGCGCGCGAGGAGGAGGCAGAGCGCGACGGTCAGCTCGGCCACGCTGACGGTCGCCGCGGCCGGGGCGTTGACGACCCGGATCCCGCGGGCGGTCGCCGCGTCGAGATCGACATTGTCGACGCCCACCCCCGCCCGGGCGATCAGCTGGAGCTGGGGCGCCTTCGCGATCAGCTCGGCCGTCACCCGGGTCCGGCTGCGCACGATGAGCGCCCAGGCGTCCTTCAGGTGCGCCGGGAGGCTCGCGGGGTCCGCGCTCGCATCGACCACCCGACAGGGGCCTTCCTGGAGCAGCGCCAGTGCATGCGCGTCGATCGGATCCGCGAGGACCACGACTCGTGACTCGGCCATCGGTCCGCGACCCGGCCCGCGCTGAAAACCCTTACCGCCCGGACGTGGCTCCGGACGCCTTCGGGACCGGGACACGATCGAGGGCCGCCCGAACGATCAGCTCGCCGCGGACACCGCGGATCCACGGCTCGGGCTTGACGATGATCCGGTGCGCGAGGGCCGGTTCGACCAGCGCCTTCACGTCGTCCGGTAGCACGTAGTCCCGGCCCTGGAGCAGCGCCCGGGCGCGCGTGAGCTTCTGGAGCGCGAGCGAACCGCGGGGCGACGCCCCGACCTCGCTGCGAGGGTCTTCGCGGGTGCGCCGGACGATCTCGATGATGTAGTCGGCGACCGATGTCTCGAGCTCGACGTCCTCGACCGCTCGCTGCAGATCGGCGAACGTCGCGCGGTCCGTCACGACAGGGACGTCGACCGCCTCGGTCTTGCGCGCGCGCCGCCGCTCGAGCACGCCGCGTTCCTCCTCGGGGGTCGGGTAGCCGATCTTGAGACGGAGGAGGAACCGATCGACCTGCGCCTCGGGGAGCGCGTACGTGCCCTCGAGCTCGAGCGGGTTCTCCGTCGCGAGCACGAGGAACGGTCGGGGTAACGGATGCGTCGACCGTTCGCTCGTGACCTGGTACTCCTGCATCGCCTCGAGGAGCGCGGACTGGACCTTCGGGGGCGCCCGGTTGATCTCGTCCGCCAGGAGCACGTTCGTGAACAGCGGACCGGGGCGGAAGACGAACCCGGTCCGCGCGGGGTCAAGGACCTCGCCACCGGTAATGTCGTGCGGCAAGAGGTCCGCGGTGAACTGGATCCGCTGGAAGTCGAGGCCGAGCGCCCGGGCGAACGATTTGGCGAGCAGGGTCTTGCCGAGGCCGGGAAGGTCCTCGATCAGGAGGTGGCCATCGGCAACGAGACCGGTCAGCACCTGTTCGACCGCCTCGTCCCGGCCGACGAACGCGGTGCGCACCGAGGCCCGGATCTGGTCGGCCAGCGGTTGGGCCTCGGCGGGTCGCATCGGCTATCGAGCGCGCCGGACCCGCTGCCCCTACAAGGAGATATCTTCCGGGCCCGGAGGTCCTGTTCCCCAGCCGTAACGACCGGCGTCACGGCAGGCGTCCGCCCTCTCGGCGGTCTGACCCGGCTGGGGGTGTCGGACACCGGGGTTGTCCTCACGTCATCCTCAACGGACGACCCGTCCGCGTAGAGTCGAGAGGGACCCTTCGTCGGTACCCGGGCGCGGCCGAAGGCCCCGCCGAACAACGGAACGCGGGCGCCCCCTATGAGACTGACGGCTCTTCGCGGTCGAACACGCGCGGCGCCCCGATGAGATATGCGATGGCGGCGACGACGAACACCAGGAGCGCCACGGCCACGCCGAGGCTCGCCGCCGTGGACGGCAGGAGGAGCGCGCTCGCCCAGGCGATCCCCAGGGCGAGCGCAGGCACACCGAGAGTCAGCTGCGAGCGACGGATGCCGCCCGCGGGACGGCGGATATCGTCCGCGAGCCAGACGAGGACCGCAACGCCGGCCGCCCCCGCGAGGAGCTCGGGCAGGAGGCCGAGCGGAGCGAGGGCGGCGACCGTGGCGAACGCGACCACGACGGGGACCGGGGCCAGCGAGCGGACGTCCGCGCGCCGGGGCCACCGATCGAGGAGTCCCGACCCGAGCCCCCCGACGACGGCGATCAGCACCCCGGAACCGAACGGCAACCCCGTGACCGCGCCGAAGATGCCCCCGACGGCGAGGAGGAGCGCCCACGATCCCAGGCCACGCGGGTTCATCCCACCCTCCGCGTCGCGGGCCGGCTGAGGAGGTTCACGAACGGGGCGAGCGACCAGTAGTCCGCCCAGTCGACCGTCGGCGCTTCCTCCCATGCACGGGCGACCTGGTCCCGCCGGAGCAGCTGTTGCAGTCGACCGATCAGCTGCTCGTCCTCGGGCGACAGCGGTGGGACGTGGGGATAGACCGGCAAGGGGGACGGGCTCAGCGCCACGACGGGAAATCCCCGAAGTCGAAGGTGCGGGAGGAGGTCGGCGCTCGCTTCGTCGACGAGGGTCGAGAAGACCACGGTCGTCACGTCGGGAGGGAAGTAGCGTCGGAGTGCGATCGCGCACCGTTCGGACGGAGCGCTCGCCGGGTCGATGCGGGCCGCGAGGAGCGCGGCGCGGATCCGGCCGCGCTGGGCACGACCCGAGCTCAGCGGGACCGCGGACAGGAACTCGCCGAACACGCCGAGCCCGACCCGCGACTTCGCCCGCAGGAACGACTCGGCGATGCCGGCCGCGGCGGCGCGCGAAATCGCGAGGAGGCGTTCGTCGACCGCCGGACCGAGCGATGTCGCCCGGGTGTCGAGCACCAGGAGGACGTCCCCGGTGCGGTCGACCTGGTAGTCGTTCGTCAAGAGCCGTCCGGCCCGGGCGCTCGCGGACCAATTGATGCGTCGCGCGGGATCGGCCGGCGTCGCCTCCCGGATCCCGTAGAACTCCCCGGCCGGCCCGATGTGCCGGGAGAGCGTTTCGCCCGGCAGCACCATCGTGCGCCGCAGCCGCACCCCGGCGAGCCGCAGGAGCTCGGGGGGATATCGTTCCACGACGAGATCAGGCAACTCGACGAAGGCCCTTCGTTCCACCAACCCCGCCGGGTCCTGCCAGGCAATGCGGGGCGGAGCGACGACCTCGATCGTCGGCTCGAGCGCCTGCCAGGTGAGGCGGAACTCGAGCCGGTCCGAGCGTACCTCGAGGGCCGCGGGCGCGACCTCGCGGAGACCGGGAGGACACGGGCCGTCGAACCGAAGATTGTGCGGGTCGAGCCCATCCGGGGGATGGACCGAGCCTCGGATCGTCACTTCGGGGCCGGAGCCCTCGGCGCCCCAACGACCGGTCAGCCGGGGTGTCGTGCGGGGCCCGGAGAAAGCGGCCGCGGGCGCGGCGAGCAGGAAGGGCAACGCGAGGAACACCGGCACCGGTGTACGGAGGGCGACCGCGGCGACCAGGAGCACGGCCCCCGCCCCGAGCAGGAGGTACGACCGAAAGCGCCAGCGCAGAAGCGTTTCGGGCTCACCGCTCCCCAAGGTCATGTGTCCGCCTCGAGACGGTCGAGGCGGGAGCGAAGATAGTCACGGAACGCCTCGGGGGAGAGGGAAACGATCTCTCGGATTTCGTCGGCCCGGCGGGGGGTCGCCGTCGCCCGCGGGCCGGATCGCTCGAGGTGATCCAGGAGATTCACCAGGCGCTCCCGCCCGAGGGACCCGGAGACGAGTGCCACCCGGACCTCCGAGGAGGCGACGGGCGCCGGCCCGGGCGCCTCGGTCGATCGCGGTCGACGCGAGCGCACGGCGACCTCCGCCAAGAGTAGACCGGCGAGGATGATCGCGATCGTTGCGGCCGGGACGGCGGCGACCAGATTCGGTCCGGCCCATAGCGCGATTCCGGTAAATACGATCGCGAGGACGAGGAGGAATCTCGCGAGCGGGGTGTTCATGCCGGCACCGGGCTGCGGCCGAGGTCCGCCAGCGCCTGGCGCACGGCCTGCCGGGCCGCGGCGACCGCCGCCGCGTCGAGCGGGTGCGAGGAGTACCGTGCCTCCTCAAAGAGTCGCGTCAACGTCTTCGCCGCGTCGGGTTGGATTCCGAGGCGTACAAGGTGGTGCGCCCGGATCTCCTCGGGGGTCTCGATCTCGACACTGCCCACCATGCGCGTGAGCCGATCGATGACCGAGGCGTACAGCGCGAGGATGACCGAGCGTGGGTCGCTGCCGGCCGCGAGCTCCTGATCGGCGACGGTCAAAGCCCGACGAAGGTCCGCGCCCGCATCCTCGGTCGGAGCGGCGCGCGCCTGGCGGGACGGGCGCTCGGCGAGATACGATCGGACCAGCGGAACGCCCACCGCGACGACCACGAGCAGCACTCCCCCCACTACGGCGAGCGGCAGCCAGGCGGGGAACGTCGGGGACCAGAGCACGCCGCCGAGCTGACCGCCGCTACCGGAGGCGTTCGAGCTCGTGTTACCGGATCCCGAGGTGGTGCTGTTGCCTCCGCCCGGTGGAGTCGAGTTCGCGGACACGAGCCCGCCGGGGTAGAGGTAGTGGGCGGCCGCGATGAAGATGACCGCCATCAGGACCACCAGCAGCACCGTGATCACCGGCCGACCCGGCACCGGGACGGTTCCGCCGCTCAGCCGCAGGTAGATCAGGAAGCCGATGATGGCGATCCCGAACCCGAGAAGGACGTAGCTCAGCAACCATTCCGGGAAGATGACGAGGGTGGCTGTTCCGCCCGTGGGGGTGTGGGCTGTCGCCGCGCCGATGAGAAGGCTCGCGGCCGCCCCGACGGCGAGCGCGATCGCGAGGACAAGGATCAGCACCAGCGAAGATCGACTCGAGGTCGGCACGAGCTCCCGGCCCCCACCGGCGGAACAGAAAGACGGGCACACCGCTTAAGGATACTGCGCGGCCCCAGCGACCGACTTGAGATCCCGGGGAGCCGAGCCCGATCGCGATCGGCGCTCGCGCGATCAAATCGCGTTCGGGGGTGGGTCGGCCGATTCGTCGGCTAGATCACCGAGGGGCTCATCTTCCACTTCGGGTCCTGGACCCACGCCCCGGCGACGTCCCGGAGCTCGCCGATCTCGGCCGATGTCAGGGAGAATGTTCGGGCACCCGAATTCTCGAGCGCCTGGGCACCGTCTTTGGCCCCGGGAATGGGAACGGCGCCGTGTTCCATCACCCAACGCAATGCGACTTGGGCGATCGATCGTCCATGGGTCCTTCCGATCGACGAGAGACGCTCCAGAACGGCCGCCAGGGATCCGACCTCACGGGGTCGAAAGGTCTTCGCCATGCGACGCCGCATCCAGTCCGTCGGCAGATGGCCAGGGCGATACTTGCCCGAGAGCGCTCCCATCGCCAGGGGCATGTACGCGAGAAGGGTGACGTCTAGTTCCCTAGCCGCCCTGAGCACGCCATCGAACTCGGGACGACGATAGAGCAGCGAGAACTGGACCTGGTTGGACGCGAGCGGAATCCCGCGGGCTTCCAGAACGGCGTGTGCCTCCCGCATCTGAGCTTCGCTGTAGTTGGAAACGCCGACCGCGCGGACCTTGCCGGCGTCCACGGCATCGGCGAGCCGCCCCATGAGGTCCGGGATCGACACGCCGGATACCGGGTAATGAATCTGGTAGAGGTCGATCGTCGTTCTTCCCAGTCGAGCGAGGCTGCCCTCCAGAGCTTTGGGCAGATGTCGGGGAGAACGCGGGATGAAGAAGAATGGGGGGGCGAGGCTGGGCGCGTATTTCGTGGCGATGATGGCCGCGGTGCCTCGGGCCAGCTCGCCCACGCGACGCTCCGAATTCCCCCGGCCGTACATCTCGGCCGTGTCGAAGAGCGTGACCCCGGCGCCGAAGCTGGCCTGGAACGCGGACTGCTCGTCGGGCCGGCTTCTCGTACCCCCATAGGCCGTCATGCGGGTCTTCACGCCCCACGACATCGTGCCGACGCCCACCGGGGAAGTTTGGACCGGCGATCTCCCTAGGGTAATCGTATCCGACACGGTTCCGCTCTAGAATCGGGGACGGGCGGAATCGGCTCGACAGCGTAAGTCCTTTCGTGCGTACAAACCGAGAAAATGCGGATCCAACGGCCGGGCACTCCGTAGAGAATCGTGAGGGCAGTGAGGGATCCGCAGGCCGTGCCAGCGGCCGGCGCGATCGCGTGGGGCGGGTCAACCGGCCGCGCCGTTCGCCGCACTCGCCTCGTGCGGGGCCGGGGACTTCGAGAGGAGGTAGAAGCTCCGCCGTTCGTGCTCGGGGGCGACGACGGCGAAGTCGTCGATGACGTAGCCGAGGTCGAGCGCCACACGGAAGGCGTCGCGTACGGCGTGGCGCCAGGGGCGCACCGCGCCCGGCTCGTGCTCCCGGACCGCCTCGAAATCGAAGGGGATCTCGAGATGGGCCCGGTCGGCGCCGACCTCCGCGACGGCGGCCGGTACCCGGAGCCCGCTCTCCCCCGCCTCGGTTTCAAGAATCGAAGCGGACCCTTGCCAGCGGCTGCGCATCGCCTCGGGGGACGGCAGTTCCCCGGCGAGCCGGGCGGCCACCTGAGGAGAGTTGATCGACCAGACGACCCGTACGCGATCGGTTTCCATCCCGCGGTTCGCGGCGTCCGGAAGCTGGCCGAAGTAGTGCGGGTAGTACCGGTCGGGCCGGGCCCCAAGTCGCCGGACGAGGAGCGCGGCGGCCCGGCTCTGCAGCGGGTCGAACGTCTCGCGGATCTCGGGCAGGCCCTGCTTCAGGACCTCGTCCCGCTGGAACGCCTTCAGACGAAAGCCGAGGTGATGGTTCTGGTACTCGGGACGCACGAGCGTCAGGTGGGAGTAGTGGTAGAGCGTCACGCCGTCCCAGCCGAGCAGCGAGACGGCGACGCCGGCGAGATAGATGTCCGCGAAGGCGCCGAGCACGAGGCCCCCGTTGTCCTGGACGGCCCGGAGCAGCGGGGCGGGCACCCCGCCGGCAGCCTCGGGCCCCCACGCGGCCTCGCTGATCTCGGCGACCTGGCGGAACTCCTCGGGTTTCTCGAGGCGGCGGAATCGGAAGCCGTCCGCCGTGCCCCCCGTTCGCCCCGCGGCCACGGCGGTTCACCGGGACGCGCTACTTAACGCGTCGGCGCGCCGGTCAGTGACGCATCCGGAACTCGGCGCGCTTCGATTGGTAGCGCGTCTCGTCCGCCGGTGTGAGATCCCAGAGGAGGTCCTCGATCTCGGGGATGTTGCGGAGGAACTCCGCCTTGCTCTTCGTGACCATCAGGTGCTCGAACTTCCGCCGGGCGTTGTAGTACGACCCGACGAAGTACGCTCCGACGATCGCCACGATCGGGCCCACGACGATGAAGACGAGGTTCCAGTTCGCGGTGGGCAACGCCGTGTAGGTGTTGAGGACCGTGAACGGCCAGTACTGCGAGAGCGGGGTGAAGTACCCCAACGCGAGGACCGTGAGGAAGACGCCGATCGCCATCACGAAGATCGAAATCGCCGCCCGGTAGGTACGGACCCCGTAGCGGAACCTCCGGCCGAGCGGGGCCTTCCTCGAATCCGTCGGCATGCGGAGCGCGGGACGCGGATTGGCTTAAAATTCCTTCGACAGGGCTACGGAGGCCGGTTCTGGGAGCCGTCGGACGAGTTCATCGGCCGATCCGTCCGAGAATAGGGCGTCTCGGCGGGGGGCCGCGCCTCGCGAGGGCCGGTGGCCGGGGGAGGGATCGTCGACAGCAGGGGGCGGAGTCGCTGGTAGACGAGGATCCCCCCGATCAGCGCGACCGCGGCGGCCCCGAAGTCGATCGCGACGCCGGTCGCGGCGCCGAGCCCGAGCAGGAAGAAGCCGACCCCGGCGAAGATGACCCCCGAGATCGGACCGCCGCCGACCCGTCCGCTGCCCGGGCGTCCCCGGAGCGAGAGGAGCGCCCCCGCCGCCTCGAGCGAGAGGATGGCGAACGACTCGAGCAGGACGAGCGCCACCCCCAGGGCGGTCGGGGTCGAAGTGGCGAAGTACTGGGAGGCGAACGCGAGGACGATGATCCCGCCGATGGCCACGCGGAAGCCGAGCGCGTAGAATGGTCCGCTCTCGTCGTGTCGCCCCCAGAACCCGGTGCGCAGGAGGAGCCACTGCCCGAGCTCGGTGCCGCCGATGAGGAGCGCGAGGAACAGGATCGCGCCGGGAAGCGCGTAGTTGACCATCGACGTGAGGAACAGGACGAACGAGATCGCGAGCGGGATCCCGACGAAGAGCCCGGCCGTGTAGGCGAACACCTCCCGACGCTCATCGAAGAGCGTCGCGGGAACCTGGGGCGTCGCGAAGCGACCGACCTCGTACCACACGAAACCTCCCGAGAGGAGCACGCCGAGGACCCCTCCGATGGTCAAAGAGAAGGAGCCGTCCGCCATCCTAGTCCGTCCTCCGGCCCGCCGCGAGGAACCCGGTGTGCCCCAGCATTTCGAACTCGGGCCGGGTGCCGCCGTCCCCCACGTGCAGCCCTCGCTCTAGGATCTCCACGGCCCGCACGTCCTCGAAGCCGAGCGAGCGGAACGCGCGGATGGTCCGCTCGAGCTGGTTGTAGGTCGGCGTATAGGTGGCCGCGAATCCCCCCGGCGCGAGCGCCGCCCGGGCCGACTCGAGGACCGCCCAGGGTTCGGGGAGGTCCAGCACGACGCTGCTCAGTTCTCGCAGGTCGATCCCTTCGGCTGCGACATCCCGTTCACGGAACGTCACCCGGTCGGCGAGTCCCGCGCGTTCGACATTCGAGCGGGCCGCCTCCAGGAAGTCCTTCCGACGGTCGAACGAGGTCACGTGGCCCCCGGCTCCGACCGAGTACGCCAGCGCGATGGTCAAGGCCCCGCTGCCGGCCCCGGCCTCGGCGACCCGCGCCCCCGGACCTACGGCCGCGAGATAGAGCAGCTGCACGGCGTCCTTGGGCGTCACGATCTGCGCTCCCCGATGGAGCGTGGTCAGGAGGTCACCGAGCGACGGCCGGAAGAGCCGGACTTCCGCGCCCGACCACGCGATCGGGGATCCGACCGACATCCCGATCGCCTCCGTAAGGTCGATGACTCCGTCGGCGCCCACGCTCTGGGGCCCCCGCACCACGCGGACCAGTCGGGGCGGGGCGCCCGGCCGTCGGAGGACGGCCGTCTCTCCTTCCTTCCAGATTTCGCTCACGCGGTGCTCCGGGGGGAAGGGGAGGACGTTCGTCGCCGGGTATTAATCCCGCGGACCCCGTCGCGCCGCCCCCGGTGGCGCTAGGCGAACACCAGATTCAGGATCCCCGAGAACGACGAGCCCGGGGAGGTGATGGTCACGTTGAGGCTTCCGTAGTAGAGATTCCCGGTGGAGTTTCCCGGGATCGACACCGGCACCTCCACGTCGCTGAGCGCGAAGCCGGTCGTATTGGTCGTGACACCCTCGATCACGCAGGTCGTGGTGTTGTAGTTCGGCACCTCGAGCTGGAAGGCGTTGGCGGCGCCGGTGGAACTGTTGTACCCGTAGTAGTCGATCGGGTTCGAGTTGAGCCCGCAGACGTTGTCCGGCGCCCAGATGTAGATGGATTGGACCTGGACCGACGGCGCCGACGGAGGCGCGAGCAGCGACACGGCGAGGACCGATGCTACGAGGAGGACCACGACGACCACGATGACGATCATGAGCAGTCGATAGCGACCACGACGGGGCGGGGGGGCCGGAGACGCGTAGGGGATCGGAGGCGGAGGAGGCGGGGGCGGAGCCGATGGGACACCACTGGCCATTGGGGTGCCGGCTGCTGGCAGCGCCGTGCCGCAGAACTGACAGAACCGAGCGTCGCCGGTGACCGGCGCACCGCACGAGGGGCAGGTAAGGGACTGCACGAGCCACCCCGGGCGTCGCTCGTACTTGTAGGATGCCCCCGCCCGGGAGAGGACCGTCCTACCGAGGACGAGAGCGCGTCCGGACCGGCATCCCCAGCACGACGCGGAGCGACCGGACCAATCGGCGCCGCCGGTCGGCCGGATCGTCGCGCAGGGAGAGGTAGACGAAGGTGCCCGAGAGGAGCATCAGAACCGCGTCGGCCGTCGCCTCGGGGTCCGTGAGGTGGGGGATCCGACCCTGGTCCTCGAGGCGGCGCAGGAACGCCTCCATGTGCTCGGAGTCGCGGCGATGGTCAGTCCGCAACGCCTCCCGGACCTCGGGATCGGAGCCGGCATCGGCGAACAGCTGGTGCCAGACCGTGGGGCTGAACTCGCCGGAGAACGCACGGTCGATCGTGTCCGCGATCGCCTCGGCGACGTCGCCTTTCGCCACCGAATGCTCGAGCCGACCGATCATTTCCTCACGGAAGCGGTCCATGATCGCCGCGAGGACCGCCGTTTTGGACGGGAAGTAGAGGTAGAGCGCCGCCTTGCTGACGCCGAGCTCCTTCGCGATCGCGTCCATCGTCCCGCCCCCGAGCCCATCGCGGCGGACGACCGCGACGGCGGCGTCGATGATGCGCTCCCGCGCCTGTGCCTTGTACTCTCGGACCACCTTCGGCATCTTCGGCCGAGAACTCCCCGCGCCCCCGGGAGGCCTACCGAGGGTATAATGGCTGTCCTGTCGCTACTTTAATGACTTAAAGACTAAATAGTGACCCTGAGTCAGGTTCTGGTAACACGGGAGACGGCGGTGGGCGACGGCGACGGCTCGAACGGTGCGGTGAGCGGCCTGGCGGCCGGCGTGATGGGCGAGGGGCTCTCGGCGCGGATACGGGAGCTCGAAGGGGTGCTCGTCATCGTCGGGATCTTCTTCGCGATCCTGATGGGCGCGATGGACGCGCTCGTCGTCTCGACGGTCCTGCCAACGATCGCCACCGACCTCAATCAGGTCAACGGCGTCACGTTCGTCGTCAGCGGGTATCTCGTGAGCTCCACGATCGCCATCCCGATCTTCGGGCGGCTCTCGGACATCACGAGTCGACGGAACGTCTTCCTCACGGGACTCGCGATCTTCATCGTCGGGTCGGCGTTCGCCGGCCTCAGCCAGAACCTCACCGAATTGATCATCTTCCGCAGCGTCCAAGGGTTCGGCGGCGGAGGGATCTTCCCGGTCGCGATCGCGATGGTCGCGGTGATGTTCCCGCCCGAACAGCGCACGCGCATCATCGGGATCCTGAGCGCCGCGTCCGGTGTGGCGATCGTCGCGGGCCCGCTGTTGGGAAGTTACATCGTCTCGGTCACGACCTGGCGCTGGGTCTTCTACATCAATCTCCCGTTCGGCATCTTCGCCTTCGCGATCGTCTGGCTGGCGGTCGGCCCGCTGCGGCCGGCAACGACCGGTCGGTTCGACGTGCCCGGCGCCGCCCTGCTCTCGGGGTGGGTCGCGACCCTGATGATCGCCCTCATCCAGGTCGCGAACGCCGGCTGGGGCTGGCTCGATCCGCGGATTGTCCTCCTGCTCGGAACGACGTTCGCCCTCCTCGCTGTCTTCCTGGTCTGGGAGCTCCGCGCGAAGGAGCCGCTGCTGCCCCTGCGGCTGCTCGGCCGTAGGGTCATCGCGTCGGCGAGCGGCATCATGCTCTTCACCGGCGTCGTCTTCAGCGCCCTGATCACGTTCCTGTCGCTCTACGTCGGAATCGTCCTGGGTCTCCCCGCCGGTGACATTCGGGACATGATCTACTTCGTCGCCGTCCCCGTGATCGTCGCCGCCGCCCTCTGCGGCGCCGTGCTGAACCGTGTCTCGTACCGGACCGTGGTCGTCCCCGGCCTCCTCATCGCCGGTGTCGCCGGCCTCTTCCTCGCGAACCTGACACCCACCACCCCGCTCTGGGATCTCGCCTTCGGGATCATCCCCGTGGGCGGGATCGCCCTCCCGCTGATTCCCATCGGATTCGGCCTCGGCCTGGCGCTCGCCGGCGCGACGATCGCCGTCCAGAACGAGGCCCCCCGGGACGAGGTGGGGGGCGCGATCGCGCTGACCCGGTTCTTCCAGAGCCTCGGCGGCGCGGTCGGGATCTCGCTCCTCACGATCTTCCAGTCGTGGCGATTCCATACCCTGAGCGCCGGCGCGACCACCCCGAGCGAGATGCTCGACGCGCTCGTGAGCTCCTTCAACGGAGTGTTCCTGCTCCTCGCGATCTCGACCTTGATCGCGTTCGTCTGCGCCCTGTGGCTCACCGGCCGAGTTTCGCCGGCGCGCTCGAACGAGGACGCCGAACTGCCGGTGCCCACCGACCGACCGGCCTAGGCCGGTCTCGGAATCCGGGAACGCCCGTCGTAGCGGTAGACGTCCTCCCAATAGTTCGCCTCGGGCTGGCCCGTGCGCGGGATCCGCGGGGACGAACGACGTGCGAGCGTCCATCCGTGGGCCCGCATCAGCGCCGCGAGGATGTACGGCGACCACATCGCATGGGTGAAATCGGCGATCCATGCGCCTCGGGTCGCCGGACGGCCCCGGATGTGGATCACGCCCTTCCCGAGGTCGGCGGAACGGCTGCGGAAGACGACCTTGCCGCGCTTGTGCTGCTGGGTGAACCCCCGACGGGCCCAGGAACCGTCCCAGAGCATGCCGACCACGTCCCGGTAGTCGAGGAGGAACGTGCTGCCGCGGTGGACGTTGCGGGCGAGATGGTCGAGGAGTCCCTCCATCTCGGCGATCCGCACGTGGCCGAGCGCGTTCCCGAGCAGCGTGACGGTGTCGAACCGGCCGGGAACCGAGAGGCGCGCGATGTTCCCGCGCCGGAACTCGCGCGCGGAGCCCTCCACCTTTGCGGCCTTCCGCGCCGCGCGGATCATGTCGGGGCTCACGTCGACCCCGAGGTATCGCCGTCCGCTCCTCTCGAGCACGGCCCCCAGCACGCCGCCACCGCAGGCGAGGTCCAGCACCGACCGGCCGAACTCGCGACGGTGCCGACGATAGAGCCGGTCGATCGCCGCGCGCCGCTGGCGGTCCGTTACCGTGTAGCGACGGTAATCGTCGGCAGTGCGATAGTACCGTACGACGCCGCGGTCCATGGGCCCCGCCGTCCCCACGTTCCGGTCGCCGTAAAGGTTCGACGCCGGTAGACCTCGGCACGACGAAGGGGTCCGGTGCGCTCGGGAGCGAACCGTACCTCGAGCCGAGGTGCCTTTAGATAGGCCGGTGTTTGGCCTCGGCCGCTGCGGGCATAGTGTAGTCTGGTTATCACATAGGCTTGCCAAGCCTATAACTCGGGTTCAAATCCCGGTGCCCGCACTTCTTGGCCGGCCGCCCGGGCCCCGTCGGGCTCAACGGGGCGGACGCTGGGCGCGGGCCGATTGCCAGCAGGTGAGCATCGGGCCGCCCGGGATCCGTACGACAAAGAAGCTGCCGAGGCCGGCGGCTTCGACCCGGGGCAGGACGAGCGCCCCTCCCGCTTCTTGGGCGCGAGAGAAGGTCGAGTCGATGTCCGTGACGCGGACCCGGCTGATCTCCTCGGCCCGAGCATCCGCGGGAACATGGTGGACGAAACCGGGGGTCCCTTCGGAGGTCTCGAACGCGAGGCCTCCGTTGTTCGGAAGGTTGGCGGGATCGAAGTGCCAACCGAAGACGGTCTCGAGGAACTTCTGGGTGGAGACCGGATCGTCGCTCGTGAGCTCGAGGACCCGCGGTGGTGTCGGACGCGACGCTTTCAACGACGGTTCGAACTCCTCCATGGGGGACCCCTCGGACGTCCCGCACCCGGCGGCCGTCCGAACTCTGGTGTAAAACTCATTCCGGGCGGGGGGTGATAATCGTATCGCTTCCCGCAAGAGCGCGTAAAATCGCCGCCGGCGCCACCCCGGCGCACAGGTCGGGGCCGGTGCGCCCTCCTCCTGGGGGGACGCGATGCTTTTGGGTGGAACGCACTACGGCCAGCGATGGCTCACGTGCGGACGATCACGGTTCCGGGACGACGGTCCTTCGAGTACGTGGCCCAGGGACGCGGTCCGGCGACCCTCCTGGTCCACCCCGGGGGGCCCGGGCTCACCTACCATTACCTGCGCGGACTCCTGAAGCTGGCGAACGCGAACCTCCGCGTGATCCTGTTCAACCCGCGCGGGGTGGGGCACAGTTGGGCGCCGAAGAACCGGAGCGAGTATACCATCGGCAACCAGGCGGAGGACGTCGAGGCGATCCGGCGCGCGTTCGGGATCCGGGAGCTCCACCTCCTGGGGTATTCCGCGGGGGGGTTCGTCGCGCTCGAGTACGCTCACCGCTACGAGAGCCGCCTGACCTCGCTGCTCCTCTGCGCCACCGCCGGGAGCGCCGAGGAGGTCCGCGCCTCGAACCGCCTGATGCTGGCGTCGGCGTCGCCGCGGCAGCGGTCGCGGCTGCGCGAGCTCACGCGTTCGAAGGCGTTCGAGTCGGCCGAGTACCATCGCCTGACCGAGCGGATCACCCAGCCGTTCCAGACCCGGTTCCTGACCTCCACGCCGGCGGACTGGAAGGCGACCCGACTCTTTCCCACGGTCTACCACGCGATGATGAGCCGCTCGGGCGACGAGTTCGTGGTCGACGGCACGATCGCGTCGTGGGACGGCCGGAAGTACTACTCCAAGATCGAGACCCCGAGCGTGGTCGTCGTCGGAAAGTACGACTTCTTCCTCGAGGCGTCCATGGAGATGGCCGAGCGGATCGAGCCGGCGCATCTACGCGTCCTGCCGCACTCGAGCCATCTCGAGATCCTCGAGCAACCGCGGGAGTTCCTCGGCACCGTCCGGGAGTTCATCGAGGACGTCACCGGCTACTGACGCGGGCGCCACGACAACCGTAAGTCCCCCCCGGCGCCTAGTCGCACGAGGCGGACGATGGCGAAGGAATCGACGGAGACGCTCCGGCTCCACCTCACGCCCGACGCCCGGGTGGCGCTGCGGGAGGCCCTCGCGGCCCGGCCCTCGGGCTCCGGGGTCCGGGTCTGGGTCGAGCGCGGGATGCGCCCCCACGCCCAGATGATGATCGACCGACCCTCCCACCGGGACGTGCCGCTCGAGGTCGACGGGGTCCCGCTCCTCCTGGACGAGGCGAGCCTCCACTTCCTGCGGGACGCCGAGATCCGCTACCACCGCGATCACCACCCGCCGGGCTTCGAGGTCGTCGGACCGTTCCTTCCGTCCGCAGTCGCGGCGCCCGCGGCACCGGTAGCTTCTGGGGCGCCCTCGGCGACGTCCGCGGCCCCCCCGTCCGCCGAGCACGCCGCGATCGAGGAGAAGATCCGCGCCGCGCTGAAGAACATCTACGACCCCGAGATCCCGATGAACGTGATCGATCTCGGCCTGATCTACGGGTTCGATTGGAGCGAAAGCGGCGAGCTCACGATCCGGATGAC
>Ga0187782_10001578_pt1 | contig 16677 bp, 17 predicted proteins | sample 0715_SJ02_MP15_2_FD_132454 | JGI IMG/M metagenome (GOLD analysis project Ga0187782, IMG submission 132454) | Tropical peat soil microbial communities from peatlands in Department of Meta, Colombia - 0715_SJ02_MP15_20_MG | ecosystem: Environmental > Terrestrial > Soil > Wetlands > Peat | place...
CGCCGCATCGACTTTAAGAACACGCTGATCTTGCTCACCTCGAACGTCGGCACCGACATCATCATGACGGCCGGCCGACGCCACCCGCAGACGTCGCCCGAGGACCTGGCGGTCGAGCTTCGGCCGGCGCTCCTGCAAGTGTTCCCGCCGGCGCTGCTTGGGCGCATCGTGACGATCCCCTATTACCCGCTCTCGCCGGAAATGCTCGGCGGGATCGTCCGCCTGCAGCTTAATCGGGTCGGCAAGCGCGTCGAGGACAATCATGGCGCGAAATTCGTCTACGAGCAGAGCGTCGTCGACCACATCGTCTCGCTCTGCAACGATCCGGACGCCGGCGGCCGCGTGATCGACAACATCATCACCGGCTCGATCCTCCCTTCGCTGTCGCGCGAGATCCTCAAGAAATCGCTGGGCCGCGAGGAGATCGCCGAAGCGAACGTCGCCGTCGCCGACGGACAATTCGTCTACGAGGTGCGTTAGAGCGAGGACGCGACGGCCGATGACGCGGATGCGCCGGTCGGCGTCAGGTTCGGCGGCTGAAGACCCTTTCATCAGGAGGCGCGCATGGCCAATCGTTTCGAACAGGTCGACGGTCCCGTTCCGGACGCGATCACCGTTATTCTCGAGCAGCGCTCCGACGGGCAGTGGGCGACGGTCTATTGCCCGAAGACCGCGCATGACGCGCTGAGCGCCGACAAGACGAGCGAGCGCATGGCGCCCAAGGACGCGCTCTCCAGCGCCGTGCGTCTCGCCAATGAACTGAAGCTCGCCATTGTCGTCGCCGACCCCGACGGCGTCTGGAAGAAGGACTGGGGCGAGCTCTACACCTGGACGGATGAGATGGAAGGCGGCGCTTGAGGCGGCCGGCGGCGCGTGTCGCCGCCGCAATGCTCGGCGCGGCCGTCGCCCTCGTGTCTGCGCCGGCGGAGGCCAATTTTCGCGTCTGCAACAAGACCAAGGCGCTGGTGAATATCGCCGTCGGCTATGTCGAAGGCGCGGATTTTGCCACGGAAGGCTGGTGGACGGTGACGCCGGGCTCATGCGCGACCCCGGTCCGCGGCGACCTGCCGGGGCGTTATCTTTATCTCTACGGCGAGGACATCGACGCCGGCGACGTTCTCAAGGGAACGACCTCGATGTGCATCGACCGGCGGAAGTTCAAGATTCTCGGTATTTCCGATTGCTGGCGGCGCGGCCTGATCGCGGTCAATTTCGCCGAGATCGACACGAACGGGGCGCCGGACTGGACGACGTTCTTAACTGAGCCCGGCAAGTAGCGTTCGGCTCGCGGGCGCCGGTCAGTGCAGGAGGACCTCGCCGCTGACGCATCGGAACTCCTGCGGCCCGATCACGCCGGCATGCGCGACGCGCACCGAAAAGAGAGGCCCGTCGAGGCGCTTCTGCCAGAAGGCGAGGAACTTCGTCAGCGCCGGGTAGCCTGGGGCGACGTCGTAGTCTTGCCAGATGTAGGTCTGCAGGAGCGAAGGGTGGTCGGGCAGTCGATAAAGGATCTCCGCGGTCGTCAGGCTGAAGCCTGCGATCTGGCGGATGAAATCCTCGGACGCGACGCGGTTGGGCATGGCGCGGCTCCAGGCGAAGGCTGCTGGCATGCTCCTCGAACGGCGGCGTTCGAAGCGACGCGCCAACGACAGGGGTCATTCGACGCTTAAAATCTTAACGGTTCGTTTTTTCCTCATAGTCAGCAAGAGCTTCGGCCGTATCAAAATCGACATGAACGGCGTCGTCCGCTTCGATCTCGACAAGCAAGCCGCGGGCCAATTGGCCGATCAGCCGCTTGGCGCCCTCGTCGCCTTTAAGCTTACGGACTGAAGGAAAGAGGCTCTGCGAGATGAGCACGGGGTTGCCCCGCCGGCCGGCGAAGACCGGCGCCGTCGCCGCGGCGCCGGGATGCGCGGCGAACGCCAAAATCAGCCGATCGACGAGGCGCGCGGAGACTCGAGGCATGTCGGCAAGCAGGACGACGCAGCCTGCGGAAGCGTCAGGCAGCGCGGCGATTCCGCCCTTGAGCGACGAGGCGAGCCCTGAGCGATAATCGCGATTGTCGACGAAGCGGACATCAAGCCCTTCGAGCGCGTCCTTAACCGTTTGCGCTGCGTGGCCGAGCACGACGATGACGGGCCTGGCGCGAGAGGCGAGCGCGGCCTCGGCGACATGCCTGACCATCGGCTTGCCGCGGAAGAGGGCGGCGGCCTTCGTCGCGTCCCTGGCGCCGGAAAAGCGCGAACTTAAGCCTGCGGCGAGAATGACGGCGCCGACGTCAGCCATCGTCCCGCGCGTCGCCGAGGCGCGGCTGTGGACGCGAGGCGATCTCCATCAACAGCCCGCCGACGCCCATCGCGCGAATGTCGGCCGCACTGATCGGGACGCCGGCAAGGATCCGCTGCAGCACCCAGTCGAAGCCGTTCTCCTTAGGCGAGCGCGCGCAGCCCGGCGCGCCGAGAATCGGAACGTCGCCGTGCGCGCCGAGCAGCAGGAGATTGCCAGGATCGACCGGCATGCCGAAATGCGCCACGCGCCCGCCGCCGCGCTCGATCGCGGTCGGGATGACGTCGCGGCGATCGGTGATCGCCGAGGCGCCGAAGACGATGATCGCGTCGGAGATTGGGATCAGCGTTTCGATGGCGCGGGCGAGCGCGTCGGCGTCGTGCGGCACGCGCAGCTCCGCGACGATGCGCGCGCCGGCCGGCGTCAGGCGCGCCTCGAGCACTTTCAGCGTCTTCGCGACGACGCTCGGCTTCAAGCCCGGCAGCATCGTCGAAGCGACGCCGATCTTCAGCGGCCGAAAGGGGGCGATGCGCACCGCTCCCTGCCCCGCCGCGGCGAGCGCGGCGTTCAGCGCCGCGCCCGGCACGGCGAAGGGAATGATCTTCACCGTCGCCACCATGTCGCCCCTCGCCACCGCGCGATGCTCCGGCAATGTCGCCACCGTGATCGCCTCGTCGACCGCGTTGACCCGCGCGATCGTTGCGGCCTCCACTTCGACAAGGCCGCCGACTTCGGCGAACATGTTGACCCGTCCCGTGAACGCGCGGTCGCGCCGCACGTGGTCTAAGGCGATGCGTTCGGCGAGCTTGGCGGCGGCCTCGTCCTCGCCGACGTCGCCGGGCTCAAGTCGCGCGGCGATGACGCTTGCGACGCCCGCCTCGGAGAGGCGCTGAAGGCGCGCCTTGTCGAGCCGCTCGCCTTTTTTCAACGTCATCGTGTCGGTACGCACCGCATGGGCGAGGATCGCCCCCTCGGCCTCCGCGACCGCAACCGAGCCAAATATCAAGCCGCGGCTCCGATCGCCGAGCGCAGCGGCTTCTTGCGCAGGGAGAGGATGATCTCGCCGACGATCGACACGGCGATCTCGGCCGGGCTCACCGCGCCGATGTCGAGGCCGATCGGCGCGTGGATGCGTTGAAGCGTCGCCTCGTCGAAGCCTTTCGCGCGCATGCGCTCAAGCCGCTTGGCGTGAGTTTTGCGGGAGCCGAGCGCGCCGATATAGAAGCAATCGGCGTTGAGCGCCGCTTCGAGCGCCGGATCGTCGATCTTCGGGTCGTGCGTCAAAAGCGCGATCGCCGTGTAACGGTCGAGCGGCCGCGTCTTCAGGGCCTCGTCCGGCCATTCGGCGACGACCGCGACGCCTGGAAAGCGCTCGGGCGTGGCGAAGGCCGTGCGCGGATCGATGACGATCATGTCGAAGTCTGCGACTTCAGCAATCGGCGCCATGGCCTGCGAGATGTGGACGGCGCCGACGGCGACGAGCCTGACGGGCGGCGCCTGCACGGTGAGGAAGTAACTTGCCCCGCCCGCCTCAACCGCGGCGCTCTTGCCCGAGCGCAAAGCCGGCTCCAAAAGCTCGCCAAGCGGATCGGCCTGGATCCGCTCCGCCGGCACGTAGCGCTGCTCGCCGCCTTGAAGCGGCGTGACGAGCACGCCGGCCTGGCGCGCGCGGCGCGCCGCGTTCAGTTCCGCGAGCAGCTCGAGACGCATCAGTCGTCGATCCGTTCGACGAACACCTTGATCCGTCCGCCGCAGGAGAGGCCGACCCGCCAGGCGGTTTCGTCGGCGACGCCGAATTCGAGCATCCTGGAGGCGCCGGAGGCGATGACGTCGGCGGCTTCGGTCACGACCGCGCCCTCGACGCAGCCGCCCGAGACCGAGCCCAAGAAATTGCCCTCGGCGTCGATCACCAAATGCGACCCGACGGGCCGCGGGGCGGAGCCCCAGGTTTCAACCACCGTCGCAACCGCGACCCCCTTGCCGTTGCGCCGCCATTTCTCCGCGCTCGCCAGAATGTCGTCTTCGCCTGTCGCCATTCGCGTCTCCCTTCGTCTTGTCCTTCTCAACTGAATGATGGCCCTCGCGCGCGCGCCATGCAACCCTCTGCCGGGCTCAGCACATATGAGACGGTTCGGGCCACATCGCGGCGACGCCGTCAAACGCGCCTAAAGGCGCGTTCCTTCGCTTCGCTACGGCCCTAAAGGGTGACTGCGTCGCCGCGATGTGGCCTCTTTCCACCATAGTCTTCGACGGACGAAACCGACCGCTTTGCGGTCGGTTCGCGCCGTCGAAGACTATGGTGAGAAAACGCCCGAGGCGAGCCACAGGGCGTCTTTTTAGACGCCCGTCTTTCGACGGGCTATGGCCGTCAACCCTTGCGAAGCAACCGCGGAGCGGCGCCTCGCGATAGCGAGGCGGGGTTGACGGCGAGCACGGCTCGGGCACGCGGTTCTCGCTCGCTCGGCGTCTCACATGTATCTGGACCAGGTCACCCTCACGCCGCCTTCAGCCAGCGCCTCGGATCAAATCTCGCGCCGACCGCCTCGCCTCGAAGCGCGGCGCAGAGATCGGCCATGGAGGCGAGATTATGGATCGGCCGGAACTCGTCGACGAACGGCAGCATCGCTTTGACCCCTTGCGCCTTCGCCGCGAACGCGTCGTAGCGCAGCAGCGGATTGAGCCAGATGAGCCGTCGGCACGATTTTCCAAGCCGCTCCATTTCGAGAGCGAGCTCGCGCGTGTCGTCGCGTTCGAGGCCGTCGGTGAACATCAGCACGATCGCGCCCTGGCCGAGAACGCGGCGCGACCACTCGCGATTGAAACGATGGAGCGACGCGCCGATCCGCGTGCCGCCGGACCAATCGACGACTTCGCTCGAGCAGCGCGCCAGCGCGTCGTCGGGATCGCGCAGTTGAAGCGCGCGCGTGACATTGGTCAGCCGCGTGCCGAACAAAAACGTCGAGACCCGCCGCTCGCGGCCGAGCGCATGCAGGAAATGCAGGAAGAGCCGGGTATATTCGGCCATCGAGCCTGAAATGTCTAAGAGCGCGACGATCGGCGGATGGCGCAGGATCGGCGCCTGTCTGACGAGGTCGATCGCGCCGCCGGCGCGCAGCGAGCGGCGGAACGAGCGGCGCGGATCGAAGCGCAACCCCCGCGTCGCCGGCGCGTGGCGACGGGTTTTCAGCCGATCCTCGGGCAGCACGAGATCGGCGACAAGCGCTTGGGCCTTGGCGATCTCGGCCGCATTCATTTGCGCGAAGTCCTTCGACTGCAAAACCTCGACCGACGACATCGTCAGACGCGCGTCGAGGTCGAGCGAGGGCGCGGCGTTCTTGTCGTCGCCCGCGTTCTTAAAAAGCGCGTCGGCGACGCGCGTCGCGCCGGCCTCGGCCTTTGCCGATTTCTCCTTGTCGGGCCTCGCCTCGGGCGACATCGCGGCGAGCAGCTTCTCGACGAAGCCTTTGCGCCGCCAGAAGATCGCGAAGGCTTGATCGAAGATGAGCGTGTGCTCGTGCCTCTTGACGAACACCGCGTGCAGGACGTCGTGGAAATCGCCGCGCTCGCCGACGCCGGCGGCTTCAATCGCCGCGACCGCGTCGAGAACCGCGCCCGGCCCGACCGGCAGACCGGCGTCGCGCAGAGCGCGCGCGAAATAGAGGATGTTTTCGGCGAGCTTGCCGGAGGGCGAGGGAACGTTGAGAGAGGCCTCGGCGTCCACGCGCGTCAACTCATCTCCGACAACGGCGCCATCGCTCGGGGGCGCGCCTTGATCTGTTCCGCCGTCGACGCCCATGCCGGTCGTCGCGCCGACCCCGTCTCGCCCCAACGTAGCGCGGTCAGCGCGGCTCCGCCAGCTTCAGCTCGGCGCGCGCCTCGTCGATGAGTTGCTGGGCCTTCGCGCCCTTAACCTTGGCGATGTCGTCCTGGTATTTGAGAAGCACGCCGAGCGTGTCCGACACCTGGGCGGGATCGAGCGCCAGCGCGTCGAGCTCGGTCAGAGCGCTCGCCCAATCAAGCGACTCGGCGACGCCCGGCGCCTTGAAGAGGTCCTGCTTGCGCAGCCGTTGCACGAAGGCGACGATTTCCGCCGTCAGCCGCTCGGGCGCGCGCTGGGCCTTGGCGCGCAGGATCGCCCGCTCGCGCTCGGCGTCCGGGTAGCCGAGCCAGTGATAGAGGCAGCGGCGCTTCAGCGCGTCGTGGATTTCGCGCGTGCGGTTTGAGGTGATGACGACGATCGGCGGCGTCTCGGCCTTGACGACGCCGAGCTCGGGGATCGTCACTTGGAAGTCGGAGAGCACTTCAAGCAGGAAGGCCTCGAACGCCTCGTCCGCCCGATCGACCTCGTCGATGAGGAGCACCGGCGCGCCCCCGTCGCCGATCTCGAGGGCCTGCAGGAGCGGCCGCTTGATGAGATAGCGCGGCGAGAAGATGTCGTGCTCGATGCGGTCGCGATCGTGGTCGCCCGAGGCCTCGGCGAGCCGGATCGCCATCATCTGCGCCGGATAGTTCCATTCGTAGACGGCGGTTGCGACGTCGAGACCCTCATAGCATTGCAGCCGGATGAGCCGCCGCCCGAGCGTCGCGGCGAGCACCTTGCCGATCTCCGTCTTGCCGACGCCCGCCTCGCCCTCAAGGAACAGCGGGCGCTCGAGCTTCAGGCTCAGGAAAATCACCGTCGCCAGCGCCCGGTCGCCGACATAAGAAGCGCGCTTTAAGAGCGCGACGGTCTCGTCGATCGACGTCGGCAGGGGGGCAGGCGAGCTGGCCATGAAAGAGTCCTGGGAACCTTGCGCGCCTTAGCCGAGGCTTGCAAAAAAAGCGAGCGCCGCCGAGCGTTGGCGCGGCGGCGCGGAAGGCCCTCTAGCGTTGCGCTTGCGCCCGCCGAACTCACCCCGCGGCGGCGACTGCGCGCTTGGCGAGCACCCCGATCAGATGCGCCCGATAATCAGCGTCGGCGTGAATGTCCGAATTGAGATTGGCGGCGGAAACGCTCAAGCCCTCGAGCGCAGACGCCGTGAAGTTCTTCGCCAGCGCGTCCTCGAACGCCTTGACCCTGAAGACGCCGCCCGACCCTGCGCCTGTGACCGCGACGCGCACGCCAGACGCGGTTTTGGCCACGAACACGCCGACCAAAGCGTAGCGGGAGGCGGGATTCGCGAACTTTTGATAGGCCGCCTTTTGCGGCACGGGGAAGCGGACGGAGGTGATGACCTCGTTCGCCTTCAACGCGGTCTCGAACAGGCCCTTGAAAAAACTGTCCGCGGCGATCGAGCGCGCGTTGGTGACGATCGTCGCGTTCAGCGCCAGCGCCGCCGCCGGATAGTCGGCCGCCGGATCGTTGTTGGCGAGTGATCCGCCGATCGTGCCGCGATTGCGCACCGCCGGGTCGCCGATCTGTGCGGCGAGGTCGGCGAGCGCAGAGATCGCCGCATGGACGACAGGGCTCGTCGCGACGTCAACATGCCGCGTCATCGCGCCGATGACCAGCGCATTCCCGTCGTGCGCGATCGAGACGAGCTCCTTGATCTTGCGTAAGTCCACGAGCGCCGAAGGCGCGGCCAGGCGCTGTTTCATCGTCGGCAGCAGCGTCTGCCCGCCGGCGAGCAATTTGGCTTCCGCGTGCCGTTCGAGATCGGCGACCGCGCCAGCGACATTGAGGGGGTGGAGATATTCGAAGGAATGCATGGCGTTAACTCCGAAAGGGGAAGAGGCGGCGCGGCGCCGATCGCGCCGCGTCGGCCAAAAGATCATTCCGCGGCGCGCTTGGTGACCGCCTTCCGCGCAGCGCGCCAGACGACCTGGGAGGTCGCGGGCATCGTCACGTCCTCGTGCCCGACCGCGTCGGTGATGGCGTTGATGACCGCGGCCGGCGCGGCGATCGCGCCGGCTTCGCCGCAGCCCTTGATGCCGAGCGGGTTTGACGGGCACGCCGTCTCGATCGTCGCGACATTGAGCGAGGGCAAGTTGTCCGCGCGCGGCATGCAATAGTCCATGTAGCTTGCGGTGACGAGCTGGCCGTCCTTGTTGTAGACGGCGCCCTCGAGCAGAGCCTGGCCGACGCCCTGCGCGACGCCGCCATGCACTTGTCCCTCGACAATCATCGGATTGATCATCTTGCCGAAGTCGTCGACCGCCGTCCAACGGTCGATCGTGACGACGCCGGTCTGCGGATCGATCTCAACCTCGCAGATGTGGACGCCGGCCGGGAACGTGAAGTTCGTCGGATCCCAGAAGGCGGTCTCTTTGAGCCCCGGCTCCAGCTCCTGGCCGCTGAACTTGTGGGCGATATAGGCCTGAAGCGCGACCGAGCCGAAATCGATCGACTTGTCCGTGCCCTTCACCGTGAACTTGCCGTCCTTGAACTCGATGTCCTTGTCGGAGGCCTCGAGGACGTAGCCGGCGACCTTCTTGCCCTTGGCCTCGATCTTGTCGAGCGCCTTGACGATCGCCGACATGCCGACGGCGCCCGAGCGCGAGCCGTAGGTGCCCATGCCCATCTGCACCTTGTCGGTGTCGCCATGGACGATCGAAACGTTCTCGATCGGAATGCCGAGACGCGAGGAGACGAGCTGAGCGAAGGTCGTCTCATGACCCTGGCCGTGGCTGTGGGAGCCCGTGAGGATCTCGACCGTGCCGATCGGGTTGACCCGAACTTCGGCCGATTCCCACAAGCCCACGCCCGCGCCCAGCGACCCGACCGCCGCCGAGGGCGCAATGCCGCAGGCCTCGATATAGGCCGAGAAGCCGACGCCGCGGAGTTTCCCTTTGGCGGCCGACGCCGCTTTGCGCGCGCCGACATTCTTGTAGTCGGCCATCTCGAGCGCCTTGTCGAGCGCGCCGGCATAGTTGCCCGCGTCGTAGGTTAAGATCACCGGCGTTTGGTGCGGGAACGACTTGATGAAGTTGATGCGGCGGAATTCCGCCGGATCGCGCCCCGTCTCGCGCGCCGCCTTTTCGACGATGCGCTCGATCAGGAACGTCGCCTCGGGCCGCCCGGCGCCGCGATAGGCGTCGACCGGCGCGGTGTTGGTGTAGACGGCGTCGACCTCGCAATAGATGTTCTTGATGTCGTACTGGCCCGACAGCAGCAGCGCGTAGAGATAGGTCGGAATGCAGGAGGCGAAGGTCGAAAGATACGCGCCCATATTGGCGATCGTGTGCACGCGCACGCCGGTGATCTTGCCGGCGGCGTCGAGCGCGATCTCGGCGTGCGAGACGTGGTCGCGGCCATGGGCGTCGGCGAGGAACGATTCGCTCCGCTCGGCGGTCCACTTGACCGGCCGGCCGACCTTGCGGGCCGCCCAGACGCACACCGTCTCCTCCGCATAGATGAAGATCTTCGAACCGAAGCCGCCGCCGACGTCCGGCGCGATCACGCGGAACTTGTGCTCCGGCGCAAGGCCGATGAAGGCGGAGAGGACGAGCCGCGCGACATGCGGGTTCTGGCTCGTCGTATAGAGCGTCAGCGTGTCCGTGCCCGCGTCATATTCGCCGACCGCGGCGCGCGGCTCCATGGCGTTCGGGATCAGACGGTTGTTGACGAGATCGAGCTTGGTGACGTGCTTGGCGGAAGCGAAACCGGCGCCGGTCGCCGCCTTGTCGCCAAGCGCCCAGTTGAAGACCGTGTTGTTCGGAGCGACGTCATGAATTTGCGGCTGGCCGGGTTTGGCGGCGTTGGCCGTGTCTGAAACCGCCGGCAGCTCGCCGTAATCGACGTCGACTTTGCCCGCCGCCTCGAGCGCCTGCTCGTAAGTGTCGGCGATGACGACCGCGACATGGTCGCCGACATAGCGGACCTTGCCCTGCGCCAGCACCGGATGTGGGCCCGCCTTCATCGCCGAGCCGTCCTTGGAATGGATCATCCAACCGCAAATCAGCCCGCCGACCTTGTCCGCCGCGACGTCTTCGCCGGTGAAGACCGCGACGACGCCCGGCGACTTGAGCGCGTTGGATGCGTCGATCTTGTTGATGGTCGCGTGCGCATGCGGCGAGCGGATGAAGAAGGCGTAAGCTTGGCCCTCGCGGTTGATGTCGTCGGTATAGCGGCCCTTGCCGGTAATGAAACGGATGTCTTCCCTACGTTTCACGGATGCGCCGATGCCGGTCGCGCTCATGATTGTCTCCTAAAAATTGCTTGGTTATGCGGGCTCGCGACGTCGCGTCCGCCCGCTCGGCCGCTCAAGGCCGCCTTATTCGGCCGCCTTCTGCGCCTGCGCCGCCATGTCGCGCGCCCCTTGGGCGACCGCCTTGACGATGTTGTGATAGCCGGTGCAGCGGCAGAGGTTGCCCTCAAGCTCGTGGCGGATCGTCGCCTCGTCGAGGTTGTGGCCCTTGCGGTGAACCATGTCGACCGCGGTCATGATCATCCCCGGCGTGCAGAAGCCGCATTGCAGGCCGTGATTGTCCTGGAAAGCCTGCTGCATCGGATGCAGCTTGCCGCCCTGGGCGAGGCCCTCGATCGTCGTCACATGCGCGCCGTCGCAGCTTGCCGCGAGCGCGGTGCACGATTTGATGGCGGCCCCGTCGACGATGACGACGCAGGCGCCGCATTGCGAGGTGTCGCAGCCGACATGCGTGCCGGTCAGGCGCAAATGATCGCGCAAGAACTGAACGAGCAAAGTGCGCGGGTCGACATGCGCCGACGCCGCTTTGCCGTTCACGGTCATCGATACGTGGATGGTCATGCACCGTCCTCCCTGGTTTGTTTGCGTCCTTACGCGCGGCGGACGCACAAAGTCCCTTAAGCCGGCCCGGATCGTCGCCCACGCTGGCGAATTCGCCCCTTATCGTCAAGCCGATGTCCAGGTTCAATACATATGAGACGGCGCGGGCCACATCGCCTCGACGCCGTCAAACGCACCTTTCGACGCGTTCCTACGCTGGCGCTCCGGCCCTCACGGGTGACTGCGTCGCCGCGATGTGGCCTTTTTCCACCATGGTCTTCGACGGCGCGAACCGGCCGCAAAGCGGCCGGTTTCGTCCGTCGAAGACCATGGAAAGAAAACGCCCGAGCCGCGCCATAGGGCGTCTTTTTAGACGCCCGTCTTTCGACGGGCTATGGCAGTCAACCCTTGCGAAGCAACCGCGAAGCGGCGCCTCGCTAAAAGCGAGGCGGGGTTGACGGCGAGCACGGCTCGGGCACGCGCATATCGGCCGCTCGGCGTCTCACATGTATCTGCACCAGGTCAGCCGAGCCCGATTGACCGACCCTGGCCCCCCACGCGCCCTCGCTAAGCCGCCTGTTCCTTTATCGCCCCGCGACAAGTTTGGTCACTGGCGCCAAAGTCGTATGCGCAGCAAGCGATTTGAAGCGGTTGCGAATGTGACGGAACGTTGATACACGAAAGAGTTAAGGACGCTGCGCTTGGGACGGGCGTTAAAAGGCGAAAATGCGGGCGCTTGCGAGGCGCGGCGTGACCGGTTGACCGGGCGGCGGAGTTTGTGACGAGCGGGGGCGGCGCGTTTGGACAATTTCCTGCAGCAACTCATTAATGGGATTACGCTCGGGTCCATCTATGGGCTCATCGCCGTCGGTTATACGATGGTTTTCGGCATCATCGGCATGATCAACTTCGCGCACGGCGACCTGTTCATGCTCTCCGCCTTCCTCGCCCTGCTGGCGTTTCTCTTTTTAACCAAGCTCCTCGGCATCGCGAGCCCGCTTGCCGCCTTCATCCTGGTGCTGCCGATGGGCATGGCGCTGACCTCGGTGTGGAACTGGACGATCGAGCGTCTCGCCTACCGGCCGCTGCGCGGCTCGTTCCGTCTCGCGCCGCTCATCTCGGCGATCGGCATGTCGACGTTTCTGTCGAATTTCGTGCAGGTGTCGCAGGGCCCGCGCAACAAGCCGCTGCCGCCGATGTTCACCGAGATCTTGAGGCCGCTCGGCGAGGGGCACGACGTCAATTTGCAGGTTCGTCAAATCGTCATCGTGCTCGTCACCGCGGCGCTGCTTGGCGGCCTCTGGTATCTCGTCCAGAAGACGTCGCTTGGCCGCGCCCAGCGCGCCTGCGAGCAGGACCGCAAGATGGCGTCCTTGCTCGGCATCGACGTCGACGCGACGATCTCGATGACCTTCGTCATCGGCGCGGCGCTCGCCGCGGTCGCCGGCGCGCTCTACCTCATCTACTACGGCGTCGTGAACTTCGCCGACGGCTTCCTGCCCGGCGTCAAGGCGTTCACCGCCGCCGTGCTCGGCGGCATCGGCTCGCTGCCGGGCGCCGTGCTCGGCGGACTGTTGATCGGCCTCATCGAGGTGATGTGGGCGGCCTATTTCCGCTCGGACTATAAGGATGTCGCGGCCTTCTCCATTCTCGCGATCACCCTCATCTTCATGCCGTCAGGCATTCTCGGCCGACCGGAAATCGAGAAGGTCTAGCCCATGGCGATTGCTGCGACGACCGCCGGCGCCGACGCGTCCGCGTACGCCGTCAGGCTGAAGGAATCGCTCTCCGCCGCCCTTTTGACCGCCTTGCTCTGCGTGCCGATCATCCTTTTCCACGCGGAGGCCGACGCCGACGGCGTGCTCTATCTGATCTGGCGGCCGGGGATGGTGCTCATCTTCTCAGGTCTTGCCTTCGCCGGCCGCTATGCGGTGCTCGCCGCAAGCGACCGGCCGAAGGCGGCGCGCGTCGCGGTCGCTGCGGCGCCCTCGGACGCCTGGATCGCCATCAAGCGCTGGCTGCCTCTGGTCGGGCTCGTCTTTCTCGTCGCCTTTCCGATGGCGACGCTTTTGACGCTTGGCCCGGCGGGCTCGCTGAAATGGATCGACAGCTACGGCATCCAGATCCTCATCTATGTGATGCTCGGCTGGGGCTTGAACATCGTCGTCGGCCTCGCGGGCCTGCTCGATCTTGGCTATGTCGCCTTCTACGCGGTCGGCGCCTATGCCTATTCGCTGATTTCGACGAACTACCACGACTATTTCACGTTCACGATTTTCGGCTGGGACTTCGATTTCGTTTTCTGGGTCTGCCTTCCTTTGGCGGGCCTCCTCGCCGCGACCTGGGGGCTGATTCTCGGCTTTCCGGTGCTGAGGCTGCGCGGCGACTATCTCGCCATCGTCACGCTCGCCTTCGGCGAAATCATCCGCACGATCCTGGTGAACTGGCGCGAATTTTCGGGCGGAACCGCTGGCATCACGTCGATCCCGAAGATCACCTTCTTCGGCTGGCTTCGCTTTGCCGACGTGCCCAACGGCTTCGACAGCTTCTTTCACATGGACTACGCGCCGATCCACGCGAAGATCTTCCTCTATTACGTGATTCTGGCGCTGGCTCTGCTCACCAACGCCATCACTTTGCGCCTGAGGCGCCTGCCGATCGGCCGCGCCTGGGAGGCGCTGCGCGAAGACGAAATCGCCTGCCGCTCGCTCGGCGTGAACACCCGCAACACGAAGCTCACCGCCTTCGCGCTCGGCGCCTTTTTCGCCGGTCTTGCCGGCTCGTTTTTCGCCGTGCGCCAGGGCTTCGTCAGCCCGGAAAGCTTCACATTCAGCGAGTCGGCGACAATCCTGGCGATCGTCGTGCTCGGCGGCATGGGCTCGCAGATCGGCGTCGCCTTGGCCGCCACGGCGCTTATCGGCGGCTTCGAGCTGTTGCGCCAGCTCGACTGGCTGAAAGAGTTGATGTTGGTCGTCTTCCGCGTGCCGGATTTCGATCCGACGCAATATCGCGGGCTGCTGTTCGGCCTGGCGATGGTGGTGATGATGGTGCTGAGACCCCGCGGTTTCGTCTCGACCCGCACGCCGTCGATCTTCTTAAAAGAGCGCAAAGTCGTATCCGGCGATCTCGTCAGCGAGGGCCGCGGCTGATGCGTTGGCAGAGCGATCCGCTGCTCGTCGTCGAGCATTTGACCATGCGCTTCGGCGGTCTCGTCGCCGTCAACAACTTGAGTTTCCAGGCCGGCCGCGGCGACATCACCGCGCTCATCGGCCCCAACGGCGCGGGCAAGACGACCGTCTTCAACTGCGTGACCGGCTTTTATAAGCCGACGGAAGGCCGGCTGGCGCTCGCGCGCTCGGGCGTCGCGCGCCCTGAGGACGTCAACGCGCTCACGACCTCCTCGCGCCGCCGGGCGTCGACGCACACGGGCGAGATCTACCTCCTCGAGCGCATGCCGGGCAACGAGATCGCCTGGCACGCCAAGGTCGCCCGCACCTTCCAGAACATTCGTCTCTTCCAAGGCATGACGGCGCTTGAGAACCTGATGGTCGCGCAGCACAACCATCTGATGCGCGCGAGCGGCTTCACGTTTCTCGGCGTGTTCGGCGCGCCGAGCTACCGGCACAGCGAGGCGGGGGCGATCGACAAGGCGCGCTATTGGCTCGACAAGATCGGCCTTTTGGACCGCGCCGACGATCCGGCCGGCGAACTGCCCTACGGCGCCCAGCGCCGCCTGGAGATCGCCCGGGCGATGTGCACGGAGCCGGTCCTGCTTTGCCTCGACGAGCCGGCGGCCGGTCTCAACCCTCGCGAGTCGGCCGATTTGAACGCCCTGCTGCGCTCCATTCGCGACGAGCACGACGCGTCGATCCTGCTCATCGAGCACGACATGTCGGTCGTCATGCAGATTTCCGATCACATCGTCGTTCTCGACTACGGCGTGAAGATCGCCGACGGCGCGCCCGTCGACGTGCGCAGCGATCCGAAGGTCGTCGCCGCCTATCTCGGCGTCGCCGACGAAGACGAGCTTGAAAAGGCGGAAGCGGAGATCAAGGCATGAGCGCCGTTGCGGCCGCCGCCGTCGCGCCGCGCCCGATGGGCGCGCCGCTTCTTTCCATCCGCGGCGTCGAGACCTTCTACGGCAAGATCCAGGCGCTCAAGGGCGTCGATATCGACGTCAATTCGGGCGAGATCGTCACGCTGATCGGCGCCAACGGCGCCGGCAAGTCGACGACGATGATGACGATCTTCGGCGCGCCTCGCGCCAGAAAAGGCTCGATCGCGTTCGACGGGCGCGACATCACGCGGCTGCCGACCCACGAGATCGCCAAATTGTCGATCGCCCAATCGCCCGAGGGCCGGCGCATCTTCCCGCGCATGACCGTGTTCGAGAACCTGCAAATGGGCGCCTCGATCGACGACTTCAAACATTTCGACGCCGATCTCGAGCGCGTCTATTCGATGTTCCCGCGGCTAAAGGAGCGCGCCCAGCAGCGCGGCGGCACGCTGTCGGGCGGCGAGCAGCAGATGCTGGCGATCGGCCGCGCCCTGATGAGCCGCCCGCGCTTGCTGTTGCTCGACGAGCCCTCGCTCGGCCTCGCGCCGTTGATCGTGAAACAGATCTTCAGCGTGATCGCCGAGCTGAACCGGAAGGAGGGCCTGACCGTCTTCCTTGTCGAGCAGAACGCGTTCCACGCGCTGAAACTCGCCCATCGCGGCTACGTGATGGTCAACGGGCAAATCACCATGCAGGGCACGGGGCAGGAATTGCTCGCCAAGCCTGAGGTTCGCGCAGCCTATCTCGAGGGAGGCCACTGATGGGCGAGCTTTTGTGGCCGGCGACCGACGCGGGCTGGTTCGCGTTCTTCGTCCTCGCCTTTCTCGGCGGCGCGGCGGCATGGGCGACGGGGCGCGCCTTCGCGCGGAGCTGGACCGCGGTCGCCATGCTGCTGCCGGCGATCCTCGCGCTCGCCGCCGCGATCAGATTCCTGCACTACGCGCTGTTCGGCGAGGATCTGCTGACGCTCCACTACTACCTCGTCGATTTCGTCATCCTCATGGCTGCGGCGGCGCTCGGCTTTCAGCTCACGCGCGCCAATCAGATGGCCACGCAATATTCATGGGCTTACCTGAAGATGGGGCTCGGCTGGCGTCCCCGCTAGGGGCCGGCGAAAACCTCTTCGCCGCGTCGCCAAATCCAGGTGACTTCGGCGAAAAAACCGGCTTTTATCTTAGCACCGAGGTCGATCGTTTCTGCCGGCGGGCGGCTGACGGTTCGCCCAAAATGGAGGGAGTGAGGCATGAAAAAGTACTGGTTGACGGGTCTCGCGCTGGCCGCGGGACTCGCCTTTGCGGGGTCTGCCAGCGCGCAGATCAAGCTCGGCGTCGCGGGACCGATCACCGGCCCTAATGCGTCGTTCGGCGCGCAGCTGACCCATGGCGTTCAGCAGGCGGCCGACGACATCAACGCCGCCGGCGGCATTCTCGGCCAGAAAATCGACGTCGAGCAAGGCGACGACGTCTCCGATCCCAAACAAGGCGTGTCGGTCGCCAACAAGTTCATCGGCGACGGCGTGAAGTTCGTGGTCGGCCACTTCAACTCGGGCGTGACGATTCCGGCGTCGGAAGTCTATTCCGACAACGGCGTTCTGATGATCACGACCTCGGCGACCAACCCGAAGGTCACCGACCGCAAGCTCTGGGACGTCTTCCGCACCTGCGGCCG
>Ga0187782_10001580_pt1 | contig 16674 bp, 12 predicted proteins | sample 0715_SJ02_MP15_2_FD_132454 | JGI IMG/M metagenome (GOLD analysis project Ga0187782, IMG submission 132454) | Tropical peat soil microbial communities from peatlands in Department of Meta, Colombia - 0715_SJ02_MP15_20_MG | ecosystem: Environmental > Terrestrial > Soil > Wetlands > Peat | place...
ATCGTCGATCTCTTCCGACGAGTGGACCTCCGCCGGTAGAATGTCATTCACTTCATCGTAGAGCAGGTAGCCCCGCTCCTTGCCCATCGCGACGAGCTGCCGTACCTGATCGTATTTTTCTTCGAGAGCCAGCGTCACGCTTTCTTCCCCTTATGGCACACTATCGGCAGACCAATCAAAACACACCAAAGGGCCAGCACGAGACACTCCGGCCCTTCTCTAGATTCGGTATATGTAAACGGATGAGATGACCCCTTACCCCGTTCTTGCTGCTCGCGCACCAACTCGCCCGCATCCTATGAATATGTTATAAGATGCGCCCCGGTTGCCGCCCGTTTCACCAAAACCCTGCAATTCTACGACACGCCTTAAAAGGGCGTCAATAGATCCTGTTCGTTAAGTGCATGCGGGCAGGGGGGTTGGCGCTCGACCGAGCCCGCCTCGAGTCCCCTACCGGATTGCCTCGCCCGAAGCCAATACAAGTTCACTCCGAACCGCCGGGCGGTGTATAAGGGCTGGAGAAGCAAGGGAGGCGCGCGATGCAGATTCCGAAAGTTCTGTACCTCATAGGGATGGTCACGGTCGGAATCGCCGGGTACCCTCTGATGGAACACAACCGCGCGGATGCGCAGACGGCTCCGGTGAAAGTGGGCGGGAGCGAGATCGGCGGCGTAGTGGCAAGCAGCAAGGGACCTGAAGCGGGAGTCTGGGTCATTGCGGAGACGACGGATCTTCCGACGCGTTATATAAAGGAAGTGGTCACGGACGACCAGGGGCGCTACCTACTTCCTGATTTGCCAAACGCCACCTATACCGTGTGGGCACGCGGCTACGGGCTGGTGGATTCCCCCAAGGTTAAGACCGAACCTGGTAAGCAGGTGAATTTAAGGCCGCTCGTAGCGACCGATGAGAAAAGCGCCGCCCAGTATTATCCGGCCAATTACTGGTACGCCTTGTTGAACGTTCCCGACAAAACGGAGTTTCCCGGTACGGGTCCAGCGGGGAACGGGATTTCACCCGGCATCAAGGTTCAAGGCCAGTGGATTCATCTGATCAAGACCGACAGTTGCGAATCCTGCCATCAGCTCGGCAACCTTTACACCCGCACCATTCCTGTGATGTTCAGCGGCCTTGCCCCGGCCCAGGCATGGGTGCGGCGCGTACAGTCCGGGCAGGCCGGCGCAATCATGGTGGGCGGGCTGGGTCAATTGGGTGCGAAGCGCGCGACGGAGCTCTTCGCTGATTGGACCACTCGAATCGCGAATGGTGAATTGCCCAGCGAGGCTCCGCCACGACCGCAGGGGATCGAGCGTAATGTGGTGATCACTCAATGGGACTGGGCCGACCCAAAGGCCTATCTGCACGATGAGATTTCGACCGACAAGCGCAATCCGAAGATCAATGCATACGGCTTAATTTACGGCTCCCCCGAAGAGAGTCGCGATTATCTGCCTGTGCTCGACCCTGTGCACAACACCATCAGCCAGGTAAAGGTTCCTTATCGCGATCCGGATACCCCAGGGCAGCCGAAGCCGCTGGAACCATCGGCCATCTGGGGTGATGAAGCGATCTGGGACAGCCACACAACGGTTCACAATCCAATGTTCGACGAGCACGGACGGGTGTGGTTGACGGCGCGAATCCGCGCAGCCAACAATCCAGCGTTCTGCAAGGCAGGTTCGGACTTACCCTCGGCCAAACTTACTGCGACGGAACGGTCCGGACGGCAATTGGAGATGTACGACCCCACAACCAAGCAAGTGTCGATGATCGACACCTGCTTCGGCACACATCACCTACTGTTTGCTCAGGATGCGAATGACACACTGTGGACGAGTAGTGGGGGCGGCGGTGGCATCGTGGGCTGGTTGAACACAAGAATTTGGGACCAGACTCATGATGCCGAGAAATCGCAAGGATGGACGGCGCTGGTGCTCGATACCAATGGCAACGGCAGGCGGGACCCGTACGCCGACAGCGGACAGAACGTTCCCACCACACCAGGCGGCGAGAGTCTGGGCATGTCCTCTGCTCTGAATGCCCTGGCGACGGACCCGACGAAGGATGCGCGCCTCAACGCGGCGTTTTACGGTATCGCCGTCGGCAACGATGGAATGGTGTGGGGTACGGTGCTGGGCTTTCCTGGCGGCGTCGTTCGTTTAAATCCTGGATCGAATCCCCCAGAAACTGCGCTGGCAGAATATTACGAAGCTCCCTGGAATAACCCAAAGGCACCGGTATGGGGCTACTCCCCACGCGGGTTAGACATCGACAGCAAGGGCGTGATCTGGGTGGCGCTGGCGAGCGGTCACCTTGCGAGTTTCGACCGGCGGAAATGCAAGGGTCCACTGAATGGGCCTACGGCGACGGGGCAGCAGTGCCCGGAAGGCTGGACGCTTTATCAAACGCCGGGCCCCAAGTTCAAAAACGTAACCGACCCCGGTAGCGCCGATTCCCACTACTACGTCTGGGTAGACCAGTTCGACACGCTGGGTCTTGGCAAGGACACGCCGATGATCACGGGCAACTCCTCGGATTCGTTGATTGCGTTCGTGAACGGAAAATTCGTGATCTTGCGCGTGCCGTATCCCATGGGATTTTTTGCGAAGGGAATGGACGGGCGCCTCGACAATGCCAGTGCCGGCTGGAAGGGAAAAGGAGTCTGGACGACCTGGGGCACGCGCACTCCCTTTCACAGCGAGACAGGAAAGGGCACGAACCCGAAAGTTGTGCACTTCCAAATTCGACCCGATCCGCTCGCCCACTAGCCGCCTGGACGGCAGCCCAATGGAGTGATCTTACTTCTTGCGGCTTGCTTCCAAGGCCTCCCATGCCGAGTCGGGCAGATCGACTAGGTCATTGAATGCTCCCGCTCGCCCCGGCCAATCGGCCCCATCAATCACAACGCATTCGCCGTTGATATAACCAGCCTGTTCACTGAGGAGGTACGCGGCGAGATTGGTGAGCTCCTCCATCCGACCAAAGCGCTTCATGGGATTTCTCTTGCGAGCTCTTTCTTCGAGATCCTTCGAAGGTAGGAGTCGCGAGAAAGCACCTTCGGTTGGAAACATTCCGGGCGCAATGGCGTTGACGCGAATCTGATAGCGCGCCCATTCCACGGCGAGTGAGCGCGTCATGGCCAGAACGCCGGCCTTGGCGCATGCCGAAGGCACGATGAAGCCCGAGCCGCAATTCGCGGCGGCATAGGTGGCAACGAGGTTAAGAATCGTGCCCGATTGACTGGCCGCGATCCATCGGCGGCCGAGCGCGAGAGTGTAGTAGAAAGTGCCTTGCAGCACGATTCCCACGACTGCATTGAAGGCGTTGGGCGAAAGCTTTTCGGTACGCGCGATGAAGTTTCCCGCGGCGTTGTTGACCAGCGTATCAATTCCGCCAAACGGGCGCCCGAACTCCTTTTCGGCCGCTATCAGCGAGCTTTCGACGGCCTCAAAATCGCGGACGTCCGCCGAGAACCAGGCGGCACGACCTTGTTGGGCCTGGATATCTCGAACGGTTTGTTTGAGTGGATCCTCGCGCCTCCCTACGAGAAACAAACGGGCGCCTAGCTCGGCAAATCGCAAGGCCATTGCCCGGCCAATGCCGGTGCCTCCCCCCGTGATCAAAATCGTCTTGCCTTGGAGCAAATCGTTGCGAAACATCTCGTAGCTCCTCAAAAGAACTCTTCCCGACGGGGACACACTGTATCGCATCCGATGCAACCGCAGGGCAGCATTTCTGCTTTTTCCGAAAGGCGCACCGGTAGCCCGTGCGGAAAGCCTGGTTTCCGCTCGCGTTCCGAGCCTCCCCTCTTGGCAGGTTCAGCACAGCCGATTTTTCGTTTCCGCCTCACCGCTCACCTCCACATAGACTAGACAGAGAACGGCGGTGGAGGTAAAACGTGCCGAGTAAGCAGGCTTATTTGCTCCTGTTTCTTGCCATCCTCGCGAACCCTTCCCTACGGGCACAGCAAGCGCCGCAACCACCCATCGACCCCAGTAACACAGCGGCAACGATTCGTTGTCACAATCAGCCTTACGTGACCGTAACGGCCGATGCGGAACAGGCCGTTCCCTTGCAGGTCGTTGCCACCGCAAGTTGCAACGAAGAGGTGTGGATCGTTTCCGACACGCAGGGCTACACCGTAAAAGTGCGAACGGCGAGCGGAAAAATCGGGTACGTGTCTCGCTTCGAGGTGACGGTCGATGCGTCAAAACAGGAAGCGGTTGGGGGGAAGACCACCCTTGCCGATGCAAGTTCCCCTGCCGTCCAAGCCCAAGGTCGGGCGGCGGGGCAGACGCCCGTCGAATCTCGCCCCGATACGCCAGAGAGAGGTTCATCCAAACCTCTGATCTACGTCAGCGACACCGATTCCTGGGTCGCGTCGGGGGGATTCACCAATCCCAGCAGTGTCGCGCCAGGAAGTTTGTACGGCGGCTACAACCCTGAGATGACGGATATCTACCAGGACTTTACGTCCGACTGCGCAGCCGGCGTTGTAACGCAGCAGAAATCCGGGGCCGACTACGTGGTGTTATTTGACAAACAAAGCAGCAAGAAGGGACTCACTGGTTTGGGTGGTCTCGTGAAAGTCAACAAGGTGACAGTGCTGTCGAAGGACGGAAATACCCTGTTGTCTCAAACGTCGCATTCCGTCGATACCGCAGTGAAAATTGCTTGTGACGCCATCGGTCAAAGACGTGGCGCGAGCAGCCCTTAAGCAAGTAAAATCGCTTTGAAGGTCATCCTCGTTGCCTCAAAGAAAAACGAAATCGCCCCGTGGCCGCAAGAATGAGCCGTCGGTCGGTGAGTCCGTGGCCATTCCGGTTCTTCCCCCCAACAGTCCTTGAGCCAGCAGGCGGATGAAACTCGCTTTAAGATAAGTGGATGAGCAAGGCCAGCTCCCAGCCTAGGCTTCGCACTAATGGAACCCCATCGACTGGGAGTATAAAGGGACTTCTCTCGGAGGCTTAGCCACATCTTGCCTGGCGAGAATTGAGGACCCATGAAAGCTCTCGTGAAGAGCCGCGCAGAGCGCGGCCTGTGGCTCGAAGATGTTCCGACGCCGAGCCTAGGAATCAACGATGTACTCGTGCGCGTGCTGATTACCGGCATCTGTGGAACCGATTTACACATCTACGAATGGGACGAATGGGCGCAGGCGACCATTCCCGTTCCGTTGATCGTGGGCCACGAGTTTGTCGGAGAAATCGTTTCGGTTGGAGCGAACGTCAACGATTTTCATCCCGGCGAAATCGTCAGCGGCGAGGGGCATGTCGTTTGCGGTCGATGTCGCAACTGCCTTGCCGGTCGGCGTCATCTCTGCGCTCATACATTGGGAGTGGGTGTGAACCGTGCCGGCGCCTTCGCCGAATACATCGCGCTGCCGATGGGCAATCTCTGGCGACACGACAGACGTGTGGACCTGGAAACGGCGGCTATATTTGATCCCTTGGGTAATGCGGTCCACACGGCCCTCTCCTTCCCGGTGCTGGGCGAGGATGTTCTGATCACCGGCGCTGGACCTATTGGGATGATGGCCGCCGCCATCTCGCATCACGCGGGTGCACGCTATGTTGTCATTACCGACATAAATCCGCACCGATTGAAGCTCGCCGAGCAAATGGGTGTCACCTTAGCCGTCAATCCAAAGGAAAGGACACTGAAGGAAGTTCAGAAGCAGCTCGGGATGCACGAGGGATTTGACGTCGGGCTGGAAATGTCAGGCAACGCATCTGCCTTCCGGGAGATGTTGGCCAATATGAGTCACGGCGCCAAGATCGCAATGCTGGGCATCCCGGCGGGCGAAATGGCGATCGATTGGAGGCAGGTGATCTTCAACATGCTGACGATCAAAGGCATTTATGGACGGGAGATGTATGAAACCTGGTACAAGATGACCGTCATGCTCGAATCGGGGCTCGACATCAAGCCGGTCATTACGCACCGGTTCGCTGGGCATGACTATGAGAAGGGCTTTGAAGCCATGAGATCCGGCAACGCCGGCAAGGTGCTGCTGGATTGGCGTGAATCTGGCGCGACGAGTCCGGCCCCGCGGCCGAGGAGTTGAGGTGATGTTCGATATTCTGAGACCACAGTATGAATCGCAGCTGCATGAGATTCGCAGAGCGGGTCTGTACAAGTCTGAGCGCCTTCTCCAAGGCCCGCAAGACGGGCGTGTTGATCTTCCCCAGGAGAAGCAGGTCCTCAACCTCTGCGCCAACAATTATCTGGGCCTCTCCGACCATCCCGAAATTGTGAAAGCGGCGCATGAAGCACTGAATCGGTGGGGGTACGGGTTGTCATCGGTACGTTTCATTTGTGGCACCCAAGAAATTCACAAGGAGCTAGAGCGTCGCCTGAGTCAGTTCCTCGGCATGGAAGAGACGATTCTGTACAGCTCCTGTTTCGATGCCAATGGAGGGCTGTTCGAAACGATTCTGGAGGCCGAGGACGCGATCATCTCCGACGAGCTGAATCATGCGAGCATTATTGACGGCATTCGGCTATCGAAGGCGCAGCGCTTTCGCTACAAAAACGGAGATATGGAAGACCTCGAAGCGCGGCTGAAGGAGGCATCGAGTGCGCGCCGCAGACTCATCGCGACGGATGGCGTTTTTTCCATGGACGGCTACATTGCGAACCTACCCAGAATCTGCGATCTCGCAGAACGATATGGCGCGATGGTCATGGTCGATGATTCGCACGCCGTCGGATTCATGGGGGAAAACGGCCGGGGCACGCACGAGCACCTCAACGTCATGGGGCGGGTAGATATCCTGACAGGGACGCTGGGTAAGGCGCTCGGCGGAGCGAGCGGCGGCTACGTCAGCGCGCGCAAAGAGATTGTGGGCCTGCTCCGCCAGCGGTCTCGCCCGTATCTCTTTTCAAATTCCGTGGCGCCGGCCATCGTGGCAGCTTCGCTGAGGGTTCTGGATCTCCTGTCACAGACAAAGGAGCTGCGCGACCGCCTCTTTTCCAATACACGCTTTTTTCGAGAGGGAATATCGGCCGCGGGCTTCCAGATATTGCCCGGCGAACATCCGATCGTACCGGTGATGCTGGGCGACGCCGCGCTGGCAACCAAGATGGCCGAGCTCCTGCTAGAGAAAGGTGTATACGTTGTGGGCTTTTCCTATCCGGTTGTTCCCCAAGGGAAAGCACGCATTCGCGTGCAGCTCTCGGCTGCGCACACACGGGAGGACCTGGTTTTTGCACTCGAGCAGTTTCAAAGCGTCCGCGTCGCACTCAACACCCGCTGAGATCGGCACGTTCGCCGCTGTTGCTGCCCGTTTACGGAAAGGAGAAAGCAATTCTTGTTTTTCTCTGGCCACCCTTTGTGGATTGACGTGAGAAAGTTCTATCTCATCACGGCTAGGTTAGGTGTCTGGGAATGACCGCGGCGCTACGCCAAACCCCTCTCAATCAAGCGCACCGCGCGATGGGCGCGAAAATGATTGGGTTTGGCGGATGGGATATGCCGGTCGAATATCCTCGGACGGGCGGACTCATCGCAGAGCACAAGGCTGTTCGCGGAGGCGTGGGTATCTTCGATGTGAGTCATATGGGCGATGTCCGGGTGCATGGCCGCTCACCGGGAGCGGCCCTCGCGGCGGTGGAGCACGTCACGATGAACGACGTTGCGCGGCTTGCGGCGGGGCAAGCCGAGTACTCGGCGATGCTGTACCCGGAAGGAACATTTGTTGACGACTTGATCGTACATCGCCTAGCGGAAGATGACTTTCTTCTCGTCATCAATGCGGGCACGCGTGAAAAGGACGTTGCTTGGATACGGGAAAACACAAAGGCATTTGATTGCGAGGTCATCGATCTGAGCGACAGTTACACGCAGCTAGCGATCCAAGGCCCTCGGGCCCCTGAGGTTCTCAAAAAGCTGGGCTACACCGACACGGCCAATCTCCGAAGCTACTGCTTCGCCTATGGCAGGATCGGCGAGCTGAGCGATGTCTTGATTGCACGGACGGGATACACGGGCGAGGACGGCTTCGAGATCTACATCCCCTCCGACATCGAAACCAGTGAAGAGGTCTGGCACAGCGCGCTGGAAGCGGGACGTGAGTTCGGCATGGTCCCCTGTGGCTTGGGCGCCAGAAACACATTAAGGCTCGAAGCCCGATTGCCTCTGTACGACCATGAGATCAGTCAGGACATCAATGTCTGGGAAGCGGGACTCGGACGATTTTGCAAAGTGGATAAGGGCGAGTTCGTGGGTCGCACCGCACTCGAGCGCCTGAAATCAAGTGTCACGCGTAGGCTCGCGGGGATGGAGATGATCGACCGTGGGATCGCGCGGGACGGCTATCCTTGCCGAAACCAGGCGGGCGAGGTGATTGGAAAGGTGACCAGCGGCTCGCCCTCACCCACCTTGGGCAAGAATATTGCGCTGGCCTACCTGCCGCCGGAGTTCACGGCGCTGGGGACCGTGGTCTACGTGGAGATCCGAGGGCAGGCGTTGAAGGCGCGCGTGGTTTCAACGCCATTTTATAGGCGGCCGAGGAAAGAATCCGGTAGCGCCGAGGGCCCCTCTGGTGGCAAAAGGTGACTGGGCGCGTAGATTGGAGCGAGGGAGGGAAGGGAAGGCATGACCTATCCGGTGGCATTGCGCTATACGAAAGACCATGAATGGATCGAAGTGAAGGGAGCGTCGGGAACCGTGGGGCTGACCGATCACGCCCAGAACCAGCTGGGCGATGTCGTTTTCGTGGAATTGCCGAAGCCGGGAACAAAACTCGAGGCCGGCAAGCCTTTGGGAACAGTGGAATCCACGAAGGCGGTCTTTGAAATCTACGCGCCGGCATCGGGCGAGGTCATCGAGGTCAATGACGATCTGGCCCACGCACCGGAAAAAATCAATCGAGATCCGCACGGCGCGGGCTGGCTCGTAAAGATGCGGCTCTTAAATCCTGCCGAGGTCGCCGAACTGATGGACGCACAGGGGTATGAAGCCTACCTGTCGGGCGAGGGCGCGAACTCCTGATGCGCTATCTCCCCAAGAGTCCAGCAGAACGCCAAGATATGCTTACCTCGATTGGCGCGAAATCGATCGACGAGCTCTTCTCGCGCATTCCCGAGCGCTATCGCCTCACCGAAGCGCTGAAGCTGCCCGGGCCTTACTCGGAAGCGGAAGTGATCGAATATTTTAGGGACCGCTCGCGCGAGACTTCGCAGGGCTACACAAGCTTTCTCGGGGCAGGCATTTACCGGCACTTGCGTTCAGTGGTCACCGACACGATCATCCAACGCGGCGAGTTCCTGACTTCCTACACCCCCTACCAGGCCGAAATCTCACAGGGCACGCTCCAGGCCATTTTCGAGTTTCAGACCCTGATGTGCCAGCTTACGGGACAAGAGGTTGCCAACGCATCGATGTGGGACGGGTCCACGGCGACAACGGAAGCCGTGCTGATGGCCGAGCGGCTGACGAGGCGTCGGCGCATTTTGGTGGCTCATTCGCTACACCCGGAGTATCGGGATGTGCTCCGGACCTACTTGAGAAATTCTCCGCTCCAAGCACAGCAGATCGGCTTTGGCGGCGACGGCCGAATCGATTCGAATGCACTGGAAGCCGCGCTCGGTGGCGACGTCGCGGCTGTGGTCATTCAGTCGCCCAACTTTTTCGGCGCGATCGAGTACTCACCCGAGCTGGCCGAACGCGTGCATCGCGCAGGGGCGCTGCTCATTGTTGCGGTGACCGAGGGAGTTTCGCTCGGCATCCTGCGCGCCCCCAGCGATGCGGACATTGTGGCGCTCGAAGGGCAGAGCTTCGGCCTGGCACCCAGCTACGGAGGGCCATATGTCGGCGTCCTCGCCACCAGGGAAAAATTTGTGCGCCAGATGCCGGGCCGCCTTGCGGGACAAGCGACGGACGCCCGCGGCCGCCGGGGTTTTGTGTTGACGCTGGCAACACGCGAGCAGCACATCCGCCGTGAAAAAGCGACCTCCAACATCTGTACGAATCAAGCGCTTTGCGCTTTGGCCGCGACCGTGCATTTGACATTGCTTGGTAAGGAAGGGCTGCGGGAGATGGCCGAGCAAAACCTTGCGAAAGCGCACTTTGCTCTGCGCGAATTGATTAGGATTCCGGGCGTCCGGCGCGCCTTTGACGCTCCGTTCTTCAACGAATTTGCGATCGTGCTTCCCCAGTCGGTCGAGGCGGTGAACCGCCAACTGCTCGCGGATAAAATCATTGGCCCGCTGGCGGTCGAATCGAGGTACGCGACGCTCAAAAGGCACGCACTGGTGTGCGTCACGGAAACCACCAGTCGGGGAGAGATTGAGAGTTTTGTCTCCGCTCTGAGAAGGGTGCTTGCAGTCGATCGCTAGGAATGAGAGAAAAATGGGCCAAATCACAAAGGCGTCGAGCCACGTCAATCAGAATGAGGGGCTAATCTTTGAGAAAAGCTCGCCGGGGAAACGAGCCTTTGACCTGCCCCGGCTTGACGTTCCCGAGATAGACCCTCGAGAAGCTCTCGGGGTCCATCATCGCTCCAGCGGAGTGGCCGGTTTCCCCGAAGTGAGCGAGATCGAGGTCCTGCGTCATTTCACGCGGCTTTCAACGTGGAACTACGCAATCGATCTGGGCATGTACCCGCTCGGCTCTTGCACAATGAAATACAACCCGCGAGTGAACGAATGGGTCGCGCGCTTCGATGGCATTGCGACGGAGCATCCGCTACAGCCCGTGGGTGTCTCCCAGGGATGTCTCAAAATTCTAAGGTTGCTCGAAATGTGTTTGCTGGAAATCACGGGCATGGACGCCATCACTCTGCAGCCGGCGGCGGGAGCACAAGGAGAGCTGACCGGCCTGTTGCTCATTCGCGCTTATCTGGAGAGCCAAGGGGGGTGTCGTAGCAAGGTGCTCGTCCCGGATTCGGCGCACGGCACAAACCCCGCGACGGCGGTCATGTCGGGTTACCAGGTCGAGCACGTCAAGTCGGACGCAGAGGGCCAAATCGATATCGCAAAACTGAAAGAGCAGGTGACGGGCGATGTGGCAGCCCTGATGATCACGAATCCATCGACATTGGGCATCTTCGAAGCACGCATTTCCGAAATCGCGAAGATCCTGCATGCCAAGGGAGCGTTGTTGTACATGGACGGGGCGAACATGAACGCGCTCGCCGGTGTGGCGCGGCCAGGGGATTTTGGCGTCGATGTGATGCACCTGAACTTGCACAAAACATTCTCGACTCCTCACGGCGGCGGTGGGCCGGGTGCAGGGCCCGTAGCCATGAAGAAGGTCCTGGAGCCGTTCCGGCCCGTGCCCGTCCTTATCGAAACGGAAGGGGGCGGACTCGAACTCGACGAGGATCGCCCGCGTTCGATTGGCAGAGTCAAGGCATTCGCGGGGAACTTCGGTGTGCTCGTGCGGGCCCTCGCTTACATCCTTGCCTACGGGCCGGGCATCCGTCAGGCCACGGAGGATGCAGTGCTCAACGCAAACTATATCCGCAAGCGCCTGGAAGGTATCTTCGCACTGCCCTATTCGCTGCCCTCGATGCATGAAGTCGTGTTTAGCGACGCCCTGCAGAAGGAAAAGGGTATCAACACGATGGATGTCGCCAAGCGCTTGATCGATTACGGCTTCCACCCCTACACGACAGCCTTTCCATTGATTGTTCCTGGCGCGTTGATGATTGAGCCGACCGAATCCGAATCAAAGGAAGAGTGTGATTTGTTCATCGAAGCGATGCGCGCCATCGCCCAAGAGGCCAACTCCGTTCCTGAACTTGTGAAACAGGCACCGCACACGACCCGGATCGGTCGTCTCGATGAGGTCGCGGCGGCTCGCAAGCCCGTGTTGCGCTGGAAGGGCAACGACGTTTCGGCCTAACGGTCAATGCTCCCGGCTGACAACGTCGCTGCAAAAGGCACCGTCGGGTGAGGAGGCCGGGACGGGGCTGGCTTGACAAAATCAAACATTTGTTTTAAACAAGTGATTATATGGCTCATCGTGCCACCCTTTCGATCGCGGGCATCCCTCGGGCGTCGCGGCCCCGCAGGGTCGTGACGCCCACCCGGGCAAAGTTGCTCGAGGCGGCGGCACAAGTCTTCGCCGACCGCGGCTACCACAACGCCACCATTCGCGAGATTTGCCGGCGCGCCGGCGCAAACGTAGCGGCCGTAAACTATACCTTCGGCGACAAGCTCGGCTTGTACACCGAGGTACTGCGGCAGGTCTTTCGGACTCCGGAACTGACGCTGCTGACCGCAGAACTCGATTCCGCGCGTACGCCCGAGGACGTATTGCGCAAGCTGATCCAGGCGCGCCTGCGGAGTTTGTGCGGCCGTTCCGACCTACACTTTCGTATCGTCATGCACGAGTTCGCCGAGCCCACACCGGCCTTGGCTCGCGTGGTGGAGGGCCTGCGACCCGCCTACGAACGCACCGGCAAGGCGTTGAGCACGCTGTTGGGACTGCCGCCCGAACATGAAAAGACGCGCTTGTGCCACAACAGCATCATCGGTCAAATCCTTTTCTACGCTATTGCCCCGCCCATGCTGGCGCGACTGCAGCCGGATTTCAAACTCACGCCAGGCCAATTAGAGCGTGTGGCCGAGCACATCGCAGATTTTTCGCTCGCCTATGTAACAAAGAGCGAGACCAGGTAGCGACATGAGTGGCACAGAAACAGTGACGGCGCCATCGTCACCCGGCCGAATTCTGACGGGCGCTCGCGAGGGGCCGCCCCCGGAGCAGCAGAAGCGCTTACCGCGCAGCCGCGCCGTCCGCATTTTAATAGTGGTGGGTGGCCTGATGGCCGCAGTGCTGATCTGGAGAGTCTTTTTCGCAAACCCGCGACTGCCAGAGAGCATTGTGGCGCTAAGCGGCCGGATCGAAGGAGACGATTCCGCCGTAGCTCCAAAGACCAGCGGCAAAATCCTGGAAATCACGGTGCGCGAAGGCGATTCGGTCAGTCTGGGCCAAGTCATCGCTCGACTAGATGACGCGCAGGTTCGGGCGGCGGAAGATGCGGCTCGGGCCGCGCTCGCCGATGCACAAGCGAAGACGCAGTCGGCGAATGAACAGATCAACGTCCTCCGCGAGCAACTGCACCAGAACGAACTGCAGGCGGCCCAATCGGTCACTGATGCCGAAGGCCGCGTGCGACAGGCGCAAGCGGATTTGACTGCGGCCGAGGCGGATCTCGCGCAGCAGCAGGCGGCGCTGAAGCTTGCAGAATTTAATCGCGACGCCTACACACGGCTGGCAAAAACCGGAGCGGTCTCCGAACAGCAAGGTCTGCAGGCAGAGGCTGCGGCCGACCAACAGGTAGCGGCCGTCTCGGCTGCACAGCGCAGGGTCGAATCGGCGCGCGGAGCGCTGACGACAGCGCAAGCCAATCTCGACAATCCGAAAATTCGCGACGCGCAGGTGGCCAGCACTCAGAAGCAAATACTGCAGCAAGGGGCGACGCTTGCAGCAGCCAAAGCGGAAACATCCCAGGCACAAGCGCAGCTGGCCGAAGCAGAGGCCAATCGCAGCGACTTGACGGTCGTGGCGCCGTTCTCTGGCACCGTGATTACGCGGGCGGCGGAGCCGGGCGAGGTTGTGCAGGCCGGCACAGCAATCATCACGCTGCTCGACTTAAGTAAGGTTTATTTGCGCGGATTCATTCCTGAAGGAGAGATCGGAAAGGTCAAAATCGGCCAACCGTGTCACATCTTCCTAGATTCCAATCCGAATCAGCCGCTCAATGGATATGTGCTGCGGATTGACCCCCAGGCAACGTTCACTCCGGAAAATACGTATTTCCGCAACGACCGCGTCAAGCAGGTCGTGGGCGTGAAGCTGCAATTGACCGAGGGCATCGGCTATGCCAAGCCGGGCATGCCCGCAGACGGCGAAATCTTGACAAGCGGCAACAACTGGCCGCGCCATAGGCGAGTCGAATGAGTACGGTGGTCACAGAAGAGAGGGTGGGCGCGAGGCAAACGACACCACACGTGCCGGCGATCCGGGTGTGCGAGCTGTGGAAGCGTTACGGCACACTGGAAGCTGTCCGCGGCATCGGGTTTGAAGTCGAGCGCGGTGAGATTTTCGGGTTGATCGGGGCAGACGGTGCGGGCAAAACGACAACGTTTCAAATTCTAGCAGGCGTGATGGAAGCTAGCTCCGGAATGGCCCAGATTTCCGGCAAACGCGCACGCGATGCGCGTTCAGAAACCGGATACCTCACCCAGACCTTCAGCTTATACCTCGACCTCAGCGTGATGGAAAACATTCGCTACGTGGGCCAGCTTCGCCACGTCCCAGACACGGAGATCGATGAGCGTGGCCACCGGTATTTGCGAGCGTTTGATATGGACCGCTTCTCGTCCCGATTGGCCGGGCAACTGAGCGGCGGTATGAAGCAGAAGCTTTCGCTGGTGTGTGCACTCGTGGCGGAGCCGAATATTCTGCTTCTGGACGAGCCCACCACCGGCGTGGACCCGGTGTCGCGTCGGGAGTTCTGGGACACGGTAGCGCACCTTGCCGCCGAGGGTTTGACCGTGCTCGTGGCGACCCCCTATCTGGACGAGGCGGAGCGCTGCCACCGGGTGGCACTAATTCACTTAGGAGAGATTCGGCGGATCGGTACGCCCGATGAGATCCGCAGCAGTCTGAATGTCCAGCGCATCGAGTTGCGCACGCCCCGGCTGCAAGAGGCGCTGGGTGCCTTGCGGGACGCAGGCTCAAGCGAGATCTTCGACGTGCAACGCTTCGGCGACCGCATTGACTTGCTTTCCCACGAACCGGACCAGGCCGCGCGTGAAGTCAGCAGCATCTTGAGCGAGCACGGGCTGCCGGTAGAAGACCTCCGCCTGGACGAACCCACGCTCGAAAACACATTCGTGGCCACCCTCCGTGCACTGGGCGGTGAGCCTGTCGACGAGCCTTTTCCAAGCCGCCACGATCACAGTGGCCTACGCGGCGAGGTGGCCATCGGCGCGACCCGGTTAACCAAGCAGTTTGGCAGGTTTACCGCCGTGCACAACCTGAGCCTCGACGTGCGCTACGGGGAAATCTACGGATTGCTGGGCGCAAACGGTGCCGGAAAGACGACCACCATCAAGATGCTTTGCGGACTCGTCGAGCCGACGCTCGGCGTGATGCAGCTTGCAGGTGAAACGGGAAGCTTGCGCTCTACCTCCGTGCGGCAGCAGATCGGCTACATGTCGCAGAAGTTCTCGCTGTATAACGACCTCACCATCGAGGAAAACCTGGACTTTTTCGCCGGAGTCTACGGTGTGCCGTCGGAGGAACGCGAGGAGAAGAAGAATTGGGTTTTGCGCTTCTCCGGTTTGGAAGAAAAGCGGCACCAGTTAACCGCCAGCTTGCCAGGCGGCTGGAAGCAACGCGTGGCCTTTGGCTCGGCGATCATGCATGAGCCTCCCATCGTTTTTCTGGACGAACCCACTTCTGGCGTCGACCCTCTCGCCCGGCGGTTGTTCTGGCAGATGATCAACCGTCTGGCAGATTCAGGAACAGCCGTTTTGGTCACGACCCACTATTTAGAGGAAGCCGAGCAGTGCAACCGGCTGGGGCTCATGGTCGCTGGCGAGCTGCTGCTAGAAGGTACACCGAGCGAGCTGAAGGCTCAGCAAAAGGGTCACTTACTGGAGTTCGTGGTGGACCAGACCCAGCGAGCGGCGGACCTGCTGCGGTCGGAGGGTGAGCGCTGGCGCGTTTCCATTTTCGGGCGTCGGCTTCATGTAATCAGTGACGAAGACCCGCGGACAGCCATGCGCACGACAACCACCGCACTGGAATCGGCCGGGATCAAGGTTCTCGATGCGCGCGAGGGAAATCTGTCGCTTGAAGACGTGTTCATTAGCGTAGTGGAACGCGCGCGCACCCAAGGCAAGATCCGTGCGGAGGGTTCCGGAGAGCGGGAAGCTCCGAGCGGAAGGTCCTGACGATGCGGCGCGTCTGGGCGCAAGCTTGGAAGGAACTGACACAGATGGTACGGGACCGTCTGGCGTTGGCCTTGGCGCTGGTGCTCCCGGTCGTCCTCTTGGTGCTGCAGAGCACGGCGATTTCACTCACCGTATCAGACCTGCCCCTAGTGGTCCAGAACCTGGACTCGTCGCTGGCTTCGCAGACCTTGGTGGACGCGTTTGAGCATTCCTTGAGTTTTCACATCGTTCGGTGGCCCACGGACCGGCAGCCCGAGCAAGCCCTAACGGCGAACAAGGCACGCGGAGCGTTGGTCATTCCCGAGGACTTCGGGCGGCGCATCGCGCGCGGCGAGCCGGCCGAGGTGCAGATGCTGGTCGATGGATCCGATTCCAACACCGCGCGGATCATTGCCGGTGACGCTGCCGAGATCGTACGCGCGTTCAACAACGAAACGGCCGGCGCAACGCGCCCGGAGCCCGTGAACGTGGCGATCCGACTCTGGTACAACCCCAGCCGCTCCTCCCGAAAATTCTATGGCCCAGGCATTTTTGTGATGGCCATGTCGATTTTCCCGCCGCTGCTGGCCACGCTGGCCATGTCCAAGGAAGGCGAGCAAAAAACGATTCTGCAGGTTTACGTCTCGAACATTTCGGCCCACGAATTCCTGCTGGGGAAGATTCTCGCGTTCATGATTGTAGCGACGGGCGAGGCCATCATCATGATGGCGATCCTGTTCACCGCGTTCGGCTTGCGCTTCGCTGGCGATCCCACGC
>Ga0187782_10001581_pt1 | contig 16668 bp, 16 predicted proteins | sample 0715_SJ02_MP15_2_FD_132454 | JGI IMG/M metagenome (GOLD analysis project Ga0187782, IMG submission 132454) | Tropical peat soil microbial communities from peatlands in Department of Meta, Colombia - 0715_SJ02_MP15_20_MG | ecosystem: Environmental > Terrestrial > Soil > Wetlands > Peat | place...
CCGGCACCGTCGGGGCAGCCAGGGAAGCTGTCATTCACCATGTACCCGGCTTGGCCGTATCGCTTTGTTCCAAGCGCTTGAATGCGGACTTTGTGCCGACCGCGCGTCTCGCCCGTAACACCGCGGAATTGATTCTCAACGAAAAACTACCCGAACAAGTTTTCCTCAACATCAACGTTCCTGAAAATTGGCCAGGCGGGGTCAAGTTCACACGGCAATCCCGGAAAATCACGCGCACCGTTCTCCGCGAAGGCGAAGATCCGCGGGGCGTTCCCTATTTCTGGTTAAGCGAGCAGCGCATGGGTCGCGACATGGAAATCGACACCGAATCCGACTACGCCGCCATCTTCGCAGGCGAAGCCTCCATCACCCCGCTCCACTTGGACCCCACGCACGGCAAATCTCTGAATCACCTCTCGCACTGGGCCGCAAGACTCTCCAGCCATCGTTAAACAAATTGGCAAAGTTCCCGCGCGTGGTCATCCCGAGAAGTGTCTCTTGTGACGAAGGCCTGCCCCTGAGGGATCTCGACGTCTTGTCACCCACTCTCCGTGATCTCCCTCTCCTTCCTGCGCTCTTCCGTTACAATAGCAATCCCATGCCCATGCCCACATGCGACGTAGCCGTCATCGGCGCCGGCGTTTTTGGCGCCTGGACCGCTCTGCATCTGGCTCGCCGCAGCCAGCGAGTCCTCCTTATCGAAGCCTATGGACCCGCGCACACGCGCGCCAGTTCCGGCGGAGAAACCCGCATCATTCGCATGAGCTATGGCGCCGACGAAATCTATTCTCGCTGGTCGCTCTATTCTCTCCGTCAATGGAAAGACCTGTTTGCGGTAGCTGGCGATAACCTCTTTCGCCAAACGGGGGTGCTGTGGCTCTTCGAGGAAGGGAATTCCACCCTCGATGCTTCCTTGTCAATTCTGCATCGCCACGGCGTTCCTCATGAACTGATGAAGCTATCTGAACTCGAGCGCCGTTACCCTCAACTGAATCTCGATGGCATCTCGCGAGGTCTCCTCGAATCCGAAAGCGGCGTTCTGCTGGCGCGCCGAGCCGTTGCCCGCACCGTCGAAACAGCCCTGCGCGAAGGTGTAAGACTTGAGATCGCACAAGTCCGAATCCCACTCGGAACTTCGACACTCGAATTCATCGAAACTACCAAAGGCGATCTTGTCTCTGCGGGCTCATACGTTTTCGCCTGCGGTCCGTGGCTCGGAAAAGTCTTTCCGGAAATCCTCGGCAAACGCATCTTCCCTACGCGCCAGGAGGTCTTTTTCTTCGGCACGCCTCCGGGCGACCGGCAATTCGCTCCCCCCGCTCTGCCCACCTGGCTTTTCCAGCCTGACGAAGTCTACGGCATGCCGGACATCGAAAGTCGCGGCCTGAAACTAGCGCGCGATACGCACGGCGAGCGCATCGATCCCGACACGCAATCACGCCTCGTCTCGCCGGAAGGCACGGAGTGGGCGCAACAATTTCTCGCTCGTCGTTTCCCGCGGCTGAAGAACGCTCCGGTCGTGGAAACGCGCGTCTGCCAGTATGAAAACACCTCCAACGGTGATTTCCTGATTGATCGTCATCCTGATTTTTCGAATGTGTGGCTGGCCGGCGGGGGATCCGGACATGGTTTCAAACATGGCCCCGCTGTTGGCGAGTACACCGCTGGCATAGTCTTAGGGGAAGGAAAACCCGAACCCCGGTTTTCGCTCTCCACAAAAAACACGCAACAACACCGCACCGTCCACTAATCCCAATGCCATCCGCACTGTTATCCTGAGAGCATCCCGGGCACCTGCTTTTTCTTGCACTCTCTGTGGTGAATCTCCTTCTTTCCGCCCTTTCACGTCTTCTTCGGTGTCCGTCGCCTCAACCCGTCGTTCAGTTTGGCCGCGCTCTTCCTTTTTGCCTTTTCGTCGTATAAATTCTGGTCCGCTTCCTTCAGCAACTTCTCCACGCGTTCGCCTTCCCCGTGATACACCGAAGTCCCGATGCTGACGGAAATAGGCGGCTCCTCTTGATCTGCAAGCATGGTCTCCTGAATGCGGGATGCCACACGTTGTGCCTCTTCCTCACGAGCCTCCGGAAGCACGACGGCAAACTCGTCGCCGCCATAGCGCGCCGCCGTATCGATCGCGCGGCAGTGCACTCTCAAAATATCCGCCACCCTGCATAGGGCCCGGCTGCCCACCAGATGTCCGTAGCTGTCGTTGATCTTCTTCAATCCGTCCAGGTCCAGCAACAACACGGCGAATGACCGCCCGGTCCGCAACGTCCGCTCCGTCTCCGTGTCCAGCACATCGAGAAGCTTCCGGTAATTCGCCAGCCCGGTTAGGGGATCGCTTGTGGCCAGGTGCCTCACTTGCTCGAAGACTCTCGCACTGTCAAGCAACGCACCCGCCAGGAGAATCACGTAACTCGCCACGTTCATCAACTGCGCGAAGACGAATGGTCCATCCAGCAGCCTTATGGACTGGCAAGCTGCCAACTGCGCCGAGAGGTTCAACCATACCGCTGCATAAATGGAGCGGTCGAACGCGGAATTCATCAGGTACTTGCGGTGCCGGTACCCGTAAAGCGCCACCAGGAAAATCACCGCCGGGATCAGTTGCAGGGGGTTCGGTATCACGGCATTCGGATGGCCGGAAACGTCGGGTGGAAGCCTGCGCAGCGAAGCGGAAATCAGGTAGGTCAGCGACATCACCGCGAACAGCGCCCCGCCGATCTCGAGCTTCGGGTGCCGTGAACGCGGTATGAAATGTTCCACCAGCAGCGCTACTCCGAATAGCAGCGCTAGTACTAACCGGCTGATCCACCATCCCGCGGGCGCCCACAAGAACCACGTCGTTGGTTCGTGGTTCATCTGGAAGAACAGAATGCTGGAGGCCGTCAGTGTTGCTCCGGATAGCAGGAACCCGGAACCGAGGATCAGCGAGATGCGGTCCTGTGTTCCCTGGAATCGCACCAGGGCCACCGCAGCAAATACAAACGCAAACAAACCCGTGGTGATCTGAAGGTACCCTTGCAGAACCGGGTCGGGTCTCAGTGAGCTGCCGCGCAGCCAGTCCGCGACAACAAAGACCAGCACAAACCCCGCCGCGTGCACCAGGAGGCGCCTGATATTCTGACGGTCCGAGTTGAGGGCCAATTCGCCCATTCTGTTCGCCTTCGTATTGATTAGCTGCAGGTTATTTTTGTCTCTAACATTCATTAGACGCGAATTCATGATTGCCTGTTGCGTATGTTCTTCCCCCTGTGAACCAAGAGATACCGCCACAGGTCGGGCCCAGCAACTGTACTCCCGTACAGTTCATTTTTTCTCTGTGGATATCTCCGCAACGCCTCGTCACGCACCCTGGCATCTTCCGTCTCTTCTCGGGACCCTTGTGGCTTCGCCGATCGTTCGAAAGTCGCCAACGGACCAAACTTTAGGCTTGCGCCGCGCTTCATTGTTCTGGAAAATATTTGCTATTGAATCGTTTCAATAAAAGAGGTGCCTCCTTGGCCAAGCGCAGCACGAAGCCTGTCTCCCGTCCGGGCAAGCGTAAATCGCGGCCTGCGGAACATACCTTGGCCGAAATCTTTTCCCAGCCCCATATCTGGGCGGAAACCGACCTGCACTTGAAAAAGTCCCATCTGCTCGATCACCTCACCGACACTTTCTCCCCTCGAAGCCCCTGGCTCTTCGTCGGCTGCGGCTCCAGTTACTATCTCTCCCGGCTCATCGCCGCTCTCTGGACAAAACATTTCTACATCCCCGCCACCGGTGTTCCTGCCTCGGAGCTCCTTTTTGCCCCCGAAGAAACCCTCCGTCGCATTGGGGCCGAACAGATTGTGCTCATGTCCCGGTCCGGAGAAACCACCGAAGTCCTCCGCGCGGCGGAATTGCTCCAATCCTACAAGACGGTTCAGACCCTGGGCGTTACCTGCAATCCGCTGAGTGTTCTCGAGAAGCTCTGCACCCATACCTTCAAGCTCGACTGGGCCGACGAAAAGAGCACCGTCATGACCCGCTCCTTCACCGCCATCCTCTTGGCATTCCAGCGCCTTGGGCTTCAGTTTGTCGGCGATACCCAGCTCTCCTCCGCGCTCGACCAACTGCCCCGCAAGGGCCAGCTCTGGTTCGACGAAAACGCTCACAAGATCCAGTCCTTTGCGGGCAAGCGCAAATTCTCCGATTACGTCTTCCTTGGCCAGGGTGTCCATTACTGGCTCGCCCAGGAAGCCGGTCTTAAGGTCACGGAGATGTCTTCCTCGTACGCCCAGGTCTACCACTCCCTCGAGTTTCGCCACGGGCCCCGTTCCATCGCCGGCCCGGAAACCCTCATTACCTTTTACATCTCCGATGCCGCCAAGGAGGCAGAAGCTACACTTGTCCGAGAATTAAAGGAGCTTGGCGCTGTCACCTGTGTCATCGTCAATCGAGCTACCCCGGAGCTCAAGGCTCACAGCGACCTCCTCATAGAACTCGCCCTGGACGGCCCTGAATTTGCGCGTTACGCTTTGACCGCCATTCCCGCACATCTTTTGGGAACAGCGGTCGGCTTGCGCAAGGGTCTCAACCCGGACGCGCCGAAGAATCTCACCCGTGCCGTCGTGCTCTCTTCTCACGTAGGTAGCCGCACGGCCAAAAGGAGAGGTGCTTGAGCACGGAAGCCAGCACCACCTCAGCCGCGGGTCCCGGCCTGCGGCGCACCCTCACTCTCACCGATCTCATCCTCTACGGAATCATCGTTATCCAGCCTGTGGCGCCAATGTCTGTCTTTGGCGTTCTTAGCGACCGTGGCCGCGGCCATGTTGTCACCGCCATTCTTATCGCCATGGTCGCCATGCTGTTCACGGGGATCAGCTACGGCCGGATGGCCCGTGCCTATCCGAGCGCTGGTTCCGCTTTCACTTATGTTGCTCAGGAGGTGAATCCTGCCGTAGGTTACATCACCGGCTGGAGCATGGTCATGGATTACATGCTCAATCCGTTGATCTGTACCGTCTGGTGCGCCGGCCAGGCCAATCAGTTCGCTCCCGGCGTCCCTGCCTGGTTCTGGAAGATCTTCTTTGCGGTCGTGTTCACCCTTCTGAATATTCGCGGCATCAAGACTTCTGCCCGCATCAACACCGGCATGGCCATCGCCATGGGAGTCGTGGTGGTGGCCATCTTCGTAGTAGGCGCCCGCTTCATCTTCGGCGCACCTCACGATGCCGGCTACTTCACCCGCCCCTTTTACGATCCTCTGACTTTTACCTACGGCGGTTTGTTCGGCTGCACCTCGATCGCCGTGCTGACCTACATCGGCTTCGACGGCATCTCCACTCTTTCCGAAGAGGCGGAAAATCCTCGTCGAAACATTCTCCTCGCCACGGTCCTGACCTGTCTGGTCATCGGAATCCTCTCGGCCTTGGAAGCCTACGTCGCGCAATTGATCTGGCCTGCCTCACAACCCTTTCCGGACATCAACACCGCTTACTCGTACGTTGCAGGCCGCGCATGGCAGCCGTTGTTCACCATTGTCGGCTTCACCCTGCTGCTCGCAAATTTTGGCTCTGGCCTCGGCGCGCAAATCGGCGCGGCACGCCTTCTCTACGGCATGGGCCGAAGCAACGCTCTTCCAAAGTCCTTCTTCGGTGCCGTCGATGGAAAGCATCACATTCCACGGAACAACGTCTTTGTGGTCGGAGCCGTCGCGCTCCTCGGCGCTTTCTTGCTCGAGATTGTCGCCGGTTACAAAACCTATTCCCTCGGCACCTCAACCCTTACCTTCGATACGTTGAAGAAGATCCTGAACGGTGGCGAAGCGTATGGCCTCGGGGCGGAAATGCTCAATTTCGGTGCGCTTATTGCCTTCATGGGAGTGAACGTCGCGGCCTTCCTTCGCTATTACGTCCGCTCCAAAGAGAAAAAGCTCGGCTTCCTCATCCCTCCCATTCTGGGTTTCCTAATCTGCCTTGGTTTGTGGCTGAACCTCAGCAGGCCTGCCATTATCGTCGGCTCCATTTGGATGGCCGCCGGCATCGCGTTCGGCATCTGGAAGACCAAGGGCTTCCGTGAGCAAATGTCCTTCGAAGTTCCCTCTGAAGAGTGAATGGAGTCACAGCGAGCTGACCAAACTCTCGCGCCCCCTGTGCTCCTCCTCGGTGATCTCTGTGCTGAGTCTTTCGTCCCTATCGCCTTGCCAAACCGCTCGTTCCTCAATGGCAAAACTCTAACGTTGCCAACCAACCCCGATTCGCCCCATGATGTCCACGCGAGGGATCACCAATGAAAAAGACCGGCGCAAAGCGCGGGCTCGTCACCATGCGCGACGTTGCTCAATCCACGGGATTTTCCCCAGCCACAGTTTCCATCGTGCTCAACAACGCTCCGCTGGCTCGGTATATCGCGCCGAGCACGCGCCAGCGCATAGAAGAAACTGCCAAGCGCCTCGGCTACCGTCCGAACGCCATGGCCCGCTTTCTCCGCAGCCGCCGCAGTCAGAGCATCGGCGTCATGCTCTTTGACGTTACCGATCCCTTCTGCACCCCAATCCTTCGCGGAATTGAAAACGCCCTCTATCCTCTCGGCTATTTGCCCATCTTCGCGGATGCCCACAACCAGCGTGACCGTTTCGAGCGCTATCTCGAAATGCTTCTCGAGCGCCACGTCGATGGACTCATCGTCGTCGCCAATTGGCTTTTCGTCGACATTCACATCCTCGCAGACCTGAACAAGCAGGCAATCCCCGCCGCCACGATCGGCTGGGAAATTCCCGGCAATCGAGTGAGTTCCGTTATGGTCGACAATGAAGCAGGGGGCCGCCTCGCCCTCGAGCATCTTTACCAGCTTGGCCACCGCCGCATCGCCGTTATTCGTGGCCCAAAGCGCTTGATTGACAGTGCAACACGCTGGCGCGGCATTCAGAAATTCGCTCAATCCGTGAAGCTCGAACTCGATCCAGGCCTGATTCTCCAGATCCCCGATGTCTTTGATCCCAACGCCAGCTTCGAGCACGGCTATCGTCTGACCGACGAGTTGCTCCTTCAAAAGAAAAAATTCACCGCCATCCTTGCGTTCGACGATTTGACCGCTCTCGGCGCCATGCGCGCCTTGGCCAAGGCCGGTGTCAGTGTTCCGGACCAGTGTTCGGTCACCGGTTTTGACGATGTCGCCATCTCCGCTCTTGCTGCTCCTTCGCTCACCACTGTCCGCCAGCCCTTGGAGACCATGGGTGGCACTGCGGTCAACATTGTCATGGACGCGATCAAAGCCGGTCACGAGAACCGCGACTGGGCCGCCGTCTCCCAGAAACTCCATCCCGAACTCGTGATTCGCGACTCCACCCGCACCAACTGATTGCTTCGCGAGCGGCTTTGTTTACCCTGAGCCACAAGAGAGGCCGCACCATGGATCTCACCGAGCGCGTCTTGCCTCCCGCACTCTCCGTGCCCTCTGTGAACTCTGTGGTGACTTCTTCTCTCCCCACCAGCAAAAAAGGCGCCCTGATCACCTCAGAGCGCCTTTGGACTTTCTCGAATTATTCTTATTACGATCCGGGTGGAAGGAACACGGACGCAGGCATAAAGAACTCCACATCTGGCAGTTCCGTCTTCACCTTCATGGTCACGAATTTGCCCTTCGATCCGCCTGACCCGGCGAATGTAAGCAGATATTGATTGTTCAAGTGGGTGGCAATCTCATCGAGATACGGCTTGATCGTAACCGGAACGCCATAGCCCAGAAAATAGGACTCTGCCCCTGTGTATTCCGAGAGCTTGTCGATATTGTTCTGCGCATAATTCACCAGGTAAAACGAATGCCCGCGATGACCGGAACTCGGATAGTAAATCGTCCAGATATTCGTGTTCTGCTTTTCTGCCCGCGAAATCACCGAATCGAGATCCGGGTACCACGCGCCAAAATAGCTGCCGCGAAAGTAGTCAATCCCTGAGGTGATCAAAACAATGGAGCGCCGCTCGCTCGCATCCGGCCAACGTTTCAGCATATCCAGGGTTGCCAGGTAAGGACTGGAGCCGAGCGCCCCGGTCCCGATCGGCAGCCGAATCGCTTTCGTGGCCAGCGCCTTGTCCTTCGTGAAATCCTGCGCTATCCGAACCGTATTGTTTTGCATATAACCAACTGCAATATAGGTTGTATCCGGCTGGCTGTTGATGAACTCTCTTAGGTAATCCCACTGCCCGCCTGCTCCTGTCTCGATCGAATCATCGATCAGGATTGCCAGGAAGAGCTGATCAGACTTCTTCCAGTCGCCAATCTGCTTCCTTTCTTTTCCTTGAAACAGTTGCACGTCATCTTTGGTAATCGGTGGCGCGCTTTCCTTCTTGCCAACCACTGTGACTGTGACCGTGGTTGTGCCGGAGGCTGCCGGCGCCGTTTGCGCCTTGCTCGGCGCTGACGACAGCAGTAACAGCCCTCCGAGAAACACCCCTATTCGCACCAACGTTGTCCTGTGCTTCATTGAACATCTCCTCTTGAAACCACCTAATGACTAGATGCTGGGAATTACAGGAAGAGGTATATATCACGCCCCGCTTAGTCATGACAGCGGAGATTCCTTCTAACCGTCGCCATCCCGCTCTTATGTAACCCGGCATCTCTCCGGAAGTCGTGACTCTCGCTGTCTCCCCATGAGTTACAGTACGGTGCAGTTGCAGTACCTATAGCTTTCCCCTTTCCGGCGTTTCTTCAGATACCCGTTGTCTCTCCGAATTACGGATCACGCGTTCTTGAAATTGCAACCACCCTCCTTTCCCACTAAAATAAACCCGGCAGATTCTTCCCTTCGCACTCGCTCCCACTTGGAGGCACAGAAGGCCCATGGCGCTGATGCGCTCGCTCTTGCTTGCCGCCTCGCAGAACACCTGGTTGCGCGAACACGCCGTGAAATTTCCTTTCGTTCGCCGTAGCGTTTCCCGCTTCATGCCCGGTGAAACGCTGGACGACGCCTTGGACGCAGCTCAAACGCTCCTGCAAAAAAAAATCGCCACTATCTTCACCCATCTCGGTGAGAACGTCACCGACCGCAACGAAGCGCGTCTTGTCGCCGATCATTACCTTGAGGTTCTCGACCGAATTCACAAGGCGAGTCTTCCGACCGAGGTTTCCGTCAAGCTCACGCAACTGGGCCTTGACCTCTCTCCCGATTTCTGTTTCGAAAACCTCGAGCGAATCATCCAGCATGAAAACGCGGACAGAACCGTTTGGGTAGATATGGAAGCGAGTAACTATGTCGACGTCACTCTCGACATCTACAGACGCGCGCTGAAGAATCATCCGAACGTTGGTATCTGCCTGCAGGCATACCTATACCGTACAAAAAAGGACTTCGCCGATTTGCTCCCTCTCCGGCCTTCCATTCGCCTCGTCAAGGGCGCGTACAAGGAACCCGGCTCCATCGCGTTTCCCAACAAATCGGATGTCGACGAAAACTACTTCGCTCTCGGGCAAGAGATGCTTCTTGCCTGTTCAACTGGGAACTGTACGCGCGCCGCTTTTGGAACCCACGACGTCCCTCTCATCCGGCGCATCAGCGATTTTGCGGCAGGGCAGGGAATGGCGAATCGCCACCTCGAAGTGCAAATGCTCTACGGTATTCAGCGCGCCGAGCAGGAACGCCTTGCCCAACTGGGCTGCCGTTCGATTGTTCTCGTCGCCTATGGCGCCTACTGGTATCCCTGGTTTGTTCGCCGTCTCGCCGAACGCCCCGCCAACGTTTGGTTCCTTCTCCGCAATCTCGTCGCCTCTTAAAATCATGACCGAACACTCCAAGCACACCGCAAGCCCCGTCGTCATCCTAAGAGGTGTTTTTGCGACGAAGGATTTCAACGGCCGCGTCTTGTCTCCCCACTGTCCGTGCTTTTCCTGTGAACTCTGCGGTGAACTCCTCTCTCTTTTCTTCTGTCAGCAACGATGCTCAATCCACCCCAATGGAGGAACAAAATGCGTAAACGGACTGCACTGCTCTTGGCCGCCGCCGCAGCGCTTCTCCTGGCTGCGCGCGTCCCCGACCAGCCATGGCGAGAGCTCTTCAACGGCAAGGACCTCAGCGGTTGGAAGCATGTCGGTCCGGGCTACATGACCGTTGAGAATGGCCTGATCCAAACCCACGGTGGCATGGGCCTTCTCTACTGGACCGGCGATCAGTTCGGCAACTGCAGGATTCGCGTGGTCTACAAGATGCGCGACTTCAATGACAATTCCGGCGTGTTCATCCGCATACCGATTGAGCCGCGCGAAGCATGGATGCCTGTCCACTACGGCTATGAAGTGCAAATTGACAATCACCCGGAGACATCCGGTGAGGACGAGTACCATGTCACCGGAACGCTCTATTCGCTAACCAAGCCGCTCTCCAAACCCGGTAAGCCCGGCCCTGAGTGGAACACCATGCTCATCACTCTCGATGGCCCGCATACGATCGTCGAGGTCAATGGCCAGAAGATCACCGACTACACAGAGGGCCAGCCTGTTCCTGAACGCAAATTCGATTTCGAACCGCAGCGCGGGCAGCGCCCCAACGAAGGCTACCTCGGCCTTCAAAATCACAGTGACAACGACATCGTCTTTTTTAAGGAAGTTGCCGTGCAATCCCTGAAGTAGTCTCGTTCGCATATAACCGGAACTGTCATTCTTCGGAGAAAATCATGAGCAATCATCAAATCTCTCGCCGCTCTTTCCTCCAGACCTCTGCGGGCACCACCGGCGCCATGATCGCCGCCAAGCGCATCGTTCTCGAGCCGGAGAGCATTCCCTCGAAACTGGAGATGACTGCGCCAAGCGATCGTATCCGTTTCGGCATCATCGGCGTCGGCATGCAGGGCAACGGACTTCTCTCTACCGCCGTCGGCCTTCCCGGCACCGAATGCATTGCCGCGGCCGATCTGTACGACGGCCGCCACACTTTGGCGAAAGAGATTGCCGGATCGAAGATCACCACCACACGCCACTACAAAGAGCTCCTCGATAACAAAGAAATTGACTGCATCATCGCCGCCGTGCCTGACCATTGGCACAAACAAGTCTTCCTGGACACCATCAGCGCGGGCAAAGACATCTATCTCGAAAAGCCTATGTCTCACAGCGCCGCCGAAGGCGTCGAGATGGTCAACGCCGTGAAAAACACGAATCGCATTGTCCAGATCGGCTCGCAGCGGGTCAGTTCCGTCATATGCAAGAAGGCCAAAGAAATGCTCGCGCAAGGCGCTATCGGAGACCTGAACCTCATCGAAGGCTCGCTCGGCCGCAACGATCCCACCGGAGCGTGGATCTATCCCGTTCCGCCGGACCTCTCAACGACCACGCTGGACTGGGATACTTGGCAGGGCATGGTTCCCAAGCGTGCCTTCGACGGAAAGATCTTTGCTCGCTGGCGCTGCTGGAAGGAATATGGCACCGGTGTGGCCGGTGATCTTCTCGTTCACCTTGTCAGCGGCATGAATTTCATGATGGGCTGGAATGAGCCTCCCGCTCGGGCCATGTCGTTCGGTGGAATCCTCCGCTTCCCCGACGGCCGCAACATGCCGGACGTTCAAGCCACCATCTTCCAGTACGGAAAAATCCCCGTGTATCTCCGCCTCAATCTCGGTTGCGAAACTCCAGAGATGTACCGCTTCCAGGGTTCCAAAGGCATTCTCGAAGCCACAGAATTCGGCCTGGCTCTTTACCCACAAACCGGCGAAGACTCCGGGCCAAGCTATTACGCATCCAGTTTTCCGCACGACCTGCGCGAGGCCTACTTCAAGCAATGGCACGAAGAGCACGATCCCCCAATTGGCAAGGAACCCTTGAGCGAAAACTATGCATACAAAGGTGACGATTGGGACGATCAGCGCCCCCACATGTGGGCCTACTTGCAGGCTGTCCGCAGCCGCAATCCTCTGCCCGAGGACACCGTCTTCGGCCACAACGCCGCGCTCGCCTGCCACATGGCCAATGAATCCTATTTCCGCAGCGCCGCCGTCACCTGGGACGCCGCTTCCCTCCAGATCAGAAGCTGACGCAAGTCGGAAGTGCACAGTTCAGAGTTTAGAGTCACAAGCCCAGACCCCGGTATAGGAGCTGGATCTGCCCTCAGTGGTACACAACTGACCGCTGACTCGCGACTCCGACAACGAACTCACTTCGCTCTGTCAAACTCCACGTAATCCCGGCCCTTGTACAACCGGTACTTGCCCGCTTCTTTTCCCGCCACAATCTGCAACGGGACCGGACGCTTCATCTCCGCATCCTTCGTCGAACCTCCCTTCACCACGTCATTCGCCGCCACATCCATCACCACAAAATTGTTTCCGTCGAGAAAGCCGAACCCATATTGCCCGGGCTTCAGCGTCTGCCCGCCAATCTCAAGCGGCACTTCGGTGATCAGAAATCCCTGGTATTTTTCCTTGATCCCGCTCGAATATCCTGAGCTATCCACGAGCGCCGCCAACACCAGAAAGCCATCCGCGTATTTCACTCCCCCGCTGTTCCTCGCCTGCACCGGCGCCGACTGCCCGCGGAAGAACACTTTGTCCGGCATCAATTTGTCGCCAACCTCTGGGGCTTTCAGCACTGCTTCCTTGCCCGACGCGGCCGTAGCGCCCGTTTGCGCATGGGTAATGCAAACATTCGCAGCCAACAGCAACAGACTCGCAACCAACACAACCGACGAACGTAGTTTCATGGAATCCTCCGTATCCCTCGCAACATGCTGGTGCTAAACGCGATTCTACCTCTTCAGCCGGTTCCCGGAAAACAGATACTCTTTTTCCCGCGCGCCTGCTTGTATGTTTTCCCCAAAGGCCGTAAGCTCCCCCTATCTAGGTCGTCTAGGGCTGTGCCTAAGCCTTGCTGGAAAAGGAGAGTCTCCTTCCGCCCATCTGACGGGGACCGCTTGGAAGATCGTTTGTAATGTCGGTAGTGCCGTTCTCCATGCACTGCCTGGACGGCTCAGGACAATCGAAAACCCATTTGCGAATAGTGTTTTCCGGTTCCTGCACGTCCGCCGCCCGCCGGACTCACCTCGCAACACATCAAAGGAGAACACTTGTGAAAGCGAAACTCGTTACCATCTTTGTGCTCGCTGGTGCCTGCTTCTCTTGCGCTCCGAGGACGAAAGCGCAAGCCACGGCCCAGCCAGCCTCGGCGCAAGCACCTTCGGCCAACCAGCAGCAACAGCTTGACAAGGATGTGACCCTGCTCCGCGAGGACATTCGCGCGAAAAAGAAAAAGCTCATCGCCGCGAATCTTGAACTCACCCCGGATCAGGCCACCAAATTCTGGCCCGTCTATGACCAATACACCGCTGATCTCGTCAAGATCAACGACACGAAGTACGCCCTGATCAAGGAATACGCAGACGCCTGGGGCACCATGACCGACGACCAGGCCTCCAGCCTGATCAAGCGTTCCTTGGATGTCGACGCTGAGGTCACCCAGCTTCGCGTGAAGTACATTCCCATTTTCAACAAGGTTGTTCCGGGCAAAATCACCGCTACCTTCATGCAGCTGGACCGTCGCATCCAGGCCATGATTGACCTGCAAATCGGAGCCCAGCTTCCGCTGGTCCAGGATCAGAACTAGCCTGATTCTCGAAACGTGGCGCTTGCGCGCCCAAAAATCGGTTCTCGGATTTCAGTCCTGAGTTAGGAAAATAAGGTGGGATCGAGATCGAGCAGGGCATACAAGGGCCGGGCGTTCCCTTGGCCGAAACTGTCCGGCAACGTTCCTTGCTTTATTCAAGACTGAGAATTGAAATCCGAGGACTCTTCTGGTCAGAACGGCGAGACTTGAACTCAACACTGACTCGCGAGCTGGCGGCTTATAAGGATGGTCTCGTATCGGACGGCGAGGAAAGCGTCGAAGCCAACTGCTTTCGTGCTCGAAACAATTTTGAACGAATCGCGCCCGGAGGCATTTGCAGCATCGCGCCGGCTTCTTCAGTGGTGTATTCATGAATCTCGCAGAGAAGAAGGACCGCTCGCTGCTCCCAACTCAATTGCGAGAGTTGTCGCATCAAGGCACGGGCATCTTGCTTCTGCGCAAGGATTTGCTCCGGATTTAATCCTGGGTGTGGGAACGAGTCCGCCGCCTCCGCTCGTTCTTGAACGATCGAGCATTCCAACAAATAGGTTCGTTTGCGCTTGCGAAGAATGGTGATCGCTTCATTGACGAGTATCCTGGCCAACCAACTGCGAAACGCACCTTCGTACTTAAAACTCTTCAGCTTGCGGAAGGCCGCCAGCGAACAATTCTGCACGGCATCCTCGGACTCTTCGTGGTTGCGCAGGATGCGTTGTGCCAACCGGTAAAGGATCGGCCGGTATCGAGAGAACAAAATCTCAAACGCGTCCCCGTTCCCGTGCAAGCCATCCGAAATCAATTTGCCGTCATCCAAATGCACTTCCACTTTGCTATCATCGTTCGCGTTGTTATCCTTCAACGTTCCCGACACTTTTGTTCCCTCATTTCCATATTTCCGTCATTTTCCAAAAAGGGCGCACCCGGGAAGTATAGCCGCGACTGGGTGCCTGCTGCGATGTTTGATTCTTGAACAGTCCTGGCGTTTACATGCCAATTTGTCTCAGTATAAGTTCAACCTGTGCACACTCGATTCGTTGAGATGTTACTTCAGCTTGGGCAGTTCGAGGGAGCGACAGGATCAGCAATCTTCCGCAGAGTGCGGAGAACATCATTATAGAGAGGCCGCAGGAAAACGTTCGGGTTCTGGTGTTCAAGTAACCGTTCGGCTATCGTTTTCACGTACCGTCCGCAGCGAGTCACGATCCATTAGTCGTGGGCCTTGACAGGACCTTCGATCACCTCGGGCTTCTCGGTGAGCAGTTTCGACAGGTGTTCACGCACGTAGTCAGCCGCTAAACGCAACGACTCATCGGCGCCGGCCTTATCTTGAAAGACACTCAATGACGCACCTTCGCCCTTGCCGGTATCGAGCCAGTAGTACCGCACGAATCCCATCGACTCTTTGATGAGAGGCACAAAACTCTCGCGGATTTTTCCGTCGATTTCGGCACCATTCTTCGGATCGAAATGGTAATGTCGAATTACAGCAAACATGGGTCCTCCTTCGTTTTGGCGACTGTATCGCCTCGTAATGTGGTTGAGGCAGAAAACGACTGCCCTTTAGGGCAATACGGTTGTTTTCCCTCACACGGTAAAGCGCAGCAGCCCGAAAAAGGGGTCATTTTTTCAAGAACCCGCGCTTCGTTGCCCACAAATAAACTAACTCTGATTAATGGGGTTCGCGGTAACTTAAGTCCCGGTATCAAAAGGGCTTGGCAAGCCAGAACGTCCCAACGAGCCTTTTGACTCGGAATAACTTCCGGTTGAGTCGATAGTCGTGAGCCGACTTTGCGGGATGGATCGATGCGAGGACACACTCAGTGTGTCAGAATGCCTCCGTAAGGTCTTGGAGCGGGCAGACTCGCAAGCTGCTCTCGTCTGGCGCGCAGGATAAGGGGCGTCGTATGATCTACAAAATACTGGGCGGGGTTGTTTTAGCGCTGGTGAATGCGGTCACCGTCATTGTGGAATTCAGTGAGTCGAGCGGAAAGACGAAGGTCACTGTTACGGAGGTAGGGATTCCACTGATCGTGAAGTTCCTGTCCGCGGTTGCCTGGGATCAACAGTTCGACAAGATTGAGGGTTTACTTTGAGGGGGTCGATGGGCAGCGGGAGGTCAACATGCTCCGGAAGATCTCAATAATCGCTTTGGTGTTTTGCGGATTTCTTTTGCTCTCTAACGCATCGTTCGCTCAGGATGTTGAGCAAACCTTTAAGCCTGTGGCCAGCAGTGCATCATTAGATGAACAGATCGTATTGATGAGGTCGGACCTGCGATCCAACCGAAAGAAAGTTATCGCAGCCAATATGAAGTTGGCCCCGGACGAAGCGCAGTGGTTCTGGCCGACCTACGAGGAGTATGTCAATGAGCTAGTGCAGATCAACAAAGCCAAATATGATCTGATCAAGGAGTATCTGCAAAACGAGAACATGACGGAGGAACAGGCCGATACCCTCTCGAAGAGGTGGGAAGAAGTGGATGAATCCGTAGTCCAGCTCCGGCTCAAATACATCCCCATATTCCGCAAGGTCCTGTCAGCGAAAGGTACGGCGATGTTTTTTCAACTCGACCGGCGCGTACAAATGATGATCGACCTTCAACTGTTAAGCTCACTTCCGCTGGTTCAGCCATAGCTTGCAACCAGCCCGCCTCAAAGATTTGCAATCAACAGTAATGTCCAGCTTCCTCATCGGCGTTTCTCGATTACTTCGACACCCACACTGACTTGCATGAAGATTTTGTCCGGCACTCGACGCAATTGTCCAGAGGCAGGAAGCGGTTTTTGGGGAGGGTGTGCACCAGAATGTGCACCAACTGCAGAAGGGTGTTTTGGACGCTTCCTCTAAGCCATTGAATTAAATGGTCGGGACGGCGAGATTTGAACTCGCGACCTCACGCACCCCAAGCGTGCGCGCTACCAGGCTGCGCTACGTCCCGACTAAACTCAAGGCTATCACTTGGTTTCCAGCAGCGTCAAGAAAGTGCGCAGACCATCCCGCAGATCCAGCAGCATTTTTCGGCTCAACTGCGTGGTGGGCACCTCGCAGGCTCCGGAACCATGCGTCTCGCCCGCCTCTCCGCCACCGCTGCCCAACTCCCGCAAGTGTCTCCGCGCC
>Ga0187782_10001582_pt1 | contig 16663 bp, 9 predicted proteins | sample 0715_SJ02_MP15_2_FD_132454 | JGI IMG/M metagenome (GOLD analysis project Ga0187782, IMG submission 132454) | Tropical peat soil microbial communities from peatlands in Department of Meta, Colombia - 0715_SJ02_MP15_20_MG | ecosystem: Environmental > Terrestrial > Soil > Wetlands > Peat | place...
AAGGAGCCGACGACTAGAAGAACGGTGGTGGCAATTCGAGGCAAAACGAAAGGGCGTTTCTTTCTTGAGTTCTTCATGAATGAATCTGAAGACGGTAGATTGAGACCCCAGCTTATAACCCTTGTCGTCCTCAGAGTCAAATGGAATTCGAAATTCGAGTCACACGATTCGGGACTCGGGCCGAGCATGCACCAGGGCAGGATAATCCTAATGGCCATCCAATCCTTCTAGACCCCGAATTCCTCCTATCCCATACTGCCGAGCGAGGCGGGAGGTCTATGAAACAACCTGCGGTTCGTGCGGGGTGAGTCCCGCAAGAGAGGGCAGGATTGTCTCAATGGAGATTCGGTCCTTCCAGGCCCGGAATTGTGCGGTATCTCATGCTGTCAGGGGATGGAGGCGGTTTTTGAAACAAGCTATTGTGTGTTCGGGTGTGGGGAAACAGCGCGATCGATTCTGCGAGTTTGGCGAGGATTCGACGATCACGGCGAGGTTGGAGAAAATCGCCAGGATTCCCGGCGTGGCCGGCGTCGAACTGTTGTACCCGAGGGATCTCGAAGCGGTTGATGAGGTGAAGGAGACCCTGGCGCGGTTGAAACTCGAGGTGTCCGCCGTCAACGTCAATGTCAAGTCGGATAGGGAGTTCGCGGCGGGGGGCCTGACCTCGCCGGACCCCGCGGTACGCAGGAAAGCCGTGCAGTACATCCGACAGGGCAAGGAATGTGCGCTCGAGCTGGGCGCCCGGCGGGTCACCTGCTGTCCGCTGGCCGATGGTTACGATTACCCCTTTCAGGCGTGCTATGGGACGATGTGGGAGCGCATGTTAGATTCAATTCGAGAGGCGGCGGAGTACCAGACCCAAATCACGCTGTGCTTGGAGTACAAGCCCTACGAATCCAGAGTGCACAATCTGCTCAGTTCGGCTTCCAAAACGATCCTGCTTTGCCAAGCCACCGGCGGAAAGAACGTTGGCGTCACCGTCGACACGGGGCATTCCATTGTCGCAGGAGAATCTCCTGCCGAGTCGTTAATGCTGGTTGTCTCGAGCGGTTTGCCCTTCTACATCCATGTCAATGATACGAATGGCAAGTGGGATTGGGATTTGATGGCGGGCGCCTGTAACGTTTGGGAATACCTGGAATTTCTGTTCTACGTGAAGGAGGCCGGCTATGATGACTGGATCACCTGCGATGCTGTCGCCTACCGGCAGGATCCGGTGGAGATCTACAGTCTGAACGCTCGCTTCACCGATCAATTGTGGAGATGGCTGGACGTGGTGGACCGAAATGAGATCCGCGAACATCTTCGCCGAAATGACTTCATCTGGGTACGGAAGTTAATGGAGCCATATCTGTTTGCTGGGGACGCATTGGCAAGTCTGGCGACTGCGGCGCCGACTCTTACAAGAACGGCGTGATCTGCGATGAATATTGGGGTCACGAGTTTCGGGTTCCGGCATCTGCTCCTCGATCAATCAGGAGTTCCGTCGCTGCTGAGGGTCGTAAAACGTGCGCGAGCATTGGGTTTTGATGCGCTCCAGATTTGCGAAAACGCGCGTCCAATGGCATTGGGTGAGGCGCAGTGGCAAGAGGTGGTCCGAGAGGCAGCAGAAGCGGGCCTCGAAATCCAACTCGGTTGCAAGACGGTTGACCTTGACGTGTTGCGCGCTTATGCCGGGCGCGCCGCCTGTCTGCCGGGCCGGTTGCTGCGAGTCGTACTTGAGCGGGATGACGGGCCTCTGATTACGGGCGAGGACGTCAAGAATTTTCTGGCGGGAGCATGGCCGATTCTCGCCCCTTACGATTTGAGATTGGCCATCGAGAACCATTACGATCTGCCCTCCCGTGTGCTCGTTCAGGCCGTCGGGCCTTATTCAGCCAGGAGAGTAGGCTTTTGCGTCGACACGGCCAACTCGTTGCGCAACTTCGAGTCGCCGGAACTGGTGATGGAGCTTCTGGGCGAACGCGCCTTTAGCTACCATCTGAAAGATTTTGTGGTGGAGGGGGACAGGCTAGGATTCCGTGTCGGAGGCGCTTGCCTTGGCGATGGCCATCTTCACCTCGACCTTATCTTGGACGCGATTCTGGCTCGCCATGAGCGACCCCGAATCTATATCGAACACTGGCGGCGGGGAATAGGCAACCGGGAGACAGACGTACGCGAAGACGAGGACTGGTTGCGGCGCTCGCTCGAAGTGCTTCGCGGCCGATTGCGCGTAGCGCAGGTGTCTCGCCTGTTGCGCTGTCAGCGACCGGCTCCTATTCCAGTACGAGAGACGCCTGCGCTACACGAATCGGAATGACAGCTTCGGTGCGGCGCGCGGCCACGGCCGCACGTCGCATTAGTCGTGGAAATGGCGTTATTGCAAATGGATTCTGATCTACGCGGTCCGATGTCTCGAGTGCGTTGGTGGGTACTTTCGCTGCTGTTCTTTGGCACCACGCTCAATTACTTGGATCGCATCGTCTTCTCTTTTCTCGCGCCGGAACTCCGGCGTGAGTTTCACTTTGCTCCGTCGCAATATGGTTATATGACGGGCGCCTTCGACATTGCCTACGCCCTGGGTTTCTTGGGGGCGGGACGCTTTATCGACCGCCTGGGAACGCGCGTGGGCTATGCAGTGACCGTCGCTGCGTGGTCGATCGCGGCTGCGCTTCACTGCACGGCCAAGACGGCTCTCCCGCTGTATTCCTTTCACACCGGCACTTCTTGGTACACGACGGCGGTGGTGTTCATAACCGCCACTGTCGTTAGTCTCAGCTTCTGGCGCGCCATACTGGGACTCGCCGAAACGGGCAATTTCCCTGCCGCAATCAAGTCCGTCGCGGAGTGGTTCCCGGCCAAGGATCGCGCCTTGGCGACAGGAATCTTCAATGCCGGCTCTAACGTCGCTGCCATGGCGGGCCCGCCGCTGTTGGCCATTACCTATGCCACGTTTGGCTGGCGGGCTTGCTTCCTGATCACGGGTTCGTTGGGATGTTTGTGGGTCGTGTTGTGGCTGGCAACTTATCAAGTGCCGGAAAAGCACACCCACGTTAATCAGGACGAACTCGGATATATCCTTCAGGACGAACCAACCACCGTGATAGAAAAAGACATCCGGGGACGTGACTTACTGAAACTGCGTGAAACTTGGGGCTTTGCCTTCGGCAAGTTCCTGACTACCCCCGTATGGATGCTCTACTTGTGGTGGCTTCCGGTGTTTCTCCATGACGTATACAAGCTTACGCCGCAGAAACGAGCGTGGGCGGTGTCGGTGGTCTACTTAAGCGCCGACGCAGGCAGCATTATGGGAGGGTGGCTGTCGGGGTTCCTGATGCGGCGCGGCTGGGCACATGGTCGAGCGCGCAGGTTCAGCATGACGTTGTGCGCCGTGTGCATGCCTCTCGGCGCCTGTGCCGTGCTGGTTTCAAATGTCATCCTGGCTGTGGGCCTGATTAGCATCGCTGCCAGCGCGCACCAAGGCTGGTCAGCGAACCTCTTCACCACCGTTACGGACGTATTTCCAAAGCAAGCTGTGGGTTCGGTGGTGAGTATTGGTAATCTGGCGGGTGCGCTGGCCTCGTTCCTGTTCGCTTCGCTCGCCGCCGGCCATGTGGTTGCACACTTCGGGTACAAACCGATGTTTCTCGCCGCAGGCTGGTTCCATCCGGTGGCGCTGGGGCTGGTCTTTTGGATGATGCGCGACCTGCGTAAGGTGAACCTGGCGTGGACCCCCGCCTGCGCGGGGGTGACGAAACCTTGAATTTCGTTTCCGTGGGTAGGCTGTAGGCCCATGACCACTCCGTAGAAAATGGGGTCAATCCCGCGAAGGCGGGAATCCATTTGGTTGTAGTGACGTAAAGCCCCGCCTACGCGGGGGGTGGCGAAAAGAGCTTGCCATGAGATTCAATGACGGGAGGTTCTTAATCATGAAAAAATCAGCCATTGCCTTGGGACAGTTTGCAGGCATTCTCTTCTTGGCGCTTCTCCTCATGCCGGCCCTACCGCATCTCTCTGCGCAAAACCGAAACGCGGGCGAGATCCGCGGCACCGTCACGGATCCAAGTGGCGCCCGTGTTCCCGATGTGACGGTAACCATTACCAACACATTGACCGGGGTAAAAACCCGGATCCAGTCCGGTGACACGGGTGTTTACGACGCGCCGTCTCTCGATCCCGGAGAGTATTCTCTCACCTTCACCAAACAAGGCTTCAAGAAGTACACGCGCACCGGTATTGTGCTGCACGTGGAAGCCATCACCGTGGATGCTGTTTTGGAAGTGGGCTCCGTGAGCCAGGAGGTAACGGTGAAGGGGGCCATTCCGCAGGTCGAGACGGAAACCTCTGAAGTGAGGACCACCCTCACCGGCGCGACGATCGTGGATCTGCCAAACGTGGGCCGCGGTTGGTACGACGTCACCGGCCAACTCCCAGGCGTAAACCCGGGAGGATCGAGCGGCACCGTCAGTTCGGGAACTGCGCAAGATGCGTCGGGCCAAGGAGTGGGCGTGAACGGAGGCGCAGGATGGCAGGAGAACTGGCTGGTGGACGGAGGTGTTGGCACATTTCCCGTCAGCCAGAACCCAGACCTGCTTCAGATGCCGCTCGAGGCTATTTCGGAGATCAACTTCAGTTTGAGCAATTTCAACGCGGAGTACGGGAACGGTGATGCCGTTTTCAACGTGATCACGAAGAGCGGCACTAACCGTTTTCACGGATCCGCGTTTGAGTTCGTCCAGAATGACATACTCGAGGCCAGGAATTTCTTTTCGCCCAATATACCCGCTTTGCGATGGAATGAATATGGCGGAACGATAGGCGGGCCGATTCGGCGAGACAAGGCGTTTTTCTTTTTCAGTTATCAACGAAACCCGACTAATGTCCCTTCTCCTAGCTTCTACACCTACGCGACGCCAGCGATGCGGAAAGGCGATTTCTCGGTGGATGCCGGGCTGCCTGCTGTTTACGATCCTGCCACATTGACCTTCGTCAATGGGCAGCCAGTGAAAACTCCATTTCCAGGCAACATTATGGACCCGAACCGTATCGACAAGGTCGCGGCGGCCATCCAGAATTACTTTCCTCCTCCCAACCTCCCCGGCATATACAACAACTACTATTTCAATGTGGAGAATCCCACAACGACGACGTATTACAACGGCAAAGTGGATTACAACCTCTCGAAGGGAAACCGAGTGACGGGTTCAATAATGGTGGTCCCGCAAAACTCCCGATCAACTTCTCCAACCTGTCCGATGAACTGCACTGTCGATAACATCCGAGAGACACAAGGGCAGTTCACGGACGTTTGGACGTTCAGCCCAACGGTACTCAACGAATTCCGCTTGGGCGTAGTGCGGGAAGGTGGAAGGTGGGCCTCAGGAGATATTGGGGGCGGATACCCGCAGAAGATAGGGCTTCAAGGTGCGGCAGCTAACGCGTTCCCGAATATCTCGGTCGATGGCACGGTGCCGATGAGCATTGGCGCGGGACTCTTCGCAGTGCTGGGCTTTGCTACTTTCACCCCCTCCGATACACTAACTTGGGTGAAGGGCAAGCACATCCTGAAATTTGGGGGGGAATACAACCGGTGGCAGGATAATCAGGCGTGGGCAAATATTGACGCTGGCGATTACGATTTCAGTGGAATCTTCACAACCGATCCCAATCCGAACGATACGAATCCCACCGGCTTAGGTTATGCGGACTTCTTACTCGGCTTGCCGGACAGTTGGGGGGTAAGCATGTCCCCGGAGACGGGCTTGAGGGCGTGGAACGCTCAAGCCTTCGCTCAAGACGACTACAAAGTTACACCTCGCTTGACGTTGAACGTGGGCGTTCGTTACCAGATCCAATCCGGTTGGAGCGAAGTGCACAATCGCTTTGCCAACTTCGACCCCAGTCTGTTGAACCCAGGCACCGGGACTCTCGGGGCAATATGTTTCGCAGGGCAGACCTTTGGCAGCACCCACTGTCCCACCGCGCAGGAAAAGACAGTCCCGGACCTCTTTGCTCCCCGCATCGGGTTTGCCTGGTCTCCAAAGCCCACCTGGTCGGTGCGCGGCGGATATGGGATCTTCCATTTGATGTGGGGCGCGAACAATTACTCAAGTGGATGGACCCCGGGCTGGGCTATCCAAGGTAATCTCCAGACGACCGACCAGTTAACCCCCGTTTTCCAATTGTCCCAGGGCCCGCCAACCGGATCCATCATCTACCCCACGGCCGCCTCGCGCACGCCGGACTTGCTGAACGGTCAAGGGATCACTTACATACCGTACCACGCGCCTGTTCCCTATACGCAGCAATGGCACGTTGATATTCAGCACCAACTCCGAGGTCGAATCGTCATTGTTGCCGGTTACGTCGGCACAAGGGGAACCCACCTGCTTTTCGGCAGAGATGATGACCAGGTTCCGGCTGATCTGCTGGGACCGGGCAATACACAACCGCTTCGGCCCTATCCGCAATATTACGGAATCGGCACCAACTTTTACGACGGCTTCTCCAATTATCACTCGTTCCAATTCAGCGCGAAAAAGGAGTTCTCAAACGGCTTGTCTTTCATCGCCAACTACACTCTGTCCAAAACGCTGGATACGACGACCTCGCCGGGCTGGTGTTGTGCTTCTGACACGTGGCAGGACGCGTATGACGTGAAGGCAAATTACGGCCTCGCATTGTCCGACGTACCCCAATTGCTGAACGGATCGTTCGTGTACGACTTGCCGGTCGGAGCGGGAAAAGCTCTATTGAACCGGGGCGGCGTGCTCAACGGAGTCTTAGGCGGGTGGCGGCTCTCGAGCACCTACCAAGTGCACGGAGGACTTCCCTTCACGCCGACCATGGGGACGGCAAACCTTAGTTCGTCTCTCGCGGGCGCCTGGTTCCCGAACCGCCTGAGCAAAGGAACGTTGCCCAACCCCTCCATCAATCTCTGGTTCGATCCGACTGCCTTTGCCCAGCCAGCTCCCTTCACCTTCGGCAATTCCGGACGCGATATTCTCAGGGGACCCGGGTTTAGAAACATGAACCTTGCCCTGGCAAAGAACTTCCGGATTCGACAGCTCGGTGACGGCGGTCAATTACAGGTGAGAGCGGAAGCCTACGACGTCTTCAACCATGCGAACTTTGGGATGCCTGATGCGTCCATCAACGTGGGAGGAACTGGCATCATCTCCTCCGCCGTCACGCAACGGAACTTTCAGCTTGGGGTCAAAATCAGCTTCTAACTTCGGGTAGCGCGGACCCTCGATTTTGGGGTCCGCGGCTTTTTCTTAGGCCTGTGGACAAACCGGAGGCCCTAAGACCAGGCCTCCGTCCTATCGTTTCGCGAAGAGGTACCATGGTGACCTGTAAACAATGGTCAGTGCGCGCTGTGGCGCTCGTTCTTCTCGTTCCGGCCACGCTGATAGCTCAAGCGAGCGGACAACTCATCATCCAGGACCAGAGCAACAAAGTCTACAGGCGCCTGAAGATCTCAACGAGCGCGCAGTCCGGGGAGGACTGCGTCGTAATCACAAACTCGATTAACATCACCATCGAGGATTCCCAGATCGGGCCCTGCGGCGGGAATGGCATCAACATCAGCGGTGGCGGCGGCATCCACATCTATGACAGCTACATCCATCCCGAAACTCACCAGAATCTCTGTTGTGATTACAACGATGGCGTGCTGGCACAGAACACGTCAGAGATCATAATCCAAGGCAATGTAATCGCATACGGCGAATCTAACGTCGAAGCGCCGCAGGGCGTGAACGGTCTGATGGCAATCGGGAATTTCCTCCTCAATCCTCTGGGCGGTGATAATTCGCGAGGCCAGAATGTTCAAGCCTGGAATTCTAACAACGTTGTGGTCCAGAACAACTACACCCTGAGCAGCCAAAATACGAGGGAGTATCTGTACCCAGATGTCCAGGAGGACTCCATCAACTTCGGGTTTGGCTCCGGTTTTGTCGCCATGTTCAACTACATCACTGGCGGCCACAGTCCCTCAGGGTGCGGGCTTATCGCGGACGAGGCTGCCAACGATGTTCTGTTTTTTCACAACCATTTGCTCGACACCGGCCAGTGCGGCATTGGTATTGCCAGCGGCACCCGTCAATTGGTGGACCACAACAAGGTTCTGAACCGAAACCCAGTGATCGGGGGTGGAAACGTGGCCATTTACGTCTGGAACCAATACACAGAGACATGTGGCCCAGTGACCGTTTCCAACAACATCGCCACCGAAATACTCTCGAAGGGCGTTTACAACTCATTCTGGTACGGCGGCGGTTGCGATCCCCTCACACAGATCGGCAATATTTGGGATGAGGCCGCCCAACGGCTCCTTTCGCCACCGTCAACGAAGATGCCGCCTCCGCTGATTCCCCCCCAGCCCCGAAATTGTGTGGCGAAGTCTCCGTATTCAACGCAAACTGACTGGCCGGCTTGCGAGTGACGGTGAGATTACAATGCGGGCTGTAGGGATAGGGCTTGCGCTATCCTCCCTGATGGACAGGTGAATCGAACATGACGGGAATAGGAGACGGCAAGCCATCCCGCTATAGGCTGTTATTTGTTTTGCTTCTGTTAAGCACCAGGTCTGCTGCCGCGATCGAAATCGCCACCGGAAAAATGCTCGGGCCGGGCTATGACCAGCGCTTTTTCTACGTGCGCCAGGGCAACTCGCCGTGGCGCAAGACGTACACAGGAAACGGCTGCCGACCCAAAGCCGCCGGAAAGCTGATGAACCTGCGGATCACCCAAGCGCTCTTTCAAGACGAATATCTGACAGAAGCCCGCTTCGATCCCATGGCGAACACCAAGCGCGTAATCCAGGCATTAGACACGTACCAGCGCAACGGCATCCTTGCCATAAACGTCTCCCTGCAAGGCGGCCATATGCACTACGAGCACGAGGGAAGGATCAAGCGCGACGTGGCTGCCAAACTCGGCCCGGGCAAAGGTTCGCTGGTGAGTGCGTTCCGGCCGGATGGCTCGCTGAAACCGGAATGGATGGACCGTTTGCTGACCCTGCAACAGGCTCTCGACCAGCGGGGCATGATACTTAATCTTATCTACTTCTATGTGTCCCAGGTCGACGTTTTAGAGAGTCCAATGGCTATTGACGAGGCCGCACGCAACATAACCGATTGGTTGATCGACCACAATTGCCGCAACGTCATGATCGAGATCGCCAACGAATACGATATTTTCGATGGTACCCCCTACATCATGACCGGTATGGGTCATCTGATTGAAACGGCACGGGAGCGGTTCAAGGCGAAAAAGGCCGGTTTTCGCCTGCCGATCTCCGCCTCGGCGCTGCGCGACCAGCACATGGAACGTTACCCTTACGTTATGGAGCACGGTGATCTTTTTACCATCCATGGCAACGGGCGGTCACCTGAGAGGAAACGGGAATGGGTAGCCCGACTCGTGGCCGATCCGAGGGTGCCTGGGCCCATTTATATGGATGAGGACGACAACGGCAAAGAATACACGACTCCCGAGGCTCTGGCGCGCGATCTGGCGAGCTGCGACGGCGTATATCAGGCCGGCGGAAGCTGGGGCTATATGCCATGGCTGCAGACCCAGGTATTTCCATTCCGCATATTTAATCCTGTCGGCGACGACCGTGACAGCCGCTATTTCCGCGATGTGTTGGACCATATTCGAAGACTGGTGATGGAGTAATGTTCTCTTTTCTGCCTAAAGGTAGCAATGGTCCAGAGAGGATCGACGAATGGTCTCACCTGGGAATCAGTTGCGCATTGCATTGATGATCGGCATTGCGGCGTCTATGCCGTTTGCTGCGGCAGGATTTGAGGATCCTGCTGTCAGTGTGCTCAGAAACTTTCCCAGCTCTTCTGACTGGAAATTCGAGTGCTACCGTGGAAAGGGAAAGTTGGACGTCCAGCAGAGCCCGAAGGGCCTGGTCGTGGAAATGCGGTCGGAGGGCGATCAGGGCATGGCCGCTGCTCTCCATAGCCAAAGAATCCCCGTGGAACCCAATCGGCAGTATACGATCCGCATCGACGTCAAAACCCAGGGACTGGAAGCAATTGACGCTGACCTTACCGCGGCCCCTTACGTCCAGTTCTGGGATGCGCAGTCGATCCCCGGCGGATATCAGCCTGTAGGGAGCGTGGCCGAGTCGGCCGAATCAGCTTTTAGGGCGAACATTGCTTCCTCGTCAGGCCGCCGCACGCCCAGGGATTCTGACTGGCATACGGTCTCAGCCACCGTGATAAGCCCCAGCACTGCCCGTAGCGCGGAACTCTTCCTGGCTTACGCGGCGAACGGTCCGTATGCAGATGATTTGCGGCCGCAAGTGAGCGGGCGCGCCCGGGGGCGAGTATTGATCAGAAACCCTCGTTGGGAAGCTGGAGTCCGCATTTCCCCTCTTCCCGCAACCATCAAAGTTTCCGATCCCGTAATCCAGTCGGCCATCAATGCGGTTGCCAACGGTTTTCATAATGGGTCGCTGAGCGGGACGTTTGTCGATAGCGACGGATACACAGACTCCAGCAACATTGTTCCGGACCTTAGCTTTGGCTTGTACGGTGTGCGGCGTCAAGGGCAGCGCAAATACATGGAGATTTTCGCAAAGGAATGGGAGACCCTCGGCCTCTCGGCAACTCCGGAAGGCAAACTATCACAAAGAGTCATGTGCCAAATCCTCTTTCCGCTGGGCGTGGATGAGATATTTTCTTTCACCGGCGACGAGCGGTTTCTCGCCCGAATGCTTCCCATTGCAAATCGAATTCTGGATTACGTGAATCAGCGCGCCGATGAAAACGGCCTGGTACGACTGGTCGACTATGGAAAGTGGCGCATCGGCCAGGGCGCAGACTGGGACGATTGGTACCCCACCCGAATGGAGGGCAAGACATTCAATTTCCACCAGTGGTACGTGCGCGCGCTTCGGCGCACCGCCGCCCTGAATGAGGAATTCGCCGCGAAGCATTGTCCCTTCGCGAGTCTCGAGCGAGCCCGCCTTTACCGCAGCCACGCAGATCTAATTCAAAAATCCCTGGGCCGATTGTATTGGGCCAGCGATCACTTCGTCACCAACATCGACTTCGGAGACAAAATCGCCGACCAGAAATGGCTTGACGATCAACTCTGGGCCATCTATTTCGGAATAGCCAGCCCGGACGAAGCTCGCAGCATCTGGTCATGGATCGACAAAGACTCTTCGCGACTCGAGGGCGTTCCTACCGCTTGGTGTGCCTCGAGCGGGCCGGAGCTTGGACCGCTGACTTGGTTTGGCCGCATTGGCGCCGGAGACATCCTGGCCCGCTACCATACGGGTAACCCCGGACGGGGGCTCGAATTGCTGAAACGCATCAGCGAAATATTCGCGCGAGATCAGAACGTCTATGAGGCGTATACCATGTCCGGGAAAATCGCGCCGGGCACGCTGGGATGGGGTAATTATACTGAGCATTGTGGAGGTTATATCTGGGCGCTTGTTGAGGGCCCGCTGGGGCTCAGCTTCGAACGCGATCGAGAAGCTCTGGCGACTCTGCGTCCGCAACGCTTTCCCCATGAGTGGTCTTCCGCTCAAGCCCAATTCTGGGTTCGGGGAACACGCATCCTCCTCGACTACAACCGTAGCGGCGACAGGTTAACTGTTCGCATCACGGGAGAAGAGGGCGCAGAACGCCCGATTCGCGTGGTGTCGGAGAACGGTAAACCTCAAATCTGGCTTATTGGAGCGGGCGTAACAAAATCTCTAGTGTTTTGAATCCGCAGGCAGCCGGATCACATTGACTCGCTATTTGGACAATCCCGCCATTTCGCGCACCTGCCGTGGCGTCTGGTGGTAGTGCTGATGGAAGCGGCGATCGAAATAGCTCTGGTCAGAGAAGCCGACTTCCGCAGCAACCTCGGCGATGGTGCGGTCCGTCTCCACCAGCATTCGATAGGCGTTTGACAATCGGAGGTCAGTAAGATAGGTCACAAACGTCATGCCTGTCGCTTTCTTGAAAAACCTCATGAAACGAAATTTACTCATCCCGACGATCGAGGCGGCACGAGACACGGTTATCGGCTCGGAGTAGTTTTCCCAAAGGTAATCATGGAGGTGTCCGAAATGGAGTGACTCGCGCTTTTGTCTGGCGAACTCATCCACCTGGGGCTCAGCGAGCCCGAAATGTCGCGCAATGCCGTAGAGAGCATCGAGCAAATGGGCCTTGCACCCCGCCTCACAACCTGGTTCCCGGGCTGTGTAGCACTCCACCAGCTTTCCCAACGCGGTGGCAACCGGCGCCCAGAGACGGTCGCGTGGCCTCAACACTGGAGCCAGATCCGGCGCTCGCGAAAAGAAGGGGCGCAAGTATATCGAATCGCATGGATAAGAACCCGGATGGCAGATCAGGTCCGACATGAAAGTAATCACGACGATCTTGCGCACCTGTCCCTGGTCAGCCAAAACGCCGTGCAACTTGAGATTGTCCACCACAATGATATCGCCGGGAGAGAAATTCACAATCCGGTCACCCATTCGGAGACGCCCGCAGCCCGCGACGGTCGCGTTAATCTCCAATCGTTCATGCCAGTTGAACCTACCTACGCTAAAGTTCGAGGTGGGAGAAAAGGAGTACAGCTTGACGGCTAACGGGAAGCGAGGGTCGAGAGCGAGTCTGTAGTGCCCACGCTGATCGACTCGTTGGCCATCGCGGAACGGTTCAAAGGCGTGATTCCGGACTACATCAAAAAGTGACTGGGACATCACCCGCCATTTTCGCATGGTAAGGCAGGCTAAAGCCACATGAACTGAGCGACACCTGGTAACTCCGCGCAGCTCCCTGACCTCGGCCTCAGAGTTGCTTGTTTGCCGATCATACGCGGCCGAACCGCGCAGCAGGCAAGTGGGCATCCGCCCTCGTTTATCTCCAGACCCACGGTGGCACCCGCCGGGTCCGTGCGATCGCAGACACGCAAGCTGCGAGGGCCGGCCGCTGTCCAATCCACCCATTCGCGATGGTGCTTCGCTATTGCGCCTTCGGGCGTTCCGAGCCTAAAAGCATGACTTTCTTTGTATTGTCCTCCGGAAGGCGGTCGACCAGAAGCAGGAAGGGATCAACCCCGGCCTGATCCGGCAGTTCTGAGGCGGTGAAGGTATAGCTCGAGTGGGCTTGGGTAACATGGACGCGATCGCGGTAAAGCGTACGGCCGTATTTGCGCCCCTTTTCGGGTTTGGCGAAGGCGCCGATATCGATCCAGTCGTTGAGCGGAACTTCGGTTTCGTTACCCTTGGCGTCGGCTTTGAACTTGTGGGTTTCGATGTCGATGGTTACGTCGTAGTGGCCGTCGGGGCGCTGGCGCGCGCTGGCCTCGAGGGTGCGGTTGGAGAAGAGGGTGATGTCCTCGAATAGGTCCTTGATCAGATACTGGTATTGCGGGGGAGTCTGCTCGCTCAGCGCGTCCACGAGCGCCCAGGAAGTCGGATAAGGCGGCGCTTTGTAAGCGTACTGTTGGATCAGCTTGCGCAGCGCGGCGTTCACCTTGTCCTCGCCGATCATCTCCTTGAGGTAATAGAGCACCACGCTGGCTTTGCGATAATAGATATAGCCCTGCTGCGCTTCGACGGTCAGCAGCGGGCGTTCCTCGAGCCGCTCGCGGCCGCGCGAGCGAAGGTATTCGTCCATCTCGTAGCGCAGGAATTTCCGCATCATGTCGCGGCCGTATTCCTTCTCCATCACCATCAGCGCCGAGTATTGGGCCAGGGATTCTGAAAGCAATAGAGCGCCTTGCATATTGGCGCCCGCCACCTGGTGACCCCACCACTGGTGAGCCATCTCGTGCGCCACAACGTAAAAGACCATATCGATGTCGTCAGGATGGTTCAGGTTGGCAATGAAGCCGACGGACTCCGAATAAGGCATGGTGCCTGCGAAGGCTTGGGCGAAGCTCGCCACTCGGGGGAACTCGATGATGCGCGCTTCCTTGTGGTAGTAAGGGCCGAAGTTGCGCGTGTAGTATGCGAGCGATTTCTTGAGAGAGTTCATCATGCGCGGCACATTCCAGGGATGGTGGCGGTCGTAGTAGACCTCCAGTTTGATGCCGTTCCATTCCTCGCGGAGCACCTCGTAGCGGGCCGACATGAACGCAAAGGCGAGATTGGAAGGGTGATCGAGCTTGTACTCGAAATAGCGCCGGCCGTTCTCTTGCCACTCCCGCAGCAACGACCCCGGGGCAATGGCAATCTGGTCCGGCGAGGTGCTGATCACCGTGTCCACGTCCACCCAGTCGAGGTGCCCGGGAAAGCAGGGGTCGCGGCAGTCGTCGGTGCAGTGACGTTCGAGCGCGGGCGCAAATTCCTGCTCTCCGAGTCCATACTTACGCCGGTCGTTAGGATCGGTGAGCTCGCCCAGGGCCCAGTAGCCGATTACCGGCCCTACCGTACTGTTGAAGAAGGTGCCGTTCTGCACCAGTTCGTCGGTGCTCACCCAATTCTCAAAGCCGCGGTTGTGGCTCTTCACGGTAAAGCTCAGGGTGCGGCTCTCGCCCGGCTGAAGCGGTGTGGTGAAGCGGTAAATGCGGTAATTCAAGCGCGCGTCGTCCTTGGCGAGCGCGGCGCCGGGGATCTCGAGGGCTGTATCGTAGTTCCGGTTCAGCGAGAAGTGGACCTCGCCCAACGGCTGCGGGTAAGGGTTGTAGATTACCTCCTCGCCCCGCATGCGCATGTTGCGGGTGGCGGGGAAGATGTCGATGGCATACTTTGCGCTGCGCACGCGCGGCTGCGGAAGCTTTTCAAACCGCTTATAGTTCTTCTCGTAATCGGCCTGGCGGCGCTTCTCGTCTTTGGGCCCGAGCAAGGTGTTGAGGACTTCGATGTTGTAATAGATCCAACCACCCGTAGTGGCGAAAGCCATGAGACAGCCCAAGGTCAGAGCCGGCCACGGACGACGGAAACGCACGCGCGCGTTCCGCCAGCGCTGGCGCCAGCCCGTCGCGCGGCCACGCGGCCACAACATGATTGTGGCGATGGCCAGCAATCCGCAGAACAGCACCCAATAGAGCGTGAACCAGCGCCAAGCTGCAATGTAGGGAGCGTCACCGAAGAAGTCCGAGTAAGTGACATCAGGGGCCGTGCCGAACTGGAGCAGGTTTGTCGCCACGTTCAGCGGGCCCCAAATGAAGGAGTCGACGATCACGAAAGCAATGAAGAGGAAGTAGCCCAGGTACTTGTTGGAAGAAAGCACGTGGATGAAAAATGCCAGGACACCGAAAAACAGAAAGAACGAGCCGTCGCGCAAAAGGAGCTGCTGGAGGTAGAGATCAAATTGAAAGCGATGGTAGCCGTAAGCGGCTTGGACGACGACGCCACTCCCGAGCGCCAGCAACTGCACCAGCAGGGCGGTGACGACCAGGGCAGTGAGCCGGGAAAGGTATGCCACCCACTCGGGGGTGGGCAGCGAATCTACAATCTCGCCCATCCGCCGGTCGCGATCCTTCCAGACCAGCACGCCGGCGTAAAACGTGATGATGGCGAGGGTAAACCAAAACAGAGTGCCGCTGATTATCTGGAGAATCCAGTAGGTAACGGGCAGCGTGCTGTTGCCATAGCCCTCGCGAGCGCCCGAGATGACGCTGTGGACGCAGTTGAGTAGCCCCGCAATCAGGATGATCACAAACACCGTGCTTTTCAGGATGCCGAGCAAATGGAGCTTGACCGAGGCCCGGAACTTGCTCCAAGGGGCATCACTCAAGGTTACAGAGGTAGCGGGGATGGGCGCCACCATGGGCGTGAAGGCGGCCGCTTCGTCTTGAACGCGACGAACCCTGGTGCGCCGCTCGGCAAAGCTGAAGCGGAAGTAGGCAAAGGCCAGGAAAGCGCCGCCCACGGCGAGCCAAAGCAGGCGGTTCCAAAGCAAGAGGCCGTTGGCGCCAATCGCCAGGGTGTTTTTCTCGGCCACAGTCCAATACTTGGTGGCCAGGGCGAAGGCGCTCATGGCGAAGGGATCAAGCAAGGCGGCCAGGCGCTCGCGCTCCAGGTTCTGGACGAGGTGCTCCGCCACCCCGTAACCTGTAAGGAACACCAGTGCGGCCGCGAACGAAGTCAAGTCATTGCGCGCCAGCACGGCGACGGTGAACATAACTGCGGCCACGAAGAAGGCGTTGGGAACAGCAAACAGCAAGATGCCTTTTAGGTGCGCGCCCCAGTAAACCGGCCCCCAGCGCCCGGGCTCCACCCAGGGCATGTACTTGGCCAGCAAGATGCCGAGGGAAACGCCCAGCATTGGAATGATGCAAACGAGGGTGGCACCGAGAAAACGGCCGAAGAGAAAATGCCCCCGACTGATGGGCGTGGAAAAGACGATCTGGTAAGTGTTGTGGCTGAAGTCGCGGGAGGCGGCGGAATTGACGAACGCCGTCGAAAACAGCAGGGTCAACAGACCGATGAGGGCGTAGTAGTTCTGAATGACAAAGGGCGCGTTGCGGAAGGTGTTAGACAACTCGCCGCCCACCTGGATTTGGTCCGAGCTTACGGCGCCGAAGATCATGGTGGCGATGAGCAAGGTGAAGATCCAGAGCATCCAGGAGCGGAGCCAGTAATGAATCTCGAACCAGGCAATGTGCCAGAGCATGGGGTTCTCTCAACAGAAATTCCTGTCATTCCCACGAAAGCGGGAATCCATGTGGCTGAGGTGGACCGCCGCCTGCGCGGGGGTGACGGAGA
>Ga0187782_10001583_pt1 | contig 16663 bp, 15 predicted proteins | sample 0715_SJ02_MP15_2_FD_132454 | JGI IMG/M metagenome (GOLD analysis project Ga0187782, IMG submission 132454) | Tropical peat soil microbial communities from peatlands in Department of Meta, Colombia - 0715_SJ02_MP15_20_MG | ecosystem: Environmental > Terrestrial > Soil > Wetlands > Peat | place...
AGGGGTTGGCTCGGACGCCACCCAGCCATTAAGCGAAGCGGACATGCAAAGCTTACTGCGCCTGCTTGCGCAATTCGGCGAAGCCACCGCAGCCCACGCCAGCCATCCGAACGAGCTGGATCCTAAGGCTTGGCAGCAGAAACTGGCTTCGCTGCCACAAAATGCGCAGGGAACACTGCGACAGGCCCTCGCCAGCGTCGCGTCAAAAACGCCGTCGGCGAAGGTAGACGAGGCAATGCTGCTGCGGCTAGCGGAGGATTTGGCCATCCGGTTTGCACTCGACCGTTTTCAGCGCGGAGAGGTGCGTGTCAACGCCGTTCGGCAGATGCTCGACCAGATGGGCCATGAACTCGAGACGCTGCGCAAATTGCTCAAAGCGCGCGAAGACAAGATGGCCGCCGCAGGGCTTTCTGTCGAATCGCACGCCGACGTGCTGGATCGCCAATTTTGGGCTGCCGTACCGGAAGCGGGAAAGAGGGCAGTGCTGACGTCGGGCGAGGCTTGGTGCATTCCTCCCCGCAATGTGCAGCAGTACGTCGAAGAACTGATGGGTCGCGGTGAATCGGATGCCGCCGCTGACATTCTTCTGAAGTATGCGTCCTGCGTACGAAACAAGGACGCGGAGGCTCGCAAGAAGGCTGCGATCGGGCTCGGACAGCTTGCCGAACTTTACAGCAAGGCAGCCAGCCAGCGGCTGCAGGATGCACTGCTGCAGATCGGGCAGCAACTCGCCGCCGAAAAAGATGCCGAACTGCAAACTCTGCTGAGCGCCGCATTCGTGCGACTTAGCCAGGAATCGGCGGCGCGGCGATATTACCGCGCGATGCAGCAAGCGCTCGATTCGCTCGCGGATCTCGAAGAGTTGCGTCCCACATGGGCGACCAGCTTGCGGCCGCGCGTCGGTGTGGAAAACCGCATTGCGGAATTCATCGAAGAGGCGCTCACGGCCGAGGCCATGCCCGAAGGCCTCGTAGGTGTATTGATGCGCGTCCCCCAAGCGTCCGGCGAGCATTTGGCGGTGCGGTTGGCACGCTCGGGGCGACGCAGCGAGCGCGAACGGATTGTGGAGTTGGCCAAGACGGTCGGGAGCGCCTGTGGGCGACATCTGAAGGAAGTGCTGAAGTCCGAGCCGCCGGCCAAGGCGGCTACGGTAGTTGGTCTTCTGAGTCGGCTCGACCCAAGTGGGGTCGAGGACCTGCTGCCGGAACGCTTGCGGCATGGTGGACGCTCCTTTCATGACGCCATCGTGCGCCAGCTCTCGATTGCCGGCGCACCGGAACGGGGTCAGCTACTCTCCACGATGATGGAGAAGCTCGATCCGGACGTTCTGCCTCAGGCGCTCGATGAGATCGGAATGTGCGGGGATCCTACAACGGCGCCAAAACTGTTGCGCCTGGCGGAGGGAGAGATCCTGCCAGAAGGCAGTGAGTACCTACGGGTGAAAGCGATCGAAGCGTTAGGACGCATGCGCGCCTCGTCGGCCGGTGGGCACCTGAGGCGGTTTGTGGAAGCCCGTAAGCCGTTTGGATGGGTGTATCCGGAAGAGATCCGCGTAGCGGCGGCACAGGCACTGATGAAACTTGACCCGGAGTGGATCCAGGCGTTCCTCCCGAAATCGGGCCTCGACACCAAAGCGATGGCGCTGGCTCCCCTCGATCCGATCCCGGACCGCGATGTGGTTCGGCATCGCAGATACCGGCGGATTCGGCTGCCACGCAACGTACCGGCCGTCGTCACTTCGCAGCGAGGAAAATATTCATCGGCGATCAGCGTCTTGAGCCTCGAAGGAGGACTACTGAGCGGCGACATTCAGCTCGCCGTGGGCACTGAAGCGACGCTGAAGATTCCAGCTGGGCTGCGTTCGATCAACATGCGGGCGGTGGTACGCTACGTACGTGCGCATCAGGCCGGTTTTGAGACCGTTGCGATGGGCCTCGAAGACCGCGCGAAGCTGCGCCGCTTGCTTATATCATTGGGTGGGCCCGATCCGGCGGTCGTGCAATCTCCCACCGGCGAATAACCCCTCGCTTTGCTCGTTCCCTTGCGCAGGCTTTTTCCGTCAAGAACTGACAGCCTTCTCCCGGGTACCGGAAACCATGGACGGCAGAATGCGACGGTACGGACGCAGGGTAAAGAATTTTTCTCGGCAGGGATCACATCGATACGCGGGGAAGCCGAGGCGGCGCTGCAGGAACGTCCGAGCGCTCGACCCGACTCGTTCTCGGGAAATGCGCTCGAGATCGAAATTCCCGCAGCGTCGGCAGTGGGCATATCCGGCGAAGGAGACCGCCACGCGCCAGGCATAAAACCGGAAGTCGCACGTGTGACACCGCCACGGTCTTAAACCAGCGATGGTTCCAAGAAAATCGACAACTCCGTCGCGGTGCGATCGAAAACAGTCCGCACTACGGCATTGAGGGCAGATCATTCCCTGTCTATCTCCGAGGAACGCGTTAGCATAGCCAAAACCTTGGGGCACAGCAAGAACACCAAGAGCTCATGGGCCGTGCCATAATATCTTTGAAGGGAAGCGGAATGAACGGATATACATCGGCCCACGCGGGCATCGATACCCGCCTCTTAAAGATCGAAACCTGGCCGAATCAAACGATGCGGAGTTGAAGGCTTTTAAGATGTACCTCCTGGCCTACCGCAAGCTAGGCATCTTTTATGAAAACGCAGTGAATCGGATGCTGCGCGACATATCGATCGAAATTGGCCCCAACGCCATGGAAACACGTCTTCCGCGAAGCGATAGACTTCGCGCCTCGGCTCGGAGATAATCCGGCCAATTCGAGGGCAGCGGCTGCTCTCCAAGGAGGATTGATGAGTTCGACCCCGAGTACACCTTCTGAGACCCCTGCGGTCGAAGCGGCAGCGCTGCCGCGGTGGGTGACCATACTCTTCGTTGTGGCGTTTGCGCTGGTGGGCTATCTGCTCTATGCAAACTACGAGCAGCGGGAGGCCTTGCGCAAGGGCCAGGAAGACGCGAATAGGAAAACGCAGGCGATGGTGGCAGAGATCGATAAGACGAATTCCCGCATCGCCGATTTGAAAGGCCAGCTCGACGTCACCTCGCAAAAACTCGGTCTGACCCAAGACGAACTGGCCCGCGCGCGGGGTCTCGCGCAAAGCGTCAAAACGGAGCAGCAAAAGAGCGACGCGCAACTGCGCGAGCAGATTGGAGCAGTACAGGCCGACACGACGGCGAAATTCGGGCAAATGACCACGCAGCTGAGCGGGACGCAAACCGATCTCAACGCCACGAAGGCGGATTTGGCAGCCACGAAAACCCAGATGCAGACCATGAAGGGAGACCTGGGTGTGCAGAGCGGTTTGATCGCCCGCAACCATGACGAGGTCGAGGAGCTCAAGAGGCTCGGCGAGCGCGACATCTTCGAATTCTCTCTCAATAAATCCAAGAAAGGTCTGGAGCACGTTGGCCCGATTCAGGTGCAGCTCAAAAAGACGGATCCAAAGAAATACCAATACACTCTAAACGTTGTTGCCGATGACAAGACGATTGAGAAGAAGGATCGAACCGCCGGCGAGCCCATCCAGTTCTATGTACATGGTGTGCGCGCGCCGTATGAGATCGTGGTCTTCGACGTGGGAAAGGATCAGGTCAAAGGTTACCTGAGCACGCCGAAATCGGCTGGTGCCGCTCCCCCGCCTGCTCCGGCTGGAGAATAGTTCTCGCGCGTTATTAGCTCATAGCGAAACCTCCACTGACATTCCAGCGTGCCCCCGCCTCCTCCGTGGCATGCTGGCCAATAACAGAACCACCGTCCACACATTCCGCTTGCTCGGATCGAGAGCCGGATCGGTAACGGGAGGAGGAGCCATTGAAACGCCGAGGGTATGCCCGCCGCCTTGTTTTCTTGGCCTGTCTGACATGCGGGGCAGCATCGCCGCTCTTTGCGCAAGCCCCACCGATCGTCGAACGGCTATCACCGGATACTGTGTTTTATCTCGAGTGGCGAGGCAATACGTCTTTGGGCGGCGCCGAGCGGAACCATCTCCTCGAGCTGCTACACGACCCGGCCGTTCGACCCATGTGGGCTGCCCTCACGAGCCAGATCGAGCGGAGCGGGCCCCAAGGGCCAGGCCCCATCCCCGCTTTGCTCATGCCCGACCTTGTTTCCCTGTTGGACAATGCGGCAGTGTTCGGCGTCGTGGCGAACCCGGATACCCAGAAGGCTCCTGCTACAGGCAAGGCCGCGTCGCCGTTTGCGACGTTCTTCGTATATGACCTATCGGGGAAAGCCGACCTGATCCAAAAGTGGCGGGCGTTGAGCACGATGACAACCAAAACGCCGATGGAGGTGACAAAATACGACTTCGGCGGAACCGAGGTGGAAGCACGGACCACAAGCACGAACGCATCCTACATGGCTCAGACGCGAAATTACTTTCTCACCTCGGATCAAAAGAAAGTGATCGAGGATCTCATCACCCGTTTCGGTGGAACTGATTCTAGATCCGCATCTGTCACCGGTCTTGCGGAGTACGGGCAGATGCGAAAGTATGTGGGCAACGATGCGACACTCGAGTTTTTTGCGCGCATGCCGGATTTGAGTTCCTGGAATGCTTCCCCCAGTACGAAAGCAATTCATCTGGAAAAGATTCATGCGATCGGGGGTGGGCTCAGTTTGGAGGGCGAGGCAGCCCGCATGCGAGGCGCAATCTTGGGCGATGCGTCACCCGGAGGGCCGTTCGATTTGGTTGGCGCGAGCCTGGCCACTTTTCAAACCCTACCGGCGGTCGAGACAGCCCCGGCCTTCAGCATCTCGCGGATCAATCTGGCGGCTGTGTATCAGTTGTTCATGAGTGCGGTCGTGGCCAATCTGCCCGGGCAAGCCGCACACGCGGAAGCTTCGGAGAAGGCGGCCGAGACTTTTCTCGGCATGCCCGTCGTCGATGCACTCCAACTCTGGACGGGCGAGATCGCGTCCATGACAACCTATGCCGATGACGGCACGGCTGAGCATCTGTTTGCTATGGCAATTCAAAAGCCGAACGCCGTTCTGCGTGTGGTGCGGGCGCTGGCTGGCACAATGATCGTATCGGAGGATTCCCCTGGAACGACGACGTTTCTCGATCTCGCCTATCCTTATCAAGATCCGCAGACGCATGTCGAGCGCAGGAAGTCTTATTACCTTGCGGTCACACCCCAAATGCTTCTGGCAGCACCGCGAAAGGCGATGTTGCTGGGCGCCATCGAACGGCTGAACCCCCAAGCGGCCGATCCGCCTCCGGTGGGCGTTCTTGCGAATCCTGACTATGCGCCCCTGCGGTCTCGCCTGCCGGAACGGCTTTCCGGGCTCGGTGCCGCCGACATCGGTCTCATACCGTGGGAGAAAATACTTGCCAACGTGGAAAACCAGGCGGCTTCGAACGCGAACCGAGCGAATCAGCAGCTGCCCGATTGGAGCTGGCTTGGGGTGATCTCCCGTCATCTACACTTCGCACTGAGCGGATGGTGGAAGGACGCTAACGGCGTGTACTTTGATTCATACATCCAGTAAGCCGCGTCACGCTGCTCGACGAAGCTTTCGATCCGTCGCCGCCGCTTTGCTCGCTTCCTCCCTTTGTGCGCACTCCTGCCGGGCGCAGGAATCCATTCCTCGGTCCGCGCACGTCATCGAGTCCCCTCGCACGCAACTCGTGCCCATCGAGACCAGCGTTCTTGACATGCATGGAGATTTCGTTGGCGGCCTCACGCAGGATCGCTTTCGCGTTCTCGACAACGGTGTCGATGAACCCATCCAGTTTTTTGCGCCGATCGAGGCTCCGGCCGAGGTGCTCATCCTGCTGGAGACAAGTCCGGCGGTGTATCTGATCCGCAACCAACATCTGGCCGCAGCCTCTGCGCTCGTCGAAGGCCTCGCGCTCGACGATCAAGTGGCGCTCGTGACTTACGATCAGAGGCCAGAAGCAGCTCTCGGGTTTACATCGGATAAATCCAGTCTGCTCGCCGCGCTCAACAAGACGCAATATACGATCGGCATGGGAGATCTGAGGCTGTACGATTCTATTTCAGCGGTGCTGGATTGGCTCGCGGGGATGACCGGCAAACGGGAAATCGTGCTTCTAACGACGGGGTTGGATTCGTCCCCGCCCGCCCGATGGGAGGCCCTCGCTCAGAAGCTGCGCGGCGAAGACGTGGTGATCTTCTGTGTAGCGCTCGGCGGGCCGCTGCGTGGAGCGTTAGCTCAAAAGCCGATAGGGCCAAAGAGCAAAGCGCCCGATCGGAAATCCAAAAGCGCCGACGCATTTGGACAGGCCGATGGCGTACTTCGCTCCCTCGCCACCACGACCGGTGGCCGCGCCTATTTCCCGCAGTCCGATCAGGATTTCGCTCCGATCTATCGCGAAATTGCCTCCGCCATGCGCCACCAGTACGTGCTTGGCATTTCCCCCGCACACGACAACCAATTTCATACCCTAACCGTCGAAGTGGACGGTGGCAGCAGCCAGCCAGATCCAGCGCGCACCCAGCGCACTGAGTACCAAGTGTTGGCTCGCTCGGGATATCTCGCGCCGGGACCCTGAGGGGTGCCATGTCGTGGTAGCCTCAACTGGAATGAAGCGGCGAGGAACAGAATGGGTATTCGCCTTCATCGTGCTCTGTGCAGCCGTTTGGGTGCGGAAGGCCTTGGCTGTCCGCCCAAGCGTTGGGGCCTGGCAGCAGCCAGCGGCCTCGGCGCAATTTCGTGGCGGCGGCAACGCGGCCGAAATCCCCGCCCGCTTCGTGGATGGTTTGGTGTTCTTGCCGGCGGCCGTGAGCCAAAGCCAACCCAGCTTATTTGAGCTCGATTCGACCGCTCCGCGTTCCACCATCGACCCCGGCCGTCGCGCGGAATTGGGCGTTGCCAACCTCGAGCCAGTGGTGCTCAATCTGAGCGGAGTCGATGTTACGGTTGACTCGCTGGGCGAACTTGCAAAAAAGGATTTCGGCGCTCAGGTAGGTCGAGCGTATGAGGGAACGCTCGGCAACGACTTTTTCGCGAGCTCCGTGATTGAAATCAATTACGCGCGACAAACCGTCCGGCTCTACGATCCAGCTAGTTATCAGTACGCGGGCCGAGGCAAGAGCGTTCCTTTATTGTTCATCGCCGGCCTTCCCGTCGTGCACGCGAAAATTACCGTGAGCGGCATCAAGACCGTCGAGGGTGATTTCGTAGTGGACACCGCGCTCAATGCCTCGTTGCTGATTGCGCCGGCGTTTGCCGATTCCCACAAGCTGCGCCCACACAAAACAATTCCCAGCACCGAATTGGCCGTGGGCAGCTCTGATCCAGCTGAGCTTGCAAGGGTTAGCGCGTTCGACCTAGGTCCCTTCACCGTCGTCCAAACGATCGGAGTTTTCCCGCGCGAGAGTTCATTTACGGATCGCAATCGGCGGCTGGCGGGAGAGATAGGCGGGCGACTGCTGCGGCGCTTTATCGTGACCTTCGATTATCGGCACCAGCAGATCATTCTGGATGGTAGCAGCAACTTTCGCGCTGATGAATTCGAGGACATGAGCGGTCTGGCGGTCATCGCGAGCGGCCCGGGGCTCAAGCGGTTTGAAGTGACTGAGGTCTGGCCGCACACACCAGGCGCCGATGCGGGAATTCGAAAGGGAGACATCATTGAAGGCATCAATGAAGAAGCTGCCGCAGATATGTCGTTGGCCGAAATCCACGCGCTGTTCCGTCAGCCAACCGGCCGGTACAACGTTCTGATCGAGCGGGGGACGCAAACGGTTACCGTCAGCTTGCGCCTGCGGCGTTTGCTCGAATAGCGCTACTCAAACTGGCTCAGGGTATCCGCCATCTGTTTCAGTCGAGCATCGGCCTTTGCGAACACGCTGCCCGCCTCGAATTTTCCCAACGAGTCGAGCTTTCCAGCGCATGTGCCGGTAAGGATTTCGATCCCCTGTTCGATCCTGGCGACCGGATAAATGTGAAATTTCCCTTGGGCCACGGCGGCGATGACATCGTCGCGAAGCATCAGTTCCTCGACGTTCTCGGCCGGAATCAAGACGCCTTGTTTTCCGCTGAGCCCCTTCAGCCGGCAGACATCGTAGAAGCCTTCGATCTTTTGATTTACGCCTCCGATCGGCTGGACGTCGCCCAACTGGTTGACTGAACCCGTCACAGCGAGATCCTGCCGGATGGGCAGGTCCGAAAGCGCCGAGAGGAGGGCGTAAATCTCCGTGGAGCTGGCGCTGTCGCCGTCCACGCCCGAGTAGGACTGTTCGAAGCAGACGCTGGCGGAAAGCGAAAGTGGTTTGTCCTGAGCGAAGGCGCGCCGCAAATAGCCGGAGATGATCTGCACGCCTTTGTCGTGTAGCCGGCCGCTGAGATTAGATTCCCGCTCGATATTGATAATCCCCGTCTTGCCGAGTGCGACGGAGGCCGTGATGCGTACCGGCTTGCCAAACGCGTAGCCACCAATTTCCATTACACTCAACCCGTTTACCTGCCCGATCCGTCCCCCTGTGGTATCGATGAAGACCAGTTTCTGCTCGATCATTTCGCGTAGCTTGGTTTCGAGCAGATTGTGGCGGTCAATTTTCGCGTCGAGTGCCTGACGTACATGCTCGGCGGTGATGACATTTCGCTCCTCGTGCCGTGCCACGTAGCAGGATTCGCGCGCCAGATCGGCCAGCTCAAAGAATCGCGCAGTGATTTTTCCGCGGCGTCCCGCCAGCCGGACGCCGTGCTCGAGAATGGCGGCGACGGCCGAGCGGTCAAAGTGCAAGAGCTTTTCGTCCTCCACCAACTTTCGTAGTCGCCCGCCGTAATGGCGGAAGACCTCGTCGTTCCATTTCATCTCTTCGTCGAACTCGACGCGCACCTTGAAAATTTTCTTAAAGTCATCCTCATAGTCATAGAGCAGCTCGTACATCTCGCGGTCGCCGATCAAGATGATTTTCACGTGGACGTCGATAGGTTCGGGCTTGAGCGCACTCGCGCTAAAAGGGAAAAACATATCCACGGGCTGAATTTCGAGCTTGCCATGGTTGAGCGTGCGTTTAAGCGTTCGCCAGACACCTGTTTCGGTGAGCGCGTCGAGGGCATACATCACCAGAAAGCCGCCATCGGCCCGCAGAAGCGACCCGCCGCGAAGATCCATGAAGTCCGAGTTCCAGGCGCCGCCGCGCGCATCGTAGCTGCGATGGACGGTGCCGAACAGGTTCGCATACGTCGGGATCGTCTCGAAGACGACCGGGCATCGATCGTGTTCGTTGTGTGCCAGAATCACGTTGACACCGTAGACGCGGAAGGGATCGCGCTCGGTGCGCTCCGGGCGCGGGGCGCCGCCACCTTCGGAAGGAGGCTGTTCCTCTTCGCCTTCGCGCTCTTTAAAGGGATCGAGGTTGTCGAGAATATGATGACGGACCTCTTCTAAGTACTCTGCAATCTGCGCGCTGGAATATTTTTCTTTTAGTTCTTCGATCACGCCGTCCACCAGAACCGAAGCGGCTTCCTGCTCGAGGTAGCTCATTTCGCTGGCGAGCTCGCGTGAAAGCGAAAGGGTACGGCGATAAACCACCGTAAATTCCTGACGGAACTGATCGTATTTGCGCTCGATCTCTTCGGCGGTCACGTTTTCGAGTTTCCCCTCCTGCACCATCTTGGGGATTTCCTCGATCGGGACCATTTGGCCTTCCAGAACGGGAAAAATTTCGGGCAAAGCGACAGCCCCCACCTGCATCCGGCCGAGCGCGAACTGCTCGCGCGCGATCCGTCGGGTGAAGTCATCCATCAACTCCTTTTCCCGTTGGGTGAAACGTTCGACGATGCGTGTCTTTTGGCGCTGGAAGGGCTCCCCCTCGAAGACTTGCGGAATGCGTCGGCGAAGGAAGTCGATCCCCGACTCGACCTCTTTCTTGAACGCATTCGCTTGGCCGCGGGCGAGAGTCAGCAAGCGCGGGCGGTCTGCATTCTTGAAATTATTGACATAGCAGCGATCCGGTGCGGGTTCACTTTCCGGATGCATTTCCTCGATCATGCGGACAATCATTCCGCCGCGGCTGGTCCCGGAAAGCCCGCAGACGAAGAGGTTGTAACCAGACGCCGTCATCTCGACGCCCATTCGCAGCGCGCGCAGAGCGCGATCTTGTCCCATGTCGCCGCCGAGAGGTTCGATCTCAGCCGTCGTCGTGAAAGGAATCCGCGCCGGATCGCAACGCCACCGGAGTTTATCCGGCGGGAGTGCCGCATGACTCGGTTTGGAGTTCTTCCCCATGCTGCTTCTTCCAAGGGGCGCTACTCTAGCATGGCGTCCATCCCCTTGGCACACCTGTCGGGCTAGCTGTTTCCAACCGCCGCAGGAGGAGCATATAGGTCCAGCAGGCTGGCCGCCGTCACCACAACGATCGGGCCTAGAACGACGCCCAATAGACCGAATACGCTGATCCCTCCGAGGACACTGATGAAGATCACGAGTCCACTCATCGCTGCCCGACCACTAATGAAGAGCGGTCTCACCAGGTTGTCTACACTTCCGACGATGATGGCGCAGAAGATAGCCAACGCAATCCCTCGGCCCCACTGCCCTCCGACCACCAGGCTGATGGCCATCGGAACCCAAATCAGCGCCGATCCCACCACGGGCACAAATGAGAAAAATGCCATCATGACGCCCCAGAAAATGGGTGCCTTGATACCCACCAGGGCAAAGGCACCGCCGCCCAAGACGCCGTGCAAGGCCGCGGCGACCAGGCTCGAGGTAACGCTTGCAAAGATGAGCGCCCGCACTTGTTCGAGCATTCGATTTCGATGGGATTCCTCAAAAGGCAGAATCTCCCGCAGGCGTTCCACCATGGAAGGGCCATCGCGAAATAGGTAGAACATTCCGAGGATCGTCACGCAAAGACGAAATAGGAAGGCCGCCACATTTTTCAAAATCGCGCCCAGTCGCGCCGCCACAAACGTTGCAGATTGTTCGCCGTAATGGCGGAGCGAGGCGTTCAGATCTTTCAGGGTAAGGTCGGGGAAACGAGATTGCACAGCGTCCCAAAGCCGGTCGAGCCATAGGTAGTGGCCGCTTGAAACCTTCAGCTGGAACGATTGCGCTGCCATCATCCCCTGCTGAACAAATGCAATCATTACGAACAAGGCAGGCACAATCAAAATGAGAGTCACTCCGGTCGTAGCGGCAATGGCGGCATTGGTGGCGCCCCAGCGACGCGCCATCCATTCGTAGGCTGGATGGGATACCACTACGAGGACGGCCGCCCAGGCAAGCGGCGCAAGAAAGGGAGCGAAGACGAGATAGGCGAGGTAGACAAGCAAAATCACGATTCCGTAGAAAAGGGCGCCGCCCAATCGCTTCTGGGAGGTTGTCCGCGTGGTGAGGTTCAAGCCGCCCCGCTTTCAGCCAACAGATAGTGGCAATCCACGCGTTTGTCAACGCCCGGAAGCCCCGCCCCCAGTCGTGTGAGACCGAAATGCTATACTCGACCCGGTTATCCCGATGCCTACTCCGGCCTGCCCGCACGCGCGCACGCGGCTCATCGCCAAGGATAGTGAGGCGCAGTACGTCGAATGCCTGGATTGTGGCGAAATCCTCGAGGCTGGCGAAAGCAACCCTGCGCAAGCGACGGAACCCGAGGCAGCCAAGAAAAAGGGCCCAGGATTTGACGAATCGCTATCCGACGCCTGAGTCCCCAATCCGGTACCGCGGCATGACCGAATCCTTTCGGATACGCCTTGCCAATCGCTTTTCTCAGAAGAGGACGCCATGTCACCACGCACGGTTTTTCTGAGCAGATTGATCGGGCTGTACTGCATTTTGGTCGCGATATCCATGACGGTTCGCAAGCAGTTCATCGTGGAAACGATTACGGCGCTTCTCGAGAACGCACCTTTGCTTTTCCTTCTCGGCATCCTCACACTGGTTGCTGGTCTGGCGATGATTTTGGCTCACAACGTATGGTCGGGCGGCCTGTCGACGGTGGTAGTCACCATCGTCGGCTGGATAACGCTGCTGAAGGGCTTACTGTTTCTGTTCCTGCCCCAGGAGGTCGAGGTTGACTTACTCCTTCGCAAGCTCCATTACGAGCAGTACTTCTATGCGTTTATGGCGATTTCACTCGTCATGGGCATCTATTTGACTTACGATGGATTCGTATCACGCGCACATTCGTGATACCTGAAGCGCCCTGCGGATTGACGCGCGCGCGGAGGGTATGATACCCATACTGGGCGTTTGTATTCTTTCGATGCGAGGTATGTCTCCACGCTCCTGATGGTTCCTCCGACCCAACGTCTGGAAGTTACGCTGAACACAGAACTAGAAAGCGTGGACTTGGCCGAAAACATCATCATGCGCGTCGCGGAGGCGGCCGGTTTCAGCGAAGACGATGTCCACAAACTTGGCATGGCCGTGCGCGAAGGCGTGGTCAATGCCTATAACTATGGCAACTTGCAGGACCGCCAGAAAAAAATTCTGTTGACGGTCGAATTCGAGCAGGACCAGATGGTCGTTCACATCGTCGATGAGGGGACCGGTTTCGAGCTGGCGGACGTGGCCGACCCCCTGGCGGAGGAAAATCTGCTGCGCACCTCGGGGCGTGGGATTTTCCTGATGCGCGCGTTTACCGACGATCTGGCTGTCCGACGCGGGCCCACCGGCGGCGCAGACTTGATGATGTGCAAGAAACTTCCCGATCGCAAAGCGGGCAACTGCCGGTTCTAGTTGCAGTAGAATGCCTCCCTGGGGATTTTATGGCCTTACAAGGTACATGCCGCGAGGTGGAAGACATCGCGATTGTCGATTTCAGCGGCAAGATCACGCTTGGCGAAGGCAGCGCCATGCTCCGGAAGATGGTCCGCGATCTCATCGCGGGTGGGCGTCGTAAGATTCTGCTGAACCTGGCCGACGTCGATTACATCGATAGCTCTGGCATCGGCGAGCTGGTTGGCGCTTACACCTCGGTCCGCAGCGCGAGCGGGGAACTGAAGCTCGTCTACCTGACCAAGCGCGTCCACGACCTCATCCAGATCACACGTCTGTTCACTGTCTTCGACGTGCAGCCGGACGAAGCGGCCGCCGTGCGCAGCTTTCGGTGAGTCTCCCCGGGCTTGTTCCGGCACCTGCCCAGCCGGAGCGTAGCTCTCCTTCTGAATTTCCCGACTGGCCAGGAGAATCGGTTTGTCGAGATCGTTCCCCCGACTGAGACTAGGTCAAGCGTGATTCGAGGCCATAGGAAAGAGAATCGGCGCAGCGTTCGCATTCCTGTCTCGGCAGGTATTTGGGTGGCCTGGCAGGAGCATAAGGGATCCCGTACGGTTTCTCGCGTGCGCGACGTCAGCGCAGGCGGTGTTTTCATCGACACGACGGCAGGGGTCCGGGTCGGCGCCAAGCTTGAGTTGCTTTTCGCGCTGCCCGAGGGTGAGACTCGCGTACAGGGGATTGTCCGCTACATCGATTCCACCAAAGGGATCGGGGTTGAGTTCCTCCGAATGGGTGCCGGAGACCGCGCGCGCCTGCAGGGACTGCTGCGGCGTCTGAATAAGTAGCGCCGATCGCCCCGTCGTCTAGGAATCACCTCATCGTCTTACCTAGGAAGGCCACCGTGCGTGTCCACGCATCCGCAGCTGCCTCCGGACGGTACGCATTGGCGTTGGTTGAATTCTCGAAGCCGTGTCCTGCACCGTCGTAGATCTTGACGTCGATCCGCCGCCTCATCGTCTGCATCGTCTTCTCAAACGCACGCACATCGTCGGGAGTAATCCCGCGATCATCCGCTCCGAAGTTCCCCAGCACGGGAGCGAAGATAAGCTGGATGTCGTTCGGATCGGTCGGCAGCGCCCCGTAATTCACGACGCACGCCGCAAGGCGCGGTTCGTGGATGGCGAGCTGCAGGGAAAGCCCCCCGCCCATGCACCAACCGATCGACCCAATGTGGCCGTGATCCACGTCGTTGCGTGTGGCCAGATACGCAAAGGCCGACTTCAGATCACTGACCGCGCGGTCCTGAGGCATGCCGCGCATCAACTCGTGTGCCTCCTCGGGATCGGAGGTCACCTTACCGCGATACAGGTCCACCGCCAGCGCAATGTACCCCTGATCGCCCAGCTTCTGTGTCTGCTCCTTTACCCAATCCGTCAGGCCCCACCACTCATGGATTACGACAAGTGCGGGATACCGCCCCGGCTTCTCTGGCGTGACCAGGTACCCGCTGATCGTTCCCGACGTACCCGGGAACTGCACCATTTCCCCCTTGGGCGCGTCGGCCCGCACTCCCAGAATGGCGGCTGAAAGACCAAGACCCGTGAACACGGCAATCGCCGCGAATGTTCTATGCTTCATCAGCCCTCCCCTTTGCTTGGTGGGCCATTTTAACTCGCGTTTCCTGCTTCTGCCATCCTGTCGTCGGTAGGATCGGTAGGAAGCTCTCGCCCTTAAGGTAGGTAGGGCCCGGCAAATGGCCCTAGGTTAGGTGTTCGACCTGCACGGCGGTGCCGTAGGCGATCACTTCCGTCACTCCTTGCATGACCTCGGTTGCGTCATAACGCACGCCCAGGACGGCGTTGGCGCCATGCTCGGCCGCATGCGCCATCATCAATTCGAGCGCTTGCTCGCGCGTCTGTTCGCACATCGTTTCGAAGAGCGTGATGTTTCCACCAACGATCGTCTGCAGCGACGCACCGAGTGTCCCAATGATGCTGCGCGACCGCACCGTAATCCCGCGCACCATCCCCAGATTTTTCACCACGCGATAGCCGGGGAGCTCGAACGCCGTCGTCACCATTCCTGGATTTACGATCACACCCATCCCGCAACTCCTCTCCGCCCTCGGGGCCGGCGCTTACCGCGCCGTCCTGTGCTGTTCAACCGGCGCCTTCTGCTTCAGTAGCTTCATGAATTCGCGCATCCACACCGGGTGGTCAGGCCAAGCGCGTGCCGAAACCATCTGCCCTTCGATAACGGCCGCAGAGTTGACAAAATGTGCGCCGCACGCCCGCACGTCTGGTTCGAGCGCGGGATAGGCGGCCGTTTTCTTTCCCTTCAACACGCCCGCGGCGATCAACACCTGTGCCGCATGACAAATCTGTGCCACCGGCTTTTGCTTTTCAAAGAAGTGCTGGACGATTCGCTGGCACTCGGCATGGTTCCGAATGTACTCGGGCGCTCTTCCGCCGGGAATCACCATCGCCGCATATTCGGCTGGATTGACATCGGCAAAGGCCAGATCGGCCTCCCAGCTATATCCCGGCTTTTCCGTATAGGTATCGTAGCCTGGCTCGAAATCGTGCACGACGAAGTGCAGCTTCTTTTTCGTCGGCGCCGCAATTTGCACGTCGTAGCCTTCTTCGAGAAGCCGCTGATAGGGATACATGACTTCGAGCGATTCCGCTGCGTCTCCGGTGAGAATCAAGACCTTTGGTTTTGCCATTACGGACCCCCTGCAACCTTTTTCGCGCGCAGAATACCACACTAGGAACGTCGCTCGTGTCTCCTCCGAGCGACGGAGTGAGCTGGTATAGTTCTTTCCGAAAGGAATCGCCATGAGCGAACTTGCGCCGCTTGTTTCATCTACGCTGGCCGCGTATTACGAAGAGGTCCGCGATCAAGTCCACAAATGGGTGGACCCGCTACCGACCGAGGATATCTGGCGCAAGCCGTATCCTTATGGAAACAGCATTGGTCACCTCGTTCTGCACTTGACCGGTAATCTGAGCCATTACATCGGGAAAAACGTCGCGGGCACGGGTTATGTCCGAAATCGTCCGCTCGAATTTTCCGATCCATCCAAGCTGCCCAAACAGCAAGTGCTCGCAAATTTCGATCGCACCATCGACATGGTTGCCGCCACGGTCCGGGCGCAATCCGCCGGTGACCTCCAGAAGGCTTATTCCGATCCGACCGAGCCGCTCTCGAACACTCGCTTCGCACTCTTCTTGCGTATGGCCGCTCACGCCTACCATCACGTCGGCCAGATCATCTATCTCGCAAGGGAGGTTTCTCGCGCTTGACCGGTGGGCAAGATCGATGGCTTACGCCTCGCTCGTGGCAAAACAAGTTGGCATCGCTTTCGGCGTCACGGCACTCGCTCTCACCCGCTCGCAAATCGACAGCGATTCCCGCATAATGATGTGCAATGTGTGTCCCATGAAGAAAAGCTTCGTGTGCAGGTCTAGGACTTTATGAATGGCCTGCGCCAGGGTTCGTTCCGTCTGTTCCGCTTTTCAGGAATTACCGTCTATCTGCACTGGTCCTGGTTCCTGATCGCGCTCGTTGAAATCAATGCCCGGCAGAGAGCCTATTCCTCACCGATCTGGAACGTTCTGGAATATCTGGCTCTGTTCGGGATTGTGATGACTCACGAGTTCGGTCATGCCCTAGCCTGCCGGCACGTGGGAGGAAACGCGAATCAGATCGTTCTTTGGCCGCTGGGTGGCGTTGCCTACGTGGATCCACCCATGCGACCGGGCGCGACACTGTGGAGCATCGCGGCCGGCCCGCTGGTCAACGTCGCGCTCTTGCCCATCCTCGCCGCACTCACTTGGTTCAGCCGGTCCCAGGGCTGGGATCAAACAATGCGCAATTTCGACGCTTTTCTTCAAGCGGTTTGGTGGACCAACGTCGTATTGCTTCTGTTCAACATGCTGCCCATCTATCCGCTCGACGGCGGGCAGATTCTGCGCTCGCTGCTTTG
>Ga0187782_10001584_pt1 | contig 16660 bp, 15 predicted proteins | sample 0715_SJ02_MP15_2_FD_132454 | JGI IMG/M metagenome (GOLD analysis project Ga0187782, IMG submission 132454) | Tropical peat soil microbial communities from peatlands in Department of Meta, Colombia - 0715_SJ02_MP15_20_MG | ecosystem: Environmental > Terrestrial > Soil > Wetlands > Peat | place...
ATCTTTCACGATCGGTCTCAGCGTGGTTTGCTGCTCCAGGTAACCGCTTCTACAGCATCAATATCGCCTTGTACCGCAGCCCCGAGAGAATGGGACCGCAATCCAGCGCGTGAACCCGCCCCCATGACGCGAAGGCGGGTTGGGTCACGCGCAAAAGCCATCAGAATCTTGCCGAGGGCCTTGACGTCGGCCAGCGGAAAAACTGCGCCGGTTCGACCGTCGCGGACCAGATCGGGGGCACAGCCCACAGCGTCACTGACGATGGCAGGCCGCGCACAGGACATGGCCTCATTCACCACCAGGCCCCAGGTTTCCCGGCCATCAGAAGGCAACACCAGACAATCGGCCGCAACGTACGCCTCTACCATCCGCGACTGGTTTAAGAATCCGGCGAAATGCACCGGGAGCTTACGGCTGCTGACGAATTGCTCACACGTCGTACGCAAGGGCCCGTCCCCGACCATCAGCCCAGTTATGGTTGGCTCTTGCTGAGAGGCTGCTTCGATGCCATGCAAGAAGTCCATGGGCCGCTTCTTCTCGATAAATTTCCCGGCGAAGAGAAAGACCATCGCCTGGTCCCCGAGGGCCCACTGGCTTCGCAGCTCCGGCCGACGTGCCTGGGCAGCATGGGCAGCGTGCTGAAAAAGATCATCCTGAACGGCGTGGGGCACCTGGAAAACTTGCTCCGCACTCGCGCCGTAATGCAGGAAGTAGTCGCGAGAGCGCTCTCCTACAGCGAGACACGCGTCGAACCTGGGGATGAAGCACCGGTATGCCGGATACTTGAGAATTCGTTTTAGCGGGTTTCGAGGAGAGGGTAGCTGAGAGTCGCCGCGTACCATCACCGGAATCCCCAACTTCCAGCAGGCAAAGATGGTCTGCCAGGCGGCCGTGTAGTGCCAACCGTTAATCAGTACAACATCATAGTTCCTGCTGGCGAGCGCTCCCGCGATCTGTGGGGCTCCCACCGATCTAGCACTATTTAAGAAGGTGTGGCGATAGCCCTCGAGCAGCGGGATATCCCAGTCAAACTCGACACCAAAACCGGCTTGCGCCTGGTCCTTCGGACTGGCTTGATAGCAGTAGAGAACACTGACGTCGAGTTCGGGGCTAGCTGTCAGAGCGCGAAACCAGTGCGTATGGTACTGGACGGGGTGGGTGCTGAGGATGGCCAGCTTAGCACGGCGTGCGGAACTGCTGGCATTGTCAGGGTCCAACTCAACTAATGCGGCTTGAACGGCGGACCTCATTGCTTTGGCCAATCCCGAGCTACAGCAATGGTCGGCCAACTCCCCGAAACCTCGTATCCGAGTGGCGTCAACAGGTCGCGAACCAGTCCAAACGTATTACGATCGTTGAAGTCGCAGAGAACTGTCGGGCGATGCTTCTCAAGTATCGTCTTAGCTCCGCGAAGCACAGCAACCTCATGGCCCTCCACGTCAATCTTGATGAGGTCGGGCGCTGGGATCCGCCCACCTCCCACCAGCGCATCGAGCGTGGTTGCCTCCACCAAAGCTCCGCCTTCGCTGCAAACGCGGGATTGACCACTCCTCTGCAAATGCAAGCGCACCTTTCCCGAAGAGTCGCTTACGACATAGGGCAGCGCCGTGATCGGCAGGCTGGGGTTAGCCTGCATCTCCCGCTGAAGTGATTGCCTGCAGTGCGGGTCTGGCTCAAAAGCTACTACCCGCCCGGAAGATCCAACGAGCAATCCACAAACCAAGGAATGAAAACCGACATGGGCCCCCACATCAAAGGCGACGGCACCCGGACGTAGGAAATTGATCAAGCTGTTTTGCATGTATGGCTCGTGCACACCGCGAATGTATCGTTGGGTGCTTAGAGCGTCGATATGCCAATTGATAGCGCCGGCCGCAGTTCTGACCTGAACTACGGGCCGAGGCCATGCCAATACTGACGTGTAGAGCGGCTTAAGCCAACCCATCCGATACTTGATCGGGCTCGGCAGCGCAGCGACCATGCCGCACAGCGTGCGCCTCAGCATTGCTGGCTCCTGTTGATAGCTCGGCTCCTTTCCCTACACCAATGTGCCCACGTGATGCCCATTGTTCTCTTCTGGCAGGCACAGCAGCTGAAAACGCTCCTGCCACCGCTGCCTCAGTTCGGACAGAGGGATAGGTTGAGGATGGCCCGCATCCCGCAATAGCGAGCGCCCCAGCCTTCTCCAGGCAGGCAGACCACCCCGCACGTCGCTCCAGGTCCGGAAGGCGATGATCTTTCGATAATGCTCCTGGAGGAAGCAGCACACTGCTTCAGGATCAGCCTTGCCCAGAAACCCCTGCGGATGCACTTCGACGTAAAGGATGGGCTTATTTTGGCGGGTGAGGATCCCCCGCATCCCTTCGAGTACATCCAGCTCCCACCCCTCCACATCAATCTTGACCAGATCCACTCGGGAAAGGGAGCGCTGCTCGAGGAAGGAATCGAGCGAGATGAGTTGACAATTGTGAGCTAATCCAGTCCCTTCGTCGATGTGCCCGTTAAGGCCCGGAGCAAAGCAGACTGTGCCGCTCGCGGAGCCAACCGCAACTTGCAGGGGATGGCACGAGGTGATGTTATTTCTCTTGACGTTTTCCACCAATTCGCCAAAGTTGGCGGTATCGGGCTCGAACGAGAAGACCGTCCCACCCGGATCCACGCACCTGCAAAAGAAGTATGTTAAGTATCCGATATTGGCCCCGACGTCGAACACCGTCATGCCGGGTTGCAGGTAGGGAGCAAGAACTGCCGCGTCTTCAACAAAATCTTCCCCCGTCAGATACAGCATCGCGTGGACCGGGCTGCGGTCTGCCTGTAATTCAAGCTCATAGTCGAAAAGGCGGCACCGCAACGCGAGCCGCTGGCCTCCGTTTAGCCGCAGGATCCAGCTCACGGTGCGCAGCTGAGCAAACGGCAGACACTTGTGGCCCCATCGCGCCAGCGCAAGAAGGATCTTGGCGCTCGATTGCCGTTCATCATGCTTGCCTACAGTGGCCATCGCCCACTTCACCCGCTGAATGCCGGGGATTCCCCGCGCTGAAAAAACTCAATCCAGCCCTTCCGCACAGGCTGGTCGGAATAAAGCTTGTGGAAACGGCTTACAGCTGCGCCAGAGCAGGACGATCTGAAACCGGGATCATCAAGGAACCGGCGGATTCCCTGTGCCAGGGACGCGGCCGTTTCCTGCTCGCAAATCAAGCCTGTTTTCTCGTGTAAAACAATCTCCTGCAAAGCCCCGCTGCGAAAACAGACCACGGGTACTTGCTGGGACATGGCTTCCACCGCACCCCGGCCAAATGCTTCCTGAAATCGCGATGGCGGGCTGGGATGGATATAGAGATAGGTCCAGCGAAGAAAATCATGCACGTCCTCCCGATATCCCCAGAGGTGCACCCGCGAATCGAGTCCCATGGCCCGCGTGCTGCGGCGCAATTCTTCTTCGTAAGGACCTTCGCCCAAGACATGCAAATGAATGTCGGAATACTGCGACGCGAGGGAACCGAACGCCTCCAGCAAGAGGTCGACGCCTTTGTGCCGGCCTACTTGGCCAACGAAAAGCAGATTTCGCTTCCCTTCCAGTTCTCGCCTGACCTGCGGATCGGCATCACACAAGCGCCAAGCCTGCGTCCTCGTGGGACAGATGAATACCTTTTTGCGGGTGATATAGGGGTTGGTCCGCACCGTGAAGTCGTAGCCAAACCGGGTGTGGTGCGCACAGTCGCTCACGAGCAAGGACACCAACCGGAGGTGACCGAGCCACTTTCGCGGTAGATCGTGAAAGCTGTAGATCACGCGCTTGCCTGCCATTCGGGCGTAGGCGCATGCCACCATGGCGAAATACCCGTAGCCCCACGCCGGCAGGTAGATGGCATCGCAGTCGAGGGAGCGGCGCAGCGCATCGCGGTTGCCCTTGATCAACCCGCGGAGCAACCGCCCGGCGTGAGCCAGCGAACGCGGGCGGCCGATCCAAGGCCAATCCGGTCGGTCGCTGAAGAAGGAGTGCTCGAGGCCGCGCTGCTCGATCTCAGCAAGCAGCGGCAACTGCCTGCGTACCGTGAGCGAGGACAGGAGAAAATGTGGCTCAACCTCGGGCCGCAGCAGATCGAACAACTCGATCACCTGTCGTTCCATGCCGTAGAGCACGATTGTATTGAAGATGACAAGAACGCGGACGGGCTTCGCCCGGCCCTTTGGCTCGGCTCCGTCAGGCTCTGCGATCACGGCGTAACAGGCCAGTTCTGGGGCAAGACTAGGCATGAGCGACGGCTACCTCGATGCGCATGCCGGCGCGCTTGAACTCGATCACCTTCTCAACGATCTGGTCCACGTCGATGGTTGGACGCCAGCCCAGCAGACGGTTGATCTTGGTGATGTCGGGTACCCGCCGCGGCATGTCTTCGAAGCCCTTCTCGTATGCCTGATCGTAGGGCACGTGGACGATCTCAGACTGGCTGCCGGCTTTCTGCTTCACCAGCAAAGCTAGCTCGTTGATAGTGATCTCGCGCCCGCCGCCGATGTTGAACACTTCGCCCACCGCGCCGGGATGGTCGGAGAGCGCGAGCAGCGCCTTCACGACGTCGCCTACGTAGCTGAAGCAGCGCGACTGGTTGCCGTCTCCGTAAACGGTGATGGGACTTCCCTCGACCGCCTGCCTGACGAAGCTGGGGATCACCATACCGTAGCGGCCGGTTTGCCGCGGACCTACTGTGTTGAACAGACGCACCACAACAACCGGCAGCCTCTTCTCATGCCAATAAGCGATCGCCAGGAACTCGTCTATGGCCTTAGAGCAGGCATAGCTCCAGCGCCCTTTGGATGTCGGGCCAAGGACGAGATCGTGGTCTTCACAAAAAGGCACGCGCGTACTCTTGCCATAGACCTCGGAAGTGGATGCGACAATCACCTTCTTGCGCTTCTTGTTGGCGTGCTTAAGCACGAGCTCGGTGCCGTGCACGTTGGTTTCGATTGTGTTCACCGGGCTTTCCACAATGAGCTTGACGCCTACGGCAGCCGCCAGGTGATACACGACGTCCGAGCGATCGATCATCTCCGCCAGCAAGTGCTCGTTCTCGAGCGAGTCGATCACATAGTGGAAACCCTTGCGGCTTTTGAGGTGCTCGATGTTGTCGATGCTGCCCGTCGAGAGATTGTCCAGGACATATACCTCCTGGCCCTCGCGGAGAAGTTGCTCGGCGAGATGGCATCCGATGAATCCGGCGCCACCGGTGATCAGTGATCGAATCACTGCCATTGAAATAGTGGGCTCCTCAGGTTCATTTGTTGTTGTGAATCATCAATGTGTCACCGCTATCATGCCGAGCGGGTACGAGCCGACGGCAGCCGCAGGAACCGCCACTGTGTTCCAGACGGCGATGTTCACCGGCACGCCGCGCTCGCCGTCGAACAGGTTGTAATCCCTCAGGCACGCTGTGACCGCGGACGCATTCTCCCCCGCCACCTCGCAGAGCACGATCGGACGGGATTCAGCGAGCAGGGTGCTGGCACCTCGCAGTACCGCCAGCTCCCCGGCTTCGACATCAATCTTGATCACGTTGGGAGCGGTTTCGTCGAGAGAGTCCAACGTGACCACCTTGACCCACTCCCGCCGGCGCGTCCCCCCGCTCAGGGCATAACCGTTGCCAAGCAGGAAGTTGGATCCCCGTGCCCGCATTGCGACGTGCAGTTCGCCCTGGCCACAGTAATCTGCGACGGCAGCCCGGATGACGGAGACGTTGGGAAAGGACAGTGCAGTCCTCTCAAGCAGATCCGCCAGCCAAGGATCGGGCTCGAACGCCAGCACGCGGTTGGCACGGTGGGCTGCCGCGAATGTGAACAGTCCGACATTGGCGCCGACATCCCAGACCACGTCTCCGGGATGAACATAGCGTTCCACCATGTCGAGGAGCACAGGATCGATCTTTCCCAGATCGAATCGCCAATAGCGCAAACCGCACTCCGGCGAGACGTAGAGGGTCTTGCCTCCAAAACGGGCTGGAAGTCGCCTTCGCAGCACTACGCCGCGGCTAGCGATCTCTGCCATGCGGCGCAGTGCACCTGGAGCCAATGACTTCGGGCGGAGCGGCAATCTGAACGGATTCTCGGACATCACACCCCGGCGCCGCAGTCGGCCAGAGAAAAAAGCACGGTTATCAAGCTCATCGATTCACGGCTGAAGCGCCGCTCGCAGGCTGGATGGAAGGCGCCGGTAACTACCACAGATTGTATTTGCCCAAAAGCTATCACGAGAAAATTGTGTGACGTTAGATCATTATTACCACAGATAATTCACCGGCCAGCATCCGAGGAGTGTGCAAGTAAGGTTCCCTCACTTTCGGCGGCGGCATCGCGCGTCACCGCCTTGTCAAAAACTTCCGCCAGGCGCGCGGTCATGGCGCGGGCGGTGTAACGATCGAACGCCTCCCAGCGAATTGCGGTCCGGAATCCAAACGGGAGTAACAACAGTTGGCGTAGGCGCGTCGCGATCTCCTCGATTTTTCGCGCCAGGCCCCTCTGTTCGCTGAACGTCACCGGATCGCCTGCCCCAGTCTCACGCAAGATGCTGACTACGCTGCTGGCGCGATGGAAGACCGCCAGCAACGGCTTCGCAGCCAGGATGTAAGGAAATATCTTCGACGCCGTATAGTGCGGCTGCTCCGAGCCAACGACGAGCAGCGCGTGCGAATCCGACAAGACCTGCATCGCATCGAGATAGGCGACACGTCCGGGATGTTCCTGGACCACGCCGGCAATCCCCACTTCACGCGCCACCGGCAAGACCTGCTCGCGCCCTTGGCCGTCCGGGCCGTACGCAGTGCCGACAAAATGCAAGCGCAGCCGTCCGAATATCTCGGGACTTTGTTGCAATCCAATTCTTACAGCGGCGAAGACCGCGCGCAGCGCCGGGATCATGTCGGCGCCGCCACGGCCCACATAGCTCACGTGCAGCAAGCCATCGGAAGGGTCAAAGATCGGGTTCGCCCGCGCATGCCCACGAATGTATTCCCAATCACGCGGTTCGCCGCCATAAGGGATTTCAGTGGCATCGGACATGTTCAGCCACGGATATTTGCCGACGACGAAATCTGTGGTCCCCTTCGATACTCCGATCACATGCGCCACATGGCGCAGCGCAAATGGTTCCATCACCCGCGCCATCGCCGACGCCAGCGCCCATTTTGGTGGACGCTGCGCGCGCGGCAGCTTCCAGTAGTAAGGAGTACCCCAAGGGTCGATGTAGTCGACAACATAGGGAATTCCAAACTTCTGGTATGCCAAGCGGCCCAGCACCATGGGGACGTATGGCGGAACAGGAATAAAAATGAGGTCGATGGGCTGCTCGCGGCAAAGTTTCTTCGCCGCCTGCCAGTGGTGCCAGAGGCTGCGCATCCCGAGATCACCCAAGCCGAGCTTGCGTGTCACGCGCGCGGGCCACGCGGCGGTCCGAATTACCCGCAGGTCATCGGGGAGCAAGCCTGCGTTCTCCGGATCGACACGGTTTTCGTAATAACGCGGATCGGTCGCGATGATGACAGGCTCCCAGCCGAAATCCCGCAGATGGGTCGAAAAAAACTTGATACGCAGTGCTGGCGGCAAGCTGCTGGGGACGAAGTCAGCGCCGATGATGGCGACTCGCTTCGGTGCGCCCCTGTCCCGAACCGACAAATCCCGATAACTCAACGTTGAAAGGCTCACGGTTTGATGGCGTCGACGTACAACGAATACGGGGCATGATTCCCGCAGTCCTGGGCCAACAGAGCGTCGAGAGAGTGTTGGTAGCCGGTCCTCTGGACACGGTCGAAGCCGCAGGCATGGAGCCGGTGGGCCATGGTTTCGAAATCGTATCCCCAACGATGTTCGTGGAACTGGTGAAACACATGGTTGACCACATCCATGCGAGTCGGCAAGTCAACGGGGAAAGGTATAGGAACTGCGAGCTCGCTAAAACCAGAGAGGTCGCTTCGACAATATGCCTGCAAGTATCGCTCTGCATCCGGAACGATGATCCGCAGGACCCCTCCTTTCTTCAGCACACGCAAACAGGCTTGCAGGAACGCCGGCAGCTCTTCCCTGGGTTCTAAATGCTCAAGGAAGTGTTCGACTCGCGCGCCGGCGACTGAGCCGTCCGCAAAGGGGAGGTCCCAGCGGCAATCCCATGGGATGACGTCCGGAGCCAGGCGGTGAAGGTCCAGATTGAGAAAACCGCGCAGAGGACGAGGTCCGCATGCGATGTTGGCGTGGATCTCTCGCATCTGCCGGATCTGCCTGAGAGTCTGGCGACGTGAGGGCAGTAACGAATTCTGCAGGCGCACCTTTCCGCCGTTCATTTCCGTCCTCAACTGCTCGAACAGGAACCGGGTAATTGGCATGCGGGGAAAAAGCCAGGCCCCCAAGCGCTGCTTTGACGTGAGCCTGCGTCCTTCCGCCATGGTTCCTGCTGCAGTGACCGAACTAGCGCTCATTCTGCATCGCTCCTTCCTGACCGTCTCCCAAATCTCAAGTCCATGCTTTCAAGAGCTTTCATTCGCGTTGTCGGATAACGCCCACCAGAATCGGAAATCGTGCCCGTCAAAAGATTGCAGTCCGTCGGGAGTTAGAGCGCGCACACGAAACCCCATGTTCTCGAGGCGCGAACCTAGTTGCCCGGTCGATCCGCCCAGGCGTCTGATTTCCTCCGGATGGACTTCGATGAGCATCGCCACGGGCACGTTTGGGCGGAAAAGTGCTTGGGCGGCTTGCAAGACAAGCCACTCGGAGCCTTCTACGTCCATTTTGATAAAGCACGGTTCCTTGACCTCGCCACCGAAGAAATCGTCGAGCGTGATGCAGCGCCGGAAGCTCGCGCCCACGCAGTCGGCGGACACCCTTCCAATCCCCTCGTTGGACCGGCAAGGCGGTTCGAAGCCGACGTTGCCCGAAACGTTTCCCACGCAAGTTTCGTGAATCACGACATTCTGCACCCCATTAAGCGCCAAGTTGGCCCGTAGCTTCGGCAATACGACGGGTTCTGGTTCAAAAGCATCCACATAATCCACGTGGGCTGCTAGAAACAGCGTGTACACGCCAATGTTGGCACCCAAATCCAAGGCGCGCCGGTAACGCGCTAGATGTTCGGCAAGGAACTGGAAAATGTAGTCGTCGTATTCACGTTCGTAATACAGACAAAAGCCGTGCAACTCAGATGGGTCGACCCACATGCGTCGCCCAAAACGCGTGACCATACGCTGGCGGTGCGGGAGCCGCACCAAAACCCGCTTAAACTGCCTCTGCAGCCCCTTCCAGGGGCGCATCGACCTATAGATGGTGTCTGTCAGCATCTTCGAAGTCAGAACACAGCTAGGGTATAGTCTCCCTTATGTGCATGGGATCCGAGCAAAGCGCTATGGTTGCGGGTAACAATGTCTTCCCTTTGAGGTCATGCCCAGTAGCAAGCTACCTCTCTGCAGTTGCGTGATGGCCGCCTGCCAGCACAAGAGAGCACTTCCTGCACAACAGCAAGGAACTTCTCCTTCTCCACATCCCAGTTGTATTCTTGGGACGCCAAATCCCAAGTCTGGCGGCGCGCGCAGTGCAGAGCGGTCCGGTCCTCGTACCACATCCGCAAACCGTGGCTTAGTGCTTGCACGTCTCCGGGCTCGTAGCAGAATCCTGCACCACCGATCTTTGCCATCACCGACCGCTGGGCGCTCGTGGCGGTGGCCACCACCGCGTTGCCTGCCAGCAGATAGGTGCACAATTTATTGGAGATCGCCATATTGTTGTTCACGCTCGAACCGGGCTCCAGAGCAAGCCCAACGTCGTATTCGGAGGACAGCCGGACCATCTCGTCCGGCGACCCCGGGGGGTGAAAAACGAACTGCTGGCCCTGGACGCCGCACGATGCCGCCAAAGTCAGGAACTCCTGCCGAGTGGCCTCACGCAACTGTCCGCGAATGTGCAGTTCGATTCTGCGCCCGCGCAGCAGGCCCAGCGCGCGTACCGCGTCGGGCAGGCCCCGGTCCAGACCGACGGTCTGAGAAAACCAGTAGACCGTAAGCGGTCCCTCCACAGCCGTCGCGCGGAACTGGGGCGACCGGTGCCCCAGAGGAAAGACATTGAGGATCGTCCTGGGCAGTGACAATCGATACTTGGTAGCGTACGCTTCGGCGATTCCGGAGGACGACGCCGTTATGTAATCGCACTCTGGCAGATAGCGCGCTTGGACTCTCTCCACCAGAAGGTCATGGTGCGACGGACCTTTCTCCAACAGATAAAGGCCGGATTCCAAGTCTTCTGCATCAAACCCGAGCTTGGCGCCGTAACGGCGAGCGGCGAGAGCGGCTGCGGGCAGCGCACCGGTGTAGTGCGCAATGTAGAGATCGGCCGGGGTAGCCAGGGCTGCTGCTTCCAGTTCGGGCGCGATACGATCCAGTACCCGGCGTTGCAGGAAAGAACTCGCCGGCCGCAGCGGTAGCGCGCGCCGTGCGATTGCGTGTCGTGCCCGCATCCAGTAGCAAGTTGGCGAGGTGCGCCACGGCTGGCCGCCCACATAGGTGCAGCGCCACGACCGGGAGGCAAGCAATGCCTTGTCGGCTTCGTCGGCCCAGGGGACGTAGTGAGAGCAGAGGACGCGAACCTGGTGTCCAGCCTCGTGCAGGGCATCGGCCTCCTTGACCAGCCGGGGGTTGGTGGAGGGCTGACCGGGAGTAATCAGGCAGATCCGCACACCCCGTCTCCTTGCAGGCGCATTGCCTTGGTGCCGGATTCGATGACAGCCGAGTAAATATCCAGGTAAGCCTGGGTGACGGACTCGTCGCTGAATCTCTGCTCGCAGGTGGCGCGGCAGGCCCGGCGGTCGATGGCGGAAATTCTGGCCACGACCGCGGCCATCTCTTCCACCGACGCGCACACGAAGCCGTTGACACCATCCTGCACAATCTCCGGGACGGAGCCACGGCGCAGGCCGATGATCGGCGTGCCGCAGGCCAGCGCCTCCGCCATGACGATGCCGAACGGCTCCTCCCACAAAATCGGCATGAGGAGGGCCCACGAACTGCCCAGGAACTCATTCTTGCCGCGGTCGTCCAGCGGGCCGAGATACTCGACATCGCAGCCCAGGTGCGGTTGGATCTCCTGCTGAAAGTATTGCTGGTGCTCGGCGCCGGGAGAAACATTGCCTGCGATGCGTAGGCGGCGCCCGCTGCGCTTCGCCACCTCGATCGCCAGGTGCACGCCCTTAATGCGCTCGATGCGGCCGAGATACGCCAAGGGCGCATCGGCGGGAACGTGGTAGATCGTGCGATAGGTGTCGACCGGAACGCCGTTGTGGACCACGTGCCATTGTTCGTCCCCCTCCCAGCGGTCGATCATGTGCCGCCCGCAAGCGGTGAAGTGCAGGCTTCCTCGCGACAGCAGTTCCCCGGCCACGATGCTGCGCGGGGTTATGGTGCGCTGGTAACTCATGATCTTTGGCAGACGCAGCGGCAAGACCGGCAACAGGTAAACGAGTCGGCCGAAGCTGTGGACCAGGTCGTAGCCGCCCTTCCGCAATTCCCGCGCAATGTGCCGCAGATTTCGGATGATGTTGGTTGCGCCCGCGCTTCGCTCGGCGGGATACGGGAGCAGACGGCACGGTACCTGCGAGTCGCGGTGCGCAAACAGCGTGACGTCATGGCCGCGCGCGACCAGATTGCGCACCAGCATACTCACGACACGCTCAACCCCGCCGTAGAGCTTGGGTGGAACCGGAATTTCGGGATCCACAGTGATGGCTATCCGCATTCTTTTCGTCGCCAATCTGCCGTCGTCAGGAAGCAACGCATACGGGCTCCACGGTTTCCAGTTCCCGGCGAGTTTGCGGATGTCGCTCGAAGTGAGTGCGTATGCGCAACGCGGGTTTCTCCACCAGCCGCCATGAGAGTTCAGCGGCACCGGCGCAGCACAGAAAACTGAGCGGCACCCAGCCCGTCCAGGTCTGGTTCAGCCGGGTCAGAAACAACTCTTGCCACAGATACAGGCTGTAGGAAATGACGCCGATGTGCACGACCAGGCGGTTATTCAGGACAGCGGCAATTGCTGTGTAGGGCTTTCTCACGACGTACAACAGCACGACGGCAATGACGCCGTACTCGATCGAGTAGCCGAACGGAAATGTGTACCAGCCGCCGAAATGCGCGGTGAGGTATGGGGCGCCGAGAGCCAGAAAGGCAACACCCGTAATCGCCAGAAATCCGCTCTTCGCGATGATTTTGTCCAGAAGCGGCGCGCCTTCGTAAAGCGCCAGCAGACATCCCAGCATCAGGCCATCCATGCGGACATGAAACATGTACTCTTCCGCCGGGCCAATCTGATGCAGCAGCGCGTGCGACATCAGGCGGATGACGGGCGCAGCGACGACGATGCCCAGCGCCATCTTCCTGGCTCTCTCGGGTCTGAGGAGCACCAGCGCCGCAGGCCAAAGCAAGTAGAACTGCTCTTCGATGCTCAAGGACCAGCTATGGCCGGTCCACCAATCGCCGCCGCCGAGGTAGTCCTTCACAAAGAAAGTCGCGCTCAGGAAGCTGGCCGGGTGCAGCCGCAGCCAGCCTGCCACTCCGAGCAACAACACGCACAATAAATAGGTGTAGAAGGGCGGCACGATGCGGAAAAAGCGGCGAAGGTAGAAATTCCGCAGACTGATGGCGCCGGTCTTCGCTTGTTCTCGAAGCAGCAGAGAGGTGATCAGAAAGCCGCTGATCACGAAGAACACGGACACGCCGCGATTGCCGTTGGCCAGAAATCCAAGCAGTCGCGGCCAGCGCTGCGTCCAGTCTTGGGATATGGACCCGAGCCCGTGACACAGCAAGACCATGGAGATCGAGACTGCGCGCAGTCCGTCCAGCGAAGGAATTCTGCCGGGGTCAGTTGCCAAGCCCAGCCTTGATCGACTACCTAAAAATCCCATTTCGTTTCGCCGTTGCTGGCTGGACCTCGGTCGCGACTTGCTCGCCGCCGATTGTGTGTTGCAATATCTTTTACCATACATTCACGACGAGCTTGTTTCCAAGAAAGGGTCGCCCGCACGAATTGATCCCGATGCCGCCGCTGGTTTCCATTCTTATTCCCGCCTACAACGCCGAACGGTGGATTGGCGAGACCCTGAAGTCGGTCGTGGGCCAGACCTGGCCGAATAAAGAAATTATCGTGGTGGACGACGGCTCAAAGGACGAGACCGTAGCTGCTGCCCGCCAGTTCGAATCCTCCAGAGTCAACGTCGTGCGGCAGGAAAACCGCGGGCCGGCGGTGGCGCGCAACCATGCCTATCGGCTTTCGCAGGGCGACTACATCCAGTTCATCGACGCTGACGATCTGCTGAGTCCGGAGAAAGTCACGGAGCAGATCAATGTCTTGAGCGAAAGCCCGCCACGCATGCTGGGCATTTGCGGCTGGGCGTACTTCCAGGATGGAACTGATCCGGAAAAAGGCTTGGTGGAAGAAGGCTGGCCTGCGGTGAACACCGACAATCCCGTCGAGTGGCTAACGGAATTGTTCGGACCGGAGGGACCGTTCGGTATGGTTCCACACGGAGCCTGGCTGACGCCCCGCCCCGTCGCCGAGGACGCCGGGCCTTGGGACGAAACCCCTTCACCTGATGACGACGGCGAGTACTTCACGCGGGTCGTGCTGGCGAGCGCTGGTATCCGTCGCGCCGCTGCCGGCCTTTTCTATTACAGAAAACGTCCCACGGGAGGAAGCTGGAGCTCAACCCGAAATGCAAGGTTGCAATCAGGCGCTTTGTATTCGCTGGAGCGCAAGATGCAGCTGTTGCTAGCCCGGACTGCCACCGAGCGTGCCCGAAGGGCGCTCGCTAATCGCTTTGTGGCGCGCGCCGTGGATGCCTATCCCGACTTTCCGGAGGTCACCCGCCGTGCCCTCGCAAAGGCAGAAGAGTTGGGAGGCACGGATTTCGTTCCCCCCTTTGGAACGTGGAAGGGAGAACTGCTGAGCCGCATCATCGGCTGGAAGGCCACCAGGCGTCTGAACGCGTGGTATCACCGCCGCCGCATGAGGTGATCTGCCTCACCTCTAAGATGCTTTTCCACAAGAACTATGCGCGGACCGCCTGCGAGCAACGGGACCTGGTCCGGGCGTCGCGGAGCCAGCTTGCTGTAGTCGCCCGTTTCAAGCGACCGGTACATCGTCTCCAAATCCATTCCCCATTTTGCGCAGAATTTGGCGACAGCCGCTTTCTGTTCGCCGTGAGTCTGCGTCCGAGGGTCTTTAAGAACGTGGTTGGCCCGCCGCCCGGGCCGCGTTTCGGGCCGGCAGCAGCGCGGAACCACGCCTATCGGCTTTCGCGGGGCGACTACATCCAGTTCATTGATGCTGATCACCTGTTGAGCCCGGACAAAATCACTCAACAGATCAAGGTCCTTAGGGAAAGCCCTGACTAAGTGCGGACTGCGTCACCAACCGGCTCCTCGACCGGACGGTTGCTCCCTTCCCAGCGATCTCTTCCTGGCAAGCCACCCCCCTGCCAAAATTCCTCTGGGCGCAGCAGCGCTCGCAGCCAGCGGGCGGCGAGCAGATCGTAGCCGTAGCGCTCGCGGTGGTACCGTTGCAGCCGGCGTCCATCAATTTGACCGTCGCGGATGGCACGCGCCATGCGCTCGATTCCTCGCTTCAGCGCAGTGTCGTCGAACGGAACGACGCAGACATCGGGATTGTTCTCGGCCAGCGTCCGGATGGCACCAACATCGGTGGCTACAAAAGGCACGCCGTAGGCCATCGCCTCCATGAGCACCAGCGGCAGTCCCTCTCTTTCCGATGGCAGCACGACCAAATCCGTTTGCTCGAATATTTTCGGAAGGTCAGTTGAGGTAAATGCACCGTGAAGGTGGACGTTTGCCAGCCCATGCGTGCGAATCTTGGATTCAAGGTGCTCGAATTCCCATCCGTCGCCGTAAAAATCCAGGCGGGCCGGTTGAATATCGATCCCCGGCCACAGGTCGAGCAGCGCGTGCATGCCCTTGTTTCGATCCATCCGCCCGAGGAAGGCCACCCGTAGTTCGTCGACGCGACGCAACCTGCGGGGGCCGGCTTCAGTGACACACGCAAGGTGCGGAATTGCGCCCGCCGGCAGCAAGTCGCGATAGGGCTCGGCCTGAAGTTTTGTCTCCAACAGCACGCCATCCAAAACTTCGAGCGCCGCGGCCTGCACTGCGCCCGGACGCGCAGGGCCCCAGCCCGCTCCTAACACGTATCCCCGGGGGCGCACAAAGCGGGCCAGGAAGGCGGCGAACCAAGTCATGTCGAAGGTGTATAGGACATCGAAAGCCCGGGAAAGCCGCAAGGACCAAAAAGCCATAGCCCAAAGAGTCGAGGCGCGCCCCCCGTGACGAAATGGTGTAGCGAGGAAGCGGACGGGTAAGCTGCGCAGTTCGTCCACGGCGGGTACTCGGGGATGAACCACCCGGGTCACCACGGTCACCTCCGCCCCGTTTTCGACCAGCAGCCGGCACAGGTTGACGATATGAGTCTCCACGCCCCCCACCGTCAAAAATTGGGAGCAGATCAGCACGCGTTTTCCCTGTGGCTGGCGAACGCTGCGGGTGACTGATGCAGCGAGGCGCACCATGTCGCATGCGCCCAACCCAGCATACGTCAGCTTATTGGCGACACTGGCTCGGCTGCGGAGCGAAAGCGCCAGCAGGTGTCTTCCCCAAATCCAGTACCAATGCCTTTGGTGCGCGGCGACTTCGGACCGGGAGAAGCGGTATCTGGCGTAAAACGCCCTTTGAAGCTGATGAAGGAAGCCAACAGCAGCCCGCAGGCGTGCGGGCGAAAGCTGGGGATCGTGACCGCTGACCGAGCGGAAGAGCATATTGGCATCCTGGAATGCCTGCCGCTCGGAGCTTGAGAGAGCGTCCCGATCCATCACCCAGCTCACATTGCCCAGTGAGATCCTAGCGGCCTGCTCAAGTTGCGATGCATCCCGACGACTGGATATCGAGTCGGAAGTAAACCGCCACTTAACGAGCGGCTCGGGTAGGCTGGCAGCGTCGTACATCCTCGCAAGTCGTGACCAGAGCGCGTAGTCTTCCGCAAGACAGCAGTCCGGATCCTCCGGGTAACGCCCAGCAGCCTCCACCGCTGATTTGCGCGCAAGGACGCTGGTATGGCAGATCGGATTGCTGAATAGCAGTTGCCACTTAATGTCAATGTCACTACAAGGAACTCCCACCCGCTCCACAACGGCGACTCCCTTTTTGTCGACGATAGTCCAGTCGGTTCCCGCCCAACCCACATGAGGTCGGCTATCAAGGAGGGCAACCTGTTTTTCCAGGCGTCGGGGTAGGGATATGTCGTCCGCATCCTGGCGCGCGATGTAGTGCCCCGTCGCCAAGCGCAGAGCCTTATTCAAGCTCCGCGCCACGCCCCTATTCCGCTGGTTACGGATTACCCGCACGCGTGGATCACCAAGCCCGGCCAGATAGTCTGGCGTACTGTCTGTTGAAGCATCGTCGATGACGATCAGCTCGAAGTCCTGGAACGTCTGCACAAGAATGCTCTCCACCGCCGGCCCCAGGTGCGGCATCCCGTCGCGAACAGGCAAAATGACCGTTACGCGCGGCATCAGTGCTTGCACCCGGCCGCAAAGTTCGCCAAAGCGTCGGCATAGAGTTGTTCCCGCTTGCAGGCGATG
>Ga0187782_10001585_pt1 | contig 16659 bp, 13 predicted proteins | sample 0715_SJ02_MP15_2_FD_132454 | JGI IMG/M metagenome (GOLD analysis project Ga0187782, IMG submission 132454) | Tropical peat soil microbial communities from peatlands in Department of Meta, Colombia - 0715_SJ02_MP15_20_MG | ecosystem: Environmental > Terrestrial > Soil > Wetlands > Peat | place...
CCGGCCACGTAAATCATCTCGCCCTGATAAACATTGATCCAGTTGAGCAACTCTTCCGCGCGCTTGTCATGGATGGCTTGCTCGAATTGAGCGCGCGTAACGCCGGGCTGCAGGCCCAGGGCGATCTGCGCTCCAGGCTTGGCGTGGGCCACGTACCAGCATTCGGTTTTGCCCCAGGATTCGCCGAAGTTCTGAGCGATATCGTCGTCGGGGTGCACCTGGACAGAGAGTTTCTCCTCGGGAAAGAGAAACTTCAGCAGCAACGGAAAGCGCTGCGGGTCGCGCGCCGTGGTGCCCACGAGTTCGGAGCCGAATTCTTTGCTCAGGTCTCGGAGCGATCTTTTCGCCAGCGGACCATTTGCAACCACGCAGTTGTCGCCGGTGAGCCAGGCTTCGCCGATTCTTTCGTTGAATTTGTGATTTGGATAGATCGCGGAAAGGTCAAGCGTGCCCCACGGGCGCGGGTCGAAGGCGGGTGACATCAGGAATGGGTAGAGTTGGCTCATGCGAGCAGCGACAAATCGTCCAACCAAATTGGAACGGGCGTTGGTGTCGTTCCTTGGCGGCTGATCTTACGAACCTTCCAGCTTTTGGAAGGTTGCGCGTACTTCTTCGCCGGGGTTCTTCTTTGCTTCGCCGTCGATTTCCAGCAACAGGGGCGGCTTTTGCGGGGCGGTGCGCAGCAACTCCATGGTCTCATTCCAATCGATCGATCCGTTGCCCGGCCAGAGGTGCGAGTCTTTGTCTTTGTTGTTGTCGTGCACGTGGGTCGAGCAGATGTGGTTCTTCAGCGTGGCGAAAGCTTCGGGAATGCCATTCATCATGTGGGCATGACCGCAATCGAAGCAGACGCCGATGTCGTCAAAATGCATGGTTTTGATGAACTCGACGAGGCGCGTGGGAGTAGAAAGTTCGTTGGGAATATTTTCCACGATCACTCTTACGCCCAGCGGCTTGGCAAAGGCGCGCAGGTGCTCGACGCAGGTCATAGCGGCTTCGAATTTCTTTTCGTCGAAGGCTTCGTTGGGAGTGCCGATGTGCTGCACGAGAAAGCGGAACGGGATGTGCTCCGCGATTTCGAGGGAGCGCCTGATTTCGTCCATGGCATCGATGCGGCGGGCGCGGTCGGTGGAGGCGATATTGACGGGCGGGGAACCGGTGCGTCCCCACTCATAGTCGGAGTACAGTGGCGCGTGGACGGAATTGAGTGGAGTGCCGGTGGAGCGGAACCAGTCGGCAATTTCGCGGACATGCTGCTTGCGATTCGCGTAGTCGAAGTGCTGGCGGGCGGCGAAGATTTCGATCGACTGGGCTCCCGCCTTGACCAGTTCGTCAAGCAAGCCCGGATGGAGTCGTTCCTTTACATAAACGTACGTCGATACAGCCCTCAACATCAGTAACCCACCGCCTTCCCGTTGTTGCGTCCGTCGCTGGCGCCAAGGCGCTCGCCGGTTTTGGGGTCAATCATTATGCACTCGCCATCTCCCCAAAAATGCTCGACCTTCAGCTTGTGCCCTTTAGACCATAGAAGATTCATTGTATCGGGAGAAAGGCGGTCTTCGACGAGAATCTGATCGGGGAGCCACTGATGATGAAACCTGGGCGCGTCGACCGCTTCCTCGATATCGAGAGAGAAATCGACGATGCCGATGATGATGTTGGCGACAGTCGTGATGATGGTGGGGCCGCCAGGCGAGCCGAGAACCAGGAAGAGCTTGCCGTCTTTGCGCGCATCTTTTCTGAGGACCATCGTTGGCGTCATGGCGGAGAGCGGGCGCTTGCCCGGCCCGATGGCGTTGGCGGGTCCCTGGATGAGTCCGTAGATGTTGGGGACGCCTTGTTTGGCGGCAAAGTCGTCCATTTCATCGTTGAGCAGGAAGCCCAGACCTTCGGCGGTGACGCGGGAACCGAAACCGTCGTTGAGCGTGGTGGTTACGGCAACGGCGTTGCCTTCGCCATCGACTACGGAATAGTGGGTGGTGTTTTCCGGTTCGCGAATGGATCGGAATGTGGAGCGCGACTGGGCTACGCGCTCCAATTCACTGAACGACGGGCGTTTCAGGTCTTTGCTTGGGGTTGCCTGGTTGGGGTCGATAGAGTCGCGCCATGCGGCGGCGTACTTTTTGTCGATGAGCGGCGCGACGGGAACTTTGGTGAAGTCGGGATCGCCCATGAAATCGGCGCGATCATAGAAGGCGCGACGGAACGCTTCGGCCTCCAGGTGGATGGCCGCGGCCGAGCGGTTGCCGGATTTTGCCAGGTCGTAGCCTTCAAGAATATTGAGGATTTCAACGAGCGCTACTCCTCCGGACGATGGCGGCGGAGCGCTGATGATGTCGTAGCCGCGATAGGAGCCGCGAATGGGCTCGCGTTCTTTCACTTCGTAAGCGGCGAGGTCTTCGGCGGTGACCAGGCCTCCGCCTTTGTGGATGGCCGCGGCCAGTTCGCGCGCCATGGCGCCGTGATAGAAAGTGTCGGGATCCTTGGCGAGGCGTTCCAGGGTGCGAGCGAGTTCGGGCTGCTTGAAAAGCTCGCCGGGCCGGTAGTAGTTTCCATCGCGCAGAAAAATGCGTTTGGATTCGGGAAACTGGGCGAGGTACTCATCGTCTCTCAGGGCTTGCGTGTCCTCGTAGGCGAGGGCAAAACCCTCGCGGGCGAACTTGATGGCGGGAGCCATTACTTTTTCTATCGATAGCTTGCCGTATTGTTTTTCCGCGTAGACGAGGCCGGCCACGGAACCGGGGACGCCGATGGATTTGTATCCGACGACGCTCGAGTCTTTGCTGGACTCTGGGATGACGTTGCCTTGCGCGTCGAGATACATGTTTGCGGTGGCAGCGGCGGGTGCTTTTTCGCGGAAGTCGATGAAGTGAGTTTTACCGTTGGCATAGCGGAGAAGAAGAAAGCCGCCTCCGCCGAGGTTTCCGGCCTGGGGATGGACGACGGCGAGGGCGAAGCCGGTGGCCACGGCGGCATCGACGGCATTGCCGCCCGATCGCAGCATTTCCACTCCGGCGCGAGAAGCAAGTTCGTGGACGCTGGCGACGATGGCGTGCGGAGCGTGCGTTGGACGTAGAGGCGCGGCCCCGACGGCGGACGCGAACAGAGCGCACATCAAAAAGCAGATCGGAGAACGTATGATGGCGCGTCTCAGGGGACGTCTCAAGGCACTATGTTGAATGCGCATGGATTCAGCGAAAGTACGAGGCTAGCTTAGGGGGTTGCAGGGAGTCAAACCGGTTCACCGCTGAGACGCGGAGCACGCCGAGAAAGCCTTCGTCAGGATTTCGTTGATCGCTGTCTTGTAGATCGACGTTTTGATTTTGTGGACGCTTTAGCTATGCGTGCTTTGGCCGCGACCAGTTCATACGACTGGCGAATGAGGGCTTCGAGTTCGCTGGGGGAAAGCACATTGGAGTTGGCGAGCATCACCCACTGGTAGCGTCCGACATAAGGCGCGGGCGAAATGCCTTCGATCTCCAGCAGTTCGTGGAACCTCTCGGGCGCGCATTTAAGAGTAATGCGCGGAAAACGTCCATCCGAGAGGACCATACCGGTGAAGATTTTGCCGCGGACCTTGAAGCAGAGGTCGTCGGCCCATGGCATATCCTCGGTTACTTCGGGGAAGGACAGACAGAGTTCGCGGATCCATTCGATGTCGGGCATGCGGAAAATCTGTGTGGCGCGGGCGAGTCTGTGTGGCGCGGGCGCCCCCCGCCCGCGTGCACTTTGTTCTTGCTCCTGATGGAGTGCCGGGCGTCCTCGCCCGGCGGCGCGGCAGCCAGGCGGCCAGGCGGGGACGCCCGGCTCTCCACCAACAAATTTCTCGCGCCACACAGACTACACTTGGTCTCTGGCTTCGCCTAGGACCACGTCTACTTCCATCTGTTTCTTCCCCCGGAAAATCGTTACCTTCACGCTATCGCCGGCGCGGTGTTTGTTCATGATTTGCGCTAGGGTTTGCTGGCTTTCGATTTTTTCTCCGTTGATGGCGACGATTAAATCTCCACCGATCATGATGGGAATGTTACCGAGGTAGGCTTGCTCGGAGCCGCCGCGCAATCCGGCGCGGTCGGCGGAGCCTCCGGGCACGGCCTGCACGATGAGAAGCCCATAGTTGGCGGCGAGTCCCAGTTCTTCGGCGATTTCGGAATCGATGGGGATGGTGCGAATGCCGAGCGCGGGACGGCGCACGCGTCCGAGCGTGACCAGATCGTTGACCACGGCTTTGGCGGTGTTAATGGGGATGGCGAAGCCGATACCTGCGCTTTGCCCGACGCTGGAGGCGATCATGGTGTTGATTCCTATGACTTGGCCGTGCCAGTTGAGCAGCGGGCCGCCGGAGTTGCCGGGGTTGATGGCGGCGTCGGTCTGAATGGCTTCGTCGATCACCAGGCCGCCGGGCTCCTGCACCTGGCGAATGGAACTGACGATGCCGAGCGTGAGGGTTCCGGCGAGGCCGAAGGGATTGCCGATGGCATAGACCTTCTGGCCGACTTGCAGACTGGAGGAGTCGCCGAGGATCATCGGCTGCAGGTCGGGAGCTTTGATCTGGACGATAGCCAAGTCGTGAGACTTGTCGGTGCCTACCATGGTGGCCTTATATTTCTTGCGGTTGTGGAGCGTCACTTCGACCTGCCGCGCGTCGGCGATGACGTGATAATTGGTGAGGATGTGTCCTTCTTTATCGATGACGAAGCCCGAGCCCTGGCCTTCCTGCGGCACCAGACCGTAGAAGAAGTCGAAGGTCATGACGCGCGAGGTGATGTTGACGACCGATCCGATGTTTTTGCGGTAGACATTGATGTTGTTTTGCTCTTCAGCGTCGAGCGCTTCGCTGCCCGCGGCTTCGGTGATTTCAACATGCTGGGGACGGCTTATCCAGTTGGCGGGATAAAGGCGCCCGTTACGATAGGTGGTGAAGTAGAAGAAGGCGGACGCTAGAAGAATTGCGAAGACAAGACTACGCAAGAATCTCATCGTGGTTAATCCCTGAAAGCCGTGCACCTTGAATTCTAGCGAAAAAGGCTCTTGCACGCGGAGAGCAAAGGGAAAATCTTCAAACGCAGAGATTCTTACCTCTGGCCTCCGGTGCTACACTCGTCTGATTATGGCCGAGGGGCGTTCGCGGATATGGGTTTGGTTGCTGGTGGGCGGCGGGCTGTTTGCGCTGTTCGTGGTGGCGGTGTTTACGCTGGTGTACCTGAGTTTCGGCGGCCGGGATGAGGAAGCGTTTTCCGGCTTCGGCCCCAAGATTGGCGTCGTCGAACTCGATGGCATAATTTTGTCTCCCAAGCCGATTGTTCCCCAGCTCAAGAAATTTGCCGATGACGATTCGATCAAGGCCATCGTCATTCATGTGAATTCGACGGGAGGAGGTGTGGCCGCATCCGAGGAGACCTATCGCGAGGTAAAGCGCATTCGCGACGAAAAGAAAAAGCGGATCGTGGCTTCGATTGAGACGGTGGGTGCCAGCGGAGCTTACTACATAGCTGCCGCCACCAACAAGATTTATGCCGACAAAGGCAGCATCGTCGGTTCGATCGGAGTGATTGCTCAGTGGCTGAACTACGGAGATCTTTTGCGCTGGGCCAAACTGGACCCGATCACCATGAAGGCAGGGGAATTCAAGGACACGGGCAGCCCGACGCGCGAAATGACGCCCGCAGAGCGCGCGTATCTGCAGGGCTTGATTGACAACATGCGTACTCAGTTCATTCAGGCAGTGGCCGAGGGGAGGCATGCCAAGGAAGAAGATATCCGCGCGATAGCGGATGGAAAAGTCTGGACCGGCGAGCAGGCGCTTCCGCTGAAGCTGGTGGATCAGATTGCAGATTTCGAAGCGGCGGTGAAGGATACGGCCCAGGCGGTGAATATCTCCGGCGAACCGACGCTGGTGAGGCCTCCGAAAGAGAAGCGGTCAGGCCTGGATCTTCTGTTTGACGATGTTTCCGATTATTTGCCCACCCAGGAGAAGCTATTGGAGCAGCAGGTCGGTTTTTACTATCTTTGGAAATAGCAGTTCGGAAGTAGCAGTTCTCAAAACTTGTCCTATAAATGGGTTGGGTAGGGCACGGCTTCCAGCCGTGCCGCCAAGGGCCGATAAAAATGCGGGCTTTAGCCCCTGAGGGTTGGGACATCCCGCTCGGAGAACCATTTATGAGGCCAGTTCTCGGGTCACGGTTCTCAGTAAGGCCTGCGGGGCTGCCGAGCTTTGGGTTTTTCTGAGAACCGAGAACTTTTCCAGGTGTCCGCTTCCGTACTTGCACAGAACCCCTTGAATTTGAGAAGGTTATAGGCGGACGCAAGGCAGCGTCGGGGGCGGCAAAGACCTCGGGCACGAAACCGTGCAAGTGAACCGGCGCCAAGGGAGCATAGAGGCATATGACAAAAGCTGACCTGATCGAAGAAGTTTCCCGTCTGGCCGAGTTAACTCGCAAAGACAGCGAAGTGATTGTGGATACGATCTTTGACAGCGTGGTGCGCTCGCTGCGGGTGGGCGACAAAATCGAAATACGAGGCTTTGGCAGCTTCCGCACGCGCCAGCGCAAGCCGCGCGTGGGCCGCAACCCGAAAACGGGCGACCGGGTGGAAGTTCCGGCCAAGAAGATCCCGTTCTTCAAGCCCAGCAAGGAATTGAAAGATTTGGTGAACAGTGGCGCGGCAGCGGAAGTCGTGCCCGCAGCACCGCCCGCGCCGCCGATCACACACTAGGACGGGCGAGGACGCCCGTCGCTCCATGTGTAAGATATGGAAGCCGGGCCCGTAGCTCAACGGTTAGAGCAGCAGACTCATAATCTGTTGGTTCCTGGTTCAAATCCAGGCGGGCCCACCAGAATTCCGAGTGCGCTCCGCACCCAGGCATGATGTCGGGCCTTCAGTCGGTCCCCGGTTCAGGGCGTTAAGACCGTACCGTTCGCCCGCCGGGCGACCAGTCTTCCACCTTTGAGCAATACGTAGTTGTTGTCGCGCCACAGACTGCGTTTGCACAGGTAGCTGGCGCACCAGATGATAAAGCCGTGCAGATCCCTCAGTGGATAGAGCAGCACCCAGCTTGGCGCAACCGGGTCGCGGGCAGCCGTCCAACCTGCGAACCAACATTCCGCCATCCGGTTCAGCAGGGAAGCGGCGAACAGCCCGATGCCAAGCCACATTTGGCCCAACAAGAGCCCGGCGACCAGGCCCAGAATCCCATACGGAACCGCGAAGGTCAGTCCCGTGCCCAGGTGACCTTTGGGTCGCGAGAAACGAGTTCCCATGGCCCAGCGCAGCTGGCGTTCCCACATTTGCCGGAAGGTCATTGACGGAGATATGTGATCGACCACATGGCTCGACAGCACGACCCGAAAACCGGCCTTATAAATGAAATTGCCGACGACGAAGTCGTTCGAAAGATATTCGCGGACCGCCTCATATCCGCCGATTTTCCCAATGGAGTCCTTGCGCAGCGCGATGGTCGGTCCCAGACCGAATTTCATACCTTCCAAAAGATTGGCGATCAACACCCCGGCGGTGAATTCGACGGACATGCCAATCGCATCGAGAGCACTCCAGATGCCTCCAGCGCTCTTGCCCCGAAATACACAGGTCACGGCCCCGACCTTCGCATCCAGCAAGGGAGCAACTACGTCGCGCAAATAATTCGGCCCAACTTCCACGTCGCTGTCGCTCGTGACCAGAATGTCGTGCGCGGCGATTTCCGTCAGACGGTGGAAGCAATAGTTCGGCGCATTCGGCCAGGGAGGCTGCCCGGTGATCAAGATCCGGCTGGGGATGTGAGGGTATCGCGCGCAAATTTCTTGGATGATTGGCAGAGCTGCGTCGTCCGGTTCGTCGGCGGCAAACAGAACTTCGTATTCGGCATAGTTCTGCCGAAAGAAGCTCTCGATATTCTCTTTCATCCGTGATTCATTGCCATGCACGGGCTTTAAAACGGAGACGGGCGGCATTTTGGCCGGCAAACTTGCATAGGTTTTCTCATCCCGCGCAGCCATCCGCCGGAATTCGAGCACTCCCAAAAGGGCAAGAACAAGCACAATCGTCGAAGTGATGGTTCCGAAAACGGCCAACCCTAAGATTAGGTATAAAATCAACACCCTTGCGCTCCTCGACTTGTTCTCCTCGAAACGACAGGCAATGGAAAAGGGCGGGAAACCATCCTTTCTCAGCCTGAATTCATTGCGAAAATTCTCATTATATCTGAGCGAACGCATCCCGAGTCCGCCAACGTCTGCGGGCTTCGCGGCCCATGCGGCCCGGCCCGTTCAGGACCAAGTGAGGAGAAAAACCCCAAAACATACGAACATTGTGGCAAGCCAGCGGCGACGGTCGACATTTTCATGCAGGAAGAATCTTGCGCCCAGGGCGTTGGCGACGAAGGTGAGTGCGGCGGATGCCGGGCCCACAACGCTGAGATCTGCCCATGAAAGTCCGATGAGGTTGCTGAAGAATGCGATGGCCATGAAGAAGACTCCACCGAAGAGAACTGCGCTGGAGGAGACTCGGACGATGATGGCAAAGAAGCCGTGGCGCCGGCGCAGGTCGCCGAGGTCGCCGATGCGGCGCATGGCCAGGGCTACGAGGACGTCTCCCGCGGCCGCGGCCCAGACCGTAGTGAAGATACAGAGCCAAGTATAAAGGGTTCTCATACGCGCTCCTCCAGGGCTTTGGCGGAGACGCGTGAGGGCGGATGCTCGGTGCGGGACGGCCCTCCGGCGACAACACCAACCCCGATCACGATGAAGGCGACGCCGATCCAGCGCTGCAGGCTAACGTGCTCATGCAGCCAGAAGATGGAGAGCAAGACCATAACGACATAGCTGAGGGCGGTCGCGGGTAGAACGTAGGTGAGATCGGCAAAAGAGAGCGCAGTCATGTAGCTGGACATGAAGGCCAGCAGGAAAAAGATTCCTAAGATGACAAAAGGGTTCGCGAGCGCGGAGAAAACGTTGGCGAGATGGTGAATGTCGATGCCACCTGCGTGCTTCATGCCGCGCGCCAGCAAGGCGTCTCCGACGGAGCCGAAGAAAACGACGGAAAGAATGATGAGATACTTACGAAGCGTCAAAATGAGATTCCTGTGAGAGCGAAATCAAAATACTGGTAGCAGCCACAAGCGCAGATCTCGATAATCACGAAATCATCATAAATAAATCCGCTGTCTTGGAGTGGTCTTGCTGGGGACGAATCCAGCCCCAACCCCAGCATCCCGCCATCCACAAACTGAACATCTGCAGACAAGCCATCACACTAGTCGGTGACATTCGTTACAGACACCGAACCGCGGCTAGGACACCATTCCTGCGTGGCGGGAGAAGGGAAAAGGTCCTTGTCACGACGCGCCTCGGCAGGGCAGAAAGTCACCGAAGCCGCCCGCAAACCGGCGACCCGAAACTTTCGGGGGAGGGTTTCGGGTCGTTAATCGATGCTGCTAGAAGAACCAGAGAATCTTCTGCGTCCTGCCTTGCGCTCTGGACTCCACACTGCTAAACGATTTCAGCATCACGCCAGCGGCAAACTGAAGTAAAAAACCGATCCATGCCCCAACTGGCTGGTGAGGCCGAGGCGGCCGCCGTGGGCTTCTACTATGGCTTTGCAGATTGCCAGTCCCATGCCCGTCCCGTGGACTTGCACGCGTTGATTTCGGCCGCGATAAAATTTTTCGAAAACCAGAGACTGCTCAAAATCGTCGATGCCGGGACCGCGATCCGCGATGTTGATGGTGAGCATCTGCTCGTTGTCTTTGACTTCCGCGGTGATGCGAATCGGAGCGCCAGCAGGTGAGTACTTGGCGGCGTTCTCGATCAGGTGCACCAGAACTTCCTTGATGTGAGCGGGGTCCATGCGCGCGTTGGGAAGGCTGGCGGGGATTCTGACTTCCACCGGATGCTGGAGCAGGGTTTGCTTCATGTCGTTGAGCGCCTCCGCCACCAAGGGGCCGATGGGCCCGGATGTGAAGCGAAACTCCACTTTGCTGGCATCCAACTGCGCCATCTCGGCGGCCTCTCCGATCAGCCGGTTGAGCCGATCGCTTTCCTCGTTGATGACTGTCAGCAGTTCCTCTCTCTCCTCCGGCGAATGATTCGGGCTGCCGAGAAGGGAGGTCACCGACGCTTTGATAGCGGTGAGCGGAGATCGAAACTCATGCGTGACCGAATCGAGCAGGACGGAGCGCAATTGCTCGCTTTCGCGGGAGGCCTCTGCGCGGCTTAGTTTTTCGACGGCGCCCGCGCGCTCAATGGCGATGGCCACCAGGCTGGCTATGGCCTCCAGGGTTTGCCGCGAAAGTAACGAACCGGAGACGCCCATGCAGCCCACCACCCGCATCCCCATTCGCAGCGGTATGAAGGCCAGTTGATGAACCGCGTCGATTCGCGGTTCGCCGCGCACGCAGATCAATTGGAGATCCTGCGATTCCAATCCGTCGATGGTGGGGCCGGAGCGATAAACGTCGCTGCGGCTGGAGAGCGAAATCGCCGCTGATCGGATGCCGAACGAATCTGCGATGTAGCGGGGAATGAGGTTCAACAACTCAGCCGGACTGTCGCTTGAAAGCAGCAACTGGCTGAAGGCGTAGAGGCGTTCCAATTCTTGCCGGCGCTCGGTGGCAGAGCGCGCGCCGCGCCGGGCCCGCTCCGATAGTTCGCCGACCGCTGCCGCGGTGACCAGGAAGGTGAACAGTGCAATCCAATTCTGCGGGTCGGCAATGGTAAAGGCGCCGATCGGAGGCAGGAAAAAGTAATCAAAAGCGAGGGCAGCGATCACCGACATGAAAACGGCCTGCCACAAGCCCCAGGAAGCGGAGATCCCGAGGACGCCCAGGACGAAACCGAGCGCCACTGTCGTCGGATTCAGATGGAGCCAGCGGTAGCCGACGAGCGTAATTCCGGCTACACACAGCACCGCAATCAGGTATCCCCATACCGATCTGGCCACGGCCTTCACGAGGCGATTGTAGTCGAAAGAGGAGAAAATGAGGTCAGAGGTTAGAGAGCGGAGGTTAAATCCTTCTGCCCTCTGACCTCCAACCTCTGACCTCCCCTTGAACCTTGCTTCTTTCCCGCATCGACAAAGTCCGATGTCTCAACGACAATAATCGCGATGCCCAAGACCCCCGACCAATGGCTGGAGGACGTTGCGCCGACAAAGAAGGGAGGCAGGTTCAAGCTCTTTCTTGGATATGCTCCCGGCGTGGGCAAAACCCACACCATGCTGACCGAAGCGATCCGGCGCCACACTCGCGGCGAGGACGTAGTGATCGGAGTGGCGGAAACGCACGGACGGAAAACAGTGGCGGACCTGATCACCAATCTGGAAGTCGTGCCGCGCAAGGCGATCGAGTACAAGGGCGCGCTCTTCGAAGAGATGGACGTAGACGCCATTCTCGCGCGCAAGCCACGGGTCGTGCTGGTGGACGAACTGGCGCACACCAATATCGAGGGCAGCAAGCATCGCAAGCGCTATGAAGACGTGCTGGAACTGTTGGATGCGGGCATCGACGTTCTTTCCACCATGAACATCCAGCACCTGGAGAGCGTGACCCCAACGGTGCAGGGAGTCACCGGGATCACCGTGCGGGAAACCGTCCCGGACTGGGTGCTGCAAAGAGTCAACGAAGTGGTGATGATCGACCTGACTCCGGAGGCATTGCAGAACCGCATGCGGCGCGGCGACGTTTATCCGCAGGAACGCGTGGGACGGGCGCTGGGAAACTTTTTCCGCGAGACGAACTTGATCGCTTTGCGCGAACTGGCATTGCGCCAGGTGGCGCAACAGGTGGATCTAAGCCTGGAACAGCACCGCGGAGAGGAACAGGAAGATCGAGCCGCGGTTGCCATCCGCGAGCGCATTGCGGTATGCATCAGTTCGAACCCGGCGGCGCAGTATCTGGTTGCCCGCGGGGCGCGCATGGCGCAGGCCATGAACGCCGAGCTCTTTGTCGTCTATACCGACCTCGGGCAGGATACCAGCGAAGCGAATCAGCGAACCTTGGCCGCCAATGTGCGCTTCGCGGAAAACGTTGGAGCGGCGGTGGTGCGGCTGAAGGGGAAGAGCGTGGCTGAGGCGGTCGCGGAATTCGTCAACGAGAAACACATCACACAAGTTGTTTTCGGGCGCTCCGCGACGCGGGGCTGGAAACGATATTTCTATCTTTCCGCGATCCATCAGTTTTTGCGCGACGCTCCAGCGGTGGATGTACATATTGTGACGCAGGAACCCGGCTAATTGGGCAGTTTGGGGAATAAACGTTGGACCATAAACACATTCTGGTAGTGGACGACGAGGCCCAGATCACGCGGGTGCTGCGGACCTCTCTTTCCAGTCACGGATATGACATTCGCGTCGCCAACGACGGCGAGACTGCGCTAGAGATCATGAAAGACTGGTCGCCGGATCTGGTCATTACCGACCTGACCATGCCCAATATGGACGGACTGGAGTTGTGCCGGCAGCTGCGGACAAAGACGCAAATTCCGATCATCGTGCTCTCGGTGCGGGGTGAGGAGCAGACCAAGGTCAAGGCCCTGGATGCGGGCGCGGATGACTACGTGACCAAGCCCTTCGGTATAGAGGAACTCCTGGCGCGCGTCCGCGCTAATCTTCGCCGCGCGCGCAAGGAAAAGTCGGAACTGGAGCCGATTGAAGCGGGCGACTTCAAGATCGATCCCGGAGCGCGCAGCGTTTTTGTCAAGGACCGCGCCGTCCACCTCACGCCGAAAGAATTTGATTTACTGGTATATCTGGCCCGCCACGCCGGCAAAGTGGTGACGCATCGCGCCTTGCTGGGCGCGGTCTGGGGTGGTGAAAGCACAGAACAGGTCGAGTACCTGCGCGTGTTCGTTGCGCAACTCCGCAAGAAGCTTGAACCCTCGCCCAATTCCCCCCGCTACATTGTGACCGATCCCTGGGTGGGTTATCGCTTCGTGGTCGGAGACGATCGGTGAGATTTTATTCGCTGCCCCTCGCCATCTCTACCGCTCGCAGCACGGCTCGGGCCTTGTTCTCCGTCTCTTCAAACTCACGCTGCGGATCGGAATCGGCTACGATTCCCGCGCCCGCTTGCAGGTACGCCTTCTTGCCCTTCATGAGCAGAGTGCGAATCGCGATGCACGAATCCAGATTGCCCGCGAAATCGGCGTAGAGCACCGACCCGCCGTACACTCCGCGCCGCGTCGGCTCCAGTTCTTCGATGATCTGCATGGCGCGAACTTTCGGCGCTCCGCTTAGCGTTCCCGCGGGAAAGCACGCGGCAAAGGCGTCCATCGCATCCAGTTCGGGACGCAGCCGCCCCTCGAGCGCCGAAACCAGGTGCATCACGTGCGAGTAGCGCTCCACGTACATCAGAGCGCGAACTTTTACCGACCCATACTCGCTGACTCGGCCGAGATCGTTGCGGCCAAGATCCACCAGCATCACGTGTTCGGCGCGCTCTTTCTCGTCGGCGAGCATTTTTTTCTCGAGCGCCGCGTCTTCCGCTTCGTCGCGTCCTCGCGGATGCGTCCCGGCAATCGGACGGTATTCGAGCCTTCGTCCTCTTGCGGCAGCCCGCACCAGCATTTCGGGAGACGATCCGAGCACGTGCATTTCCCCGGAATCTTTTCGCCCGCCATCCTTCCATCCGCCGCCGAACCGCAAGAAATACATATACGGCGATGGATTCACCGTCCGCAGCGCGCGGTAGAGATCGAGCGGCGCGACTCCCGGCTCGAAATCCCAGCGCTGCGAAAGCACGACCTGGAATATGTCTCCGGCGGCGATGTACTCCTTGGCGCGGCGCACGCTTTCGAGGAACCTTGGCTTGGAAGTGCGCGGCTTCGGAGTGCGCGCCCGCGTCGCCAGCTTTGGCTTGGTGGCGGTTTTGCGCCAGTACGCCGGCTTCCAGCCAGCGGCGAGCTTTTTCTCGATGCGCGCGATATCCTTCACGGCGCGCTCGTAGGCAACTCGGAGCGCCTCCCGCGTCGAGGCTTCCGTCACATCCGCCGACGCCACAATATCGATCTGGTGCCGCAAATGATCGAAGGCGAGCACGCGATCGAAAAACATCAGCACACAATCGGGAACGTCCAGGTCATCGGTCGCGTGCTCTCCGATGTTCTCCAGCCGCCGCACAATGTCATATGCGCAATAACCGACAGCGCCGGCGGTGAACGGCGGCAAGCCTTCCATGGCCGCCGGACGATGCTGCTGCAGCAACTCCTTGATAACTGCGAAAACATTTCCCGTGCGCCGCTCGACTTTCTTAAGGCGATCACGTTCGATTCTGATCTCATCACCGCGCGATTGCAGCCGCAGAAACGGGCGCACTCCGAGAAACGTATAGCGTCCAATCTTTTCTCCACCTTCGACCGACTCCAGCAAGAAGGCATCCGGCTCTCCCTCAGCCACGGCGAGAAAAGCGGAAACCGGCGTCAGCAGGTCGGCAGAGATCGACTTCGCCACTGGAACCAGCGTCGCGCCGCGCGACAATCGGGCGAACTCCTTGTAGTCCGGACGGATCATGCTTCTCCCAGAAACTCATTATAAGGAAGCTGATCTTTGCACCACATTTGAGGAAGATTAGCGCACCAGGTGAAGAGGGGATACTTTCGCGTTCGACGGTTCGTACTCGACAATGTACCCAGCCACCGCGCTCGCGGCGACGGTCAAGGGCGACGCCAGATACAACTGCCCCGGCCCGCTGCGTCCGGGAAAATTGCGGTTCTGCGAGCTGATAACGACCTGATCGGGACGCGTCGATACTCCCGGGCCAGCATTGATGCACGCGCCGCAACTGGGCTCGATCACGCGCGCGCCCGCCTGCTCGAAGATCTCAAGATAGCCTTTGCGCTTCGAGTACTCGCGTGTTTCCTGGGAGCCGAATTGAATCCAGAACTCGACACTCTTCGAAACTCGTTTCCCTTGCTTTAAAGCGTCGGCGAGAACGGACGCGTACATGTCCATGTCTTCGTTCTTCCCCGCCGTACAGGTTCCGCCGTAGGCGATTTCAATCGGCACGGGAGTGTTAAGTTCGCGAATATATTTGCCGTTGCCCGGATCGCCCGGAGTCGCGACCATGGGCGTGATCTCGGCCGCGTCGAGTTCCATTACGTGAGCGTATTCGGCGTTCGGATCGCTCTTGAGCCCCGCGATCATCTTCTCGATTTCGGCGCGTTGCAGGCCCCGGCGTTCCATCAGAAACTCGACCACCTTTTCATCCGGAGCCACAATGCCGGTAAAGCCTCCGATTTCAGCCGCCATATTGGTCATGGTGGCGCGCTCGTCGACCGAGAGCGCCTCGACCGCCTCGCCGGCATACTCCATCACCTTCGCCAACGCCTTGCCGCTGCGCACGTAATCGAGCGAAAGAATCTTCAGGATGAAATCTTTCGCCGTGACGTTCGCATGGCGCTTGCCCCGAATGACGATCTTGACCGACTCCGGAACCTTGACGCGAACATCTTTCGTAATCCAGGAGTTGAATAGGTCGGTCGTCCCAATGCCGAAGGCGATGCACCCGATGGCGCCGACGTGCGGTGTGTGCGAATCGGAGCCAACGTTCACCTGCCCCGGCAGCGCATAGGTCTCCAGCATCACCGAGTGGCAAATGCCCTCCGAACCTTTGCGGTCGGTGAGTTCGCTGTGCAGCTTGATTCCCTGTTGCTTTGCGAAATCCTCCTGCTTCAGCTTCAGCTGCGTGGCCAAATCGAGCAGCCCCATTTTTTTCTTTTCTTCCGAGATCACTTCGTCGAGGAAGGTGAGATGGTCGCGGAAGAAGCGGATGCTCGATGCGTCGTTCACCGCAACATCTTTGCCAACGTATTGCTCGTAGAAAATGGACGCCATGGGCGTGACGTACTCATGACTGAAGCGTAGATCGACGCGAGCGAAGCCGGTGTCGCCCGGCTTGACAAACGCATTAGAGACTGCCGAAATGCGCTCGGGACGGGCGAGGACGCCCGTCGCTCCATGGGCGGCCGCTGAGGTCACGTGCGCCGCGAAGATCTTTTCCGCCAAAGTCATTGGGCGCGCCTGGGTATTTATCGGCGGCAGAAAAACTTTCCCCTGCATGCGCGCCACATTGAACGGAAACAAACCCCCATACTCGATCACTTGTTTCGTGATTTCGTCTTCCCCGGCGGTGAATTCGCTGAGCGCGATTTCTTCCCCGGCGCGAATCCAGTCGACCAAAGAAAAGTTGGTCGAAGTCAGCAGCCCGAGGTTCTGGCAGTTCTGCTTGTAGATGCGCTCGATATTCTCGCCGATTGCGACTTGAATTCCGGCGCACATCTCGGCATAAGGCGACTGCTCGCGGCTCGATCCTTTGCCGCGCCGCTTGCCGCTCACCGAGCACACGAAGCCGCCTTTCTTCACATCGGCGCGCCCAATCGGCATTGTGTTACCGCACCGCAAACCAACGTAGGGAATCTCGCCGAGCGTCCGATCAAAATAGAAGCAGCAGTGCGCGGGAGTGATCTCGTCAGTCGAAATGTCGTCGCGGAGTTTGGGGTTGTTGGCTGGGTTCTTCGTATCCCACGGCAGATCCCAACCCGCCAGTTGCTTTTTGATCAACTCTGGGTCTTCGGTAAGAAACAGAACGCGCCCCTGCAGCCGTACCTTATCGGGACGCTTTTCCGCCTGGCGTTCAAGAAGAGACGAACCCACGATGATAATTGTACTGCC
>Ga0187782_10001587_pt1 | contig 16656 bp, 5 predicted proteins | sample 0715_SJ02_MP15_2_FD_132454 | JGI IMG/M metagenome (GOLD analysis project Ga0187782, IMG submission 132454) | Tropical peat soil microbial communities from peatlands in Department of Meta, Colombia - 0715_SJ02_MP15_20_MG | ecosystem: Environmental > Terrestrial > Soil > Wetlands > Peat | place...
ATCCGGCAAGTTTTAGGTGTGCGATGAGCGGACGGGCGCTGCATGAGCCCGGGCGATTGGCGAGATGAGCGATTCACGAATCGAGTGGCGCGCGAGCCGGGCAACGGAAGAGCCGCGTGGAAGATGACCCTCCGCCTGTTTAATACCCTGACGGGACAAATGGATGATCTCGCGCCTGCCGATGGCAAGGCGCTACGGATGTATGCCTGCGGACCGACCGTGTACGACTACGGCCACATCGGCAACTTCCGCACTTTTCTGCAAATCGATGTTTTGCGTCGCTATCTGCGACTCACCGGAACGCCGGTGTGCCACGTGATGAACATTACCGACGTCGACGATAAGATCATTCGCAACGCGAGCCAGGCCGGCATTCCCATCGGCGAGTATACGGCGCGCTACATGGCGGGTTTTTTTGAGGACCTGGAGGCGCTGCGCGTGGAGCGGCCCGAGAAGATTGTGCGCGCGACCGATCATATTCCGCAAATGGTGAGCCTAGTGGAGAAACTCGCCCGCGCGGGAGCCGCGTACAAATCGGAGGACGGTTCCTGGTACTTCAGGCTTAAGTCGTTCCCCGGGTACGGCAAGCTGAGCAAGAAGGATTTGAGCGGCATCGAAGACGGGGCGCGCGTAGACGTGGACGAGTACGAAAAAGACTCGGCGCGCGACTTCGCACTTTGGAAGGCGGCAAAACCGGGTGAGACATCGTGGGAGACGGCAATTGGGCGCGGTCGGCCGGGGTGGCACATCGAGTGCTCGACGATGGCGATGGAGTATTTGGGCGAGAGCATCGATTTGCACTGCGGTGGCGAGGACCTGATCTTTCCCCATCACGAGAATGAAATCGCGCAGAGCGAATCGGCGACACATAGGACGTTTGCGCGGCACTGGATGCACGTGCGGTTTTTGCTGGTGGACGGACGCAAAATGTCGAAGAGCGAAGGAAATTTTTATACTTTGCGCGATTTGCTCCTGAAGGGCCACAAGGCGTCGGCGATACGGCTCGCCCTGATCAGTGTGCCCTACCGGCACCAGATGAATTTCACATTCGATGGCGTAACCGAGGCGACCAGCGCCATCGAGCGGCTGCGGACGTTTCACGGACGTCTGACTGAAGGGGGTTTTGCAGCAGGCGAAAATTCCGAGATTCAGCAGATGGCGCGGAAGGCTCGAGCCGAGTTCCGCGAGGCGTTGGCAGACGATTTAAATACCGCTGACGCACGCGCGCCGGTGTTTGAACTGGTGCGCGCGGCGAATACCGCGATGGACCGGAGGCTGTTTCGTCTCTCGGATCGAGATGCGGTTCTGGGGGTCTTGAAGGAATTCGATGCCGTCTTCGATGTGCTGGAAGACCGGGATGCGGAGCCAACGCGGCGCGCTTTGGCGTGGGCGGAGCAGGCCGGGCGGTTGGGCGAGGTGCCTCGCAACCTGGTAGTTTCTCAGTCGCTGACCGATGAGGAGATTGAGGCGCTAGTGACAGAGCGCTCGGCAGCGAAGAAGGTGCGGAACTTCGCACGCGCGGATGCGATACGGAGCGAGCTCATGGAGAAAGGCGTCGCGATTGAGGATTCGAAGGACGGAGTGAAGTGGAAGCGGAAGTAGCGGCAATCGCCCAGGGCACGGAATTGAAACCAGGGGATCGATCAATGGAAGTTCAAGAAGCGCAGGAATTGCAGGAACATGCAGAGCACGGAGCGCACGAGTCGACGATGCGTCCAGTGGCGTTTACAATTAGCGTGCTGGCAGTCCTCGTGGCGGTGACCACGGTGCTGGGCCATCGTACACATACCGAGGCGGTACTTGACCAGAATAAGGCGACCGACCAGTGGAACGAGTACCAGGCCCACAAAATCCGCTCGTACAATACGTCTCTGATGACCGATCTGCTGAGCGCGGTTACGATCGGAGACAAAGATGCTCGAGCCAAACTCGAGAAGGGCTATGCCGACCACCAGAAGAAGTGGGCCGACGATTTGAAAGACTCGCAAACCAAAGCCGCGGCGCTCGAAACCAAGGTGGAGCGGGCCGAGGCGCGTGCGGACCGGTTTGACCTGGCGGAATCGCTGCTCGAGATAGGCCTTGTAATCACGTCGGTTACGCTGTTGACGCGGAGCCGGACGTACTGGTATGTCGGCCTTGCGTTCGCGGCGGCGGGGGTAGCGGGAGCCGCATGGGGCGTGCTTTTGAAATAGCGACCAGCGGTCGCGTTCTAGAACAAGCTAATGTGAGTTGAGGCACGGCTGCGTGGCAGGCTTGGTTTTCCTCATGCCATCCTCACCGGATTTTCCTCCACAGATGGTATCATTCATCTAATCTCTCTGACATTTGGCCATTCCCCCGATATCCGTCAGGCACTTTGAGGAGCAGGCCCATGTGTACACGCCGCATTGCTATTCTCTTTGTTGTTCCCGCCTTGTTCATCCCTGCCATCACCTCTCAGACCTTTCGCGGAGCCATTCAGGGCTCCATCACCGATGTTTCGGGAGCAGCAATTCCCCGGGCTCAGGTGAAGGTCTTCAGCTCCGGTACCGGGTTGTCGCGAACCGTCTCCGCCAATGAGCAGGGGGAATACGTGGCCGCGGAGCTGCCGCTCGGTTACTACAGCATCACTGTTGAAAAGCAGGGATTTCGCGCCATCACCCTTACCGACGTACCGGTGAGCGTGGGCGCACCCACGCGGGCTGACGCGCGGCTCGAGCCAGGCGCAGTAAGCGAGGTGGTCGAAGTTACGGCCAGCGTGCCGCTGGTGGAGACCGCGTCCAACACCTCCGGCGGAACGATCGAAGCCAACGAGATGGCAGAGCTGCCCGTGAATGGCCGTGACTATACCAAGCTGCTGGAACTGGTGCCGGGCGCTACCAGCGATCCGGTCGGCTCGACCGAATCGGCCGGTTCCTACGGGCTGTTCAGCCTGAATGGAAACCGCGGGCGGTCCAACAACTACCTGCTCGATGGCACGGATATGAACGATGGCTACCGCAATTTGCCGTCGGTCAACCAGGCCGGAGTGTGGGGCTGCCCAGGTACCATTCTTCCCGTCGACGCGCTCGCCGAGATTCCCGTCACCGGCAACCCCGAGGCGGAGTTCGGGCGCAGCTCCGGCGCCACGGTCAATATCGTCACCAAAAGCGGCGCCAATCGGATCCACGGCAGCGCTTACGAGTACTTCCGCAACGGCGCGCTTGCCGCACGCAACTTCTTCAATATCGCCGCCCAGCCAAAGAATTCCTTTACCAACCACCAGTTCGGCGCATCCCTAGGCGGACCTTTTATCAAAGACGACATGTTCGGGTTTCTTGCCTACGAAGGCCAGCGCGAAAACGGCGGCCTGCCCCAGTTAGGCACCGTGCCCGGCACGTCTGACATCGCAACCTACACAGCCACTGTGGGACCTGTCAACCCCGTCATCCAGGCGCTTCTCGACAGCAATCCCTGGGGCCCTCTGCCCGCCACCGGCGGCAACGTCACCTTCACTACTCCCTTCCTCAACAATAGCGACAACGCCATCGCTAAGATCGACAAGCATTTGCATCTGTTCAGCCCCGGAGACCTCTTCACCAGCCGCTATTTCTACAGTCACGGCATCCAGAGTTTCCCTCTCGGTATGCTCTACACCGGCTCCAGCGCCCCGGGATACAACACCTCCACACCCACGCACGTCAATATCGCTTCGCTTTCTTACACGTCAATTCCCAGGCCCAATCTCATTTTCGAAGTGCGCGGCGGCTACAACCGCTTCCTGCAACAGTTTCTGCCGCAGGACAATGGACTGAACCCCAACACGGCGTTTGGACTGGACACGCTGCCGCCGGACTTTTCGTCTCATGACATGGGTCTGCCGACCATTTCGGTCAGCGGCTACAGCCCCATCGGCTCCACGGCCAGCGATTCTCGCGGCCGCATCGACACCAACTACCAGCTCTTCGGCAATGTGTCGCTCGTTAAAGGACGGCACAGTTTTAAAACCGGTTATGAGTGGCGTCGCACTTTCATCGACAGCTTTATCGACTCCGGACACCGCGGCACGCTTGACTTCACCGGCCACACCGTGACCGACCCGATCACGAACGAGCAGACGACATACACCGCATTGCAGGATTTCCTCTCCGGCACCATCGATGGCGGCAGCTCCACCGCGGGAGATGGTACTCGCTACTCCTACCAGAACAACAACGGCGTCTACTTCCTCGATTCCTGGCGCCTCTCCAACCGGCTTACCGTCAACTACGGCCTGCGCTGGGACTACTACGGCGTCATCGGCGCCAAGAACAACGCCTTCAGCCTCTTCAATGCCGCGACGGGCCAGGTGGAAACAGTCGGCGCGTCCGGCGGACCCGCGTCGATCTATCCCAAGGACTTTTTGAACTTCGCGCCGCGCATCAGCGTGGCTCACGATCTGATGGGCAATCAACAGCTCGTGGTTCGCGCCACCGGCGGAATCTACTACGACGGCCCCTCGCAAGATTTCTTCGTCGGCAACCAGGCTTACAACACCAATGCCGGCCAGGCCGGTCCGGCCTTCAACTCCATCGGTTTCGCTGCTCCTGCAGTTGCCACCATCTCCGCCGGCACGCCAATCTTCGGCGACAGCTCCAACTATTCTCCCAGCAGCTTGTTCACTGTCGAGCAGAATCTTAGGACGCCACGATACTACGCCTACGGTCTCAACATCGAGTCGCAGCTTACCGCGAAAATCGCTGTCCAGATCGGTTATGTCGGATCGCAGGGTCGCCATCTCTTCCGTTTTCGCGACCTGAACCAGTTCAATAACGTCGCGGGCAGCATCGACAATTGCGGAAACCGCCAGACCATCGCTTACGGCGACCAGTGTTTCCCGGCCTACATCTTCATCAATCAAATCGAAACCAGCGCGCTTTCCAACTACAATTCCTTGCAGAACACGCTCAAATTGCAAAAGTGGCACGGCGTTACCTCCACACTCAACTACACCTGGGCGCATTCCATCGACACCGCGAGCGACGGCATGGATTTTGTGCCCAACGCCGCCATGCCCGACAACAGTTGGAATCCACATGGCGAGCGCGCCAGCTCGAACTTCGACGTGCGCCAACGCGTCCAATGGTACTGGTCTTTGAACCTTCCCCAGAGTCCCCTGGCCGGTTGGCTGCTGAACCGGTGGGCGATCGATGGAATGTTCAACTTCGCCAGCGGCCAGCCCTACACGGTCAGCTACCTTTTTGAAAGCAATTACAACGGCAGCGGCGAGTACTTCGGTCGGCCCGACATTGTCGGCAATCCGTACGCCGGCTCGAACGGCATCAACCTGCTCAACATGGCGGCTTTCGCCGCTCCCTGCACCGTCGACACCACCACGTCCGATGCCGCTTACGGCGACTGCATCGACGGCCATCCGGGCAACGAAGGCCGCAACGCCTTCAACGCGCCCGATTACACCAACTTGGACTTCTCGCTCACCAAGACCTCGCACCTAAGCGAGAGATTGACCATGGAATTGCGTGCAGACCTGTTTAACATCTTCAACCATCCCAACTTGAGCAATCCGCTCCTGCCCGGCTTCGGTATTGATGTCTTCGGCAGCAGCCATGTCGAGGGCAACCGCCTGGTTGCGGGGCTCGATCCGGCCATCAACGGAGCGCAGTTCATGCAGACCACCGCCACGCCCGACGTAGGTAGCGGCAATCCCTACTTAGGCGGAGGCGGTCCACGCAGCGCTCAGTTGGCAGTTCACTTCACTTTCTAGGTCGAATCGGCTCAGCCGAAACGCTACACAGCACAGAACTGCTGCTGCGCGGCGGAGTGCGTTGACGGAAAAGATGAAAGTGCCTCGCTCCTGGAAGTGATTCCCAGCGTCCAGCAACTTTCAGCGCAACGACAAAGCAGCGACAAAAGCAAAGACCCTGGGAAGGGAAAAGCTATTTGACATCAGCGATCAGCGACCTGCTCATACAAAAGGCGCCTATTGCGGGTAACCCGGCCGGGTCAGCAAACTAGGACCCCACGCCACTACCGCGGGGAGCGGTGGCGGCACACGAAGCCTGCGAGAGACTCCCTGGCCACAGAAGCCCTGAACTCACCTGCGCCCTTTAGAGATTTCTGATGACAAGCCGATCAGTACCTATCTTCCATCGTCTTTCACTGCGTGGACTGGCAAATCTGCAAGGAGGGTGTTTGCTTTAGATCGCCGCGTTCGGCCAAGCGATTGCGGCCAGATGGCTTTGCCGCAAAGGATGCCAGGGTCAATGTCCTTGAAGGTAAAGGAAAAGTTACCCGCCTGCGTCCCTTCAAATTACCTCCGCCGTAACGATGTTCTGCGTGTCGACGTCACCTTATCTTGAACTATCGGTTACGATATCTTAGCTATTGACGTTACTTTGTCTCGCCCCATGTTATTACTGCGAGACAATGGTCTTTCGTAACGTTTACAAACCCTACTCAAACGTTTTAACTCGTTGACCATACATCCGAAACGCTTGCATGGCGTAGTTGATGTGGGTTCCCGGCGTTTACACCAATGTGTGCGTAGGCGGGTCTTGCTCATCGTGCTAGGCGCAGTTCTGTTCTATCTGCAGAGATGTGTAGCTGGCGCCTGATTAGTGCCGCAGTTCCGCTACGAATTTCTCAAACCTCCCGGTCTGAGCCTCTGGTTTGACGCATTGGAGTTGCTTAGCCGCCCCATGCTTCCAATTCGTTCATTCAACCATGACGGCACCTCATTGCGCCGCGGTTCCCGTGCAGCGAAGTATCGGCGCACGCAGGCTGCAAAGGAGGAAATATGCAAAATCGCTTCGAAGTGCCAGTGGCCTCGCTCGTCCTGGCATTATCCACGCTAGCACTTACTGTGCCTGCGGCTGTTGCGCAGCACGTTGCGAATCCATATGTCGGCGCGACGGTGTACGTCAGCCCCGACTGGACCAATGAAGTCGGTACCGCGATCGCCACCGAAACGGCCGGCTCCGCGATTGCAAACCAGATGACCATAGTCGGAAATACCCCGGTGTTTGTCTGGATGGACCACATCGGCGCGATTTACGGCGGCGCAGCGGCCAACGGACGATTGAGCCTGGCGCAGCATATCGCTGCTGCAGCCTCCCAAGCCAACGGCGCGGAGATCGTCGTCCAGCTCGTGATTTACGATCTTCCCGATCGCGACTGCGCGGCTTTGGCCTCGAACGGCGAGTTGAGTATAGCCGGAGGCGACACTGTTACCGGCCCTACCGGAGCCAAGGAAACATTAACCGGGACGGGCCTCCAGGAGTATGAGACCGATTACATCACTCCTATCTACCAGGCCCTGGCCGCAGCGCCCTCGAATATCCGCTTTGTGCTGGTCGTCGAGGACGACTCGCTCCCCAATATCGTTACCAACACAGGCTATAGCTTTTCCATCGCCAACTGCGTCGCAGCCAACGACGGCGAAAGCTATCCGACTTACTCGATGAGCGGTGTATATGTGGAGGCGATTCAATACGCGCTCAACACCTTCCACCAGTTGCCCAATGTGTATAACTATCTCGACATCGGCCATCATGGATGGCTGGGATGGACGGAGGGCGCCGGCCTTGCCTTCCCCTTCTACGCCGATGTGGTAAAGGGAACAACGGCCGGCTTCCCCAGCGTGGATGGAATTATCACCAATACCGCCAACTACGGCCCGACCAAAGAGCCGTACATGACCGCGACGGAGTCGATCGGAGGCAGTCCGGTGGACTCAGCTACCTTCTACTCGTATGACCCCGAAATCGACGAGGCGGACTACGTCAATGAGTTTTACACGGGCTTGACGGGCGCCGGCTTCCCCTCCACGCTCGGGTTCCTGATCGATACCTCGCGCAACGGCTGGGGCGGGTCACTTCGTCCGACCGGCCCGAGCACCAGCACCAGTGTGAATACCTTCGTCGATGCAACCAAGATCGACGAGCGCGACGACATGGGCCAATGGTGCAACCAGGAGAATCAGGGAATTGGATCGTTTCCGACGGTGAACCCCGGGGGCGCCACCAATCTTGAGGCCTACGTCTGGGTCAAGCCTCCGGGAGAATCGGACGGCGACTATCCAAACGGAGATACAAACCCGGCGCACCTGGCTCTCGGGGCCAGCCATGGCGATGAGAACTGCGACCCGGCGCATGACAATACGCTGGCCAACGGCGATGCCGTGAACTCGATCCCGAACTCGCCGCCGGCCGGCGATTTCTGGCTCACCGAGTTCCTGCAAGACGTCCAGAATGCCTATCCGCCGATTGCAACCACAACGGCGCCAGGCTTCAGCATTTCGGCTGCGGCAGTAAGCATTGAGCAAGGAACTACGGTTACCGACGGCGTGACGGTGACAGCGGTGAACGGCTTTGACAGCGCAGTTGCCCTGACCATCAGTGGCCTGCCCTCCGGTGTAACGGCCACCTTCAGCCCGGCTTCGGTAACAGGTTCGGCGGGCAGCACGCTAACACTTGTCGCCACGAACACCGCCACGGTGGGTGCGGCCACGGTGACAATCACCGGTGTCTCGGGCTCAGGGTCCTCGGCCATCACAGAGACGGCGAACCTGACCTTGACGGTGACGGCGGAGCCGAATTTCACGATCTCGGTTTCACCGACCTCGCTCAATCTGCCGCCCAACACCAATCCGACGGCGACCATTACGGTCACCTTCGTGGGAGGGTTGACGGGCAGCGTTTCATTGAGCGCTACAAATCTACCCTCAGGCGTCACCGCCAACTTCAGCCCATCTTCGCTGAATGCCAGCGGAACGGCGACGGTGAATTTCACGTCGCAAACGAGCACGCCAGCCGGCAGCACCAATATCTCGATCGTTGGCACCGATGGCTCGGTCACGCATTCCGCAACCCTCACGCTCATTACCGGAACGTCCGGTTTCACGCTTGGTGCGTCGCCGACGTCGGTGACGGTAACGCAAGGTGGGACTGCCACGGACACGATCACGGTGACTGACGTGGGCGGCTTCACGGGCAGCGTGACCTTATCGACATCAACGCTACCCAGCGGCATCAGCGTTTCCTGGAGCACCAATCCCACCACCGGCAGCAGCGTGGCCACGTTCACGGCCACCAGCACGGCGACCACGGGGGCATCGACGGTGACCATCACGGGCACCAGCGGCTCGACGACGGCGTCGACTCCAATCACGCTAACTGTGAATCCGTCCACGACCAGCGGCTTCACGCTGTCGGCGTCACCCACGTCGGTGAGCGTAACGCAAGGCGCAACCGCCACGGACACGATCACCGTGACCGATACGGGCGGCTTCACGGGCAGCGTCACGTTATCCACCTCCACTCTGCCCAGCGGCGTAAGCGTCTCCTGGAGCACCAATCCCACCACCGGAACCAGCGTGGCCACGTTCACAGCCACCAGCACGGCTACCACCGGAAGCTCGACGGTAACCATCAGCGGCGTTTCGGGCTCGACCACAGAAACGACTCCCATCGCGCTGACGGTTGCGGCCAAGCCCACGTCCGGCTTCACGTTGGCGGCATCGCCCACGTCGGTGAGCGTAACGCAAGGCGCAACCGCCACGGACACGATCACAGTGACGGATACCGGCGGCTTCACGGGCAGCGTCACCTTGTCTACTTCCACGTTGCCTAGCGGCGTCAGCGTCTCCTGGAGCACCAATCCCACCACCGGAACCAGCATAGCCACGTTCACGGCCACCAGCACGGCTACCACCGGAACCTCGACTGTAACGATCAACGGCGTTTCGGGCACGACGACCGGATCGACAACCATCACGCTGACGGTGAATCCATCCACGACCCCCGGGTTCGGCTGCCACGTGGTTTACACCATCGGCAGCCAATGGCCAAGCGGCTTTGGCGCGGCCATCACGCTGGAGAACACCGGAACCACGAACTGGACAAGCTGGACGTTGACCTGGACCTTTGCCAACGGCCAGACGATCACCGAGTTGTGGAACGGCACCGAGACGCAGAGCGGAGCCAACGTGACCGTCACCAACCTGAGCTACAACGGCTCGATTGCTGCCGGCGGCAGTTATAACGGCATGGGCTTCAACGGCACGTGGAACAACTCCACCAACGCCGTACCCACCGCCTTTGCCGTCAACGGCAATGCGTGCCACTAGGCCGAGATTCCTAAGAGAGGAGACGATAATCGGTCTACGAATAATCTGAACCGGAGTTAGAGGAGAGGCGGCGCGCTGGTAGAAACATCTGCCAGCGCGCCGCCGTGTTCGAGTTAGCTTAGCTACTTTCCGGTGAAAAATAGCGAGTTTGCGAAGCCGATTCCTGGATCAGAGCGATTTTCTCGAGATGGAGATGGCCCTTTGTTCTTTTCCTCTGTCGGTGCTGCGCACGGCCAGAAGACGTTGGGTCTATGCCGTCTGCGGAGTCAAGCGACGCCCCACATTAATCAGGTTGTCGGCGATGACACCCAAGCCCACCCAGCGCTTCATTCCTTCTTGCCCGCAGTAGCGGCACCGCTCGGGTCCGTGGCTTCGCCGAGGGCCGCTGGTTAGGCGATGAATTCATCGTTAGCATTCTTCCCGCCTGGTGGTCGATTGATCCCGAAGTCCTAGCCTGCATTTCTCACTAAGCCGCAAGCGCGGCCTTGGGTACCCCTATCCCCCCCTCTAGGTTCTCTGCAACGAAGCTTATTGTATTCAGCAGCTTACGAAATGCCCGCCGCCGTAAGCCGATGAAAAAGCGCCAGTTCTGTGCAGCTTATAGTGGGCAAAAGGGTTAGCGGGGTTCGCGGTGCTAGCGGAGCCAGGTTTCTCGTCCATTCTGAGCGAAATTCCATCGGCGACGCTACAACTTTGGACCATTTTCGACCGGGATTTTGAGGGTGTTGCATTGAAAACAAACAAGTTGGAACTAAAAACATACCTCATAAGCGGGAATTTTTTCTCCTTTATCTATTTCTCTTCCTCAGAGAAGACATCGGCGGACAATCCCCGGCGTCTGGCACGTTCCCGAGCACCTAGAATCGAGCGACTTGGGTTCGGCTTCTCTATTTATGAGTGTAGCGGATGTTAAGAAATAAACTGCAAAGAGGGACCGAGGGACTAAGGGACTGAGAGACTAAGAAAATCAGCAACTTAGGCGGTTGTGTGGAGTAGTCCGTTCGTTGGGGGGTCTTGACATCCATTGGGTGAACCCCGTGGGTGGGACAGACTGTAATTTGACAGTTTGCCGTTGGCTGAAAAAGTGTATTCATTTGTTGGTCCTGCGGCAGGCTTGGTTTCGGTTGGTGAAGCGGAGACATGCAGGGTCTCGTCTTCGAGGTAAAAACTTTCATCTTAAGTGTCATCCGACAGCAGCGGGTGGTCGGAGCTACCAAAGCAGCTACGAACAACCGCTCGTCGACCCGCAGCTCATGCACCGGTAGCAACTTCCATTCCGCACCATGATCGCGCCGCACGTGCTGCAACTCGGCGCGTCACCCATCTCGTACATGCCGCGCATCGCGTCGGCTGCGTGATAGAATCCGTGATCGAGCACCGCGGGAGCGTGCGCAGAGCCAGCCGCACGCGTCTGACGCGTCTCCGCTTCGGGCACCCGCCGCTGTTGCGCATCACCGCTGCTGAACGGTCCGCCGCCGCGTCCACCCGCTGCCGTCACCTGCGTCAGCCGCTTCGCTACCTCTTCGGCCAACCGCGCCAATTGCCGCTGCGTGCCCGCCTGATCTTCCTCGCCCGGATCGCTCTCCTCAAGCAGGCTCGGCGATGCCGGCAACTGCGGAGCTTTCGGAGCCAATCCGGCAAACAACGCCAACTGTTCGCCGGAAAGGAAGCGAAGATTGAGCCAGCGGAAAATATAGTCCATCAGGCTCTTTGCGTAACCGATCTGCTCGTTGGCCGTCCAGCCGGAAGGCTCAAAGCGGGTGTGGGCAAACTTCTCGCACAACACCTTCAGCGGGACGCCGTGCTGCAACGCCAGCGAGACCGAGGTGGCGAACGCATCCATCAGCCCTGCAACAGTCGATCCCTCCTTGGCCATGCGAATAAATATCTCGCCCGGCTGCCCGCTGGGATAAAGCCCCACGGTTATGTAGCCTTCATGGCCGGCAATGGAGAACTTGTGCGTCACCGACGCGCGCTCCTCCTGCAATCGGTGGCGCACAGCGCGTGGGGGCGCGTTCAGATCCTGCTCCTGGTCCTTGACCGCTTCGCTGGAAACGGCGAGCGATGGAGTGGCAGCCAGCACCGGCACCGCCGCAGCGTTGGCGATCTCATCCAGCGACTTCTCAAACGACTGCGCCGCCGACAGCAACAGCTTGGCGCCAACCACAACCTTGTCCGCCGCGCGAGACTCGAGCATCTTCAGGTCCGCGTCGGCCGCCGGTTGCGATGCCGTCAAGTTCCCCAGCACGCGGCCGCCCGCCAAATCCAGCGCCGAAGGCTCTTTCTTCGCATCCATGCTCGTATTCAGCGGCTGCGTCCCCTTCGATCCATCACGGTAAATCGCTACCGCCTTGATGCCCTGCCGCCAGCTCTCCGCGTACGCTTCGGCAACTTCTTCCACTGTTGCCTCATTCGGCAAATTCACGGTCTTCGAAATGGCGCCGCTGAGAAACGGCTGCGCTGCGGCCATCATCTCGATGTGGCCCAGGTAGTGAATCGAGCGCGTGCCCTTTGCCGGCCTAAAGCTGCAATCGAACACCGCGAGGTGCTCAGCTTTGATGCCGGGCGCGCCTTCAATGGTCCCTGTCGCGTCAATGTAGCTGACGATCGCGTTTACTTCTTCATTCGAATAGCCCAGCTTAAACAACGCTGCCGGCACGGTGTTGTTCACGATCTTGATCATGCCGCCGCCCACGAGCTTCTTGTACTTCACCAGCGCGAGATCCGGCTCGATCCCCGTGGTATCGCAATCCATCATGAAGCCGATCGTTCCCGTCGGCGCCAGCACCGTGGTCTGCGAGTTGCGGTATCCGTGGCGCTCGCCGTAAAGCAGCGCCATGTCCCAGCTCTCCCGGCTGGCGTCGATCAGCGCGCTCAGTTGCGCCTCAACCTGCGGCACAAGGTAGGGCTCGGCGGCAGCCCGAGACTTGCCGATATTGTTCACCTCCGCGCGGTGCATGCGGATCACGTCCAAAAAGGGCTCGCGGTTCACGTTGAACCCAGGGCATGCTCCCCCTTGGTGCTTCACCGATGCGGTCAGCGGCGTTGCCGAGTTGAGCGGCGGGCACTGCGCCGCAATGATTGCCGACTGCAAATACGCCTGCCCGGTCATGATCGCCGTCATGCTCGCCGCCAAATCGCGCCCGGCCTCCGAGTCATACGGCAGCCCGAACGACATCAGCAGCGCGCCCAGGTTCGCATACCCCAGCCCCAGCGGCCGGTAATCGTGCGAGTTCCGCGCAATCGCTTCGGTCGGGTATCCCGAGTTATCCACCAGGATCTCCATGGCCGTAATCATCACACTGATCGCATGGCGGTATGCCGCAATGTCGAAGGTCCCCGCCGGCGTGACAAACTTAAGCAGGTTCAGGCTGGCCAAATTGCACGCCGAGTTATCCAGGAACATGTACTCACTGCATGGATTCGAAGCATTGATCCGAGCAGTGTTCTTAGATGTGTGCCACTTGTTGATCGTCGTGTCGAACTGCATCCCCGGGTCGCCGCACTCCCACGTCGACTCGGCGATCTTGCGCATGATGTCACGCGCCTTGTACTGCTTGATCGGGTGCTTGTCTTTCACCGTGCGTGTCCAGAACTCCCCATCCTCTTCGTACGCGTGCATAAAATCGTCACTGACGCGCACAGAATTGTTCGCATTCTGGAAGAAGATCGACGAGTACGCCTCGGAGTCCGGTCCGCTTCCGTCGTAGCCTGCCTTGATCAGGGTGAACGCTTTTTTCTCTTCTTTGGCCTTGCACTCGATGAAATCGACGATGTCCGGATGGTCCACGTTTAGGATCACCATCTTCGCCGCACGCCGAGTTTTACCGCCGCTCTTGATTACTCCGGCAAATGCGTCGAACCCGCGCATAAAACTCAGCGGCCCGCTGGCCTGCCCGCCGCCTGAAAGTAATTCCATCGATCCGCGCAGCGATGAAAGGTTCGTTCCCGTCCCCGAGCCCCATTTGAACAGCATCCCTTCGGTTTTTGCCAGCGTCAGAATCGAATCCAGCGAGTCGTCCACCGAATTGATAAAACACGCCGAGCACTGCGGATTCCTGTATCCCGTGGCCGCGTACTGTACCCCGCCCGTCACCGGATCCCAGTGCCAGTTTTGTCCGTCCGCCTCCGGCTCCAGCCGGTCGCAGCCCACGTTGAACCACACCGGCGAGTTGAACGCCGCCTTTTGCGCCAGCAGCATGTGCACCAGCTCGTCGTGGAAGATCGCCGCATCGACGGGCGTTGCGAAGTATTTCCCCTCCATGCCCCAGCGGCGAATCGTCTCCGCCACGCGCGCCACCAGTTGCCGCACCCCGGTCTCGCGTTCCGGTGTGTCCATCTGCCCGTGCAGGTATTTCGAAGCCACAATATTGGTCGCCGTCATCGACCAGTCGGCCGGCGTCTCCACGTCCTTCTGTTCGAAGATCGTGTTTCCTTTCGTGTCGGCGATCGACGCCGTCCGGCGCTGCCATTCGACCTCTGCATATGGCGACACCCCCTCGCTCGAAAAGCGCCGCGAAAATGTAAGGCCCTGCTCGCTACTAGGCGGGGCGACTTGGAATGGAGCGCTCGAAGTCTGAAGTTGAGCCTCGTTCATCTTGATCCTCTCCCTAGGGGGTAATCCGTTATGAAACCCGAATTTTTGCAGCTGCTGGCCGCCGACTTTCAAAACCGAAGAAACAAAAGAAATGGGGACAATCAACGCCGCGAGTTTCCATGCCTTCTCAGCCTATGGGGCTTACCGCATATCCCTCACCGCCGCGCCCTCGGCCCGCCCGCGCCGCCCGAGTGCGCTCTCGCAAACCCACTTCCCAGTCTCCGAAAAGGAGCAACTGGACTTTGGAAACGCTCGGCGTGGGTCGATTCTTGATTACAGTCCGATTACAGCCGCAGATGAAAAAATACCGCTGTCCTTGGTACGTGTCAACATAAAACCACAATATCTAGTACTTTCGTTCCATTTCGAGCATCCGGCCTCCAAACTCGGCTTTTTGCCTGTGGAAAGCCCCAAATCCCCTTGCCTGACGCGGGGTTTAGACATCGAAATTGCTTAAGAACCAGGACAAAGGTCCATTTGCAGCCAACTTAGACCGTGCTGGTCTCGCCGCTGTCTCCCTCGCACACTACCAGCCTAGACCCGCCTTTGGGCCGATTCAAGGCGCAACCGCTGTGGAGATGTGGACAAGTAGAGTGGCGTTGAGCCCCTGTGCTCCCGGCAGTCACACCGTCAGCTGCGCCCCTACCTTCCAACGTTCCATTCGTTGGCAGATTCTCAATGACCAAGCCACTTCGCGTAGGCTTTTCCTGCGGTGTCAACACTCTTCTGCGCGCGGTCCGCGTCTTGCCTCCCTCCTAACTCGCTGATTTATTGTCACTTGCTCCCTCCTTTCCTCCGAACGTCGCCCAGTTGTGCTGTGAGTTGGGCATCTTCCGCTATCTACCGTACCTTGGCGTGACGGGGCAGCAGGGTGAACAGCGAGCGAGGATCGAAGACGCCGAGCAGCGATTGCGCCAGGAAAATGCCCAGCCCAGAAAGCGCTACTCCGCTAACGACAGCGTGATCGGAGTCACTCGACACAGGCGGGTCCGGGTGATAGCCTGCCCGTGGCAATTCCCCGGGCTTTGCGAAGCCCATTCTGCAGCGTTTCTCGATTAGTGCGGGTTTGCCGGTTGAAAGCGAGGTGGATTCTCGATCCGCACGCGCGAGGTGAATTTGTGTGCCGGGTACGGAGAGGAAGTCCGGTGGGCAATCGATGAGATGCTACGGGACTGGTCGTGGCATCGCCTAACAAACTAGGTTTGGAGGAGAAGTGACTGTAACAAATTGCGTGGGGTATGTTCTTGGCGTGAGCGCGATTTTGCTCGCTGCCACGATGTTTTTTAGGCGCCAAGGGTTCGGACTGGGAATCGGGATGGCGGCAACGGAGAGGATTTTTGCGGTGATGAAAGTAAGAGCCGCGGCTTTTCCGAAGCGGCAGTGGAAGAGAGCGCTGGCCGCGGCGGGACTACTGGCGCCGGTATTGGCCAGCGCGCAGGAGCAAGCCGCTGGAGAAGCCGGCTTGAAGCTGCCCGACCTTCACTCCGTGACCTTCGTGGGCGGTCTGAGCGGATATAGCCTGCTGGCGATCGGTCTACTCTTCTGCCTTGGCGGCCTGCTCTTCGGCCTTGCAATCTTCTTGCGCCTGAAAAACCTGCCCGTGCATCGCACCATGCGCGAGATGTCCGAGCTGATCTACGAGACCTGCAAAACCTACCTGATCACGCAGGGCAAGTTCATTCTTCTTCTTTGGGTTTTCATCGCGGCGATCATCGCGCTCTACTTCGGATGGCTCGCGCCGGTGCCTGGAAAATCGATTGCGGTCACACTGCCCATCATTCTGCTGTTCTCGCTCATCGGCATCGCGGGCAGCTACGGAGTGGCGTGGTTCGGCATTCGCGTGAACACCTTCGCTAACTCGCGCACGGCCTTCGCCGGATTGCGCGGCAAGCCCTATCCCTGCATGGCCATTCCGCTCGAGGCCGGCATGAGCATCGGCATGATGCTGATCTCGGTCGAGCTGCTCATCATGCTC
>Ga0187782_10001588_pt1 | contig 16645 bp, 12 predicted proteins | sample 0715_SJ02_MP15_2_FD_132454 | JGI IMG/M metagenome (GOLD analysis project Ga0187782, IMG submission 132454) | Tropical peat soil microbial communities from peatlands in Department of Meta, Colombia - 0715_SJ02_MP15_20_MG | ecosystem: Environmental > Terrestrial > Soil > Wetlands > Peat | place...
CAAAGCCTTCGCCGAGATAACTCCCTGTGGCGAGAATTATTCGAGGCTCATCGGGAGGGACGGCCGATAACGACTCCGCGATTTGTTTTCTTTGCTTCGTTCCCATACCACCTTTCAACACAAAAACGTGCTGGCATAATCCGCGAATCCGCCCTGCTAAATAATCGAGGTGCTCGGTGCGGCTAGTTAATAGAAGTGGCGACCTCTCATCCAACAGAGCCTGCCGTACGTCGTTCACGATCATGTCGTTTCTCGGTGCGTCAGCGATTAGCGCGGCATAGATTTCGTGAATTGGGTTTTCGTTCTCCGAGCCGTTCCAAAGGAAATTGGTAAGGCGAGGGATAACCTTGTGTTGCAACTGGGAAAACTTGGCTGCCGTCTTCGGACTGAGGAAGAAGCGAACTGGACCGCATTGCATGTAGATGATCGGATGGTGTCCGTCTTTCCGAGTCGGTGTGGCCGTCAGCCCTAAGACGTACTTTGCTTTGATTTGGCGAAGAACACTCTCAAACGTGAAAGCCGAAAGGTGGTGGCACTCGTCGACAATGACATGGCCATAATCCGCAACGAAATCTTGAACCACACCTCTTCGATGGAGGCTTTGGATTACGCCAACGTCAATGAGTCCCGTTCTTTTGTTCTTTCCGCCTCCGAATTGTCCTACTTCGTTGCTAGACAAAGACAGAAAAGACGCGAGGCGCTCGTGCCATTGGTCCATGAGTTGTCGGCGATGTACAAGAACCAGCGCGTTGACGCCTCTCTTCGCGATAAGGCAAGCGGCGACCACCGTTTTCCCAAATGCAGTCGGAGCGCACAAGATTCCGTCATCGAAATTCAGCAATTGCTTTACCGCCTCGTGTTGTTCAGCACGAAGCTCAGTTGAAAAAGAAACAGTGATTCTGTGGCCCGGATTTCGTTCGTCTTGAATCTCAGTCTTCACACCATTCTTCCTGAATAGTTCGACGACCTCTTCCAAACAACCTCTTGGAAGACCTAGGTATTCCGGGAAACTCTCACTGCAAGATATGACACGAGGTTTGCCATAGGTTGAGAGCCGCATTGCCTGGGCTTTGTAAAATTCAGGGTTCTGGAAAGCAGAGATACGGATAAGGCGGTCTTGCATCGAAGACGGCAGGTTCTTCTTTTCGACATAGATCAAATTGCCCTTGATCACGCGAACAGTGTCAGGCAGCGCCTCGTCGATTTTCTCTTCTTTCCTCACGCGCGATGGACGCCAGAACCACGGAGCCTCATCGTTGAATTCCTCCGGTAAGTTCAGCCGGACGCCAAGCGCATTTCCCTCGGGGGCGAGGTTGTGCAGCAAGCTTGCCAGTGCGTCTGCCTTAATTCGCTGAACCGATTCCAAAAACTCCCATTGGTTCGCGTACGGCTCGAAAACCTCATTCAGGAATACGCTGTTCGCGTGTTCTCTGGGGCCTTTCTGCAACGGCAGTGCGATTAGGTTTCCAAAGCCACCCTTCGGCAGGGTATCTTGGCTCGGGAAAAGGCGGTCGTACGAATCGAGGCCAATTTCGTATCTCTTCTGCATTGTCCGGGTCAGCAGGGCGCACCCAAGTTTTCTAGCGTCGGCGGCAAGCACGGGGCGATCAAAGAACATCCAGACATGTGATCCGTTTCCTGATCGCGACCTCTCTACGATTGCCGGCACATCGAAGCGGCGGCATGTTTGGACAAAAGCGCTGGAATCTGCCATCCAAGATTTCTTATCGAAATCAACTGCAAGGAACCAACAAGTTTCATCCGGCAGGAGTGGATATATCCCGACGGTCTGCTTCCCTATGAGGTGTTTCCGAATCACCTCGCCTGTCAACGGAAGCAGCATACGTGTCTTGCGAGCGACACGTTGGCGTTCCTCTGGCCGAGCCGCATTGATCGCTCGCCAGTCCATGGTTGCTGCGGGCGAATAACCTGATTTTCCTCCCTTCCCCTCCCACCGAACAGCGTAAACGTCCTCTCGCCCACGAAAAAGGTTCAGAAACAGGGTGATCTTTCCCTCAGGTGTGGAGAGGTCACGGCCGGATTTGCTCGAATCTGCGGCTGATACTTCAGCGTTCGAGGCTGAATCAGTTTCGGCGACTGCCGATTCCGGGATGCCAAGCATTGTCCTTAGCCGCGCGTTCTCCTCGCGAAGTCGATTACACTCCTGTTGCGCAAACCTCAATTGCTCCCGGGTATCGTCTCGGCTCGGCTTGTTCTCGGGAGTAACCATTTGATCTGGTCCGATTCTAGCCGTCGCCCGTCCCAAACGGAAAGCCCGGGAGCAAACGAGACGCATGCAGGTCGCGTCTAAGGCGGGAATTAACCGCTCCGCTTTCAAGGGCGAGCAAGCCAGACATACATTCGTGCGGTGGTGAAGCGAGAAAATCGCCCTCAGTTTCGACCTACCCTGTCGAAGCCGGTCCTAATTGTGCTACGTGGGCTATAAAAATGAGGAAACGTATTCGCAGCGCCATGCCACTTAACTCCAATTTGCAGAAGGGAATGGAAGTGTTTGGGCGAGCGCATTTGAGCCACTGATTTGTTGGCCCACAACCAGGATGTCGCCGGCATCTTTCTGTGCGGTAAGTTGTTGGACCTAAAAGAAGTGGTCGGGGCGAGTGGATTTGAACCACCGACCTCCTGGTCCCGAACCAGCAAGTAAAAAATCCCTAAGCCATCGTCCTGGCGTCAGTTACGGGATTTAGAACGACCAAAAATCTCCCTCAGATTCACAACCATTCGCAACCGGCAGCGATGAATCTGGCGCACAGTTTTGACACAACTAGAGCGCGTGCTTGCACAACGCTTTTGGAAAGATGCCAGTTTTACGAAAAGCGCGTTTGGACGTAGCCGCCATTGGGAGTCTCAACTCATGCAGCGCAAGGGTGTGGGCACCGCGTCTGGTTCTCCGTCGAGCTGTGAATTCGCATCAGTCAGTTGTGAGTTTCCAGCGTATCGCGAATGGATGTCAGCGCATGCTGAAGATTCGAAACGGATCGGCTCACGGCTGCTTTGCGGACAATCGCTCCCTTCGCGCCGCTCAGACCCGCCTGTTCCGATCCCATTGCCGTGATCAGGTAAAAGCCCCTTTGTTTCATATCCTCCTGATCACCTACACAAAAAGATAGATCCAGGGCGGTCTCGAAGTAATGGCTGGAGTAAAGCTGCTTTTCGGCAATGGCGCAGGCCAAGTCATCTCCCGGTTTGCCCGACATCATAGTGAGTTGGACGATGCGCAAAGTCGGCTTCAATCCGAACTTCACCCTAGCCCAGTAGAAGGTATCCTCAACATTTGCGGGCTTTCCATTTGGATAGCGGAGAAGATAGTTGTAGAAGTGCGGCAAGCGGGCGGGCAGCGCCTTAGAGTAGCTCAGCATGAACTCAAACTGCTTGGCCACGTCGGTGGGATCGCGTCGCCCCATTTCTGCCAGAACATCCAGGCCAGAACTCGCGAGCAATTACGTGTGCTAGGGGTGCAAATCGAGCACCATTCGCAGGCGCCTGAGCGCATGGAGAATAATGAAGATTCGCGTGGCGAGATTTCGGGAATTGCCGAGTTTTCGACAGCAATGACCGTGTCGCTGCTTGCGCACGGCACGAATTGGAATTTCAACTACGCAGACCGAAGCCGGTACCTATTGATCTTCGGTGTCTTGAGCCGCGTTTCAAGTGTGGATGCCACGGGGAATGACTGTGTCAATGTGAGTTCGTGCCTTCCCTAATGCTTGCCCGCCACTGGGGAGACTAAGTTCTCTGCCGAGGAAAAACAGTAGCGCTCCTGAATGGCTTGGGACAACGATTGGCGCACGTCGTCCAGATGGCCGAGACGGTAGCGCTGCTCAATCTTTCGCACGTCCGATGCCAGTTGATGATCGTGGAAGGTACCCGCAATCCAGCGCGAAAAATCGCCTCGGCGCGCATGTCCGTCGAGGCAACTATGCGACTTATCCTTCAACAAGGTGACGAATTGCTTTAGCGATCGTGCCGGAGGCCCGATCATGGATCCGTTCTCGGTAAACACAAATTCATGTCCGCTGGCGACTTCGACATCAAAATACTTGGACCTGTGCCGGACATGTGGGGTCATTCGAGGCGAGAGCTTGAAACGCTGCAGCATCCCTCCAGCTTCATCCTGGCCCGGCAGAAGAGCTGCCACCTCGGGTTCGAGGGCTCCGAGGATTTTTGTCCACTCAGCTTCGAGGTTCTTGTTTCCCGCCATGGTGAGGAGCGTTTGCACCTCTTTTGCCTGGGTTAGCCGCTTGGCAATGATGACGTGAAGTCCTCGTCGCAAATCGGGGTGCAAGTCGGACGGACGATACGTCACAATCGTGTAGGCTCCCAGCTCAAAATCCAGAAGCTCCGTGACATTTGCTTCGCTGAGGAAATAGTGCGCTTCATCAACAACGATTCTATGGGGAAGACCGGTGGTTCTTCGCAAAGAAGCTAGCATTGGCAGCAACGCTTTCAGGTAACTGACCTTCTCCTCGTAGCCTATCCGCGACAAATTGATTACGGCGCTCAGATCGAAGTGGCGAAGTGCACGCGCGACGTCCGGCAAGTCAGGAGGGTAGTCCGCACCCCCCAACACTACAACGCCAGGCAACGATTCGAGAGAACCGTAGTCTCCTTCAGGATCAACCACACAAACGCAGTATCCCTGAAGGATCATCTGTTCGCAGGCGAGCCCTGCACTCCAAGATTTGCCAGCATGAGGGTCTCCAACGATAAGAGCATTCCTCCCATCAATTGAGAAGGCGACCGGATTCCCGTCAAGCCCGGCGCCAACGCTAATTTTGTGTCGCGACGTGCTCGCCTCACGTAGTCGCATCTGTCGTGAAGCCTGCCGAATATATCCGGCCACTGCGGTAGGGCCATCTCCGTGCAAGATTTCGTCGGCCTGTTGCTGCAGGGCGGGACTGCCCCAACCGACTGCAACGCCGATTTCGCAGGCTGAGAGTAAGTCGTGATCGTTCTCTGCATCCCCAATGCCGATGGCGTTGTGAGCCGAAAGCCGGAGTACGTTCAATACTTGGTGAAAACCAGTGCTTTTGCTTGTGGCCTGCGGCAATACCATGAGCCGGCTACGGTTGAATAGCAGCACCAACGGTAGTTCGAGTTCACGAATTACGGCTAGAACCTGTGGGGCCATAGCAGCATCGGTTTCAACGATGCACTCGCCTGCCTGGAATTGAATTCCGCTGCGGAAAAGTGCATCGAGGAATGCTTGAGGCGGGCGATGACCGACTAGCCTAGTCTGGCCAGTGGGAAAAGATAGGACAGCGCCATTTTCGGCCACCACCGCGTCGACAAAATCCAGATTCCCTGTTATACGCTTTAGGTCGGCGAGAATACGTCCAGTAACAAAGATGACTACGATCCCACGTGCACGGGCCTCGACAATCGCTGCCTTCACGTCGGGATCCAGCACACCATCGCGAGCCACCGTTCCATCGTAGTCAAGCGCCAATACGCTAAATTTCATAATGGCCTCGGTAAATGAACAGCACTATCAAAACTGGATGGCGGTTTTGGGCGCGAGGTTTTTCAGTGAATACTCGTCAGCTGTGTCTAGGTCGCCGTGGCCAACGCTTCGAGATGTCTTGTCTCGCCGCTCTTGGCTTCTTTGCGGAGGAGGATTCGCTTACCGACCTCCACCAGCAACAGATACGTGATCGTCGCGATGGCCAGAAAAGCGAAATATGCTGATGGCAGAGGCGTGAAGCCAAGCGCTTTCGCCAAAGGACTGAATGGCAGTAGAACGCCGATGGCCACGACGGCCAAGGTCGATGCAGCCAGCGGGATACTTGGTCGACTACGGAAGGGATTCTGCGCGGTGCGGATGACAAAAAGCACCAGTGTTTGCGTTGCCAGTGACTCGACGAACCAACCGGTGTGAAAAAACACCTGGTCTGCATGGAAAAAATGCAATAACACATAGAATGTTAAGAAGTCGAAGATTGAGCTGATTGGTCCAATGAAGACCATGAAATCCCGGATCAGCCGGATGTCCCAATGCTGAGGTTTGCGGAGGAACTCCGGATCCACATTGTCAGTCGGGATTGTGATTTGCGACGAGTCGTATAAGAAGTTGTTCAACAGAATCTGCGTGGGCAGCATGGGCAGGAACGGCAAGAAAACAGAAGCGCCAGCCATGCTAAACATATTGCCGAAGTTGGAACTCGTACCCATCAATAGGTACTTCATTACATTGCCGAAAGCTTTGCGTCCTTCCTGAATACCGCTATGGAGAACTCCAAGGCCCGGTTCCACCAGAATAATGTCTGCGGCGTCGCGGGCCACATCGACTGCCGTCGAAACAGAGATCCCGACATCGGCGGCGTGCAGCGACGGTGCATCGTTGATTCCGTCACCCATGAAGCCGACACAGTGCCCATTATGCTTGAGCGCGAGGAGTATCCTGTTTTTCTGAGCAGGTGAGACGCGGGCGAAAACGTTAGACTCACGGACAACGTGCGCCAGCGCGGGGTCGGTCATTTGTTCGATCTCTTCGCCGAGCACAATCTTTCCAGGGTCGAGCCCAACTTGACGGCAGACGTGGTTGGTGACGAGCTCCCCGTCACCGGTGATGATCTTCACTTCCACTCCGTCCCGCCGCAGCGCAGCGAGTGCTTCGGCCGCATCCAGGAGAGGTGGGTCCGAGAAAGTGAGAAAACCAGCCAAAGTCAGATTGTGTTCGTCCTCCGCCGAATAGTTCGGGTATGCCTCGACTTCGGCGTGGGCTACGGCAAGAACTCGAAATCCTTGGCGGCTCAATTCTTCGTAGGTGTTCCGACACCGTTCGAGCATGGGCGCATCAAAGGGAACAACGTATCCGTTCGACACGCAATTTGATGAGAGGGCAAACAATCCTTCGGGTGCGCCTTTGCTGATGAGGAGCCGATGAGAATCATGTTCAACCACCACCGAGAGCCTGCGCCGCTCGAAATCGTATGGGATCTCGTCGCGTTTTTCGTAACTTCCGGCCTCTTGTGGTTTAGCGCATTGAAGAATGGCCGCGTCCAATGGGCTCCGGATGCCCGTCTCGAAGCTGCTATTGAGATACGCTAAGGAGAAAACTGACGTTGAGGGATTCCCGAATGGGTCAAGGGCGCGATCGAACGCCATCCTTCCGCTAGTGATCGTTCCTGTTTTGTCGCTGCAAAGAACGTCGATACTGCCAAAGTTCTGTATCGCGGAGAGGTGTTTCACGATCACCTTTTTGCGAGCCATGGCCCGTGCACCGTTGGAGAGTGTGACCGAAGTGATCATCGGGAGAAATTCTGGCGTCAGACCGACCGCCAAGGCGATTGCAAAAAGAAGCGACTGCAACGGATTGCGATGCATTAGAAGGCTGGTTACGAGCAGAAAAATGACAAGAAAAAGCACGGTCCGACTAAGAAGCAAACTGAAATCCTTGAGGCCGCGGTCGAATGCTGTGTCTTCGGGCCTGGCGGATAAACGAAGAGCGATGTCACCGAACGAGGTCTTGGTGCCGGTAGCGATGACTACGGCACTTGCGGTTCCACTTACAACGGATGTCCCCAGAAAAACCATGTTGGCAGCATCGGGCTTGGTCGAGACTTCTGCGCCAGCGGCATGCTTTTCAACAGGCAGAGACTCGCCAGTCAATGCTGCCTGCTGGATATAGAGATCGCGGGAAACGAGCAGGCGGGCGTCCGCAGGAACCAAATCTCCAGCTGAGAGGTGCACGACGTCTCCAGGCACAACCTCACTTCTGGGTATGTCCTTCAGTTGTCCATCTCGCAAAACCGTTGCGGTAGGGGCGACGCTTTGGCGCAACTTTTCGACTGCTTGCTGGGATCGATAGGTCTGGGTGAAGTCCAGGGTCACGCTCATCAGCACGATGGCGATAATGATGCCGGCGTCGACCTTCTCGCCAAGGAAGGCCGAGGCCACAGCAGCAATGAGCAGAATCATCACCAACGGATTCAAGAAAAGGCGGAGCAACTCAACAATGGGCGAACGGCTCCGCCGAGGTGCGGGGTCGTTGGGGCCACACTCTTTAAAACGGGCCTGAGCTTCTTGCGAGGTCAAACCCTGAGCGGATGCCGTGGAAGCGGTTGCCAAGGGAGGGGCTTCTGTTGCCATTGGACTTACTCCTTGTTGTACCTCGACCTCTTAATCTTGATCGAACTCCACTTTACAGTTCGTTTAAAATTCGAGTGAGTCCCTCAGCGTGTTAGAAATTAACCTCCCTCTGCGTCGCGAGCCGACGAGGGTCTTCGAAAAAGCGCGCCGCGATAGCCCCGAAAACGCAGCCACCAATGTGCGCCAGATAAGCCACTCCGCCGGTCTGAACCGAAGCAACGGCACCGGCATCGAAAAGCTGGGATAGAAACCAGAGGCCGATTAGCAGTGCGGCGGGGATGAAGCTAATGCGCACAAAGACAAAGAAAAACAGGAGCGTACGAATCCGGTCGCGCGGATAGGTGACCAGAAACGCGCCCATCACGGCGGCAATCGCACCGCTAGCTCCGAGGTTCGGAACCGTGGAATGCGGCATTGCAGCGACCTGCGCCAGCATAGCCACGATTCCGCCGAGGAGGTAGAAAAGAAGATACCTGACCGGATTCATGGCATCTTCAATCTCAGGACCAAACGCCCACAAGAACACCATATTGCCGATAATATGTAACCAACTACCGTGCAAGAACATCGCGGTCAGGATGGTAATCCAGTGATGGCCAGCGACAATGTCGACGGGGATTACCGACCAGTGGGTCACGAATGCCTCGCCGCCCGACAGTTCAAGCAGAAAACCAAAGGCATTCGCGACGATAATAAGGATCGTCATGAAGGGGATGCTTCTCGGGCGTCGCGACGCATCACCTAAAGGAACCATGCCTCCCATACAGTTTTCCTTTCCTCAAGATGGAACCTCGATTGGAACCATCTGCGTTGAATCTTGTTATGCCCTCTCACGATGAGCTCGGTCAAGCGCGTCCGCGAGGTCTTTCCACGCCTCGTTGAAACCGGTTCGAATGTCTTTCCAAGCACGCTCGTCTTCCTGTTTTCTGGCACGAGCATTCGCCTTGAGTTGGGCCAGCTTGTGCTGAGCCGTCGTTATAGCGGCTTGCAACTTGTCCCGGAGGTCGGCTTTGCCCAAAGCGGACCGGACCTGGAGAATTTCGAACCACTGTTTCGCCTGGAGCAGCCGGTCCTTGAAGCTCTCGATCATTTTCGCGCGTTTCCGGCGAAGTCGCACCTCGACGGCAGCAAGATGATTTTCAATCGCAGTTTTTGCTTCTCCCTTTGCATTGATCGCTTTGGCCTTCAATTCGGAACCCTCTTCTTTCAGCGTGTCAATCTGATCTTCGATGATTTGTTGCAGTTCATCATTTAAATGATTCGTCAGCCGGTGAAGGCTGTCGAGGCTCGATGCAATTCCATCCTTGGCGGCCAGGCCGGCCAGTTCGAGCCTAAACTTCGTTTCACGGATGTCCGACTTCAGATCGGAGCTGATGGCCTTAATATGATCCTCGAGCTTTTCGCGTTTGAAGTCGAGCTCCGCCCTGTCGGCAGCAATTTCGGTATCCAGCTTGGCTTTTTCCGCCTGTGTGGCTGATTTTGCGTTTGCGAGCTTCGTCTTAATCTTGGTCTGGAGAGATTCTATTTCAGCTTTCGAGCGCTCGACATAAGCGTTCAGTTCCGCCTCGCGCTCTGCCCGCTTCATTTCTTTTCGGGTAATTCGCCCGAGCTTCTGAAGCTCCTCCTCAAGCTGCTCGGCATAGCGCTCATCAACAACGACGGCGAGCGCTGAACTGTTGTTTGCAAAACTGTCTGGAGTTTCCAAATAAGTGTCTCGGACCAGCCTTTCGGTAAGTCGAATTGATCCGGCTCCGGCGACGGCGCCGACAGCAGCTCCGGTAACGGCACCCGCCGGCCCACCAAACCCCCCGCCGGCGATGGCTCCCGCTAGGGCGGTGACTGCGGCCGCGACCTTCTCCGAATGCTCGTCGTCTAACTCATGGACTGTGATGCGTCCCTTTTCATCCTTGCTGATCAAGGCATAATCCATCAGCTCAATCCAGTGCTCGCAATCGAGTCGTCTCGCCGTCTCCAAGGCTGTGGCGGCTCCATCTTTGGAATTGGTCATTAACACGATCAAGTCAACGCTGCTCATGGTGTTCTCCTCATCGTCATCAATTTAGGATTTTCTAGCTGGCCTTTCAGCCAGCAATTCGCTTTCCAGACAAGTAGTCGAGGGTTGGTGCGGCCGCACCGGTTGCGGATGCTTTTGCACAGTGGCCTGAGGCTTAGCAACTGCCTTTGTCATCGTAGATAGCATCATGGTGCGCACTCACAATCCCAAGCTCATGTGAGCTTGCTGGCGCTCCGGCCCGGCGCCTTGCCCTTGCTCAGAGCCCCCTTCAGATCCTGAAAAAAGGCCACCACCGCTAGCGCTGCACCCCATATAGCCGGAAACAAGAAAAGGAGCAGAACCAGTCGCAATTCAGCTTCCGGAGAGAGTCGAAGGTAAAACACGTCGAGAATCGAATTGGTGATCATCACTGCCCCTTTCTGAGCCACGTAGATTCCAAGTGACCTCGCTGTGTTAACGCATGTCTCTCTCAGCGGACTCGTTTGCCAGGGCAAAAGAGTCCGACCCGGCCATCATGAAGCCGATGGAAGGGGCGACCACGTGGGCCAGGTGGAATCTGACCCCGTAGTGCTGGGCTATAGCAAGCGCATGAGAAAGCGGTTTTTTAGACGCGTCCGAGAAATCAAACGCCACAAGAACCGATTTCAGCTTAACGTCTGCGGCACATAAGACGGGTGACATGGAACCCTTCCTCTCGTAGAACCCCGCGTGGATTTCGGCTACGCAGTTCTGGAACTCAGCTTAGGCAGACTATGAATTGCAGCCGCGAAGCCAACCAGGGCGGCACCGTCTAAGAGCAAATCGATCCCAATGGCCAAGCCGATGAAGAAGGAACTTGCTGAAGGCGCGTAGACGAGAAGCATGAACCCCAGGGCGACAGCGCATAGTCCGGCGAAGACCGTCCAGCTCCAGGTCGGGAATCTGATGATACTTGCGCCCACGGCTCGAAAGAGCCCTCCGACCACGAAGAGTGAGGCTAGAAGAAGTGTGATTCCCTCTGCGCCCGCGTGTGGATGCCGAATCAAGAGATATCCTATGAAGCCGCGGATTAAGGCGTTCAGGAAATACAAGAAGAATCCTCCCCAACTCAAGACCCGGAAGGCATTAACGAGCCACACCACCCCACTGAGCATCAGAATCCAGCCCAGAATGAGCATTGATGCGGTCGTCGCAGTGCGTGCCGTGCCAACACACACCACCCCGAGAATAATTAGCAAGATTCCGAGGACAAGAAACCACCCCCATGATTTCCGGACTTCTTCGAGACCTGCCCAAAACAGATCAGCGAGAGTTCCCATGATTCTTCTCCTTTCCTTTTCTAAAGCCACCTTTACGATTTTCTAGGGCCACACTTCTGGTGGTGAAGTTACGTTCCGCACTAAGTAGCACCGCCGCTTTATCTATTGTTCCCATGCCCGTTTAAGTGCGAGTTCTTTCTCGCGAGACAATTCGTTACGCGTCTTCTGAATTTCGCCTTCTGCAAACGCCGGCGGCGAATAGACGACAATTACCTTCAGAGCGCGATGACCTGAATTGACTAAACTGTGTGTCCTCCCTGCTGGCACAAAGACCAAGTCATGCTTGGCGACGTCGTGCGATCGTCCCCCCAGAACTGATTTGCCCTTGCCTTTGATAATGAATACCATCGCGTCGGCATCCTTTCGTTCTTTCTCGGTTTCCTCGCCTTTCGAGATATTCATCACAACTAATTGACTGTTTGGCCCCGTGAAAACGACTTTGCGGTAGAGTCCGTTTCCCAACGCGAACTTTTTTATGTCGCCTTCAAACCAGAATGAGCCAGCGGATTTCTTATTCCTCTTATGGGCCATGACTCACCTCCGATCAATCCTTGCTAAAATCAAGGCGCTGAGTATCTTCAAAACGAGCTTCACCCGAGAATTCCCTCGAAGTCGCATTTTCCTTCTGTTCATCGGCTTAATTTCGGCTTGCCAATCCACTCACGAATATACGCCGGGCAATTTCTGAGCTCGATATTCTGGGCTTCGCAACTAACGAGAAATTCCACGGCATCCCGGGCAACCAGCGTTACATCGTCGAGATCGAGGACCAAAGGCCGATCCGGGTTCTCCAGTTGAAAAAGGCGCTGTAACTCCGAAACATCTTCCGCCTCAATTCGGCCACTCAATGCAAAGACGACGTGGCCGTTCGCCGACCTTTGGATTCTCAACATGGCTTCTCCTCCCGAACCGCTCAAACTTGCTCAAATGCAATCGAGGCACCAGAACTCAATCCGTTGAAAATGGGAGTGCTTGCATAGAAGAGTAAATGTCGAAAGTTCGCCATTTGGCGAAAGCTCGCACAAGCTGTACGACTTTCTTGTGGCTTTCTTGTGGCTGCGGTGGAGGAGGATTTTTAAGACAGGTCTCTGAACCGATTTTTGACGATCTTGAGTGAACGGATCTTTGACTCCAAGGTTGACCTAGGCATGCCAAGCTTGACCGCCGCTCCTAAGGGCCCTGAGACTCGACCGTGGCATTCCCGCAACGCGGACTCGATGGCCTCTTTCTCTTGAGCCTCAAGCCTTTGCGACAGTTCGATCTGGTTTGTCGCTTCTTTGGCGGGGTGCTGTAGTGAAAGCCAGCTTTCGTCGATGGAAAGACTTTCTGACTCGCAGAGAATTACCGACCGTTCAATAAGATTTTGCAGCTCGCGAATGTTGCCCGGCCATAAGTATGAGCGCAACAGGTCCAAACTCTGTTTACTGATACCGGTTATTTTCCTGCCCGCCTTCCTTGCATATCGATCTATGAAATATGCAATCAGCACAGGAATGTCTTCCTGCCGCTCTCGCAAAGGAGGAATGTCAATCGGAAAGACATTGAGGCGATAAAACAGGTCGCTGCGAAAAATACCTGCAGCGATGGCTGCCTGCAGGTCACGATTCGTTGCCGCGATCACGCGTACATCAGTCTGGATGGACCGGGTTCCGCCCACACGCTCGAATTCGCGCTCCTGCAGAACTCGCAAAAGAGCGATTTGGGTTTCGACGGGAAGCTCGCCCACTTCGTCGAGGAAAATAGTGCCACCCGCTGCCATTTCAAATCGCCCTAAACGTTGCTGCATCGCACCGGTAAAGGCGCCCTTCTCATGTCCAAACAATTCGGAGGCGATCAAGTCGCGAGGTATGGCAGCACAGTTGACACTCACAAATGCCCGCGAAACGCGTTGCGAGCACTTGTGAATGGCACGAGCAATCAGTTCCTTTCCGGTCCCGGTTTCACCGGAGATTAGCACGGTCGAGTCAGTCGGGGCGACCTTGGATACTCGAGATAGAACCACTTGCAGCGCCCGGGAATTCCCGACAATCTCCTCGAACATCGAGGCTTTGTCAATCTCATCGCGTAACGCAATGTTCTCTTTATGTAGCTGGTCCTTTAGCTTCTGGACTTCGTAAAGAGCACTCTGCAGACTATCTTCCGCTCGCTTTCGATCCTCAATGTCAAAGCTGGTTCCGTACCATTTGACAATTTTCCCAGCCTTGTCGCGCAGTGGTACTGTGCGATGCAGCATAGTGCGGTATGTGCCGTCAGCCCGCCGGACACGTGCTTCGTATTCACGCGCCTCGCCGCTGGCCAGGCCTGCACGCCAATGTGCCATCATTCCGCCTACGTCTTCCGGATGGATCACGCTCGTCCACCCCCACCCGAGTAGCGTGCCCATAGGGACGCCAATATATTCCAACCACTTCTGATTGAAGAAATCGAAATTTCCGTCTGGACCCGCCGTGTGCACTATCGCGGGGATTGTGTCAACAACGTTGCGAAGACGATCCTCACTGCTTTTTAGATCATGGATGTCGACCGCCGAACAATACCAGCGAACGACGTTCCCATGCTGGTCCGGAACAGGATTTAGACGGAATCGGAACCAGCGATATTCGCCGTCCTTTCGGCGGACACGAAACTCCATTTCGAAGGGTGTCGTGCCAGCACATAGCCGCGCACGTTCGGCCATGACCCTTTCGGAGTCATCGGGATGAATAGATTGTATTGCGGCAGTTGGGGAGGACATGACCTCCTCAAGAGTGTGACCGTGATAATCAAGCCACGTCTTATTCGCGAACAAGAGCCGTCCACTTGCATCCTCGATGAGAATATGCTGCGGAATCGCATCAATAAATTGGCGAACACCGCCGTCCTTTTGTCTTAGTTCATCCTCTGTTTGCAGCCGCAGGTGGGCCTGCGTCGGTCCAGCAGCCGTTCCGCTATTCGCTTCCTTCGGTTCCATGGATACAACGAGGCTCGCGGCCTGCGATGAATTAGGGCCATTATAGGACAGAAAACCGGCGATTGACCGCCCATGTGTTGCGGACCTCGGGATCCATGCTTGCAGGCAGCAAAAACCGGAAGCCACAATAATGACGAAAAGGGTTCACTGAATCGTGAATACGGGGCAAGGCGCGCGTGTAATTAGCTGATATGCCTTATCCGGGACCGGAAGATGCGCAGCGATGATCGGATCGACGCGTTCCACGGCCATGACTACCAAGTCTGCCCCTGCTTTAGGAATAAAGTTGAGGATCGCTTCCGTTGCTGGGCCAAAGCCTCGTTCGAAATGAACTTGGTTGCGCAGCCTAGAGCTCTTGGGGACGTGGTCCTCGACCCAGAACTTAAATGGTTCCGTGATACCCTCCCGCTTTTCTTGCTGGGCTGCGGATAGAGGCGCATCCTCGCTCACGTTCATTACTGTCAGATCGGCGGCAAAGCACTGCGCTAAGGAAACCGCGTACTTCGCGGCTTCACTTGAATCAGGCCCAAACTGCAACAGGTACAGAACATGGCGCAGCTCCACGCTGGCGGGAGCTGAGGGACATTTGGGGCCTACACTCAGAACTGGGCATTGAGCCCGGCGGAGAATTTCTTCAGCTGTCGACCCTAACAACAACTTCTTGAGTCCTCGGCGGCCATGTATGCCAAGAACGGCCAAGTCAATGCGATTGAGGCGAAGTAGGTCGCTGAGGACCTCCGCAACCGCACCCTCCGCGACGATGGTTTCACAAGCATCCGCGGGAAGGGACCGCATTCTCAACAGGTGATGTATCTTCTGTGCTGCTTGCTCGTGGGCTTGCTTGATCATCACGGGAGTGCGTTCGGAATCTGTCGGCTCGGAAGGCTCAACATTAATCACATGCACCACGTGAAGTTTTGCATGGTAACGCTCCGCAATCGCTACCGCATACGCAAATGCCGCGTCAGCCGCGGGAGAGAAATCGGTTGGGAACAAAATATGTTCGACACGAATGTCGTTGTTTGCTGGTTCTAATGATTCCATTGGTTTCCTCTCGATACGTCTGTTGTGGTGAAACTTGGCCCCACTACCGCACCTTCTCCTGTCGTTTCTTGCTCGCCAGTGCATCGGCTCGAATTTTGTCTGCGCATGCACCACAAAGCGCCTTCTCTGAAGGTTTGCCACAGATACTGCAAATGGACTTGGAATGATTTTGTGTTTTTGGGGGAGTTGCAGAGGTCACAGTTGTTCTCCTCGGTGGCGCTAAAACCATCGTCGGGTCGAATGAACTGTGCGAATGCAATAGGAGCGCCAAACAGTGGAGTGGGTTAAAAACGTGGGTTGGCCTGCTAGATGTCAGCAGCGCGTTCGGCATGCGCGATGTTCTGAGAATGTGACGTTGGTTTCGCAACTCCTGGGCACTTGAACGGGAAGCCAAGAAACGATAGTTGTCCTCAAAAGTGCATGCTTTTGGCCGGCCAGGGTGGCGAGAGTTCGCCATTTGGCGAAATCCCGTACAAGCGTTCGAAGGGAGGACGACGGACCTGGAGGCGACTTTTCCTCTTTCCGAAAGCGATCGCGGCGGGAATGGAGCTGCCTTCGTCGTGTACTCGGTCCGGGTGCGGCCATTGACATTCGGAAGACCCTTCGCATCCTTTTTCGCGAGCTTTAGCGTCGCTCACTGGTTGCCCCCGATTTCTGGCGATCCGAATGCAAGAGGACACGGCAAAAGGAGTAGAAAATGCTTAAACGTGACTCATCCCCGTCCCGGCACGACCGGGGACACAAGGAAAGCGAACAAGACAAACACCGTCGTATGCAGTTTAGCCTGGGCTACCTGCTCACCAGCTTGATCCTGCTATGGGTGTTCCAGGCGTTTGTCCTGTCCCTTTGGAACAAGAGCACAGAGATTTCGTATAGCGAGTTCAAGAACAAACTTGCAAACGCTCAGATCGTGGAAGTGATCATCAGCGACAGGACAATTGAAGGGAAAATGAAAGACCCGAAGGGTGGCGCATCGCCCTTGCCGTTCAACACTGTCTTTATGCCCGGATCGGATCCCCATTTAACTGAAGACCTGAAGAACGCGAATGTAACTTACCAGTTTCAACGCCCTCCGAACCCCGTCGGTGCTGCCTTGCTGCAGTATGTCCTTCCTCTTGTGATTCTGGCCCTTTTCTGGTCCAGCGCCTACAGCCGAATGGCTGGCGGAGCTGGCGTGGGCGGCATTTTTGGGGTGGGTAAAAGCAAAGCCATTGAAGTCAAACCCGAAGA
>Ga0187782_10001589_pt1 | contig 16642 bp, 12 predicted proteins | sample 0715_SJ02_MP15_2_FD_132454 | JGI IMG/M metagenome (GOLD analysis project Ga0187782, IMG submission 132454) | Tropical peat soil microbial communities from peatlands in Department of Meta, Colombia - 0715_SJ02_MP15_20_MG | ecosystem: Environmental > Terrestrial > Soil > Wetlands > Peat | place...
ATCAGCACAGGCACCGGTCCCTTTACATTGGCTGGAGTCACCTCAGTCATGTGAATTTTCACGCTGATCGCCGGATAGGATGAGTTGTCGACTTCGCCGATCAGATCCTTCGCAATCACCGGCGTGAATCCGATTGTCTCGCGGTCCACAGCGGTAATCTTCCAGTTCACCTTGGGCACGTTGTCGGGTACGCGCCCATAAACGTATTTCGAATACATCTCCACAATTTCGAACCGGCGCCGGTTCCACATTTCCGGTGTGGTTACCTTTTGGCCATCGTTCATGGTAAGAGGGTCGGGGACGTTGGGATAAGGATTCGCCTTCGACTCGTCATAGTTAGCATGATTCGGCGCATTCTCATTGCCGCTCGGACCGGGGCGCAGCGCCTTGATGCCCAATTGATCCATCATGTTCCGATGATCCTGATCGGCCGTGAAGGCTACCGGTGCAGGACTTTGTGCGCCCACTAGGACGCAGCCAAATAAAGTAACCGATGCGCACACGAGTCTCCGCGCCAATCGCATTGAATTGAGCATGGGATCGCTCCGGAATGATATGCTTGCAGGGCCGCCAAGACACGACTTACTTAATCTTCATGGTAAATCGTCTCCTATGAAACATGCAGCAAGTTTTCTAGCCGTCTTCGCCGTCGTTTTGTGGGCGGCTTCGTCGCCCGCGAAACACGCTCCGCGTGCGCCCCAGGCTTCCATCTGGGTCGCGAGCTGGGGAGCCTCTCAGCAGATTCCCGAGCCGCAAAACGCCCTGCCTGTCGATGACTTGCGCGACGCCACGGTGCGCCAGATCGTTCACCTGTCGGTCGGCGGTCCGCTTTTGCGCGTACATCTTTCCAACGCCTTTGGAACCGAAGCACTGCGCTTCACCTCTGTACACGTCGCGCGCCCGCTCGTCAATTCCGGCGCCGCGATCGATCCGGCGAGCGATCGGCCGTTGACATTTGCAGGCGACAACGACGCCATAGTGCCACCGGGCGCCGAGTTGATCTCGGACCCTATTCCGTATCCCGTGGCCCCGCTATCGGACCTTGCCGTGACCTTTCACCTCGATGACCCGCCGGCTCGCGAGACGAGTCATCCCGGATCGCGCGCAACAACATGGTACGTTCACGGCGACTTTGCAAGCGCGGCAAATCTGACCGATCCCAAAGATGTCGACCATTGGTACCAACTCTCGGCGATTGACGTGGAAGCTCCACCGGCAACAGCTTCCATTGTCGCGCTCGGCGATTCCATCACCGACGGCCACGGCGCCACCACTAACGGCAACGACCGCTGGACGGATATACTCGCTGCAAGGTTGCAGGGCTTGCCGAAAACCCAAGGCATCGGTGTATCCAACCAGGGCATCGGCGGCAATCATCTGCTCACCGATGGGCTTGGGCCCAACGTCTTGGCGCGATTCGACCGCGACGTACTGGCCCCTGTAGGCGTGAAATGGGTCATTGTGTTTGAAGGTGTAAACGACTTAGGCGCTCTGGCACGCAACGGAGAAGTCTCTACGGAAGATCACGCCGCGCTCGTGCGGCGGGTGCTCGCGGCATATCAGCAGATCGTTGCTCGTGCCCATGCTCATGGACTGCTAGTGTATGGGGCCACGGTAACTCCCTATGCCGGTTCCGGATATTATCATCCGGGTCCGCTCAGCGAAGCCGACCGCCAGGCAGTGAATCAGTGGATTCGAGTGGCCGGGCACTTCGATGCAGTTATCGATTTCGATGCCGTCGTCCGCGACCCCCAGCATCCTGACCAACTGTTACCTGCGTTCGATTGCGGCGACCATCTGCATCCGTCGCCGGCCGGATATAAAGCCATGGGAGAAGCGGTTTCCCTGAAGCTCTTCACTTACTAATCCTCGCGCATCTTTCTACCGCCCAGTCGATCCACTTGGCCTCCGGTGTGTCGCCGTTGGAACTCATTCCTGAACGCAATTCGCGGGGCGAGGAATGCGCGGTGCTCACGCGCAGCCTGAGTGAGTCGCCCGATTGCGGGAACTTCTGAGCCGATTCGAAGTGCTATTTGAGATTTGAGCCCGATCTGCCGTCACTCTTTGCCTGCGCCGCGAGAGGGCACCAATCCAAGAGTGCGCTCCAGCAGACACCTGCGCAGAATGTCTCTCAAGCTGGGAAGGTCCTGCTGGAGATGAGCGCGGCTTTGCTTTTTTAGCTAGCGCGCCGACACTGCCGGGGCTTTGACTGGGGCGATGGGGGGAAGCGGCGCGGCCTTGGGCTTGGGCGTGCCCTCCTTCTTAGGCGGGGCAAGAATGGCGTGAAGGATGGTGCCTTCCATGCGCGGCATGAATTCGACCAAGCCGGCGTCGCCCATGTCCTGGATGAGGCGGTTGATGATGTCATAGCCAAGCTCGCGGTGAGCCATTTGACGGCCCCGGAAGCGGAGGCTGGCCTTGACCTTATCGCCATCGCCGAGGAAGCGGATGACTTGGTTCTTCTTGGTCTGGTAGTCGTGCTCGTCGACGGTGACGGAGAACTTGACTTCCTTGATGGTGATGACTTTTTGCTTTTTGCGCGCGGCGCGCTCGCTTTTTTCCTTTTCGTAAAGATAGCGGCCGTAGTCCTGGATGCGGCAGACAGGCGGCACGGCGTTTGGAGACACTTCGACAAGGTCGAAGCCGCGCTCGCGCGCGATGCGTAAGGCCTCGTAGGGCGGGAGGATGCCTAGTTGTGCGCCGTTTTCGTCGATGACGCGGATTTCGCGGGCGCGAATGCGCTCGTTAATTCGGATGAAGGACTTGGCCGAACGCTTATCGAATGCGATGATACTCCTCCATAGGCGATGTGGGCCGAGCCGGATTGGGATGGGCGCTTCGGCAGTTGCGGTCCCACGAACGCAAACTGAGTATAGCATTGGCTTGGCAGGAGCGAGCAAAGGGTTCACGGGTCTTTGTGGGCGGCGAGATCGCCCTGGGAATTGAGACCGGCGATGTGGACGTGCAGTAACTGGTTGGCGGGGAAAATACCGTCGAGTTCAACGGGGAGAAAGTTGTCGGACAAAGCAGCGGTGCGGCCGTGGGCCGCGAGCGTGGGCGGAGCGTGCAGCGTCAGGACTGAAAGCCGGCGGCCGATGAAGCGTCCGCGGTGTTCGAGGGTCTTTTCGGCGGCGAGAGCACGAAGAACGGCCATGCGCTCGGTGAGAAGCGACGCGGGAATGGGAGAGGCGGAGTGGAGGGCGAAGCCGGGCGTTCCGGGGCGCGGCGAAAAGGGAAAGAGATGGAGGTAGCCGAAGGGTAGCTCGCGGATAAACGCTAGTGTCTCGTCGAACTCACGGTCGGTTTCGCCGGGGAAGCCGGCCATCACGTCGGCTCCCAAGGTGAGATCGGGTCCGGCGGCGCGGACGAGGGACGCGACTTTATCCGCATAGTGCCAGGGACGGTAACGGCGATGCATGCGGCGCAGCACAGCGTCGCAGCCGGACTGTAACGGCAGGTGGGCGTGGCGGGCAAAGCGAGAGTGCGCCGGTTCAGGAGAGATGGTTCGCGAGGGCTGCGAACGGGGGGTGGCGAAGTCGCGCATCAACCCGATGAGATCGTGGTTCCAATCCATGGGCTCGATGGAACTGAGGCGCAGGCGCAGCAGCGCGGTTCGATCGAAGATGGCGCGGACGAGCGCGGCGAGCGTGCAGGGCTCGCCGGGAGCGGGGGCCAGGTCGCTGCCCCATCGGCCAAGGTTGATGCCGGAGAGGACGAGCTCGTTGCCGCCTGCGGCGACGAAGGAGTCGACCTGGCGAAAGACTGAGGCGGCGGGAAGACTGCGGGAGGGGCCGCGGGTGAACGGAATGACGCAGAACGAGCAGCGGTTGGAGCAACCCTCCTGAATCTTCAGGTTGGGGCGTGTTTGCGCGCGGGAGGCAAAAGGAATTTGGTCCGGAGACGCGTCCTCGAGAAAGGAATGAGCGAAGCGATCGTCGGCCCAAACGGGCGCCGAATCCGCGAGGCCGGTGCGGAGCGACGCGACGGGGACGAGCGCGGCTGCTGGAGGTGCGGGTTGAGCCGCGGCGAGCGCGAGATCGGAGACGATTGCAGGCAGGAGAGCTTTGTGGCTGTTGCCAACGACAACGGCGACGCCGGCGAGCGAGGCCAACTCGCCCGGAGCACGCTGCGCGTAGCAGCCAGTGACGACGATCTTGGCTGCCGGATTGTCGCGGTGCGCTTTGCGGATGAAGGCACGAGCTGCGCGATCGGCCTCGGCGGTGACACTGCAGGTGTTGACGACAACAATATCGGCGGCGAAGGGCTGGCGCGAGGCGAGGGCGAGTAAATTGGCTGCGATGAGTTCGCCGTCGGCGCGGGCGGCCCTGCAGCCGAAGTGCTCGATGTGAAAGCCGGGCATTAGTTCCAGTTTAGGCCCGGGAGAGGAGTTAGCGCCGGGTCGCGAGGCTGAAACCGGTCCAAGCGGTGGGAAACGACCGTCCGCTATACTGGAGAGGAGCGGTTCTCATGAGTGGATTTAGTTGTTAGAGATGCCAGACTCGGCAATTGCCAGCATTTCAGGAGCGGCGCGATCTCGCGCCAGGAGCGGGGCGAGGCACATTGCCGGTTACGTTTACTTCACCTTCATTTGCTACGTTTCGATCGGGCTGCCGCTGGCGGTGCTGCCGCCGTTTGTGCATCTGCGGATGGGTTACAGCGCGGTGCTGGCGGGGCTGGCGATCAGCGTTCAGTACATTGCCACGCTGGTGAGCCGGCCGTGGGCGGGGCGCATCTCCGACCATATGGGAGCAAAGGTAAGCGTGTTGTGGGGCATGGGTTGCTGTGCCGCGAGCGGAGCGCTACTGATCGGGGTGGCGGCCAGCCACGAGGTGCATTGGCTCAGCTTCGCGGTGTTGATCGTGAGCCGGCTTGCGCTCGGCGTAGGCGAGAGCCTGGGCTCGACCGGATCGACGCTTTGGGGAATCACGAGCGCGGGACCGGAGCACACGGCAAAAGTGATCGGGATGAACGGCATCAGCACGTATGGCGGGATGGCGTTGGCCGCGCCGCTGGGGGTAGTGCTGGATCAGCAGTGGGGTCTCGGGTCGATCGGCGTGCTGACGATGTTGATTGGGGCAGCAAGCTTTGCGGTGGCATGGCGCAAGAGCCCTGTGCGCGTGGAGCGCGGCGAGCACATGCCGTTTGCGCATGTGGTGGGACGGGTTGCGCCGCATGGCATGGGACTGGCGCTGGGCGGCGTGAGCTACAGCGTGTTGGCCACGTTCGTCACGCTGTTCTATGCGTATCGGCATTGGCGCGGCGCGGCGCTGTGCCTGACGGCATTTGGAATCGGGTTCATTGCCGTACGAGTTTGCTGCATCAAGACGATCAGCCATTACGGCGGATTCCGCGTGGCGATTGCATCGCTTTTGACTGAAGCCGTGGGAATGGTGCTGCTGTGGCAGGCGGTGGCTCCGTGGATGGCGATGGCCGGAGCGGCAGTGGGCGGATTGGGACTTTCGCTGGTGTTTCCCGCGATCGGCGTGGAGGCGGTGAAGCGAGTGCCGGAGTTCAACCGAGGGACGGCGCTCGGCGTCTATACCGCGTTTTCCGATGTGTCGTTCTTCCTTGTGGGCCCAATCGCCGGGGCGGTGATCGGATGGTTTGGCTACGCGAGCGTGTTTTTGTTTGCGCTGATCAGCGTGCTGACGGCGCTAGGGATTGTCGTGGTGCTGAAGGCAAGAGACAGCAGGTCTGCAAGTCAGCAGGTGGGCTAGCGGAGCGAGTGAGCGCGCCGACATGGAAAGCGGTACCCCTACCCCCCACTCCATGTTATCTGCAAGGAAGTTGCTTATTTTCAGCGGTTTGACTGGAGGTGCGTGCTTCAAGCGGCTGAAAGATAGCCGCTTCCGTGTAGCTAATAGATGGCAAAGGAGTTAATCGAGGCCGGTTTGCTGCTGAGAAAACCGGTGCGATTAATTTTTCCATTGAGATGAGAATAGCGCAAAGCGGGGAAATTCTACGCAAAGTGCAAGGACCGAAGTGAGACGGCGCAGGAGCCAGAGCCATAGGAACTTAGGACGGGGTTACTGGCTGCGCTTGTTCGGGGTGGGTATTGACAACCATTGCGACACTGGAGCGGGTGCGGCGCGCGCCGAACGCGATGACTGCCATCGCAAGTGCGAGAAGAAACGCGTGGCTGGCAAGGGCGATTCCCTTTGGCGTACGGGAGATCGGATTCTGCACAAAGGCATGCACTGCGTAGACGAGCGCGCCGCCAGCACCGATGGAGAACGTGTGCAGGGCGGTCCATGAGCTGCGGCGCGAGAAAGCCCAGAGCGAGACAAGAAAAACAAGATCGGCGGCGAGGATCCATGCGACGGCGAACCAGTTCAGATGAATGGGCGCAAGAAAAACAGCGAAGCCGAGAAGAAATGCGGCCAAGCCGGAGAGCCAGGGCGAGGGCGCAGCGCCGGCGCTTGTGCGCGGAGCGGGCGCGGGAAGCACGAATGCCGCGGCGATGAGCAGGATGCAGACGACGCCAGTGACGGCGAACTGGGCGGTGGAAGCGACGAAGCGATATTTGTGGAGCATGTAGGCGGTGCTGGCCCAAGCGCCGAAAGCATAGAGAACGGCGGCTACGGCGAGGCCGATTTTGCCTAGCCATGGTGTGCCTGGGATCGTGCGGGCGCGCGAGGGGAATAAGCCTTCGACGAGGGCGATGGAGACGCCCATGCTCCAGAATGAATGGACGTTGAGCATGAAGAGCGTCCACCAGGCGCCGATGCCGAGCGAAGGAATCCAAGCATGGCTGAGCAGGCGCCAGTGCCGTCCGAATATGTCGGGGTTGAATAGAGTTTGCGTGGTATAGCCCTCCTCGATGAGCGCGTAGGCGCAACCGAGAACAAGGATGGTGGGCCAGCCGCGGCCGGAGCGGCGGGTGAGCTCGCGAATGAGCAACGCGCCGCCGCCGTAGAGTGGCGCCATGGTGACGAGGGGAGAAAGGAAGGTAATCGGAAAATCGCCGAGGAGATATTCGGCGACGAGGGGCGCGACGAAGAAGAGCGTGACGGCGGCGAGAGTGGAGCGTTGCGGGTTCGACATGGAGCCTCTTTCCGGGACAGATTTTGACCGGGGTGATTAGAGCACTTATAAGCCTTTGTGTGTTCCCACCCATCGCGCAAAAGGCTGCGCGATGGATGGGGCACGGATAGTTTTGTCAAAACTTGAAGCGAAAATGCTCCGATAGAAATTCAAGCGAAATCGGCGCGAAGGAAGGAATTCCGGTTAGGAGGGATCGAGTCCGTAGAGGGTGCGAATGTCTGGAATCCTCGATCGTATCTTATGGCCAACTGCACGTCCCAAGAATTTTGTTACGGATTCGAAGCGCAGCATCGAGGCCGCCCTGTCGTTGAGATCGAGATCGAAGGCGGCGAGAAGCCGGTCTTGTTCGTCGGGCGGCCAGTTCCGGTACTCGTTCCACGCCTGGATATTGCCGGCCCTGACCGCCTCGTTGCCGCCATGTGCAAATTCAGCGAGCTGCAGCCACTGCTTCGTGAGGTCCTGGGCACGTTCGCTCGCCGGATCCAGGTCAATGTCCGCTTCGATTTCGACGAAGAGTTTCCGCAACGCCTGCGTGTTCATCTTGGATTCTTCGGCAGGCCTTTCGCGGGCGATGCGTTCCTTATCGATCCATGCCTGATCGGTGTAATACTTCCGCATGAAGTTCTCTTGTGGCTGCATGTCGATCACCTCGATGATCTTTCTAAGGATGGATGCATCGGTTGTTTGGCCAGATCGAATCGCTTTCTCCGCCGCTTCAATGGCAGTGATGGCGCGATCGATCAGTCTTCGCTTTTCGGCTAATGCCTCGCGCTGCATGTGGAGCGAATCGACGAGCGACAACGGCCCGTGCTTGAGGAGCAGCTTGATCTGCCGAAGAGGAATGCCCAGGAACTTTAGCGCGGCGATCTGTTCCAGGCGCTCCAGGTCTTCCAAACGATAGAGCCGGAAACCAGAGCTTCCGCGCTGCGGCTTGAGCAGACCCATGCGATCGTAGTGGTGCAACGCTCGAACGGTTACTCCCGCCAATTGCGCGAATTCGCCAATGCGATAGACGTTGCTCATCGATCTGCAACTATGGTCAGCCCTGACGCAGGGGCAGGGTCAAGCGGGGAGTTTGCTATTAAGAGAAATGGCGGAGAGAGGCGCCGGAGAAACGCCGGAGCGGTAAGCGCCCAGGCCTGATGCCAACGCTTCGAGCTCCGCTGCGTGGGCGGAGAGGCCGCAGGGATGGCCCTCGGTTTCGAGCAGGTGACCGTTTTCACGGATCATGGCGAAGAGCGGACTGGAGAGCGCTTCGCGAAGGCTCGAGGTTCGGACAGTGTGTGTAGCGAGCGCGGAAACCGGACATGCAGTGACGTCGCCACCCGGCGCAATGTGGGCGAACCCGCGTCCGGCGCTGACACAACCGCCAAGGGTCTCCTCGTCGGCGGGCGAGTGGATGATGAACGCGCCGCCGGTTTGGCGGTCGCGATAGTCGAGGACGGTGTGGCGGAAACGCTCGCGCTGGACGGGAGTCAACTGCACGCCCGAGTCGCAACCGGCTTCGGGGATCTGCTCGATGAACATAACAAGCGGACCGCTGTGGGCAACGAGGGTATCGATATTGGCAGGCTGCGACCAGTAGTCGACGTTGGCCGGGTCGATGGTGACGGAGAGGCCGGTGAGCACGGCGGCGGCATTCAGGCTGTCAAGGCAGGCGAGTGCGCGGTCGAAAACGCCAGGGCCGCGGCGGCGATCGGTGAGCGAGCGATCGCCTTCGAGACTGACCACGACGACGACATTGGAGAGCTTTTGGAGTGCGGCGTAATCGGATGGCTTTATTGCGGTGCCGTTGGTGAAGACGAGGAAGAGGCGGTCGGGGAATTCACGGAAGAGGTTGACGATGCCGGGAAGGAGAAACGGCTCGCCACCGGCAACGATGAACGCCATGACGCCAAGCGAGGACGCTTCGGCGACGACGCGGCGCCATTCATTGAGATCGAGGCCAGGACGCGCGGGCGAGGTAGAGACGACGCCGGCCGCTCCGGCGTAGCAGCCGGCGCAGCGCAGATTACATCGCGAGGTGACACTGAGAATGAGGAAAGGAGGGACGCGAACACCTGCGGCGAGCTGGCGGGCACGCACGCGGTGCGACTGCTTGAGGGTGCGTGCGAGGCGGAGAAATCCCGGGACGTAGCGGGGATGGTTGATGAGCCAAGGAACCAGAACGCGAGTCAACTGGGGATCGATCTCCGGAACGCGCCTGGAGAAGCCGAGGAGGCGCGTGAAGAGCAGGTCGCCGACCGGCGAACGCGAATCCGGAGTTGTGCTCATAGAAACAGGATACGGGAATAGTGGGAGCAAAGTTCCCTTCCCCATATACTACGCAAATGCAGACCAATCCCCGAGACAGCACACTCACGCTGACCTCTCTCGGCGTTCTTGCCTTCATCCTTGCCGACACCACCCACGAAGCCCTGGGCCACGGCTTGGCCACGCTGGCCACGGGCGGCACGCCGGTCCTGCTGACCTCGAGCCTACTTGTCTACGAGCGGACATTACGGCCGCTGGATTCCCGCGGGAGGCGGCATCGCCAACGTCGTCCTCGGCCTGCTCGCCTTAGCTTGCGCACGCCTGGCCCGCAAGACCACGCCGTCGTCGCTATGTTTCCTCATTTTGCTCGCCGCCTTTAACCTGCTCTTCGCCGCGGCCTATCCGTTCTATAGCGGCGGCGCACTTTTCGGCGACTGGGCCAGCGTCATCTCCGGTCTTGCGCCCGCCTGGGCCTGGCGCGCACTGCTTATCGTGGGCGGCGTCACGCTCTACTGGCTCTTTCTCTGGTGGCTCGCCATCGCCATCCGCCCTTTTTGCGGAGTGAGCGAGGGCGCAGGTCGCGATCGTCTGCGCCGGATCACGCTCATCCCATTTTTGTCGGCGCTTGCTATTGCCTGCATCGCAGGAGCTTTCAACCCGCAGGGATGGATTAACATCGTCACTTCTGCGGCGCCCGCTCCGGCTGCATCCTTCGGCATCACACAGCTCGACCACTTTCGCGCCACAATTGCTTCCGAGCCGGCTTCGCCGCTCGCCGGACCCATCCTCCGCAGCCCCGCATGGATCGCCGCGGCTGCCATTGCCGCGATCTTGTTTGTCTGGTTTTTGGGCCCTGGCATCCGATTTCAGTGAGGGGAATGCGGGAATACGCCCGTTCCGCCGATATTTGCGGCTCACCCGGCGCTCACCAAGCCTCCTGGCGAGGAGAGAGGAGCAACGATGCCGAGCGGGCCTCCTGCTATTCTCTTCACGAGGTTAGCGCCATGCCTGAAACTGCATCCTTCCCCTACGAAACCCGGCTCAACCTTCTTCACGGGCCTCTTGAGCTTATCGATATTTGCGCCGTTCCCGGCGCGAACGATTACAAGTGGTTCAATCAGACGCTGTGCAAAGTGAACGAGTCAGTGGTGCGGATGGGAGCCCTCGAAGGCGAATATCACTGGCACAAGCACGACGAGGACGATGAGTTCTTCTTCGTGGTGGATGGCGAGCTGCTGATCGATATTCAAAGCGGGCTTGAGGGCCGGACGGTTTCGCTCAAGCCGGGCCAGGGATTTGTGGTGCCGAAGACTGTGGTTCACCGGACACGCGCGCCTAGACGGACGACGATCCTGATGGTGGAGAACGCGGGGATAGTGCCGACGGGGGATTGAGGCGCTTCTCGCCGCAATGACGGCGCGGCGTAAAAGAACGCTAATGGCGGGAGAGAGGCATCCCTTCGGGGGCTAAAAGCCCGCCCTCATTTCGCGGCCTTTGCGGCACGAGTGAACTCGCGCCCTGGTTACAAAGCCCTCTGCGTTTTGTTTCTTAGCAGCGAGTGAGGTTGTGCCTTAGTAAAGACTCGACGACGACGCAAATCTCCCAAACGCAGAACGGCCACCCCGGAGGGCGGCCGCGTGATTCCAGGGGCTGAACCCGCTATTCCTTTGAGGGCTTTTGCGGCCCGACTGAAGTCGTGCCCTTTATTACAAAGCTCTCCTCTTTTTTCAGTCAGCAACCTGTGAAGTTGCGCCCTTGTAGAGACACTGCGCGGCTGGCAAATCACCGAATGCAAAACGGCCACCTTTAAAGGTGGCCGTTTTTGATTTGATTGCCGCGGGGCGAGATTACCGTTCGCCTTTGCGCCAGTTGACGAGGTCGCCGAGCGTGGTGGTGGAGCTGGAGACGGGCTGCTTGTGGCTCTTCTCCTTGTAGTGCTCGACGGTGGCGCGGGCGGGTTCGTGCGCGCTGGCGGCGCGCAGGCTCAAGCCGACTTTCTTTTCTTCAACGTTGATCTTGATGATCTTGAAGTCGTGCTCGAGGCCGGTTTCGAGATTGGCTTTGGCATCGGGTCCGTCGCCGGCTTCGGAGATGTGGCAGAGGCCCTCGACGCCTTCGGCGATTTCTACGAAGGCGCCAAACTGCGCGGTGCGCAGAATCTTGCCGTGGACCACGTCGCCGACGCGATGTGTGGCAAAGAAGCTTTCCCAAACATCGGGCTGCAGTTGCTTAATGCCGAGAGAGAGGCGGCGGTTCTGCGGCTCGACGCCGAGAACAACGGCTTTGACTTTTTCGCCCTTCTTGACAACTTCAGAGGGGTGCTTGACGCGCTTGGTCCAACTGAGGTTGGAGACGTGGACGAGGCCGTCGATGCCGTCTTCGATTTCGATGAAGGCGCCGAAGTCGGTGAGGTTGCGAACGCGGCCCTCGACGATGGTGCCGGTGGGATACTTGTCGCTGAGGTGCTCCCAGGGGTTTTCGAGGAGCTGCTTCATGCCGAGGGAGATGCGGCGATCGGCGGGATTGACGCTGAGGACAACGGTGTCGACCTCATCGCCGGGCTTGACGAGCTTGGAGGGATGCTTGAGGCGCTTGGACCAGGTCATCTCAGAGAGGTGGACGAGGCCCTCGATGCCCTGCTCGAGCTCGACGAAGGCGCCGTAATCGGTGACGGAAAGAACGCGGCCGTGCACTTTGGCGCCGACGGGATAACGCTCCGAGGCATCGAGCCAAGGATCGGGAGTCAACTGCTTGAAGCCGAGGGAGACACGCTGCTTGTCCTTGTCGAACTTGAGGACTTTGACCTGGATTTCGTCGCCGACGTTGACCAGATCGCGGGGATGGGTGAGACGGCCCCAGCTCATGTCGGTGATGTGCAGCAGGCCGTCGATGCCGCCGAGATCGACGAAGGCGCCGTAGTCGGTGAGGTTCTTGACCGTGCCGGTGAGGACGGCGCCCTCGGCGAGATGCTCCATGGTGGCGGAGCGCTTGGTGTTCTGGTCTTCTTCAAGAAGCTCTTTGCGGCTGACGACGACGTTGCCGCGCTTTTTATTGAGCTTGATGACGCGGACTTCGATTTGCTGGCCGAGATAGGCGTCGAGGTTGCGGACGGGCCTGATCTCAAGCTGCGAACCGGGCAGAAAGGCCTTCATTCCGATATCGACGGTGAGCCCGCCTTTGACTCGGCTGACTACAGTTCCCGTGATGGGCGACTTGTCGTTGGCGGCTCTTTCGATGGTGTCCCACGCGCGCAGGCGCTGGGCCTTTTCGAAGCTGACCAGGTAGCCGCCTTCGGGCTCTTCGCGCTCGATAACGACATCGATCGTGTCGCCGGGCTGGAATTTGACTTGGCCGGTGTGATCGGTGACCTGTTCGAGAGGGATGAGGCCCTCGGATTTGAGGCCTACATCGATGACCAGGTACTTCTCGCTCTGTTTCTCGACTCTGCCGGAGACGATTTTATCTCCGTAGGCTTCGACAGCAGCAGCTTCGGCGGCCTGCTCGCGCTCAAAGGCGGCAAGGGCAGAGGAGAAGTCCTCGCCGGACTCGGGCGCGGTGTGAGCGGCTTCAAGAGCGCGGGCTGCGTCGAAGGGCGCTGCGGCAACGACTTCAGCCGCACCGGCGCCGGCGGATTCCACTGTCTCGTCCGCGGTTGGAGAGGCTGTCTCGAGAGCGTGTGCGCCAGGCACCTCGGCTTCCTGCGAAACAACTTCAGCGACGGGTTCGCTAAGGGCATCGGCGTCCAGCAGAGGTGTGTCGGAAATTGCCGAGGTCTCGGAATTGGACGTGGATTCAGGCGACGGCTGGTCAATTGCCGGAAGAGGCTCCAGCTCGGTCGCAGGGTCAAGTGTTGGGGTTTCCAGTTCGGTGTTCAGGGTTATGCTCTCGGTTTCGGGATTGAGGACGTTTGCCATTACTGCCAGCTCCGGGATTGCGTGCTCAAGCAACGGAATGGCCCATTGCTTAGTGGCTTCTGCGTACGACGCGGGGGCCTAATCCGGTCGCCGCGGTCCCCAGGGGCTTACCCTCGGGCATGTGCCGCGCCAGCTCGGTCTTCCACAGGAAAAGCCGTCCCCATTGCTGCTGTTAGGGACTCAAAATACGGCTGATCCTTGGGAAACGCCGGCAGGCAACGGCAAGCTGTGAGGGCGGCCGCAACTCACTGCTGGAATCCGCGCAGGAAGCTACGCCTCTGAGTGTAGCAATCTCTGTATTGCAGCGTCAATTCAGTCTGGTGGGGCAATTGGCTTGTAACGGGACATTCATTTTCGGTTTCTTCCGGGCGGCGTGCCGGAGCGAGGATAGCAAGGCGCCGCGGTCCTTCTATACTGTATCGAACGGCGATCGTTGGAATGGAACATTTTTGGACTCCTTGGCGCTATGCGTACGTGACCACGGCGGAGAGCGCCGTGCGGCTCGGTGTTCCCGAAGCTTTGGCGGCGTGGCCGGGCGACTTGGGATGTGTATTTTGCAACCTGATCGCCTCAATCGACCACGCCATTAAGAACGGAATGGAGCGCGAGAAAGCCGAGAGTGCCGGGGGGCTGGTTTTGCGCGCGAAGAGTTGCTTTATTTGCCTAAACGCTTTTCCGTACACATCGGGGCACGTGATGGCTATGCCGTATGCGCACATTGACCGGCTGGCGGCGCTGCCGGCTGAGACCGCGCACGAGTTGATCGATCTGGCGCAGCTTACGGAGAAGGCGCTGGAGCGAGTGTACACGCCGCATGGATTCAATTTCGGGATGAACATCGGCCACGCCGCAGGAGCGGGAGTGGCGGGACACTTACATTTGCACGCCATGCCGCGCTGGACGGGCGACACCAACTTTATGACCACGGTGGGGGAGACGCGCATTCTGCCGGAGGAATTGGAAACCACGTGGCGGAGAATGCGTGGGGCATTTGCGGAGATGCAGGGATTAGGGATTAGGGATTAGGCAAGAACACCTCTCGGTGCAAAATCATTCGGTGACTATCCTAAGGAGAAATTGGGACCAGGCCGCGGGGCCGGCTTGCAAAGCCGAAGCGCGTCGCCGTTATGACAGCGCAAGGGATGGGTCGGCGGTGAGATCAGGCGGGGCGAAGTCGCCGGCAAGCAGGCGGGGCCAGGCGGCAGCGGCGATCATGGCGGCGTTATCGGTGGAGAGCGCGAGGGTGGGGAAATCGATGCTGAGACCGCGGGCAGCGGCTTCAGCAGTGAAGCGCGAACGGAGTTCACAATTGGCGGCGACGCCGCCAGCGACGAGGATGCGACGGGCGCCGAGCGACTCGGCTGCGGCGAATGTCTTCTTCATGAGGTCGCCGACGACAGCGTGCTGAAAGCTGGCGATGAGGTCGAGCGTGAGCTGCGGGCATAACGCGAGAGCTTCATCGCGGGATTGCGGCGGCTGAAGGCCGGCAAGCACGCAGCTGACGCGGGCTTTCGCTTCGGCGCGGAGGCCGTGCAACTCGACGTATCGCAGAACGGCGGTTTTGATTCCCGAGAAGGAAAAGAGGAACCGCGGGTCGAGACGCGCAATGGGCGAGGTTTTGGCGGCCTTGGTGCGCGGGGGCTTGCCGCCGAGGTGGACTTTGGGCTTGATTTGCGCGAAGGAGAACGGGACGGCGCGTGGATTGCCGAAGCGCGCGAGCGAATCAATCCAAGGCCCGCCGGGATAGCCGAGGCCGATGAGTTTGGCGACTTTGTCGAAGGCCTCGCCAGCGGCGTCGTCGACGGTGCGGCCGATGAGGGCGTAATTCCACGCACCGTGGGCTGGGCGAGCGAGATAGAGATGCGTGTGGCCGCCGGAGACGACCAGGGCGAGGGCGGATTCGGCTGTCGCTTTTTCCTCCGGAGCTAAAGCCCTCTCATCTTTTTTGAGAGCCTTTACGGCAGGACTGAAGTCGTGCCCTGATACGACTTCTACCTTCTCATCCGCTGACGCGGATGCAGAGAAGGATGAGCCAACCCGGTCGCTCAATGGAGTGGGCGCGTGGTTTTCCAACTCGCGCTGGTTCAGGAGAACTGCGTGGATGTGACCTTCGAGGTGGTTGACAGCGATGAGCGGGAGATTGTTGGCGAAGGCGAGGGCCTTCGAGTAGGTGATGCCGACGAGGAGCGCTCCGGCGAGGCCGGGACCGGAGGTGACGGCAATGGCGTCGAGATCGGCGAGAGTGACGTGGGCCTCGGCAAGCGCGGCGCGGACGACAGGGACGATGGCGCGGAGGTGCTCGCGGCTAGCGAGCTCGGGAACGACGCCGCCGTAGCGGGCGTGGGTGGCAATTTGCGAGGCGACGACCGTGGAGATAGTGCGGGCCCCTCGTTCGACGATGGCTGCGGCGGTCTCGTCGCAAGAGGTTTCGATGCCTAGGATGAGGCCGCGGCCGGGCATAATGTCAGTTTAGTTGGCGGCGCGGGACGAGCCGGTCAGCAAGTTAGCGAGTCAGCGGGTCAGCTTACCGATTGTTTCGCCAGTGCGGATCGGTAGAGTGAAAATAGAAGCATCGGGAATGACCGAGACGAGACAGTTCGAAGCAGCACTGACGATTGTGGAAGCGCTGCGTGCGCGGGGGTTTGAGGCGTATTTCGCCGGGGGATGCGTGCGTGATTTGCTGCTGGGGCGCGAGCCGGCAGATTATGACGTGGCGACAAATGCCACCCCGGAGCTCGTCCTGGAGATGTTTCCGCGCACGTTCGCCGTGGGCGCGCATTTTGGAGTGGTGCTGGTTGCGCCTGAGACGGACGACGCGGATTTCGTGACGGAGGTGGCGACGTTCCGGTCGGATTTGGCGTACTCGGATGGGCGGCATCCCGATGGGGTGCGGTACACGAAGACCGCGGAAGAGGACGTAAGGCGGAGGGATTTCACGATCAATGGGCTGCTGCTCGATCCGGTGAAGGTCTTCCCACAGAAGCTAAAGCCCTCCCTTTTGAACGAGATCGATGGACGGGTTGAAGCCCGTACCCTTCAGGCTCGGGTTCCAAGCGTCACGGAAAAGACAACCGCAGATCCTTCGCTTGCGCCGCTCGCAAAGAGCGCGAGCGGCGCAGCTCAGGATGACAAAGCAGTGGGAAGTCAAGCGGAGCTTCGCGCGGCGGTGCTGGATTTTGTGGGCGGGTTGGTGGATTTGGACGCGGGCGTAGTGCGGGCGATTGGACGGGCGGAGCAGCGGTTCGAAGAAGATCGGCTGCGCATGTTGCGGGGCGTTCGGTTTGCGGCGCGGTTCGGATTCGAGATTGAAGCGGAGACCAAGAGGGCGATTCGTTCGCTGGCCGCGCGCATCGAGGCAGTGAGCCGGGAGCGGGTGCGCGACGAGCTGACGAAGATGCTGACGGAAGGGCACGCGCGGCGGGCGTTCGAAT
>Ga0187782_10001590_pt1 | contig 16639 bp, 16 predicted proteins | sample 0715_SJ02_MP15_2_FD_132454 | JGI IMG/M metagenome (GOLD analysis project Ga0187782, IMG submission 132454) | Tropical peat soil microbial communities from peatlands in Department of Meta, Colombia - 0715_SJ02_MP15_20_MG | ecosystem: Environmental > Terrestrial > Soil > Wetlands > Peat | place...
AAGTATGAAGAGGCGCTGGTTACGATCCGCAAAGCGCGAAAGCTCGACCCAAACTCTCTTGAAGCGGGTTTCAACGAGGGACTGCTTCTCGACATACAGGGCCGATTGGACGAAGCCATCCAAACCTATCAACAAATGGTCGACGTGACGTCGCACGCCAATGGCGCCTACACCGATGAGGAAAAGAACAACCGCGGCATCTTCTTGGAGCGGTTGGGAGCAATCTACTTAGAGGAGAATAAGACCGATCAAGCGGTAGCTGCATACCAGAAGTTGATCGACATGGGCGGCAGTTCCGCCGATCGCGGGTATCAAGGGCAAGTCGACGCCTATCGCGGCGCTCACCAACTCGAAAAAGCGATGGAAGTGTCGCGCAAAGCGGTAGCCGCGGATCCCAAAGACCGCGACATGAAGCTCATGCTCGCCGGTGAACTCGCGGACCAGAACCGTCCCGATGAGGGATTGGCCATGGCCAAGGGCCTTCTGGATGGGGCTACGCCGGACGAGCAGCGCAGCGTTTGGTTTGCTATCGCACAAATGAACGTGCGCCTGCACCAATGGAAGGATGCCGAGGACGCGCTCGACAAGGGTGAACCGCTCGCGACCAAGAAGGAAGATCGCACCTACCTGTTCTTCTTGAGGGGCGAGCTGGCAGAGCGGCAAAAGCACCTGGAACCGGCCGAGCAGTATTTTCGTCAGGCGCTCGATCTCGACCCTTCCAACGCCATGACTCTCAACTACCTCGGGTATATGTGGGCGGACAAGGGTGTGAAACTGCCCGAGGCTTTGAAGATGATACGCAAAGCGGTCGACATTGAGCCGATGAATGGAGCATATTTGGACTCACTGGGCTGGGTGTACTTCAAGCTGGGCGAGTACGAACTGGCGGAGGAGAATCTTCGCCAGGCGGTAAATCGCGACCAGTCCGATCCCACGGTCCACATGCACCTGGGCGACCTATATGAGAAGACCGGGCGCATCCGGCTGGCTGCGGCGCAGTGGGAGCTATCGCTTGGCGAGTTCGCCAAGTCGCTGCCCGCCGACGTTGAGCCGGGCGATGTGGCCAAGGTGCAAAGGAAACTGGAAACCGCGCGCATGAAACTGGCCAAGGAGGAGAACTCCGTCGGCCAAATCAAGCCGGAATAGTTCGCCGAAGCACGGAATCGCCCCAACCACTCGGTGCTTGCAGAAAGCACTGCGCAATCGTCGGCGCCGGTTTCCGCGCGTAGCGCTTCTATTGCGCGTGCGATGCCGCCGAAGCCAGGTACGCATCGACGTTGCTTTTGTCCACCAGTTCTGTTCCTGTGTCGACAAACGCAGGATACGGCGCGAAAGCATCCGCGCTATTGTCTTTGCTCGGTTGCGGCGGCGGATTGTGAAATACCTCATCCAGCGCCTTCAATCCCACATAGCCCATGGTGAAGGGCTTTTGTGCCACAGTCGAGTCGATCGTTCCGTCCTTGATTCCCTCCAGCGTATCCGGGTTCACGTCCCATGCCACCAGCGTCCGGCTCGCGTCTCCGGTGCGCTTAATGGCATCGGCCACCAGTTTCCCCGACGCGGAGTCTAGGCACACGAACGCTTCAATCTTCTTGGCGCCGGATTGGGCCATCAGTTCCTGGGTCTTGTCGAACGCCAAGCGCGGATCGCCCTTGATATCGACCACTTCGACAATATCGATCCCCGGCCGCGACTGAAAAACATCCTTGAATCCCTTTAAGCGCTCTTCGGTGTTCGGCTGGCCCGCCAAAGTGAAGAACACCACGTTGCCTTTGCCGCCCAGCTTCTCCACCACTCGATGGCCGCCCAGCCGGCCCGCTTCAAGATTGTTGGTGCCGATGAAGTAGAGCCGCCGGCTGCCTGCGGCGTCGGAATCCATCGTAATCACCGGAACCCCGGCCCCGATCGCGGCGTCGATTCCCGGCCGCAGCACTGAGGCGTCGGAAACCGAGACAAGGATGCCCGACGGTTTGGCGGCAACCGCTTTTTGGAGCTCGCCCAGCTCACCCTGCGGGTCGTAGTTGTCCGGCCCGGCTACTATCGCCGTCACATCGTACTCTGCGGCTGCTTTCTTGAATCCTGCCACGGCCGTCTGCCAATAGGGCAGCGAAAGATTCGTCGCAACCAGGTAGTACACCTCTTTGGGCGAGTGGCGCGCGCCGCATCCCGGCATCGTCGCTGCGGCCAGTGCCGCCAGCGCCAGGGCCATTCCTTTCATTGCTTTCATCTCTACATCTCCGATTGAGGCGAAAAACTGGCCGCCCGGCGCCCACGATTTTCGTGTTTCGCCCAGGCCTCTTGCAAAACTCCGGCAGCATGGCGCTCCCGTCGGTCTTGCACTTCCCAAGCTGGTTTATGTTTGCGTTTATAGCAGGCGCGCAATGCAATCGGTCGTGATTTCCGACACATCGACGCGCGCCTCCAGTCATCGCGTACCCTTTTGCGGTATAACCAGACGTGAAATGCGATGCGCGTGTTGATGCCGCGATGACACCGAATATGACTTTGCTAAACCAACAATCTTCTGCTCGGTTGCCCATGGGAATCGCGGTTAGCGGAGGAGCAGGCAGCGGCCTCGTGGCGCGTGCGTATCCCGAGCCTCCGCACGCCTACCGCTCTCCCTTTGCCCGCGATGCCGCCCGCATCCTGCACGCCCGCGCTTTTCGCCGCCTCGCGGGCAAAACGCAGGTCTTCACCCGTCTGCCCGCCGAGGGATCGTCGGATCACTTTCGCAGCCGCCTGACGCATACGCTTGAAGTTGCGCAAATCTCGCGCACTGCGGCAGCCGCTCTGGGCCTGAATTGCGAACTGGCAGAGGCGCTTGCCCTGGCCCATGACATCGGGCATCCTCCATTTGGCCACGCCGGCGAAAAGGCGCTCGATCGCGCCATGCACGCTCACGGACTCAGCTTCGACCACAATCTTCACGCGCTGCGTATCGTCACTTGGTTTGAGGAGCGGTACCCCGCCTTTCGCGGGCTCAATCTCACGCTCGCCGTTCGCGAAGGCATCGTAAAACATTCGCGCGACTACTCCGCCGGCGACCACCCGGAGCTGGCCGCGTATTCTCTCGAAAGCTTTCCGCCGCTTGAAGCACAGTTGATCGACTTGGCCGACGAGATAGCATATTTGACCGCCGACCTCGACGACGGACTGGACTCCGGTGTTCTGGAACTCGATCAAGTCATTGAGATCTCGCCCCTGTTCCGTGGATTCTATGACGAGGCGCTCTCCATGTGGCCTACTGCCGCACGCAAGCTTCTTGTTTACGAAGCGCTCCGGCAGGTTCTCAACGCCCTTGTCACCGATCTGATCGGCGAAGTGGTCGCCCGCGTGACGGGCCTCGGCGCGGCTTCGCTTGCTGAAATTCGCAGTGCGCCCCAAAGGCTAGCCGCTCTCAGTCCTCCAATGGAAGCCGAGCGCGCGACGATCAAGGATTTCCTCTACGCCAATCTCTACAACTCAGCGGGACTGGAGGAAGTTCATACCCGCGCCGAGGCGGTCGTCAGTCAGCTCTTCGAGCACCTGCTCGCGGAGCCGTCGCTCATGCCCCAAGATCACCAGGCGCAAATTCCGGCTGAGGGCCTGGCTCGCACCGTGGCCGACTACATTGCCGGCATGACCGACAGCTACATCGTGCAGTTGTGGGCAAAGTGCGGCGAACGTTAAGTCCCGCAGTTGGCCTCGCGATGGCTCCTCGACGGCCTTAACGATCGCGAGTGGCGTGGTCAGGTCAAGTTCCCGTGTGACGCAATACAACTCGCTCCTGCGACTTTCTGTTCCATTTCTGCAACTCAGGATGTAAAATCCGTCTACTTAAGCAGCAGGGTTCCAATCGGGCACCGGCGGCTCTGCGATGCACGCAGCACGTTCCTCGTTCGCGCTCTGTTTCGCCCTTTTCGTCCAACTTGCAATTGGGCAGGGCCTGGCGGCATCTCCGCCCGGCAGTTTCTTTCGCTTTCACGATCCCGCGGACTTCAATAAGAACATCTACTACAAAAACAAGCTCGAATTCTCTCTGGAATCCGGCTGGCTCCCGAACAATATTCCCTTTGTCTTTAATTTCGTTGTTGGAGACCCTTATATCACTTGGCCGTTGCATTACACCTTGGTGCCCAACATCGCCTCGATCCGGTGGCATGTCGATAACATCGACGGCCCCGGCGTTCTGCGCGGCAATTTAGACCTCACCTTCAGTGGAACCTATACAGCAATTCCGCGCGGCCCCGAAACCCGTTATTTCGCCTTTGTCTACGGAATGCGCCGCAATTTCATCCAGCCAAACTGGAAAATCGTGCCCTATTTCGAGGCTCGGGGAGGAGTCGGCAACATCAATGCCAAAGGGCCCGACGGGATACTCTACGCACAGGGACAAGACCTGACGTTCACCCTGATGATGGGCAGCGGAGCGCGCTACAACTTCAATCCCCGATTCGGCTTTGCGGCAGGAATGGCCTACGATCATATCTCGAACTTCTACTTATCTCGGCCCGCATTCACAAACTACGGGCTCAACGTCTACGGCTCCTTCATAGGAATCGATATCCGGATCGGCAAGGAACGGCGCATTGTTCCGTGACGCCCCTCAGTCTCGGCCAAAGTTTCTGGCTGCGAGGCGGAGGGATATTGAATTTCTGCGTGATTGATAGGCTACTTTGCCGGTAGAAACTCGATCTGCGCCAGATCGGCCGCTTCTTTGAAGCCGTAATCGGCGGTGATGAGCACGTGGTCGCTTGAATCCATAGCGAGATCGAGCGCGAAAGCATCGGCGTAAGCCAGATTGTGGTCCACCTTCAGTTGAGCGGCGTGGACTGCCCGGTCGGCAGTGGCCGCGACGATTCTTGCTTCGCTAGGCAAAAGGTGGCTCAGAATTCGGCGTTCGTCTGAAGCTCCGAAGCGCTTACGGAGTTTTCCGGCAATCTCGCCCCATTGCACGGCCGATATCGTCAGATCGGCCTTCTGCCCTGCGCAGGCGCTCAGAATCTCTTCAAAACGATCTGCGCCAGGCCCGTCGTCAAAGTATCGGAGCGCGGTCGATGAGTCTAAAACGTAGGTCGTCACGCCAGGGTCTCACCAGCCTTCTTGCCTTAGCTCCCGTTCACGCTCACGGCGCCGTTCTTCCAGCAACTCATCGCACAATGACGGCCCGCCAGCGGTAATCCCCCTCAGTTTTTCGATCGTCGCCAGCGCGGTTTCCGCTGTCTGCGGCTTCAGAATAATCTCCGGCCCGTCCAATTGGATCGCAACACGCGTCCCCGGTTCGATCCCCAGCGCTTCGCGAATGGCTGCCGGGATGACCAATTGGCCTTTCGTACTGACCGTCGCGTAAATAGGCTCAGATAGAGGCTTCTCCAACGCTTCCATGGCTTACATAGTATCTAAAGTAAGACGGAATTGCAAAGTAATAGCTCACTAGCATCTTACTTTCGGCAAACTGTCTTACTGTACCGTCCCCTGCGGCCTCAACCGCCGCAGTTCCAGCGCGCATTGCACGGCGTTTTGGGCGTTGAGGCGCAGGTTGTCGGCCGCAGCCCACAACCACATCCGCGAGGCCACACCTGATCTTCCGGCCGGCGGCTCAGGCCGTAAACGCACCAAAATGCCATTTTGCCCTGTGGCGGCCAGGTTCGACGGAGAATCGGTGTCCTCGAGGATCAGTTCTACGTGCTCACTGCTCAGAGCCTCTTCAAGCGCCGCGATCGCAACCGGCCGTTCCAACTCCACGGCAATGGAGAACGTGTGGCCGTGGAAGACCGGCGCGTGGATCACGTGCACGGCAGGGGCGGGGCCGCGGCCGGCCGTCAGAACTTCGTAGTGACGGCGAATGCGCCCCTCCACGGCGTGCAAACTCACAACTGCGCTTTCTCCCAGCCCGCCAAGCAGGTTATAGGCCGCCTGGGCATCGTAGGTGCCGCGAGGCAGGGACTGGAAACTGAGCAGGCTCACTGTTTGCTGGTGCAGTTCGTCCATGGCGGCGCGGCCAAACTCGCTTGCCGGTTCAAGCACCGTGGCCGCGGCAAAATGAAGCGGCGCCACCCGCTGCAGCCGATCCAGAAGCAACGCGATGGCGATTGCTGCCGGGTGCGCGGGCGCCACTGCGGGAGTAAACAGGTCGAGGGCAGCCGCGTCGGTTCCAAGCCAGGGAGCCCGCACCAGGACGCCACTCTCCCGGTCAATCGCCCCCGACAGATCGAGCACCGTGGACCCGGCGCGGAGTGCCTGCCGCCAGTAAGTATGCGTCAGTTTCTCAGTACCGCAGAAAAACGTGAAGTCGGCGTGATCGAAGGCTTCGGCGCTGATGGCCTGGATGAAGGTTACTTCGTCGCCTACCTGGTCCAACTGGCCCTGTGCGTCTTCTTCGTCCAGCAAAGCGAAATTGGCAGAGGCGAGCGGCGACTCGGAGAGGACTTCCTTCAACTCGCGGCCTATCAGGCTTGACGCCCCGGCTATGGCAATCTTATACACAGGCAATCCCAAAAGCAGTGAGGATTCGAACCCCACGGGTCGGCGTTATCGCTCACCACAGCAGCGGCGCGGCATTCATCGTCCGCCAGCGCCAGTGGAGCATCATCCGGTAAGTCTCGGCCCAAGCGTCTCCCTCTTCACTGCCGCAGCCGCGTTTGCCGGCTTTATGCGCCTCCGCCGCGACCAGCCGTACGCGGCCCGCGCCCAAATGCCAGAGAACATATACGCCAGCGCGCAAACAAACACCACGCCGTTCGAGTATCGCAGCACGATGTAGGCAACTACCGCCAGCAGCACAAGCAACTGGAATGGATGGCGGCGGGAAAGATTGATCTCCTTGGCCGACCAAAAACGCCAGGTGCTGACCATTAAGAAAGAGGAAAGCCCGACCAGCGCAAACCAGAGCACGCTGACCCACCAGTATGGGTTGGGAATTCCATAAAAGAGATGCACCGTCGCGGCTAGCAGTCCTGCGGCTGCGGGAATCGGCATGCCGACGAAGTATTTGCGATCGGGACGCCCCGGATTGCGCGGCTGAGCGTCATGGCTGATGTTAAATCGCGCTAGCCTCAAGGCCCCGCCCAAAAGAAACAGAAAACAGATGAAACCCCCGCCTTGGAGAAGGTGCATCTTCAACTGCGGATTCATGTCATCCGGCAGAAAACGAAGTCCCCAAATGAATGCCAGCAAGCTGGGAGCCATTCCGAAGGTGATCAAATCGGACAGCGAATCGAGCTCCCGGCCAAAGTCCGTGGTCGTGTTGGTCATCCGGGCGATGCGCCCGTCGAGCGCGTCAAACGGGATGGCAAACAGGATGGCCATGGCGGCCCAATCGAGATGCCGCTGCGTCTCGCCGCCGATGGCGGTGATAGTTTGCGTAATTGAGAAATACCCAGCCGCCAGGTTGCCCGCTGTGAAAAGCGATGGCAGCAGATACATGCCGCGCCGTAGACGCGCCTGATTTCTGGCTCGGGCTTGGACCGGATCGTGATGGTTCATGCGCGTTCCCCGTGGACCCTCGCGGGCACTGAGACTGCATTCATCGTCTCACGTCCTAAAGGCGCACCAACTGCGGCAGCCGAAACCGCCATTGCCGCCAGTACACTCGATCCCCCGCGCACCCGCTCGCCCACCTTCACTCGCAACTCGGCTTCGGCGGGCGCCAGCACGTCCACGCGCGAGCCGAACTTGATCAGTCCCACGCGCTGCCCGCGTTCCACAAGATCGCCTTCCTTGCCGCCAAACACGATGCGCCGCGCCAGCAGTCCGGCAATTTGCTTGAACGTCACTTCGATTCCCGCGTCGGCGCCTTTTCCCGCCACCGTCACCGTGTTTTGTTCGTTCTGTTCCGCCGAAGCCGCGCTCATGGCGTTCAGGAACCGGCCCTTTTGGTAAGTCACGCTGCTCAGCACTCCGCCGATGGGCGCGCGGTTCACGTGGACGTCAAAGACGCTTAGAAAAATGCTGATCCGCTGCCTTGGGCCCCGGGGAGTCATGATCGAGGCTGCTTCAGTTACCAACCCATCGCCGGGCGCAACAATCAGACCTTCGCCTGAAGGGATCATCCGCTCGGGATCGCGGAAAAACCAAAGGAAAAATGCCGCTAACAACATTGGTGCGATAGACCACGCCCAGTCATGCGTAATCCATACCACAAACGCGGCTACCGCCAGGAGACTGAAACCGTAGATATAACCATCGCGAACCATCGTTCCCAACGATTATACGGTCATTTGAGAGAGGATTACTTCGAAACGATCTTCGCAGGCGCACACTCACCATAAACACTTCGCCCCGACGTTTCCGTTCGCCGATTCGCCCCGTAAGCTCGCGTCCAGCGCCTTGTCTTGGACCCTAGGCCACAGCCGGCGCCGTTCGCCGCTCCAGCGCGAATATAAGGTCCTTGGCGTGCAGCTTAAGCTTCTTCAGCCGGATTTCTTCGAGCTGCTCGTCTTCGGTGAGGTAGGGCTTTTGCAGCAATTCTTCCAACCGCTGAGCGTAGCGGCGATGTTCGGCGTGCAGGCGATCGATTTCTTCGCTCAGCGTAGAGCCCTGTATTTCATCCATCAAGCACCCCCAAGATTGTGGCGATTCGAGACACTTTCTTTGAATTCGCCAATTTTCTCTGAACATTTACATATATCGCCCTCCTTAAGCAATGGGCAAGGGATAAATTTCAAGAAAGTAACCACAACCTGTGAAAAACGTGAGAGTCATTGGCGGTTCCGATCACGGATGATCCTTCCGGAGCTTTCGGGGCCATTCAATTTGCTCTTCGGTGAAACAGGCGAGCCCGTTTCTCCGGAATGCCGCCGTCTCTTCGCCCTCTCGGGAGTCAATACCTCTGCCGAGAAGGACCACCATAACCAATTAAAAACAAAGGTAATATCATACAGGAGATTTTGCAGATTACTTCCCCGAACCAAGCTATTCTGCTCTCGTAGCTTCACCAGCGCATCCGGCTCCGCGTCGGAGAGAACCGGCAGTTCTAAGCCATTTTAAGTCTATAACTTGTATGGAAATATCGAGTTCTCAGCGATTTACGGCGCTCGGCGTCACTTAATCTGCTGAAACAATAGACTTTCACGAAAAAGACCCGGGGGGGAGGGGGGTAGGGGTAGCCAAACAAGGGACATTCCAGGCCAGTGCCCGGTAAAACTCGACCCAAGCGACATCAGTGGAACCATCGCTCATGGCTCACCCCAACGGCAGCCTCATCAGTACCGCATCCTCAATAGGCTCCCGGTAATAGCCACGTCGCAAGCCGGTCTTCAAGAACCCCAGACAGCGATAGAACCCAAGGGCCGGATGGTTCGAAGCCCGCACTTCGAGAACAATCTCCTTCGCACCGTCCGCTTGAAGTTCTTGGGCCAGGGCATCGAAGAGATCGCGGCCAATCCGCCGCCGCTGATTCTCTCGAGCGACGGCAATCGTCTCCAGCTCTGCCTGTGGCGGCACCAGGCGAGCCACGGCAAACCCGGCCACCGTCCCGGGCACAGCCTCGGTCGTCACCAACGCGATCCGATGCGGGTTCGATTTTGCTTCCAGCGCCTCCAGGTAAGTTCGCCTTGGCCATTGCGGCGCGCTCGGGAAACTTGACGCTATCGCTATCACTCGATCGAGATCGCCCACGGTCATTTGCCGGATTTCGATGCTTGCGCGTGGTTCGCTCATTCGTGTTTCTTTGCCGTTGCTCGACTTGCGCCGAGCAAGTCCGTGCCAAAGATTTCGGCGTCACTGCGGCGCAAGTAGTGCCCGTTCAGCAGCGCCAAGTCTACCGAGGCTCCGGCCGCAAGCCGGGCCTCGCCCAAACGCAAAGCGTCGGCAGCCATCGGCGCCGCGGACCTCACTTGATTTACCGCCGGCCATGCCGTCGCCAACAGCGCCCCGGCTTCGTCGCAGACAGCCACTCGCGCCGGTAAAGGCGCAGTTGCCTCAAGTTCTTGGGCCCCGGCAAGCCGCTCAACCGCTTCGCAACCCTGCTGCTCGAGCCGCAGATACACTTCACCGCGATGCGCATCGAGCGCGGCCGACGGCACTCCCGACTTTCGCGACAGTACTTCGAGCCGCGAAACCGCAACCACAGGAATTCCGGCTCCCTCCGCCAGCCCCTTCACCGCGCCCACGCCCACGCGCACACCGGTAAAGCTGCCTGGCCCGTTCGCAACGACGATACCTCTAACTTCACCAAGCTCGGCACCTACCGATTTGAGTAATCCACTCACCGCCGAAACCAACGTCGCCGAGTAGCTGCGGCCCGCAAGCTCAATCTGCCCCAGAACCTCAAGCCCGCCTCCGGCAACCCTCCCCAGCGCCACCGATCCGGATGCTCCGCATGTGTCAATCGCAAGCAAAAGCGCAGTTTCACCCATAGAATTCGTCAAACCGCAGCCAGCGCCTGATCTAGGTCGTCAATCAAATCTTCCTTGTCCTCGATCCCCACCGACAGCCGAATCCGGCCTTCGTTGATGCCCATCGCCTTTCGAATTTCATCGCTCACCGACCCGTGCGTCGTCGTGGCCGAATGCGAAGCCAGGGACTCCACCCCGCCCAGCGACTCGGCGTTCAAAATGATCTTGATCGCCTTCAAAAATCGCTCCGCTTCATCGCGGGATTCGAGTTCGAAGCTCATCATCGACCCAAAACCCTTCTGCTGTTTCAGGGCCAGCTCGTATTGCGGGTGGGTTTTCAGGCCAGGGTAAGCCAGCTTGGTAACTTTGGGATGTGTCGAGAGGAACTCCGCTACCGCGCGGCCATTCTCTTCATGCTGCTTGATCCGCAGCGGCAGGGTTCTGAGGCCGCGCAGCACCAGGAAGCACTCGAAAGGCGACATGACGCCTCCAGCAGCCTTTTGGATGAGGAGAAAACGCTCCTTGTGCTCGGGCGTTGAGCCGATGAGCACTCCGCCCAGTCCGTCCGAGTGACCGTTCAGGTACTTGGTCGTCGAGTGCATCACGACATCGGCACCGAGCTCGAACGGCCTTTGCAGCACTGGCGACAAGAACGTATTGTCGACGCTCAATTCAATGCCGCGCGAGTGTGCGATCTTCGCCACGCCGGCAATATCGGTGAGCACCATCAGCGGGTTGCTCGGCGTTTCGATATGGACGAGCTTGGTATTCGGCTTGATGGCGGCCTCGACGGCCTTGAGGTCGCTGGTATCCACATATTCGATCTCGATCCCGTAGCCCGAGACAATCTGGTCGAAAAGCCGTACCGTCCCGGCATAAACATCTCGCGAGCAGATCAAATGGTCCCCGGCGCGGAGCATCGCCACGAGCGCGGAAATGGCGGCCATCCCGCTCGTGAAAGCGTGCCCGCTCGTCCCGCCCTCGAGCGCGGCCACTGCCGCCTCCAGCCGATCGCGGGTCGGGTTGCCCGCACGCGCGTAATCCCAACCCCGGTCGCTGCCGATGCCGATCAACTCGAATGTCGAAGAAAGATAAACCGGCACATTCACCGCGCCCGTCAACGGGTCGGGGTGCTGGCCGGCATGAACGGCAAGAGTCGAGTACTTGTGCTGAGGCATGATAGAGTTTTGCTGCGATCTCCTGATTTCTAGCTTATCGCGGCGAGACCGAGAAAGGCGGGCCCGGCCACATGCGCGCCCTACTGCCCAACTGACGCCCGCTGCTTACCGGTCCTTGCCACCGGAAAATACCCAGTGCGCGTGCGCACCGTCAGCTTGCCCAAGCCCTTTGCCTCGGCTGTCACTTCGACCCTGCGAAACCCCGGTTCCGTCGTCGGCTTGGTGGAGTGGTAGCCCAGCGTGTACTGGCTGCGAATATCGCGCGCCACCTCGGCTGCGATCTCGTCGATCTGGTCCATGGATTTTGGGAAAAACGCCATTCCGCCGGTCTCGGTTGAAAGCATCTCCAGCGCGCGTCTCGCGTGGCGCACCTCGGCGCGGCTCATTTCGTCGCCGAAGAGCAGTCCGATGGAATAGATCTCCGGCCCGGATAGCTGCTGCACTCGGCGGATGGTCTGCTCCAAGTTCAGGCTGGAAGCGTTGTCTTCCCCGTCGGTGATAATCACCAGCACCTGCTTGGGCCGCTTGGCGTCGGCCACTAGTTTGTCCGCTGAGGCCGCCACTGCGTCGTAGAGTGCTGTTCCGCCCCTCGAATCGATGTGCGACAGTCCTTCGCGCAGCTTCTTTACGTCGTTGGTAAATTCGGCGTCGATAAACGCCTCGTCGGAGAAGTTCACGACAAACGCTTCGTCCTGCGGATTCGATGCCGTGACCAAATCCAGCGCGCTCTTGTTCACCGAAGGCCGTTTGCGGTACATCGATCCAGAATTATCGACGACGATCCCCATCGACACTGGCAGATCGGTGTGCTGGAAACTGATCAAGGTCTGCTTTATGCCGTCTTCGAAAACCTGGAAATTGTCCTTTGTCAGATTTTCCACAAGGCTCGTGCCGTCGAGCACCGTCGCGTTGAGCACCACCTCTTCCACGTCGGCGTGGAGCAGGTAGCCTTCGCCTTGCTTGCGGATTGTGCCAGGAGGCGCAGCCGTCCCCGCGGCGTCAGGCGAACGCGCCGGGTCTGTATCTTCTGTGAGGGACGGCGTCGGCTTTGCCTCTTGCCCGGCCGGCTGTGCGGAAACCGGTGGTGTCGCGATCGTAAGCCCGTAGACGGCCAGAAATGCGATGAAAACCGCGTTATTGCAATGGCGCATAGTACCCGGTGCGAGCATAGACCGTGAGTGGAGGCAATCCCGGAGGAGGGTTCACCTTCACCTTCACTTTACGCCACTTGCCGTCTCGAGACAGATCCTTGGGCTTGTAGCCGATTACGTACTGATTCCGCAGCTCAGTCGAGATTTTTTCGGCGATGTCGCTCATTTCGTCTACATCGTCCACGCGGAACAAGCGCCCGCCCGTCGAGGAGCTGATATCGTCGAGGAGCTGCGGCCCCGTGCGCTCTTCCGGAGTGGGCGCATAGGGATCGAAAATCCCGATCGAGTAAATCTCGACATCCGCCTCGCGCACCTGCGCCCGCACCTCCCCTTCCGTATACCGCGACCGGTTGTCGCCCCCGTCGGAGACCACCAGCAACGCCTTGCGCTCGTGATGTGCCTCGCTCATCTTGGCTACACCATAGTAGATCGCGTCCAGCAGCGCCGTGCGATGCCCGCTGTGTACCGTAGCTAGGCGCGCCTGAATGTCTTCCACCGAGCTCGTGAAATCCTCGATCAGCTCCGGCCGGTCGTTGAACCCCACCACAAAAAACTCGTCTTGCGGGTTCGCAGTCTTGATAAACTGCAATATCGCTTCCCGCGCCCGCACCAGCTTCGAGGTCATCGAGCCGGAAAGATCGAAAATGATTCCGATCGAAACCGGCGCGTCTTCGCAGGCGAAGCTGGCGATCTTCTGCGCTCCGTTGTTCTCGTAGATCTCGAAGTCTTCCTTCTCCAGCCCGGTTACCAGCCGGTTCAGCGGATCGGTAACCGTCACCGGCACCAGCACCATATCCACATTCATGCGAATGAACGATCCGGGATGGATCCTCAGCGATGAAGCGCCGGTCTCAGGGGCTGCCTCGGCCCCCTTTGGTTCGCTCGCCGGCGCCGTCGAAGTTCCCGGCGGCTCCACATGGATTTTGTTCAGTTGGTCGTCCTGTGCGCGCCCCTGAACCAGCAACAATGCCGCAGCCAGCCCACAAACCCACCACGAACGTCGGAACACATGGTTGCCGTCCCCGTTATCGTCTACTCGCTGATGGGGAGGCTTAGTCATGCTGCACCCTGGAGAATCAGAACGCGATCCTAGCACCCTGGAAAGTCTCAGGTGTAATCAGATTGTAATTCCGATTTCGCCGCGTTGCATCATGCCCGTCGTGATCTTTCCGCGCACTGGGATACAATCGACGCTGGGAGCGCGTATTCTCGCAATGGAACTCAGCGCTCTTACTCACACCCTCCACGACGGAGAGCAAGACCTTCTTCATGGCTCGCATTTATCCCTTTCGCGCCTGGCGCTACAATCCCTCCGCGGTCCGGCTCGACGACGTGGTCACGCAGCCTTACGACAAGATCTCGCCGGCTATGCAGCAGGCCTACTACCAGCGCAGCCCCTTCAACTTGGTCCGCATCATCCTCGGCCTGCCTGAGCTGTTTGACGGCGAGAGAGGTGAAAACGTCTATACGCGCGCCGCTCGCGATTTTCGCGCCTGGCGTGACCAGGGTGTCTTGATCCAGGAAAAGGATCCTTGCGTCTTTGCCTACGCGCAGCGCTTTAGAATTCCCGGGTCGGAAATCGAGAAGGAGAGGCGCGGGTTCATCGCCTTGGGCAAGCTGCACGACTATGCCGACCAAGTCGTTTTCCGTCACGAGCAAACCCTCTCCAAGCCCAAAAGCGACCGCCTCAACCTGCTCAAGGCCACCGGGGCGCATTTCGGGCAAATCTTCATGCTCTACTCTGACCCCGCGCACAGCGTCGAGCGCATTCTCTACGAGGGCAACGGCGCCCCCGATGCCCAGGTCACCGACGAGTACGGCGTCCTGCACCGCCTTTGGCGGATCAACAATCCTGCTGCGATCCGGCTATTGGTCACCGCCATGGCCGATAAGAAGCTCATCATCGCCGACGGCCACCATCGCTACGAAACTGCCCTCAACTACGCCAAGGACCGCGCGGCGAAGAAGCAAACGCAACCCGCTTCCGCAAAGGCTGAAGCTAGCGTCACGGGCTTGCCGCAGCCGCCATACCCCGAGGCCGCCGTGATGATGACCTTTGTCAACATGGATTCCGATGGCCTGGTGATCCTGCCCACCCATCGCGTCGTACACGGCCTCGAAAGCTTCGATCCTGCTGCGTTTTGCCGCGCCGCCGCGGCATTCTTTGAGGTTGATCCGCTGTCTGCCCAGGATGCCCAGACTTATCTTGCCACCCTCGCAGGCCAGACCGGGACCGCATATGTCGCCGTCACGCGAGCCGGCGGCTTCTTGTTGCGCGCCTTGCCCGAAGTCGTCGCCTCGGCGCTTGCCGGCCTGCCTGAGCGCCAGCGCCGCCTCGATCTGATTCAACTCCACACCATCGTCCTCGATCGCCTTCTCGGCCTCGACGCCGAAAAAGTCCGCGAGCAGACCAACCTGCGTTATCTGCGCGATGCCCAGGATGCGGTCGAGCAGGTCCATCGCGGCGAAGCTGACGTCGCCTTCCTCACCAATCCCGTCTCCATGGAACAGTTGAAGGAGGTGGCCTTCGCCGGCGAGGTCATGCCGCAAAAGTCCACCGATTTCTACCCCAAGCTGCTCAGCGGCCTTGCCATCTATGCTCTCGAGTAAGCAGATGCCGCGACGGATGCCCCTTTCGCGGTTCACTCTTGCCGCTTCGCTCTCCCCGTCCAAGAGGTGGCCCGCAAGCTTTTATGCAGCCATCGTCCTTCCGCTCACAACCACGGCAGCGCTGCTTTCCGCGCAAGCGCCGACCGCGCCTTCCGATCATTTTGTTGTGGTGCTGGACGCGGCTCACGGAGGCGACGACCCCGGCGCGCGTCTGGGCGACGAAGCTGAGAAGAACTTCACTCTCGCTCTCAGCGTAAGGCTACGCTCGCTGCTGGCGGCACGCGGCGTCGCCGTCGTGACCACACGCGAGTCCGACGCGACCATCAACATGAACCGGCGCGCAGAGATTGCAAACCACGCCAGCGCTCAAGCTTGTTTGATTCTCCACGCCTCTCAAGCCGGCTCCGGCGCCCATCTCTTTGTTTCTTCGTTGGCCCCCGCCCAACACTCGCTTTTTCATCCCTGGAGAACCGCGCAGGCCGAGTGGATCGCCCGCAGCTTGTCTTTGGCCGGCGTGCTCAACTCTGCGCTCACTCAGGCCGCTTTCACTGTCACGCTGGGCCGCAGCGCGCTCCCGGCCATCGACAGTATGACCTGCCCTGCCGTGGCCGTCGAGATTGCGCCGGCACGGTCCTCCGCCGAGTCCGGATCGGCCGGGTCGGACGATACCGATTACCAGTTGCGCATTGCCCAGGCCCTGGCTGCGGCGCTGGTTGAGTGGCGATCGGACGACAGAGGAAACCGTCTGCCGTGATCCCGCGCCACCAGACCGTCCTCCTCATCGTCTTGCTCGCGGCTTCGTTCGTCATGGGCGCCGTGCTTTGGAATTTACGTGACCGCGCCCATCGCCGCCTGCTCGCCGGCGAGCAGTCCGCGCCTACTCAAGCTCCGCAGGTGGCCCCGGCAGAACAAGCCACGCTCATGGTTGCCGATGACGCCGACAATTCCGTAACCGCTCGGCCTCTGTCGGTTCCTTTGCCGCAGAATCCTGAAGCCCGCGCGCGCGCCATCCTGGGCAAGCTGCTCGATCTCTACGCCACTCCCGATGCCGCCCATCCCGTGCCCGGCGGCGCTACCTCCGTGGCGCAGGTTTTTCTATTGCCGGTTGCCAATACCGGCGCGAGCAGCGCGGGCTTGACCAACTCAGCAAGTGCGCCGCGAAACGCTACAGACTCGGGCTCAGAACTTGCCGTCGTCAACCTCACCGGCGCTTTCGCCGCCAATCATCCCTCCGGCCTCGAAGCCGAAACCCTTACCATCCTCTCCCTCTGCGACACAATCCACGCCAATCTGCCCAAGGTAACCCAAGTTCGCTTCCTGGTCGACGGCCAGCCGCGCCCCACCCTCGCCGGCCATGCCGACCTTACGCGCACCTACCTTGCCG